>Ga0213920_1000528_pt1 | contig 28901 bp, 24 predicted proteins | sample McNCre1117MG_FD_161054 | JGI IMG/M metagenome (GOLD analysis project Ga0213920, IMG submission 161054) | Freshwater microbial communities from McNutts Creek, Athens, Georgia, United States - 11-17 MG | ecosystem: Environmental > Aquatic > Freshwater > Creek | place: USA: Georgia | collected...
TACCATTGGTGTTTCATAAACTGTCCAGCTCTTCCCTTTGTCTTTTGAAGAATATACTCTCGATTTCTTCCCTCCAGATACAATCCAGGTAGTATTTCCTTTGATTACGATATTAGTATTACTAGCCGCAAAAGCAGCTTCACCTTCTTCTAATTTCGGGATTTGATTGGCTGGTGTTTTTTGCCAAGAATTCCCTCCATCTCGAGTGGTGATAATCGAAAAACTTCCTTCTAGTGGGTCTCCAATAGCAATACCTTCTTTATCATTCCAAAATTGCATACTATCGTAAAATACCTTCTCATGATTTTCTTGATATACCAATTTATAGCTAAAATCCTCTTTTGAAATTCGGTACAACAAAGCGGGATTCGCAACACTAATAATAAATACATACTTATTTGTTTGAGCTATACTCCTGAACTCAACACTTTTCTCAAAAGGTATCTGAACTTCTTTCTTTTGATTCAATGTCAAATCAAAAAAACCAAATCTTGATTTATCAGCTGCATACCAAACTTTATTTTGATCCAAAGTCAACGCTCGAATGCTAATTTTATCTTGAAATAAAGTGTCAATAGTTACTGAAGTAAAGTGATTCGTATTTACATTCTGTGATTTACAAGACCAAAAAAGAAGACCAAAAACTAGAGTGAGAATTATTTTATTCATAAAAACGGAAATTTAGAAAGCTAAAATACAATTAATTACAACCTATCCGAAATCTTAGAATCAATTATTGGCATAGTAATTGGAAAGTTATAACTACTAATCTTAAATTGACTTATTATGAAAACGAATTTATTTTTTTTAAGCGTAATCATCACTTTTTGTACTACACAGATACAAGCACAAAATAGAACTCAAATAAATGCAATGAATAGTGAAATTAGTGCCAATTTAGATTTAAGAGCCGTTGCATCTGTATTTGGAGAATCACAAAATTTAGAAGATTTCGAAAGAAGACTAAACGACCCAAAACTTCAATTATCTAACTTGGATTTGAATAATGACAATCAGGTAGATTACCTTAGAGTTGTAGAATCCATTGAAAACCAAACTCATGTCATTCTAATTCAAGCCGTTATTAATCGTGACATTTATCAAGATGTAGCCACAATTGATGTAGCAAAAGATTACTATGACAGAGTGAGTATTCAAATTGTAGGGAGTACCAATTTATACGGCCCAAACTACATTTATGAACCCGTATATTATAGTTCTCCGAGTTTATTAAGTCTATTTTGGACTTCAAATTACCGTCCCTACTATTCTAATTGGAAATGGAATTATTATCCTAGAGCTTACTATACTTGGAATCCATACCCAATATACAAATACCGTCGCAACATCTCTTTTTGTATAAACTATAACAATGATTACAAATATGTAAATTATAGAAAAAATTATCAATCCGAATATCGCTACCCATCTAGATACGAAAACCAACGCCCCAACTATAGTTACTCAAATAGAGATGAATACGATACCAATCATCGAGGTTTTACACAACGCAACTCCAATGAATATTATCGTAATAATGATAGACAATATAGAAGTGGTGACGATATTCAAAGAACAAATTACAGAAGAGAAATGACACAAAATAGACCTTTAGAAATTAAAGAGGTGGAAATTCAACGTAATAGAAATCAATATGTAACGCTTCCGCCAATGAAAGAAAATGGAAGAGGTTCTAAAGAAAACCATAGACGAAATTAACATTAAATTAGAATCATTAAAAACACGGAAATAGTCTCCGTGTTTTTTTGTTATTTTTTACCCTAATTTATTTAAAAAGAGTAAATTTGCCCACTTTTTAATTAAATATCATGAGCGTAGCGCACAAAGATCTCCATAGTAAATTAACACTTGGCGGTTTATTAGTTTCTTTAGGAATTATATATGGTGACATTGGAACTTCTCCTTTGTATGTAATGAAAGCCATCCTTGGCGACCATATAATTAATGCCGATATTGTTTTAGGTGGAATCTCTTGTGTTTTTTGGACACTTACTCTGCAAACTACGATTAAATACGTACTAATCACCTTAAGTGCTGACAACCATGGTGAAGGTGGAATTTTTGCATTATATGCTTTAGTCAAAAAAACAAAAATTCGATGGTTGATTGTTCCTGCCATTATTGGAGGAAGTGCTTTACTAGCCGATGGAATCATCACCCCTCCTATCTCAGTATCCTCTGCTGTTGAAGGAGTTAGAACCTTTTATCCTGAAATTAATACCATTCCAATCGTAATCGGAATTTTATTTATACTATTTACCATTCAACAATTTGGAACCAAATTAGTTGGAAAGTTTTTTGCTCCTATGATGTTAATTTGGTTTAGCATGTTAGCGATTTTAGGTGGTATTCAAATTTTCAAACACATAGAAGTGCTAAATGCACTAAATCCTTACTACGCCTATCATTTATTATCGATCCATCCAGATGGTTTTTTTGTACTTGGTTTTGTATTCTTATGTACTACTGGAGCTGAGGCATTGTATTCAGATATGGGGCATTGCGGACGTAAAAATATTCGAATCAGTTGGATTTTTGTAAAGATAGCTTTAGTTCTAAACTATTTTGGTCAAGGTGCTTATTTGATACACCACGAAGGACAATCATTAGAAAGTTTAGGTGGGAAAAACGGAAACCCATTTTATCTAATTATGGCCGATTGGTTCCAACCTATCGGAATTGTAGTAGCTACTTTGGCAGCTGTAATTGCCTCTCAAGCGTTAATTAGTGGTTCATTTACCTTAATCAATGAAGCCATGCGTTTGAATTTCTGGCCAAAAGTCAAAATCAAATACCCAACCGAGCTAAAAGGTCAGTTATATATCCCTTCTATCAACTGGTTATTATTCTTTGGTTGTGTGGGTATCGTCTTGCATTTTGAAGAATCTAGCAATATGGAACATGCGTATGGTTTAGCTATTATCCTTTGCATGATTATGACGACTCTTTTATTGAATTACTATTTGATAATGAAACGAGTTAAATGGTTCTTATACGTTCCTTTAATTAGCATTTATTTAATGATTGAATTTAGTTTCCTAGCTGCCAATATTACCAAATTTGCTGAAGGTGGTTATGTTACTCTTTTCATAGCAATGCTACTTATTTCTATTATGACCATTTGGTACCTAGCTAAGAAAATCAACAAGGCTTACACTAAAATTGTTAAGATTGAAGACTATAAAAAAGTATTGGGCGAATTAAGTGCTGATTTATCAATTCCAAAATACGCAACCCATTTGGTGTATATGACTAATGCAGGAAGAGTGGATGAAATTGAAGAAAAAGTAATGTATTCTATTCTACAAAAAAGACCCAAAAGAGCTGACATTTATTGGTTTGTTCACGTGAACATTTTAACTGAACCTTATAAAACAGAATATAAAGTAACCGAAATCTTAAAAGACGATTTGTACCGTGTTGACTTTAATTTAGGATTTAGAGAACCTACCAAAATCAATCTGATGTTCCGCGAAGTTCTAAAAGACATGGTTAAAAAAGGTGAAGTAGATATTACAAGTCGTTACGAATCATTGAACAAAAACAACATCCTTGGAGACTTTAAGTTTGTATTGTCTGAGAAATTTTTATCTAATGATAGTGATTTATTGTGGCATGAAAAATTAGTTATGAATTCGTATTTCTTCATCAAAAAACTCAGCTTATCTGAAGAAAGAGCCTTTGGATTAGATAGTAGTTCGGTGAAAATTGAAAAATTCCCAATGGTACTTCATGCACCAGAAAACATAGGATTGACAAGAGTTAAATAAAACTGGATTGTCTACACATACTAAAGACACTGTTTCACGACAGTGTCTTTTTATTTAGAACATTAAAATTTAGCTTTCACACCAATAAATAGTACCTTTGCAATTCAATTATTTAAAATGAGATTACATAGAAATTTAGTTTATACTACCATTGATGCTTTAAATGCAATATTCAACGAAGGAGAATATGCAGATAAAGTGGTAGCACGTTCCTTAAAAAAAGACAAACGTTGGGGAAGTTCCGATAGAAAATTTGTTGCCGAAACGATTTATGAAATTGTACGTTGGAAACGATTATATTCTGAAATTGCTGAAGTAAAAGAACCTTTTGACCGAGACAATCTATGGAGAATATTTTCTGTTTGGGCGGTTTTGAGAGGATATCCAATTCCGGATTGGCGCCAATTAGAAGGTACTCCAGAACGAAAAATTAAAGGTCGTTTTGACGAATTATCTAAAATTAGAACATTCAAAGAATCGATTCCAGATTGGATGGATGAATTGGGCGTGAAAGAATTAGGAGAAAAGGTTTGGGCAAAAGAAATTGCAGCTCAAAACCAACCTGCTAAAGTAATTCTTCGTGTCAATACTTTAAAAACTACCAAAGAAAAACTAAAAGCCATCTTAATGGATTTGAATATCGAAACCGAATATTTGAAAGACCAACCAGATGCTTTAGTTTTAAAAGAAAGAGCAAATGTATTTTTAACCGATGCATTCAAACAAGGTTTCTTTGAAGTTCAAGATGCCAACTCACAATTAGTGGCTGCTTTCCTTGATGTAAAACCAGGAATGCGTGTCGTAGATACTTGTGCAGGTGCGGGTGGAAAAACCTTGCATATTGCTTCTTTAATGGAAAATAAAGGACAATTGATTGCTATGGATTTGTACGAAAGTAAATTGAAGCAATTAAAACTAAGAGCCAAAAGAAACAGTGCTTTCAATATTGAATACCGAATCATTGACACAACTAAAGTCATTAAAAAATTACACGAAAAAGCAGATCGTGTTTTGATTGACGCGCCTTGTAGTGGTTTAGGGGTTTTAAAAAGAAACCCAGATGCCAAATGGAAATTACAACCTGAATTTATAGACAACATCCGTAAAGTTCAAGCGGAAGTATTAGAAAACTATTCTAAAATTGTAAAACCAGGAGGGAAATTAGTGTATGCGACTTGCTCTGTTTTACCTTCAGAAAACCAAGAACAAGTACAACGTTTCTTAACAACCGAAATTGGAAAACAATTTCAGTTTATTGAAGATCGCAAAATATTAGCTTCAGAATCTGGTTTTGATGGTTTTTACATGGCCTTATTAGAACGTAAAAACGCTTAATCGAAAGTTATAATCATAAAAAAAGTCCCAAATTGGGACTTTTTTTATGTATTTATAGTTCAGAATTAATCATTCATTGAAATCAAGAATTCTTCATTATTTCTAGTCTTTTTGAATCTATCATTGATAAAATCCATTGCTTCCACAGGATTCATATCTGATAAATATTTACGCATAATCCACATACGTTGCAAAGTTTGAGGATCTAACAATAAATCATCTCTTCGCGTGCTTGAAGAGGTTAAATCAATAGCTGGGAAGATACGTTTGTTAGCAATTTTTCTATCCAATTGCAATTCCATATTACCTGTTCCTTTGAATTCTTCAAAAATCACCTCATCCATTTTAGAACCTGTTTCGGTCAAAGCCGTTGCAATAATACTCAATGAACCTCCATTTTCTACATTACGAGCCGCTCCAAAGAAACGTTTTGGTTTTTGTAACGCATTAGCATCAACACCTCCACTCAATACTTTTCCTGAGGCAGGTTGAACCGTGTTATACGCTCTTGCCAGACGAGTAATCGAGTCTAAAAGAATGACTACATCGTGTCCGCATTCTACCAAACGTTTGGCTTTTTCTAAAACAATATTCGCAATTTTAACGTGTTCTTGTGGTTCTCTATCAAAAGTAGAAGCAATAACTTCACCACGAACACTACGTTGCATATCAGTCACCTCTTCTGGACGTTCATCAATCAAAAGAACAATCAAGTACACTTCAGGATGATTCGCAGCAATAGCATTGGCAATGTCTTTCAACAACATTGTTTTACCTGTTTTAGGTTGTGCTACAATCATACCACGCTGTCCTTTTCCTATCGGAGAAAACAAATCAATAATTCGAGTAGAAATAGTACTTTGTTTTTCGGCCAATTTGAATTTTTCTTTTGGAAAAACAGGTGTTAAATGCTCGAAAGAAACACGATCACGAACTACTTGTGGATCATGTCCATTAATTTTTAATACGCGAACCAATGGGAAAAACTTTTCCCCTTCTTTTGGAGGACGAACCACTCCTTTTACAGTATCTCCTGTTTTTAAACCAAACAATCGGATTTGAGAAGTCGATAAATAAATATCATCTGGCGAAGCCAAATAATTATAATCCGATGAACGCAAGAAACCATATCCATCAGGCATCATTTCTAATACTCCTTCACTTTCAATAATTCCGTCAAATTCATAATCTGAATGTCCAAAATTATTTTTCTTATTCTTTTGATTCGGATTTTGATTTCCATTCCCATTTTGATTAGGGTTCTGGTTTTGTTTATTTAGCTGATTTGGATTTACTTTTTTATTTACAGTTGGAGCTTCTCCACCTTCAGTAGTAGTTGATTCCAAAGGCAATTCAGGTTCTCCTTCATTTTCTTTAGGAGCCACTTCTTTTTTAGCTAATTTTTGTTCGTAAGCCGACTTATTAAATTTAACTACTTTCGGAGCTTTTTTGTCGCTTGGTTCATTTGAATTTTCAGGAGTTGTTTCTTCTGATTTTGAATTTGGAATTACTTCTACATCAACAATTCTTTCTGAAGTAGATGCGACTGTTTCCTTTTTCGAAGCTGTGATTCGGGCTCTTTTTGGCTTTTCAGCACTGACTTCTTTCGAAGAATCGACTGAATCTGACGACTTAGCTTGTTGCTCTAAAATTTGAGCAATCAAGTCCTCTTTTTTTACTCCGTTAAATTTTATGGTTTTAGCCAATTTAGCTATTTCTTGAAGCTCAGAAAGCTTCATTTCTTTTAATGCAGAAATATCAAACATGAATGTTCTATGGGTTTAATTTATTTTTAGGAAACTTAATTGTAAAAGATAGGTAGTAAAGTTTTTTTGGATAGTCCGTAGTATGAAGTGCTTACGGATTTGTTATGCAATAATACGAATATTTTTTTATCATACAATAGTATTTATTAAAAAGAAACTATATTTTTGTGGGAGAATAAGAAAACAATGATACAAAGAATTCAAACTTTATATTTACTTCTTGCTTTTGTGATAACAGGTGTGTTACCTTTTATTTTTCCTTTATGGTCAACAGCAGATGGAAAAGACTTTCTTTTTATGCAAAACCAATTGTATGTTATCCTTTTTGGATTAAGTACAACATTAACTTTGTTGAGTATCATTTCTTTTAAAAAGAGACAAAATCAATTTGTTATTGGCAGATTGAACATCATATTAAATTTAATTTTATTAGGATTATTTGTTCATCATTCACTAAACTTATCCGGAGAAACTCCTGTAGTTTCTGAGAAGGGTATTGGGATGTTTCTACCTATCTTGGCTATCGTATTATTAGGTTTTGCTAATAAGGCCATCAAGAAGGACGAAGATCTTGTAAAATCTGTGGATCGATTGAGGTAAACCTATAAACTTAGTTTATTAGTGCGACGAAAACCCGAATGTAACCCATTCGGGTTTTTCATTTTTATTCTATTTTGAAGAAAAATAACAGCTCTTAGTCAAATTTTCTTACATTTGAAAATACAATTCCCAAACCTATGAGTGAAAAAATTAAAATCTACTTAGCCGATGATCATCAAGTACTTCTTGATGGTATACAATTTTTATTGAAAACTATTCCAGACTTTGAAGTCGTAGGATTTTCTTTGGACGGAAAAGACTTATACGAAGAGGTCATAGCAACTCAAGCTGATATTTTAATTTTAGATTTGAATATGCCAGAGAAAGACGGCATTGAAGTGATTAAAGAATTTGCTCAAAGAGGCATTCCTTGTAAAGTAATTATCTTATCAAGCTATGACGATTTAAAACTTATCAAAGAAGTCATGCGTCTAGGCGCGAATGGTTATCTTACTAAAAAATGCGCCGGTGAAAACATTGTAGAAGCCATTTATGCCGTTCGAAATGAAGAAGATTATTTCTGCAAATCCGTTCGAGAGAAAATTTTCAATTTGGTCACCAGAGACAATCAAAAAGTAAACAAAGACTTCTCCTTAGCTAATACCCTTCTTACTGAAAGAGAATTGGAAGTAATTACTTTAATATCGCTAGAGCTAAGCGGAAAAGAAATTAGCGACAAATTATTCATTAGTACTAATACGGTAGAAACCCACCGTAAAAATATTATGAAAAAAATTGGCGCAAAAAACACCATTGGGTTAGTTAAGTATGCTATTAAAAATAACCTAATCAAATCGTAACATCTGTTTACAAAAGCTAATTATGTCATCAAATAGGTTTATATCTTTTGTTTTTTTATTCTTTTTCTTCAATGGAACAAGTGTTTTTTCGAAGGAGAAAACGCCTTCTAGAGATGAAATAGCCAAAGAATTAAAAAGTGCTATTCATTTGATGCGTGAAGGAAAACATGATCAATCTTTAATCAAATGCAGACGTATTTTACGCCATGCTATTTTTATCAAAGACAATGATTTAATTGCTTCTAGTTACAATACTATTGGAGGAAATTTTGATTTGTTCTCTAATCCCGAAAAATCATTTTTCTATTATAATAAAGGGCTGATTTATGCGGATAAAACGAATGATTCTAAATTAAAAAACTTATTACATAACAATTTAGGCAACATTTATTGCTTCGATAAAAAAGAATATCAAAAAGGAATTGCACATTACAAAAAGTCATTAGAATACAGTGCAAAAGCAAATGATTCTTCTCAATTAGTCCTTACCAACTTAAACATTGCTTGGGCTTATTTTGATATCCAAGAATTCAATCAAGGATACCCTTATCTACAATTCGTAAATAAATACCAAGAAAAGTATGGGAGCGAGATGACTATTGTTGCATTAAACATGTTAAATGCCCTCTACTATGCTGATAAAAAAGAAAATCCAAAAGCAGAATTTTATTTCAATAAAGCCATACAACTAGGAAATGCTGGAAGTGAAAAATTTGACTTAGCCCTAACCCATCAAGAATATGCCAAATTTTTAAAGTCAAATGGGCAATATCAAAAAGCCTATGAAAATTTGACCCTTTACAATTCGATTACTGACGAACTTGACAATGAAGAACAACTAAATAAGGCAAAAACAGAGGGATTAAACCTTGAAATAGAAGAATACAAAAGAGAAGTTGAAAAAATTGAATCTGAATATAAGACTCAGCAAGAAATTTTGCAACAAGAGAAAACAATGGCTCGACGAAAATTCATAGCTGTGATTTCCATCTTTTTAATTAGTATTGTGCTTTTCTATTTTTATGTTCAAAATTCAAGACTTATTCAAAAGAACCGATTGAACGGACTACGAAATAAAATTCAGCAAAACATTATTAATGCATCCTTGTCAGGGCAAGAAATAGAACGAAAAAAAATTGCCGCTTTTTTACACGATAACATCAGTGCTTTACTATCTTCAGCGGGATTGCATTTGAGTGTTTTTAATACCAAAAATCAAAATCCGAGCGATGAAATCATTAAAACAATAGCATTACTAGGAGAAGCACACGATAAAGTTCGTGATTTATCTCACGAATTAATTCCTGCTCTTCTAGTTCGTTTTGGTCTTTTATATGCCTTAGAGGACTTGTGCGAAAAAAACTCCAATTCGACTATTACTTTTGAATTTGAAAGCAATATTGACAATCAAAAAAGATATCCCGAAGATTTTGAAATCAAAATTTACTTTATCATTACTGAATTATTAAATAATATTATTAAACATAGCCAAGCCACTATTGGAAAAGTAACACTAACTGAAAATGATACGGTTTTAAAAATTCAAGTTTTTGATAATGGTAAAGGATTTGATACCAATCAATTTCAACTACTAGAGGGATTTGGAATTAACCAAATTAGAGCTAGAATAAATGCTATGAAAGGCAATCTAACTATTGATTCCAAAATAGATATGGGAACCATAATAACTATAGATGTCCCGATTAGTAAGACCTAATCAAGCCCGCTTTTCAATTTCAATGATTTCTAAATCTTTAATTGCCGTCCCATCAATTACAAAACGTAATAGAGTACGCACTTGATGAAATCCACTTTTCCCCGCAGCACCAGGATTCATGTGCAATAGATTGTTTTTCTTATCAAATTGTACTTTGAGAATGTGCGAATGTCCACAAATAAACAATTGAGGTGGATTCTGAGCTAACTCTTCCCGAATAGCTGGGTTGTATTTTCCTGGATAACCACCGATATGAGTAATCCAAACCGAAACTCCTTCACATAAAAATCGATTGTGCAATGGAAACTCTAAACGAGCTTGCGCATCATCAATATTACCATATACTGCTCGCAAAGGCTTTAGCTTTTTGATTGCATCAGTTACTGCTAAATCCCCAATATCTCCAGCATGCCAAACCTCATCTGCTTGAGCAACATACTTTAAAATAGTATCGTCAATATGACTATGAGTGTCCGAAAGCAAGAGTATTTTTTTCATATTGAAGGTAAATAACAAGGCCAAAGTTACAAACATAAAAGACGATAAAAAAGTCTGGACGAACTTCCTGTTTTTAGGCTTTGCTCTACCTAAAAACTTTGTACCTTTAGGGCTTCAACTTTGTGATGATTCAACTTGAGATATTTTATACATTTAGCTTACAACGGAACTCCTTACCATGGCTGGCAAATACAGCCTAATGCTACCTCTGTTCAAGAAACATTGAACAAGGCATTTTCTGTTTTGCTACAATCTGAAATTAATTTGATGGGAGCTGGACGCACCGATACTGGTGTTCATGCTAGAGAAATGTATGCTCATTTTGATTTTGATTCCTCTTTTGACATACCGACTTTAGTACACAAACTGAATTCTTATTTGCCAAAAGACATTGTGATTTATGATATTATTCCCGTTCACGACGAAGCTCATACACGATTTGATGCTACAAAAAGAACCTACGAATATCATATTCATCAATTCAAAAATCCGTTTTTAGACGAATTAAGTTGGTATTTTCATCAGCCCTTAGATGTTGAATTGATGAATGAAGCAGCAAAATTATTATTCAACTATACTGACTTTGAGTGTTTTTCTAAGGTCAACACCGATGTAAATACATTTGATTGCACTATTTTTGAGGCGTATTGGAAGCGAGAAAATTCACAATTAGTTTTTACCATTTCGGCCAATCGTTTTTTAAGAAATATGGTACGTTCAATAGTAGGAACATTAGTCAATGTGGGTTTGCATAAAATCACCTTAGACAATTTTACAAAAATTATAGAAAGCAAAAGCAGAGAAAAAGCAGGCTTTTCAGTTCCTGCACATGGTTTATATTTAACGAAAATAGAGTACGATTACATCAACCCATAGCCCTGATAGCAGCGGCATCTTTTTTAGATGAGGACTGAGGCTCTCGAAGTACACATCTAAAAAGATAAAGCGGATAGCAGGAATAGCTACACAAAATATTATGAAAGCAAAAGCATTCGACACCAGATTATTCAAGCGAATTTTAAAATACACTAAACCGTACCAATTACGATTTAGAGGGGTAATAGTTTTTGCCATTTCGCTTTCAGTTTTTGCAGCATTGCGTCCTTATTTATTGAAACAAACCGTAGACGGATATATTAAAACTCACGATCAGCAAGGTCTTTTATTGTACATCACCTTCATGGGAATTGTGCTTTTGGCAGAGGTTTTTTCGCAATATTATTTTGTGTATTGGGCGAATTGGTTGGGACAGGACATTGTCAAAGACATTAGGACCAAGCTCTTCAAACATCTTTTGAGTTTTCGAATGAAGTATTTTGACCACGTACCTGTGGGGCAATTAGTAACCCGTTCGGTTTCAGATATTGAGGCAATTGCTCGTATTTTTAGTCAAGGCCTTTTTATGATAATCAGTGATTTGATGAAGATGGTTGTGGTGCTGATTTTTATGTTCTATATGAACTGGAAATTGACTTGGATTGTCATTGTAGCTATGCCAATTTTAGTGTTCTTCACCCGAATATTCCAACGTAAAATGCAAGTGGCTTTTGAAGAAGTACGAACCGAAATTGCCAACATGAATTCCTTTGTACAAGAACGCGTGACAGGAATGAAAATTGTACAATTATTCAACCGAGAAGATATTGAATTTGACAAGTTCAAAAACATCAACGACAAGCACCGAAAAGCATGGATTAAAACGATTTTGTACAACTCTATCTTCTTCCCTATTGCTGATATTATTTCGTCATTAACCCTTGGATTTATTGTGTTATACGGTGGTTTTAAGATTTTGAACGGGGATACTTTTACCACTTTTGGCGATTTGTTCTCCTACACCATGTTCATCGGAATGTTATTCAATCCACTGCGTCAAATTGCAGATAAGTTCAACGAAATGCAATTGGGAATGATTGCTGCTAATCGTGTTTTTGATATATTAGACACCCAAGACCAAATCCAAGACACCGGTACTATTGAAGCGCCTATTTTTAAAGGAAATATCGAATTCAAAGACATTCACTTTGGATATGTTCCTGATGAAGAAGTGATTAAAGGAATTGATTTAGAAGTAAAAGCAGGACAAACTATTGCAATTGTTGGATCTACTGGAGCTGGTAAATCGACCATTATTAATTTATTGAATCGATTTTACGAAATTAATAGCGGGACAATTTACATTGACCATCATAATATTGAAAATTACACTTTGGAGTCGCTACGTAAGCAAATTGCAGTGGTTTTACAAGACGTTTTCTTGTTTGCCGACACCATCTACAACAACATTACACTCAACAATCCTGCAATCACTCGTGAAGAAGTTTTGGCTGCAGCCAAAAAAATCGGCGTGCATGATTTTATTATGAGTTTGCCTGATAATTATGATTTTGATGTAAAAGAACGAGGGGTAATGCTATCCTCGGGGCAACGCCAACTGATTGCTTTTTTACGTGCTTTTGTGAGTAATCCAAGTATTTTGATTTTGGATGAAGCAACCTCTTCTATCGACACTTATTCGGAAGAATTGATTCAACGTGCTACCGAAACCATTACCGAAGGTCGAACTTCTATTGTAATCGCCCATAGATTAGCGACTATTGTCAACGCGGATAAAATTGTGGTGATGGACAAAGGTTTGATTGTAGAAGAAGGCACGCACCAAGAGCTCATCAACAGAGCAACTGGCTATTACAAAAACTTGTACGATTCACAGTTTTCGGTAGCTAATTAACCTTACATCAGGGTTTATATTCCGTTGCTTTTTTTGAAATTTTGTTAGTTTTTGACTTTATAGGTTTGAAAATTTCACAAAACAGAATAATTCCTTAAATTCGCAGCATCAATTAATATAGATAAAATTATACACATGAAATACGATATTATTGTTTTAGGAAGTGGACCTGGAGGATATGTTACAGCCATCAGAGCCTCTCAATTAGGCTTCAAAGTAGCTGTAATCGAAAAAGAAAATTTAGGTGGAGTTTGCTTGAACTGGGGATGTATCCCAACTAAAGCCTTGCTTAAATCAGCTCAGGTTTTTGATTATTTAAAACACGCTTCTGATTACGGATTGACTGTTTCATCATTTGATAAAGATTTCTCTGCGGTGGTAAACCGTTCAAGAGGAGTAGCTGAAGGAATGAGCAAAGGAGTTCAATTCTTGATGAAAAAGAATAAAATCGACGTTATTGATGGTTTTGGAAAAATCAAACCAGGCAAGAAAGTAGATGTAACTGATAAAGACGGAAAAGTAACTGAGTACAGTGCTGACCATATCATTTTGGCTACTGGAGCGCGTTCTCGTGAATTGCCTAACTTACCTCAAGATGGTGTAAAAGTAATTGGATACCGTCAAGCAATGACATTACCAAAACAACCTAAATCAATGATTATCGTTGGTTCTGGAGCTATCGGAATTGAATTTGCACATTTTTACAACTCAATGGGAACTGAAGTAACCATTGTAGAATTCATGCCAAACATTGTTCCTGTTGAAGACGAAGATATTTCGAAACAAATGGAACGTTCTATGAAAAAAGCAGGGGTAAACATTATGACTAATGCTTCTGTAGAAAGAATTGACACTTCTGGAAAAGGAGTAAAAGCATTTGTTAAAACCGCTAAAGGAGAAGAAGTGTTAGAGGCTGATATTTTACTTTCTGCTGTGGGTATTAAAACGAATATCGAAAACATCGGTTTAGAAGAAGTTGGTATTGCTACTGATAGAGATAAAATTTTAGTAAACGCTTACAACCAAACCAATATTCCAGGTTATTATGCTATTGGAGATATTACTCCAGGACAAGCATTAGCTCACGTAGCTTCAGCTGAAGGAATTAACTGTGTGGAAAAAATTGCAGGATTACATGTTGAACCAATCGATTACGGAAACGTTCCTGGTTGTACCTATGCTACTCCAGAAATTGCTTCGGTTGGATTAACTGAAAAAGCAGCTAAAGAAAAAGGATACGAATTAAAAATTGGTAAATTCCCATTCTCAGCTTCAGGAAAAGCAAAAGCTTCAGGAGCAGCAGATGGTTTTGTAAAAGTAATTTTTGATGCGAAATACGGAGAATGGTTAGGATGCCACATGATTGGTGCTGGTGTTACTGATATGATTGCTGAAGCAGTTGTAGCTCGTAAATTAGAAACTACTGGACACGAAATCTTAAAAGCAATCCACCCACACCCTACTATGAGTGAGGCTGTAATGGAAGCGGTGGCTGATGCTTACGGGGAAGTAATTCACTTGTAATTCACATAACAATGTCTATTATAAACCCCGATGGAATTATTCTTTCGGGGTTATTTTTTTACTTATCTTTATAAATCGAATAAAAAACAATATCATGCAATACAACAACATATTAGAAACTATTGGCAATACGCCACACATCAAAGTGAATCGTCTTTTTGGCGAAAACAAAAACGTTTGGATTAAACTAGAACGCGCTAATCCTGGAGCAAGTATCAAGGACAGAATTGCATTAGCCATGATCGAGGATGCCGAAGCAAAAGGACTTTTGCAAAAAGACAGCACAATCATTGAAGCTACTTCTGGAAACACTGGAATTGGTTTAGCTATGGTAGCTGCCGTAAAAGGCTACCGATTAATTTTGGTAATGCCCGAATCGATGTCAGTTGAAAGAAGACGCTTGATGAGCATTTACGGAGCCGAATTTGTATTGACACCTCGTGAAAAAGGGATGAAAGGAGCCATTGAAAAAGCACAAGAATTAACTTCTGAAATTCCTCATGCTTGGTCGCCACTACAATTTGAAAATCCTGCCAATATTGAAGTTCATAAGAAAACAACCGCGCAAGAAATCATCAAGGCATTTCCAAACGGATTAGATTACTTGATTACTGGAGTTGGAACAGGCGGACATATAACAGGTTGTGCTGAAATATTAAAAGCACATTATCCTAACTTAAAAGTATATGCAGTAGAGCCAGAAGCTTCGCCTGTAATCAGTGGAGGGTCTCCTGCCCCTCACCCTATTCAAGGTATTGGCGCTGGATTTATTCCAACTAACTTACATACTGATGCCTTAGATGGAACGATACAAGTAAGCAAAGATGAAGCATTTGAATATGCACAAAGAGCAGCCAAAGAAGAAGGAATTTTGTTAGGTATTTCTTCTGGTGCTTCTCTAGCTGCTGTTGCAAAAAAAATAAAAGATATTCCAGCAGAAGCTACTGTGTTAACTTTTTGTTACGATACAGGGGAACGTTACTTGAGTATCGAAGGATTGTTTGAATAAACTTTCACTCTTATAATTGAAATCCGATTGTTTAAAAACGATCGGATTTTTTTTTATGCCTTATTAGATTTATAAATTTTACGTATCTTTCGTAAGTCAGAAATAACCCTTTAACACACTCTAGATATGAAATGGAAATTAGCCCTTAGTTTTATTATAAGTCTAACTGCTTTTGCTTACAGTCAAAAAATAGATAAAGAAACTGCTATTAAAAAACTTTTAGAAAAAGAATCGGCTACATGGCGAGCCAAAGACGTTCAGGGACATTTGGACTGTTGGCACATTCAACCGTATAGCCGAATTTTAGTTTCTTTACCCAACGGTCAAACCATAGACGTCCCACCTACCGCAATGCAAAACGAAAAACCAGAAACTATGGGTAATGGAGGATTTGCATTACATTCGAATTATAAAATGAGTATCACCAAAAACAATGCTTGGGTTAGCCATGACGAAGTATCCACCGATGCGGAAGGGAAACGTACTTGGTCATATGAAATTCGACTATTAGAAAAAATTAAAGGACAATGGAAATTGGTTGGACAATCACTCCATATTTATAAAAAAGAGTAATTAGCCGTAATTATTTTTTTAAATTTATGTCCAACTAAAATGTAGTAAAAAGATGAAAATAGCGCTTTTTTCAAACGAATTTCCACCACACATTTATGGTGGAGCTGGTGTACATATTGATTTTTTAAGTCAAGAATTAGCTAAATTAGGTGACGTGGAAGTGCGTTGTTTTGGAGAACAGTCTGAAACTACTACTGTGAACGTTCAGGGTATTACCCCTTGTTTGAACAAAATGGAAGACACTTCCAATTCTCATATCAAAATGTTTCATAATTTGAGCCGAAATGTGGAGATGTCTCAAGCTACTCCTCAAGCAGATGTAATTCATTGTCATACTTGGTACACCCATCTAGCTGGGGTTTTTACTCGAGAATTGCTGCAAGTGCCTCTAATTTTAACCACACACAGTTTAGAAACACATCGCCCTTGGAAAGTCGAACAATTGGGAAATGGTTATTTCCTTTCTCGTTGGATTGAAGACAGAGCCTATAAAACTGCCGATGGCGTGATTGCGGTGAGCGAACAAATGAAACAGGATGTAATTGAGGCATATAATGTAGCTCCTGAAAAAGTAACCGTGATACACAACGGTATTGATCCTGAATTTTATCAACCTACTTTTGACCAATCTCTTTTAGTAGAATATGGGATTAATCCTGACATTCCTTTTGTTTTATTTGTGGGACGAATTACTCGTCAAAAAGGAATTTCACAACTCATTAATGCAGCTAAATATTTTAATACAAATTGCCAAGTTGTGCTTTGTGCAGGGGCTCCGGACACTCCTGAAATCGCTACTGAAACTGAAACATTAATTAATGAATTACAATACCAACGAGACGGAGTTATCTTAATTTCAGAAATGTTACCTCGCGAAAAAATAAAAGTACTGTACAGTCATGCGCGTGTATTTGCTTGCCCTTCGTTATACGAACCTTTTGGAATCATTAATTTAGAAGCCCTATCCTGTGAAACTCCAGTGGTAGGAAGCGCAGTAGGTGGTATTCCCGAAATCATTACAGAAGGCGAAACAGGTTATTTGATTCCGTTTGAAAGTGTTTCAAGAACCGACTTCAACCCTGCTCGTCCCGAAGAGTTTCAGAAACAATTTGCCGCAAAAATTAATCTCCTATTAGAAGATGAATCTTTAGCTATACAAATGGGAAAAGCCGGTCGCAAAAGAGTTTTAGAAAAATTCAGTTGGGAATCCATCGCTAAAACTACTTTCAATTATTACCAAGAAGTAATTAACCGATTTGAGAAAGAAAAAGCATAAAAACTTATCTTTGGTCAAAAATACAATTCCATGCAACACATTATAGATAGATTCATCAGTTATGTTACTATTGACACCGAATCTAACCCCAATTCAACTACAACTCCAAGCACAAAAAAACAATGGGATTTAGCGAACCTACTTGTTGAAGAATTAAAATCAATCGGACTTCAAGATGTAACTATAGACGACAAAGCCTATATCATGGCTACTTTACCTAGTAATGTAGATTACGAGGTTCCTACTATTGGATTCATTTCCCATTTTGATACTTCACCAGATTTTTCGGGAGCTAATGTAAAACCTCAAGTTATTCCTAATTATGATGGAAGAGATATTGTATTAAATACAGCACAAAATATCGTTTTATCACCAAAGTATTTCAAAGATTTATTGCAATATAAAGGACAAACTTTAATTACTACCGACGGAACTACTTTACTAGGTGCAGATGACAAAGCCGGAATTACAGAAATTGTAACCGCTATGGAATACCTCATCCAACATCCTGAAATCAAACACGGGAAAATTAGAGTTGGGTTCACTCCTGATGAGGAAATAGGACGTGGTGCGCATCATTTTGATGTAGCTAAGTTTGGTGCTGATTGGGCGTACACTATGGATGGAAGTCAGGTAGGCGAATTAGAGTATGAAAATTTTAATGCGGCTGGAGCCAAAATTACCTTCAAAGGAAAAAGTGTACATCCTGGTTATGCCAAAGGAAAAATGATCAACTCCATGCTTATTGCTAACGAATTTATTAATGCGTTACCAAAAGGTGAAACCCCAGAAGAGACTAGAGGATATGAAGGATTTTTCCATGTGCATCATTTTAGTGGAAGCATTGAAGAAAGCGTAGTAGAATTGATTATTCGAGATCACAATAAATCGAAGTTTGAAAAGCGTAAAGCACTTATTGAAAAAATCACAAAAAAAATCAATAAAAAGTTTGCCAAACAATTTGGTGAAGATATAGCCATTGCTGAAATCAACGACCAATACTATAATATGAAAGAAAAAGTATTGCCTGTCAAACACATTGTTGATATTGCCGAAAAAGCAATGAAAGAAGTAGGTATTAAACCACTAATTAAACCTATACGAGGCGGAACAGATGGTTCTCAATTGTCTTACATGGGATTGCCTTGTCCCAATATTTTTGCTGGTGGACATAACTTTCATGGAAAGTACGAATATGTTCCAGTAGAAAGCATTCAAAAAGCAATTGAAGTTATTGTTAAAATTGCCGAATTGACCGCTTCTAAAAATTAAGTTATAAAAAAACTCCCAATTCAATGAATTGGGAGTTTTTTTATTTTTTCTTTGAAACTATTTCTTATTCAAAGCAGCACTCATTTCCATTGAAATAGCTGAACGTTCCATTTTCAATTTCCCTGACATTGTTTCCACGACTACTGTAGTTTCAGCTAATTCAGCAATTTTACCGTGAAGACCACTTTTAGTGATGATTTTATCTCCAACTTTCAAGCTGCTTTCAAATTCTTTTTCGGCTTTCGCTCTTTTTTGTTGTGGTCTAATCATAAAGAAATAGATTACTACAAACATTAATAAGAACGGTGCAAATTGACTTAATTGTCCCATGATTTTATTTTATTTTTTGTTAAACGTATTACATCAAGCCTCTTCCTGCTTTGATCATTTTTTTATTCGATTGGAATTCTTTGACTAAATTATCTAAAATTCCATTGATAAAAATACTACTTTTTGGAGTAGAATATTCTTTAGCCAACTCTAAATATTCGTTCAAAGTTACCTTTACTGGAATTGATGGGAATTTCAACAATTCGCAAATAGCCATTTTAAGAATAATGGTGTCTATTTCAGCTATTCGTTCCATATCCCAATTAGGTGTTTTAGAATCAAATTCTTTAGCCAATTCTTTTTCGTTCAAAACTGTTTTTCTAAACAAATCTTTCGCAAAATCTTTATCATCAGCATCTTTAAACAATTTCGGCACTCTAAAACTATCATCCTCAGCTGATTTGATTGCTTTTAATTGCTTAACAATGTGCGTATTCACTACTGGAATATCGTCAATCCAAGTTAGTTTGTCATCCTCTAAATACTCGTATAATTTTTCGTTTGGAACAATAATTTCCGAGAAAAGATCTACAACAAACTGCTTATCTTCTTCAAATGTATTGACAGAAGTACTCATGTATTTAGCATACAATTTACTTTCTTTCAAAGAAGTTAAAAGTAAATTAATATAATCATCATGAATATTCCAATTGGTTATTTTTCTGTTTTCCAAAGCAATACTCAACGAATTATTGTCTTCCAATAATTGAAAAATAGTATTCTTAACAAATTTATTGTTTGGATTGCGTTCTTCAGGGGTTGCCAAATGTTTTTGACTTGATAAGTGTAAGAAGACTTTTTCCTTTTTAGCCATTTCAATTAAAGAAGAAAGCATGATAAGGTATAAATCTTGAATAGCATCGATGCTGTAAAATAGAAATTTTTCTTGACCTTCTAAATTATCCGAACCGTTTTGGTGCATGGCATAAATGGATTGCATAACCTTAACGCGAATGTGTCTTCTATTTACCACTTTGTAAGAACTTTTAATGAATTAGACTGCAAAAGTAGTCATTTCATACCTTAAAATAAAATTAAAATTTCTTTTTTTGAATCAAAAATGAGTTGGTTGCAAATCAATTATTTAATTCACTACTTCTATTTTAACATATAAATATTCCTTTTAATCCTGTATATTTGCCTTTGAAAAAGAGCAATACTACAATGAAAGAATTAGGTTATTTAAATAAATATTTTGTCAAATACAAGTTTAGTTTTTTTCTAGGAATTGTAACCACAATCATTGCTCAATTTTTCTCTTTGTACACCCCTAAACTAATTAGTGAGTCTCTTGGGGCTATTGAACAATTTGATAAACTTTCAGATGCTAAAAAAGCTTCTGAAACTGTCTTATCTCATTTCAAAGGAGAATTAGTAACCAATATTTTATTAATCATTGGCACCACCATAATCGCGGGATTTTTGACCTTCTTGATGCGTCAAACATTGATTGTGATGTCTCGTCATATCGAATTTGACTTAAAGAACGAAGTCTTTAGACAATACGAAAATCTATCCCAACAATTCTACAAACAAAACAGAACAGGTGATTTAATGAATCGTATTAGTGAAGACGTTTCTAAAGTTAGAATGTATGTGGGGCCAGCAGTAATGTACACTATCAATACATTCATCCGCTTTGCGATTGTGATTGCCTATATGTATAACGTATCGCCAAGGCTAACATTATACACACTTTTACCCTTACCTATTTTATCCTATACTATTTTCAAACTCAGCTCTGAAATCAACAAAAGGAGTACTATTTTTCAACAATATTTATCCAAAGTATCTAGCTTTTCTCAAGAAATTTTCTCTGGAATTCGAGTAATTAAAGCATATTCGTTAGAAAACCAACATCAAAACAACATGATTGATTTGGCTGACGAAAGTAAAAACAAAAGTTTGGATTTGGCTCGAGTACAATCACTGTTTGGTCCATTGATGATGGCTTTAATTGGAGTAAGTAACTTAGTGGTTATTTATTTTGGTGGCTTGATGTATATGGAAGGTACTATCAAAAGTATTGGTACTATTGCCGAATTTATCTTATACGTAAACATGTTAACTTGGCCGGTGGCGTCTTTAGGATGGGTTTCTTCTATGGTGCAAGAAGCAGAAGCTTCTCAAAAACGTTTGAATGAGTTTTTGAAAATCGAACCTGAAATTAAAAACACTAACCCAAATCATTCAACTGTTGAAGGAAGTATTGCTTTTAACAATGTAAGTTACACTTACGAAGACACTAATATCAAAGCGATTCAAAACATTTCGTTTTCAGTTAAAAAAGGACAAACTTTAGCCATTTTAGGAAAAACTGGGGCGGGAAAATCTACTATTTTATCCCTCATATCTCGTTTACATGATGTTACTGAAGGAGAGATTACGGTTGACGAAACACCAATCAGTCAACTTAATCTGTACGATTTAAGAAATAGTATCGGAATTGTTCCTCAAGACGCTTTCTTATTTTCAGATAGCATTAAGAACAATATCAAATTTGGCAACGAAGATGCTACCGATGAAGCTATTGAATCCGCAGCAAAAAGTGCTGTAGTACACGATAATATCCTAGGCTTCAATAAAAAATATGACACGATTTTAGGCGAAAGAGGAATAACACTTTCTGGCGGACAAAAACAACGTGTATCAATCGCAAGAGCCATTATTAAAAACCCTCCTATTTTACTTTTCGACGATTGTTTGTCGGCTGTTGACACCGAAACTGAAGAAGCTATTTTGAATAATTTATTCGAAATTTGTAAGGACAAAACGACAATTATTGTGAGTCATAGAGTTTCATCGGCTAAAAATGCCGACCAAATTATTATTATTGACGAAGGGAAAATCATTCAACAAGGTTCTCATAATCAATTAATAAATGAAGAAGGCTACTACGCCGATTTGTATTTGAAACAACTTTCAGAAAAAGAATTGCTATAATTTTTTGTTTTATCAATTTATTTTTATCATTTTTGGATACCATTAAACCACTAAAATGACGAAAGGATTATGAGAGAAAATGACTTATTAGAAAAAGAAGAAATATTTTCTAAAGTTTTAAGAGCTGGGAGAAGAACGTATTTCTTTGATGTAAGAGCAACTAAAGCCGACGACTATTACATTACCATTACTGAAAGTAAAAAATTCACAGAAGAAGATGGTTCATTCCATTTTAAAAAGCATAAAATCTATTTATACAAAGAAGACTTTGCTGCGTTTACAGAAATTCTTGGCGATATGACTTCTTATGTTTTAAACCATAAAGGAGAAGAAGTAATCTCTGAAAGACACCAAAAAGATTTCAAAAAAGAATACACTGCTGAAAATTCAGATGATGAAATTACTCCTCAAGTATCGAATTTTACAGATATTGACTTTGACGATATTTAATTACGATTTACAAAAACAAAAAGCCCAAAATCAAATGATTTTGGGCTTTTTGTTTATTTAATATTTTGCCGGCACACCGGGCTTAGGAAGTGATTTTTGAATAAACTCTCTTAAATCATCATTTCCCTTTATCAAATCTTCTTTTCTAAGATACATCATATGCCCACTACGATAACCTTTCCAAGACATTCTTTCTTTTAATTTTCCACTTGGGTCCATTTGCCAAAGATTGTATTTTGCATTAAAATAATCACAAGCTCCATCATAATATCCCGATTGAACTAACACATGTAAATACGGATTTTGAGCCATCGCTTGACGCAAATTTTCTCCTGTTTGATCGCCTGAATTGTCCCATGGATGAACTGGCCCAAACATATTGTATTTTAAATCCGTTTTGTAATTCAAATCATTTCGGAGATACATATTAATTGCTGGTGTAAACGAATGCAACCAAGACGTTAACTCTGAATTAAAATCAGGATTATCACCCGCATCTTTACGATCAATTCCTTTATAACGAGAATCCAATCGACCCACTGTAAACCCTTGATCTCTTAATAATTCTTTCCAAAAATAGTCCAAAGGAACATCTAAGTTATTTTGTAAAATAACTTTTTCTGATATTCCTGAATAATGCGCAATTTTAGAAGCAATCTCTTTGCGTTTGGATTCTTCTAAAAATCCACCTTTACTCAATGCAGGTAGTAATTCGTTAATGGTAAACTGCTCTACTTCTGGAAGCATTACAGTTAAATCCTTAGATTGTAAATCAGAGGAAAGCATTTTATGGTACCAGGCAGTTGCTGCAAAATAAGGCAATCGTAAAGCGGCTTTAGAAACAACTCCTCTTTCTATTCCTAGTGTAGTTGGTGAAACTAAAACAACCCCATTTAAATACATCCATTGACTATTTTGTAATTCCAATGCCAAGCCTGAAACACGTGTAGTACCATAACTTTCGCCAATAAGATATTTTGGAGAAGCCCAACGATTATTGCGCGTAACAAATGTTTTTATCCATTCAGCTAAGTACTTAACATCTGCATTTACGCCGAAAAAAGTAGATTTTGGAGTTTCTTTATTCGTTATTCTAGAATAAGCCGTATTTACTGGATTTACAAATACAATATCAGCTACATCCAAGATAGAATGAGGATTTTCCTTAACTCCATACGGTTGAATAGGATATCCTTCACTATCTATATTTAACAAAGTAGGACCTGTATACGCAATTTGCATCCAAACAGAAGCCGAACCCGGCCCTCCATTAAAAGAAATCACTAAAGGACGATTAGAGCGATCTTGAACATCCGAACGCTCATAATAGGTATAAAACAATCCTGCAATTGTCTTTCCATCTTCATCCCAAACAGGCAATGTACCCGTAGTAGCTTGATAAGGCACTTTTTGACCTTTAATGGTTGTACTATGTTGGGTAATTACTTTTTCATCTGGATTGAATTTAATATTGGATACGAAATTCTCAACTTTTTCGGTTGTAGCAGCAGGGACTTCTGCTTTTTTAGGTTGGTTTTGTGCGTTACTCAAAAAGAACGAACTTGTAATCACAAAAGTTAACAGTGTTTTTTTCATAATAATTATATATTAGATAAGCTTAACAAATGTAAAATAAAATCAACACAAACAACTCTTTGTAAACAAGTTAAATACAAGAACAAAAAAAATCCCAAAGCTTTCACTCTGGGATCTTATTATTTGTAGAGAAATAAATTATTTTACATCCATTAACTCAACGTCAAAGATTAAAGTTGCGTTTGGCGGAATAACACCTCCTGCACCACTAGAACCGTATCCTAAGTGAGATGGTATCACAAAACGAGCTTTGTCACCTACCTGCAATAAAGCAATTCCTTCATCCCAACCTTCAATAACATTTCCTCTTCCTAATGGAAATTCGATTGGTTTTTTGCGTGCATACGAACTATCAAATACTTTTCCATCTGGCAATTGTCCTGAATAGTGAACCGAAACTGTTTTACCATCTTCTGCTTTTTTTCCAGAACCTCTTTGGATAAATTGGTAACGCAAACCGCTTTCTGTTTTTTCAAAACCAGCCGCTAATTTTTCCATTTCAGCTTCGGCAGCAGCGCGTTCAGCCTCAATACGTTTCGCACGAGAACCTTCAAACGTTCTAAAAGCCTCCACTGCATTCCATTGCTCAGCCTCAGCTCCTACTCTAATAATTTCTAAAGTTTCCAAAACATCTCCTTGAGCAACAGCATCCACTACATCTTGCCCTTCTACAACATGTCCAAAAACAGTATGTTTTCCATCCAACCAAGAAGTGGGTACATGAGTAATATAAAACTGAGAACCATTAGTACCAGGCCCTGCATTGGCCATCGCCAAAACTCCTGGACGATCGTGTTTCAAACTAGGATGGAATTCATCATCAAATTTGTACCCTGCATCTCCAGTTCCTGTTCCTTGTGGACAACCACCTTGAATCATAAAATCAGGAATTACTCTGTGAAAAGTTAATCCGTCATAATATTTTGTCCCTTGTGGTTTTACTTTATTTTCCAAATTCCCTTCGGCCAAAGCGACAAAGTTACCTACTGTTCCTGGCGTTAAATCGTGTGTTAATTTTACTAAAACTGAACCCTTAGCGGTGTTGAATTTAGCGTATATCCCGTTTTCCATTTTTGTTGTTTTTTATTGAAATGCAAAATTACAAAATTAATTATAGATTGCGTCCATGTGAAAATTAGAAAATTAAGAAGCTAATAATTAAAAAAAAATAACCTTCAAATGAAGGTTATTTTATTATATGTAGCATCAAGTTATTTCTTAGTCGATAATCCTGAAATTCTCAAATAAGGCTCAATTTGCATATCATGACCAACAAACTCTTGGAATGCCTTTTTTAAATCTACACTATTACCAACAGATAAAATATATTTTCTAAAACGCTCACAATTGGCTCTATTCATCCCTCCATTTGCTTCCATCCAATCAAATGCATTATAATCTAATGTTTTGGACCAAGTATATGCATAATACCCAGCTGAATATCCTCCGCCCCAAATATGAGCAAAATAAGGAGTGTGGTATCTGGTAGGGACTTCATTTATTAGAAGTCCGTATTTTTGTAGGGCTTCATTTTCAAAAACTAATGCTGGCTTAAAATCGGATTCTTTTTCCACACTATGCCAAACCAAATCTATAGTTGAAGCTGCTAGTAATTCAGTAATTCTATACCCTTTATTAAAAGTTTCTGCTTTTTTAATTTTATCAATTAATTCTTGTGGTATAACTTCTTTTGTATCGTAATGAATTGCATAATTTTTTAATATCGCAGGAACTAATGCGGCGTGTTCATTTATTTGAGAAGGAAATTCTACATAATCACGAGGCACTGAAGTTCCCGAAAGACTCGTATATTGTTGATTGGCAAAAAGTCCATGCAAAGTGTGTCCGAATTCGTGAAACATAGTAGTTACATTATCAAAACTAATTAAGGAAGGATTTCCGTTAACTGGTTTAGCAAAATTGTAAACATTTACAATTACTGGTTTTTGTTTTAAATAATGAGACTGATTAACAAAATTATTCATCCAAGCTCCTCCACTTTTATTGTCTCTAGTATAAAAATCCAAATAATATATTGCCATCGATTTTCCATCATTATCAAAAACCTCATATACTTTTACATCTGGATTATAAACAGGTAAATCATTTCGTTCTTTGAATGTTATTCCATACATCTCTTTGGCAGCAAAAAAGACTCCTTTTTCTAAAACCGTATTCACTTCAAAATAGGGTTTTATTTTACTTTCGTCTAAATCATATTTTGCTTTTCTTACTTGCTCAGAATAAAAATTCCAATCCCAAGGTGCTAATTTAAATCCACCTTGTTGAGCATCTATTAAATCCTGAATTTCTTTGGCTTCTTCTTGTGCTTTTGCCACTGCTGGGGTTGCAATTTTAGCTAACAAATCCATAGCAGCCTCTGGTGTTTGAGCCATTTGGTCTTGTAGTTTCCATTCTGCAAAACTTTTTTTACCCATTAATTGCCCTTTTTGCAAACGCAACCTAGCCAACTTTTCTAGAACTTCTCTCGTATCTCCTTCATCATTTTTTTCGGCGCGATTCCAAGAAGATTTATATATTTTTTCTCTTGTTGCTCTGTTTTTAAGACTTGACAATAAAGGCTGTTGTGTTGTATTTGACAATCCAATAAGATATTTGCCTTCATATCCAGCAGCTTTTGCTTTGTCTTTTGCAGCAGCAATTTCATCTGTACTTAAACCTTCTAAATCAGTTATATTGTCTAGTAAAACCGCTCCATTTTTTCGAGCTAAAAGTAATTTATTACTAAAAAGCGTACTTAAGCTTGCCAACTCCTCGTTGATTTTTTTCATTTTTTCTTTATCCGCAGGAGATAAATTAGCACCAGCCAACTCGAATTGTTGCAAATAATATTGCTTCAATTTCTCATCCTCTCCTTTTAAAGTCTTACTATTGATAGATTTTATTCTATTATAGAGTTGGCTATTCATGAATATTTTATCATTATGTGCCGAAAAAATGGGAGCATATTCTGCTTCAATTGCTTGTAAAGTAGGATTGGTATTCGAACTTGTTAGGTTGTAAAAAATTCCTGTTGCTCTACCTAAATCAGCACCACTAATTTCTAATGCCAATAAAGTATTTTGAAAAGTGGGTGCAGCGGGGTTGTTGACAATATCTTGAATCTCTTTTTCTTGAAGTTTAATACCTCTTTCAAAAGCAGGTTTAAAATGTTCATCTTTAATTAAATTAAAAGGAGGTACTTGATACTGTAGCGTGCTTTGTTGAAAAAGTGGATTTGTCATTTCAATAGGTTTATTTTGTGCATTTAGCCTTTGTATTGGAAAAGAAGTAAATCCTAAAACCATTACACCTGCCACAACTACTTTTGATATATTTTTCATAATTAACTAGTTAGATATATTAAGGAGATAAAAGTAGTCAAAAAAAACACTTTGAAAAGTGAAATGAAAAAAATTATAGTTCCTAGTTTTAAAATATTTGGATAATCAACAAAACATATCTTTTCACAAATAATAAAAATACTTTAAACTTTGTACCTTTGCCTCTTTACAACTTTGCAGACTTTACAATGCGTATAGATATTATCACCGTACTTCCTGAATTATTACGAAGCCCTTTTGAAGCCTCAATTATGAAACGTGCCATCGACAAAGGTTTGGTAGAAGTTCACATTCACAACTTACGTGATTACACTACTAACAAGCAAAAAAGTGTAGATGATTATCCTTTTGGAGGAGGAGCTGGAATGGTGATGACCGTACAACCTATCGACGCTTGTATTACCCATTTGAAAAGTGAGAGAGAATATGACGAGATTATCTATATGTCGCCTGACGGAGAAACGTTGAATCAGAAAATGGCCAATACCATGTCCATGTACGAAAATATTATTATTTTGTGTGGACATTATAAAGGTGTCGATCAGCGAGTGAGAGATCATTTTATTACCAAAGAAATTTCTATTGGCGATTATGTCCTAAGTGGTGGCGAATTAGGCGCTTTAGTTTTATCCGATGCTTTAATCCGGTTAATTCCTGGAGTTTTAAGTGACGAAACCTCTGCCTTGACCGACAGCTTTCAAGATGGTTTATTGTCAGGACCAATATACACACGTCCTGCCGACTATAAAGGATGGAAAGTCCCAGAAGTTTTGACTAGCGGTAACTTTGCTAAAATTGACAAATGGCGAGAAGACATGGCCTACGAACACACTAAAAACCGTCGTCCTGACTTATTGGAAGAGTAGTATTTTATTTTTTTTTGATTTTTTATTCAAAATTCAAAATTTATAATTAATTTCGCAGCCGCATTAGACCAACCTCTGGCGAGAACCGTGAATGTTGCTCTATATTAAACCATAATTAAAATTATCATGGCAGATTTAATGAAATTCGTTAAAGACGAATTTGTAACAAGAAAAGATTTCCCTGAATTCGGAGCTGGTGATACTATCACTGTGTACTACGAAATTAAAGAGGGTGAAAAAACAAGAACTCAGTTCTTTAAAGGAGTGGTTATTCAAAGAAGAGGTTCTGGAACTACAGAAACTTTTACCATCCGTAAAATGTCTGGAGCTATTGGAGTAGAGCGTATCTTCCCTGTTAACTTACCAGCTTTGCAAAAAATTGAAATCAATAAGAAAGGTGCTGTACGTAGAGCTAGAATTTTCTACTTCAGAGAACTTACTGGTAAAAAAGCAAAAATTAAAGATAAAAGAAGATAATAT
>Ga0213920_1000529_pt1 | contig 28784 bp, 21 predicted proteins | sample McNCre1117MG_FD_161054 | JGI IMG/M metagenome (GOLD analysis project Ga0213920, IMG submission 161054) | Freshwater microbial communities from McNutts Creek, Athens, Georgia, United States - 11-17 MG | ecosystem: Environmental > Aquatic > Freshwater > Creek | place: USA: Georgia | collected...
GCGGTGTGGGCAGCATCAAGCTGCTGCGCGCTCTGTGCAATGAGCGCGCTGAGTGTCATGGATGGGTTCATTGTGCGGACGTGTTGGCCTGTGAGGCCAAGCCGTGCAGCTGTTCCAGCACACGGCGGTAAATGTTTTTCAGGGGATCCAAGTCAGCCACGACCACAAACTCGTTGATTTTGTGGATGGTGGCATTGGGTGGGCCAAGCTCAATGACTTGCGGGCAGACTTGCGCAATGAAGCGCCCGTCGCTGGTGCCGCCGGTGGTGGACAGCTCAGTGTCAATGCCGGTTTCGTCGTGGATGGCGCGTTGCACAGCACCGACCAAGTCACCGGGTGTGGTGAGGAAAGGCAGGCCGCCGATGGTCCATTGAAGGTCGAAATCTAGGTGGTGTGTTTGCAGCACGGCTGTGAGGCGCTGTTGCAATTGTTCAGGTGTGGATTCGGTGCAGAAGCGGAAGTTGAAGTCAACCACGCATTCCCCTGGAATCACGTTGCTCGCACCTGTGCCCGCGTGGATGTTGCTCACTTGCCAGCTGGTGGGTGGGAAGAAGTCGTTGCCTTTGTCCCATTCAATCGCCACCAACTCTGCCAATGCGGGGCTGAGCAAATGGATGGGGTTTTTGGCGAGTTGCGGGTAAGCAATGTGGCCTTGCACGCCTTTGACGGTGAGCTTGCCGCTCATCGTGCCGCGGCGGCCGTTTTTGATCATGTCGCCGGTGCGCTCGACCGAGGTGGGTTCGCCCACGATGCACCAGTCGAGTTTTTCGCCACGTGCCTTCAAGGCTTCGCACACCTTCACCGTGCCATCTAACGCCGGGCCTTCTTCGTCGCTGGTGAGCAAGAAGGCGATGTTGATGGCGGGGTCGGCGCAAGCGGCTGCAAACTCTTCACACGCCACCACCATGGCGGCCAATGACGCTTTCATGTCGCTGGCACCGCGGCCAAACAATTTGCCGTCGCGGTGGGTGGGGGTGAAGGGGTCGCTGGCCCATTGGTCGATGGGGCCGGTGGGCACCACATCGGTGTGGCCTGCGAACACCAAGGTTTTGGCGTCTGCATGCTTGCTGCGCAGAACAGCCCACAAGTTGCTCACGCGAAACGTGTCTGGCCCGCTGTCGATGCGCTCACACGCAAAACCGAGCGGCTCAAGCCGCGCGGTGATGATGTCCAAACAGCCCGCGTCCTCGGGGGTGACCGACGGGCGCGAGATGAGTTGCTCGGTGAGCTGGAGGGTGCGAGACATCGACAAAGACCTAGATCAGTCGCGCAACAAGTCGTTGATGCTGGTCTTGGAGCGGGTTTGTGCGTCCACGCGTTTGACCACGATGGCAGCGTACATGCTGTAAGGCGCGCCGTTGGCAGCGACTTTAGGAATGTTGCCGCTCACGACGACTGAGCCAGATGGCACGCGGCCGTAGCTGATTTCGCCGGTGGCGCGGTCGAAGATGGGGGTGGATTGGCCGATGTACACGCCCATACCGAGCACCGAGTTTTCTTCGACGATGACGCCTTCCACCACTTCAGAGCGCGCGCCGATGAAGCAGTTGTCTTCAATGATGGTGGGGTTGGCTTGCAGAGGTTCGAGCACACCGCCCAAGCCCACGCCGCCAGACAAGTGAACGTTCTTGCCCACTTGTGCGCAAGAACCCACGGTAGCCCAGGTGTCGACCATGGTGCCGCTGTCCACATAGGCACCGATGTTGACGTAAGAGGGCATCAAAATCGCGCCCGAAGCAATGAAGCTGCCACGACGGGCGACGGCTGGTGGCACCACGCGCACGCCTGCGGCTTTGAGTTCGTCTTCTGTCATGTGGCCAAACTTGGTGTCCACTTTGTCGTAGAAGGCCAAGTCGCCTGATTTCATCAAGTGGTTGTCTTTCAAACGGAACGACAACAACACCGCCTTCTTGAGCCATTGGTGCACGGTCCATTGGCCCACGCCTTCACGGGTGGCGACGCGCAAGCGGCCGGCGTTCAATTCGGCAATCACGTGTTCCACGGCATCGCGCACTTCGTGTGTGGCGTTGTCGGCGCTGATGTTGGCGCGGTTGTCCCAAGCGTTGTCGATGACGTGTTGGAGTTGGTGTTGAGTCATGGTTGTCTTCTCTGCGTTGAAATAAATTAAGGATGGTTTTTCTGGATGAACGCCACGATGCGTTGCGCGGCTTCTAAGCACTCGGCGGTTTCGGCCACCAAGGCCATGCGAATACGGCCTGCGCCGGGGTTGAAGCCTTGGGCATCACGCGCCAAGTAGCTGCCCGGCAGCACCGTCACATTGTATTGAGCGAGCAAATCCCTTGCGAAGGCGACGTCATCCCCGCCGGGGACGGCCGCCCACAGGTAAAAACCAGCGTCGGGCAAGCGCACATCCATCACCGCTTCGAGCAGCGGGGTGACGGCCGCAAACTTTTGGCAGTATTGCTCGCGGTTGGCCACCACGTGGGCTTCGTCGTCCCACGCCGCGATGCTGGCGGCTTGCACCATGCCGCTCATGGCGGAGCCGTGGTAGGTGCGGTAGAGCAAGAACTGTTTGAGGATGTTGGCATCGCCGGCCACAAAACCACTGCGCATGCCTGGCACATTGCTGCGCTTAGACAAGCTGGTGAAGGCCACCAAATTTTTAAAGTCGTTGCGGCCCAGCTTGGCAGCGGCTTCTAGGCCACCCAAAGGCGCCTCGTCGCGGAAGTAAATTTCGCTGTAGCACTCGTCGCTGGCAATCACAAAGCCGTATTGATCGCTCAAAGCAAACAGCTTTTCCCAATCGCTCATGGGCATCACAGCGCCCGTGGGGTTGCCGGGCGAGCACACAAACAGCAATTGGGTCTTGGCCCACACGTCGCCAGGCACGCTGTCCCAGTTGACGTTGAAGTTGAGCGCGGGGTCGCTGGGCGCGTAATAGGTGTGGGCACCGGCTAAGAGTGCCGCGCCTTCGTAGATTTGGTAGAACGGGTTGGGGCAGACCACCACCGCATCACGTGTGGGGTCAATCACCGTTTGCGCAAACGCAAACAAAGCCTCGCGTGAGCCGTTGACAGGCAGCACTTGGGTGGCGGCATCGAGCTTCAAGCCGTAGCGGCGTTGCATCCAGTTCACGCACGATTCGCGCAAAGCAGGCAGGCCAGCGGTGGCCGGATAGGCGGCCAATTGCGCCGTGGCTTTGGCTAATGCATCAAGCACCAACTGTGGCGTGGCATGGCGTGGCTCGCCAATGCCTAGGCTGATGGGCGCATACGCGGGGTTGGGTGTGACGGTGGAGAAAAGTTGCTTCAGCCGCTCAAAAGGATAGGGCTGCAGACTCGAAAGAAGGGGGTTCATGGCTGCTATTATCCCCGCGCTCTGTGATCAATCTGAACCCTATGTCTACATCCTCTTTTCTTGACCTCACCCGTGCCAAAGAATTTGCTTTCGAGGCCGACCAACTGCGTGAGTTGGTGGTGACGTTTGAGCAAAGCTTGGTGCAAGAAATGGCCGTGATTCAAGCCGGTTTGGTCAGCGATGACGCGTTGAAGGTGGAGCACTCGTTGCATGCTTTGAAAGGCTTCATGCCTTTGTTTGCTACCGAGTCGTTGGTGCAGGCCATGACGGATCTTTATCAGACCAGTCGCGAGCAAGCTTTGAGCGTGACAGGTCCTGTGTTTACTGCATTAGTTCCTAGTTTGGAAGCCTTGTTGGCCGAAGTGCGCGCTTGGCTCGCCTTATGATTACACCCTCATAAAAAGAGGCTTTTCAGTGCGTCTGAATTCAATCAAGTTATCGGGTTTCAAGTCGTTTGCGGAACCCACCAATTTCATGCTGCCCGGCCAATTGGTCGGCGTGGTAGGCCCTAACGGTTGCGGCAAATCCAACATCATGGATGCGGTGCGCTGGGTGCTGGGCGAAAGCAAAGCCAGCGAGCTGCGTGGCGAGTCCATGCAAGACGTGATTTTCAACGGCACGACCACCCGCAAAGCGGCCAGCCGCTCCAGCGTGGAGCTGGTGTTCAGCAACGAAGACCACCGTGCCGGCGGCCAGTGGAGCCAGTTCCCCGAAATCGCGGTCAAGCGCGTGCTCACGCGCGATGGTGGTTCGAGCTACTACATCAACAACCAACCCGTACGTCGCCGTGACGTGCAAGACGTGTTCTTGGGCACGGGCCTCGGCCCACGCGCCTACGCCATCATTGGCCAGGGCACGATCAGCCGCATCATTGAATCTAAGCCCGAAGAACTGCGTTTGTTCTTGGAGGAAGCTGCGGGCGTTTCTAAATACAAAGAGCGCCGCCGCGAAACCGAAAACCGCCTGAGCGACACCCGCGAGAACTTGACCCGCGTGGAAGACATCTTGCGCGAGTTGAACGCCAACCTTGAAAAGTTGGAAAAGCAAGCCGAGGTGGCCCATCGCTACCATGCGCTCAACGCCGACGTGACCCTGAAGCAGCACCAGCTGTGGTTCTTGCGCCGTGCCGAAGCCGAAGCCGACCAAGTGGGCATCAAAACCCAAGCAGACAAAGCGGTGAACGACCTCGAGAGCCGCATTGCCGATTTGCGCCACATCGAAGCCGACCTTGAAACCGTGCGCCAAGCTCACTACGCGGCGGGCGATCAAGTGAACCAAGCCCAAGGCGCGCTGTACGAAGCCAGTGCTGAAGTGGGTCGCTTAGAGGCCGAAATTCGCTTTGTGGTGGAAGGCCGCCAACGCGCCGAAGCCCGCCTGATTCAAATCAAAGAGCAAACCGCGCATTGGGCAGCGCAGAGCGAACAAGCGCACCAAGAAATTGAAAACCTCGCCTCGATGGCGATGGACGGCGAAGAAAAAGCCGTCATGCTCGCCGCGCAAGTGGAAGAGCAGGCCATGCAATTGCCCGAGCTGGAAGAAGCCTTGCGCATCGCCCAACAGCGCAGCAACGAGCAACGCACCAGCGTGGCCCAAGTGCAGCAACAAATTCAGGTGTTGGCCGCTGACCAGCGCAACATCGAAGAGCAAAGCCGCAACCTCAACGCCCGCCAAGAGCGCTTGAGTGCCGACAAAAACGCTTTGGCCGCACCCGATGACGTGCGCCTGAACAACCTCAAAGAGCAGCTGCAAGAGGCGCAAGTCCACGCCGAAGTCACAGCGGCTCAGTTGGAGGAGTTGCAAGCCAATGTGCCCGTGCTCGACGATGCACGCCGCACGGCACAACAGGCAGTGAACGACGAGCAAGCCAAGCAAGCCGATTTGTCGGCCCGTTTGGAAGCCCTCAAAGCCTTGCAAGAAAAAGTGCAAACCGACGACAAGCTCAAGCCTTGGCTCGCCAAGCACGGCTTGGATGGTTTGCAAGCGCTGTGGAGCCGCATCCACATCGAAGCGGGCTGGGAAAACGCGCTCGAAGCCGCTTTGCGCGAGCGCATGGCGTCGCTCGAAGTGTCGCGCTTGGACATCGTGCGTGCGTTCCAAACGGATGTGCCACCAACCAAGCTCGCTTTCTACACCGCACCTAGCGCCGCAGCGCCAGACGCTCAAAGCGCGTTGCCTCGCTTGTCCGATTTGTTGCGTCTGAACGATGCCGGTCAAAAAGCCCTGTTGACCGATTGGTTGAGCGGCTGCTTCACTGCAGCCAACCTCGACGAAGCCTTGGCCAAACGCAGCAGCTTGGCTGCGGGCCAAGTGATTTATGTCCCGAGTGGCCACGCCATCAGCGCGCACAGCGTGAGTTTTTACGCGCAAGACAACGAGCAGTCTGGCTTGTTGGCGCGCGCCCAAGAAATTGAAAACCTCGACAAGAGCAGCAAAGCGCAAGCCTTCATCGCCGACGAAGCGCGCAACGCGCTGGTGCGTGCCGAGGCAGCGTACAGCGAGTCGTCACAACGCTTGGTGAGCATCCGCGCAGAAGCCACTGCCGCACAAGCCGCCGCGCACGAGCTGCAAGTCGAAACCTTGCGCCTGAGCCAATTGGCCGAACAAACACGCGCCCGCAGCGAGCAAATCAGTGGTGATTTGTCTGAGGTGGAAGCCCAATTGGCCGACTTGCAAGAGCGTCGCGCTACGGCAGAAGCCCGCTTTGAAGAGCTGGACATGCAACTGGCCGACAGCCAAGAGCGCCACGCCCAGTTGGACGAAGCCGTCATCAACGCCGAGCGCCGCTTGAACGACAGCCGCGAGCAACAACGCAGCTTAGAGCGCCAAGCGCAAGAAGCGCAGTTCTCTCAGCGCAGCTTGGCCACGCGTGAGGCTGAACTCAAACGCATCATCGACACCGCCACTCAACAAGCCGCTTCGGTGTCTGCCGAAGAGTCGCGCGTGCAAGAAGACCTCACCCGTTTGACCGATGCTGCGGCACAAGCCGGTTTGCAAAACGCACTCAACATCAAGATGGAGCGCGAAGCCGCACTGGCTGCCAAGCGCAGCGAGTACGACGACCTCACCACCAAGCTGCGTGCCAGCGACGAACGCCGCTTGCAGTTGGAGCGTGAGCTTGAGCCTTTGCGCCAACGCATCACCGACTTCCAGCTCAAAGAGCAAGCGGCGCGCTTGGGGCTGGAGCAATACACCCAACTCTTGACCGATGCAGAGGCCGACCTCGAAGCGGTGTCCGCCTCCATCCTCGCCAACAACGTGCGCTTGGGCGGCTTGCAAGGCGAGATTGACCGCTTGCACCGCGACATCACCGCCTTGGGCGCTGTGAACTTGGCAGCCTTGGAAGAGCTGGCCAGTGCCAGCGAACGCAAGCTGTTCTTGGACGCTCAAACCACCGACTTGACCGACGCGATGAACACCTTGGAAGACGCGATTCGCAAGATTGACGGCGAAACCCGCGAGCTCTTGGGCGGCACCTTCAAGGTTGTCAACGAACACTTTGGCCGCATGTTCCCCGAGCTCTTCGGTGGCGGTAACGCCAAGCTGGTGATGACTGGCGAAGAAATTTTGGACTCCGGCGTGCAGGTGATGGCCCAGCCACCCGGCAAGAAAAATCAAACCATTCACTTGCTCTCGGGCGGCGAAAAAGCGCTGACAGCGATTGCTTTGGTGTTTGCCATCTTCCAACTCAACCCTGCGCCGTTTTGTTTGCTGGATGAGGTGGACGCGCCACTGGACGACGCCAACACCGAGCGCTACGCCAAGCTGGTGTCGAGCATGTCCAAAGAAACCCAGTTCTTGTTCATCTCCCACAACAAGATTGCGATGGAAATGGCCGAGCAGCTCATTGGTGTGACCATGCAAGAACAAGGCGTGTCGCGCATTGTGGCGGTGGACATGGAGTCTGCCGTGTCGATGGCCGACGCTTGATAACAGAATAAAAACATGAGTACTCTTCAAATTGGTTTAGCCATCGCAGGTGGCGTGGTTTTGGCGGGCGTGGTGGCCCACAGCACTTGGACTTCACGCAAAAACAAACCGCGCCAAGCCGAGCCGCTGCCCCAAGAGAAAAACATCGAGCCCGCCGCCTACGCGCCTGACTACGGTCAGCCGCAAGAGCCATCGTTCGATGTGACCCCGAACTTTGACGCCCACCACGAGCCAGAGGTGTTGACGCAAACGCTCAGCAGCATTGCGCCCACGTATGAGACCAGCGGCGGCCTAGACCCCGTGAGCGATATGGCGCGCAGCATGATGGAAGAAGCCACCGCCCACGCCCAGCGTGTGCCGGACGAGGCTGAACTAGCCCGCATCGCCGAAGCCAAAGCGGCGGCGGCCAAGGTGACCGCCGAGCGCGCAGCGCAACAAGCCGCGGCTGCGCCCGTGATGGCACCGACCGTGGCCAAGGTCATGGAGACCGCCACATCCGACTTGCCTCAACCTGAAAAACGCCCCAGCTTGGACGCTTTGATTGACGTCATTGCGGCGGTGGAAATTGATACCCCCATTTTTGGCGATGCCGCCTTGGCCGCTTTGCCCGCGACGCGCCGCGTGGGCAGCAAGTTGTTCAGCGTCGAAGGCCTGAATGCCGCGAGTGGTTTGTGGGAACAACCCCGCCACGGCCAACGCTACAGCGCGTTCCAATCGGGCGTGCAGTTGGCCAACCGCACCGGCCCCTTGAACGAAATTGAGTTCTCTGAATTCGTCACCAAAACACAAGCTTTTGCAGACGCCATCAACGCCGCACCTGAGTTTCCAGACATGCTGGAGGAAGTGGCCCGCGCACGCGAACTCGACAGCTTTGCCAGCGCCCACGACGCGCAACTGAGCTTCACCTTGAAGGCCACCAAAGCCGCATGGAGCCCCGGCTACGTGCAGCAAAACGCGGCACGCTTAGGGTTTATTGCGGGTGTGTTGCCGGGTCGCATGGTGGTGCCTTCACCCACCGCAGGCTTGCCGCCCATCTTGGGCTTGACCTTCGACTCGCAAGCCGCGATGTCGGAAGACCCCACGCAATCGGCGATTTACGAGCTCACCTTGTCACTCGATGTGCCGCAGGTGGACCGCAAAGAAGAGCCGTACGCCCGCATGATTCAAACCGCCTACGAGCTGGCACGTGTGATGGACGGCGCGATCTCAGATGACAACGGCCAGCCCTTGTCCGAAACCGCCATCGGCGCCATTGCCCGCGACTTGCTGGCTTTGTACGACACGCTCGACGCGCGTGACTTGTCGGCAGGCTCGCCGCAAGCGCGCCGCTTGTTCAGCTAATCAAAAGGTCAGGCAGCATGAGCACCGCTGACTTATTTGGCAGCGATGCCAACGACCATGAAGGCGGCGATGCCGCTAACCCCTCTGATGGCAGCGTCGCCCATCAAAATGACGTCGCCGCGCAAGCCGCCGCCTTGCGCGCGCAACTGCATTACCACGGCCACCAGTACTACGTGCTGGACGCGCCCACCATCCCCGATGCCGAATACGACCGCTTGTTCAAAGCGCTTCAAGCCTTAGAAGCGGCGCACCCAGAGTTAATCACGCCCGATTCACCCACACAGCGCGTAGGCGGCCAAGCGCTAGAGAGCTTTGCCAGCGTCAAACACGTGCTGCCCATGCTCAGCATCCGCACCGAGACCGACACCGAAGCCAGTGGCGCCCAAGCCTTTGACACCCGTATCCGCAAAGAGTTGGCTCTGACCGATGCCGACCCGTTGGTGGACTACGTGGCCGAGCTGAAGTTTGACGGCCTCGCCATGAGCCTGCGCTACGAACACGGCGTGCTGGTGCAAGCCGCCACACGGGGTGATGGCGAAATGGGTGAAGACGTGACGCAAAACATCCGCACCATCGGCCAAATCCCATTACGCCTACCTGCCAACGCGCCTGCGGTGCTCGAAGTGCGCGGAGAGGTCTACATCGCCCGCGCCGACTTTGAGGCCTTGAACGAGCGCCAACGCGCCCGCATTGCCGCAGGCGAGAAGGGCGAAAAAACCTTTGTGAACCCGCGCAACGCCGCAGCCGGTGCCGTGCGTCAGCTCGACCCCACCATTGCCGCGCAGCGGCCCCTGAGCTTCTTTGCCTACGGCTTGGGCGACATCACGCCCGCCGAAAACGGCGGCCCATCGTTCCACACGCATTTCGATTTGCTCATGGCGCTCAAACAATGGGGCTTTCCCGTGGCCGCGCAAACCGCTTGCGTGCAAGGCGCTGCGGGTTTGGTGGACTTTCATCAGCGCATGGGCCAAGCGCGTGATGCGCTGCCGTTTGACATTGACGGCGTGGTCTACAAGGTCAACAGCTTGGCGGCACAACGTCAGCTCGGCTTCGTCACACGCGAGCCGCGTTGGGCCGTGGCGCACAAATACCCCGCGCAAGAACAGCTCACCACCGTGCAAGCCATTGAGGTGCAAGTGGGCCGCACCGGCAAGCTCACGCCCGTGGCCAAACTCGCGCCCGTGTTTGTGGGCGGCGTGACCGTGACCAACGCCACCTTGCACAACGAAGACGAAGCCCGCCGCAAAGACGTGCGCGTGGGTGACACCGTGGTGGTGCGCCGCGCGGGCGATGTGATTCCCGAAGTGGTGTCTGTCGTTTTAGAGAAGCGCTTGCAAGATGCGCAGCTCTTCACGATGCAGCACGAATGCCCCGTTTGCGGTAGCCCCGCTGTGCGCGAAGAGGGCGAGGCCGACTACCGTTGCACGGGCGGGCTGTTTTGCAGCGCCCAGCGCAAGCAAGCCATCCTGCACTTTGCGCACCGCCGCGCGGTTGAGATTGAAGATTTGGGCGACAAACTGGTGGACCAACTGGTAGACGCCGGCGTCATCAAAACCTTACCCGACCTCTACCGCATGGGCTTTACCGCCTTGGTCAACTTAGAGCGCATGGCCGAAAAATCAGCCAACAACGTGCTAGCCAGTATTGAAAAGTCCAAGCAGACCACGCTGCCGCGCTTCTTGTTTGGTCTTGGCATTCGCCATGTGGGCGAGGCCACGGCCAAAGAACTGGCGCGTCACTTTGGCAAGATGGACGCCATCATGGATGCCACGCTGGAGCAACTGCTACAAGTGGCCGATGTGGGCCCCATCGTGGCGCAAAGCCTGCGCACCTTCTTTGACCAACCTCACAACCGCGAAGTGGTCGAACAACTGCGTGCCTGTGGCGTGACGTGGACCGAGGGCGAACCCACCGCGGGTGCGAGCTTGCCGCTGGCAGGCCAAACCTTTGTGCTCACGGGCACCTTGCCCACCTTGAGCCGCGACCAAGCCAAAGACATGCTCGAAGCTTTGGGCGCCAAAGTGGCCGGCAGCGTGAGCAAGAAAACGCATTGCGTGGTGGCAGGGGCTGAAGCTGGAAGCAAGCTCGACAAAGCACAAGAGCTGGGCATCCAGGTGTTGGACGAAGCAGGGCTTTTGGCCTTGGTGGCCGCGTCTGGCGGTGCGGTGCCCAGCGCTGCTTGAGGAGAACACCATGGCCGTTCGTGACATTTTGAAAATGGGAGATGCCCGCTTGCTGCGCATGGCCCAGCCTGTGTCAGCGTTCAACACGCCCGAGTTGCACGCGCTGCTCAAAGACCTGAATGACACCATGCAAGCCGCCAATGGCGCAGGCCTCGCCGCACCGCAAATTGGCGTGGATTTGCAAGTGGTGGTGTTTGGTTCGGGCGAAGCCAACCCGCGCTACCCCGATGCGCCGGTGGTGCCGTACACCGTGCTCATCAACCCTGTGCTCACACCGTTGGACGATGAGGAAGAAGAGGGCTGGGAAGGCTGCTTGTCTGTGCCGGGCTTGCGCGGCGTGGTGCCACGTTTCAAGCGCTTGCGTTACCAAGGTTTTGACGAAAAAGGCAACCCGATTGACAGCACGGTGGAAGGCTTTCATGCACGGGTGGTGCAGCACGAGTGCGACCACCTGATCGGCAAGCTGTACCCCATGCGTGTGCGCGACTTCTCGCGTTTTGGTTACACCGAGGTGTTGTTTCCGGGGCTGGATGACGCAGACGATTAAGCAGCGAGCAAGCGGTCCATCAAATGACGTCTGAAATCACGCATGCTTGGTATGAACATGTAAATGGTCAAAAGCGAGCCAGAGGTCTGGTAAATCACATAAGCATTTTTGTACTGGTATTTTTTAAATCCGGTAAAGCCAGTGCCTTCAAGTTCTGTGATGTTGCTGCCTAGCTCTGGCGCTGCGGCTAATTGATTGATTTTGGTCTGCCATTCGCTATTGATGGCCAGCCAAGCTTCTGCTCCAAATTTCTGAGTGACGTAGCTTTTGATTCTTCGGTAGTCTGATTTTGCAGACTGAAGAACAACTACTTTTCTGATATCCGTCATTCTTCGCGCGCCATTTCGCTGAAGAAATCATCAGCGTCTTGAAATTGGCCTTGAGCCAACTCTTTGTTGCCCATGGCAATGAGTTTCAAGAGCGCCATCGTTTCTTGTTGTTGCTCGTAGGCTTGAATATCGAGCACCACCATCTTGGCTTCCCCGTTTTGCGTGATGATCAGCGGGTCTGGGTTTGTTGCGAAATCTTTGATGATTTCAGCGGCATGTGACTTCAAATAGGAGATGGGCTTGATTTGTTGAGCGAGTGACATAGCGAGCCTCAAAGTAGATTTAGACCGAATATAAACCAAATTTGGTTTATATCAAACCCAATCAAGCCTGCAAGGCCGCCAATAGCTCTGTCTCAATCTCCAACTGCGCTTTGTTTTGCTGCAACGCCGCGCCGTCAATCAAGAAGGTGTCTTCCACACGCTCGCCCAAGGTGCTGATTTTGGCCAGCAGCAGGTTGACCTTGTGGTTGGCCAACACACGGGCCACGCTGTAGAGCAAGCCCACGCGGTCGCTGGCACTGATGCTGAGCAACCATTTTTGTGCCCGCTCATCGGGCTGCAACGTGACGCGCGGCGCGATGGGGAAGCTCTTGACGCGGCGTGACACACGGCCTTTGCCCACGGCGGGCAGTGGCTTGGCGTCGACGATGGTTTCGGTCAAACCCGTCTCCACCATGTTGATGAGGTTGCGGTAGTGCTCTTCAAAATGGCTGCTGACCACTTGGAAGGTGTCGAGCGCGTAACCGTTGGTGGCGGTGTGCACCTTGGCGTCCCAAATGTTGAAACCGGCTTGGTCAAAGTAGCCGCAGATGCGGGCAAACAAATCGGGCTGGTCAGGCGAATACACCATGACTTGCAAGCCTTCGCCCACGGGCGACAAACGCGCGCGCACGGTCACGTCCATGGGTTTATCTTGGGCTTTGGCAATCGACAAGCTGCGCGAGAGCTGGCGGGTGTGCCACGCAATGTCTGCCGCGTCGTGGCGCATGAAGTAGCCCACGTCCAAGGTGGCCCACAGGTCTTTGTGCGCTTCAAACGGCAAGGCGTAGAGCGCGAGCATGGTGAGCGCTTCGGTTTTGCGTTGCTCCACCGCGGCATCTGCGTCAGGCGCACGGCCACCTAAGGCGCGGGCGGTGTAGCGGTACAGGTCTTCGAGCAACTTGCCTTTCCAGGCGTTCCACACCTTGGGGCTGGTGCCGCGAATGTCGGCCACGGTCAGCAGGTACAACGCGGTGAGATTGCGTTCGTTGCCCACGCGTTTGGCAAAGGCTTGAATCACATCGGGGTCGCTCAGGTCTTGCTTTTGGGCGACGTTGCTCATGGTCAGGTGTTCGCCAACCAAGAACTCGATGAGCTTGCCGTCTTCTTTCTCCAAGCCGTGGTCGCGCGCAAATTTGCGCACTTCACCACGACCCAGTTGCGAGTGGTCGCCGCCACGGCCTTTGGCAATGTCGTGGAAGAGGGCGGCGGCAAACAAAATCCAAGGCTTGTCCCACCCGGCGGCGAGTTGCGAGCAAAACGGGTATTCGTGCGCATGCTCGGCCATGAAGAAGCGGCGCACATTGCGCAGCACCATAAGGATGTGTTGGTCCACGGTGTAGACGTGGAACAGGTCATGCTGCATTTGCCCCACGATGCGACGAAACGGCCACAGGTAACGGCCGAGCACCGAGGTTTGGTTCATCAAGCGAATGGCGTGCGTCATGCCGCTGGGCGCTTGCAAGATGCGAATGAACATCTCGCGGTTGGCTGGGTCTGCGCGGAATTTGCCATCCATCAAGCTGCGGGCGTTGTAGAGCGCACGCAAGGTGCGGGCTGACAAACCGCTGATGCCTACCGTGTTTTCGTACAACCAGAAGGTTTCCAAAATCGCATGCGGGTTGTTCTGGTAGACATCGTCGCTCGTCACTTCCAACATGCCGGCTTTGTCTGCAAAGCGCTCGTTGATGGGGTGCAGGCCTTGGGTGTTGCCGTTCAAACGCTCTTCGATGTTGAGCAACAAAATTTGATTGAGCTGCGTGACCGCTTTGGCTGCCCAGTAATAGCGCTTCATCAGCGCTTCGCTGGCGGTGCGGGCGTTGAATTGGCCTTGAGCGTCTTCGCCCAGCCCTAGGCTTTGGGCCACAGCGTGTTGCATGTCAAACACCAAGCGGTCTTCACGGCGCTTGGCCGCCAAGTGCAAACGGGTGCGAATGAGCGCCAAGGTGTCTTCGTTGCGTTTGAGTTGCTTGACTTCAAACTCGGTGGCCAAGCCTTTGCGGCCCAAGCTCTCCCAGCTATCGCCCAAGCCTGAGGCCTTGGCGACCCACAACACCACTTGCAAGTCGCGCAGACCACCCGGCGACTCTTTGCAGTTGGGCTCCAGCGAATAAGGCGTGTTTTCAAACTTGGCGTGGCGTTGGCGCATCTCGGCGGTTTTGGCCACAAAGAACGCTTTGGGGTCTAACGCGATGGCGTAGTGCTTTTGAAAGGTTTTGAAGAGCTTGACGCTGCCCACCAAAAAACGTGCTTCCAGAAGCGAGGTTTGCACGGTGATGTCGGCCGAGGCTTCTTGCACGCACTCGGTCACGGTGCGCACGCTGGAGCCAATTTCTAGCCCTGTGTCCCAGCAGCTGCCGATGAAGGTTTCGATTTTGGTTTTGAGTGCGTCGTCTTTTTCGGGTGAGGTGCCATCGGGCATGAGCAACAACACGTCCACGTCCGAGTAGGGGTACAACTCGCCACGGCCATAGCCGCCCACAGCGGCCAAACAAAAGTTGTGGTCAAAGCCTGCTGCGTCCCACAAGGTGCGCAAGGTGTCGTCGGTCATGCTGCACAGCTTGTGCAGCAAGTTCTTCACGCTACGCGGGGTGGTTGAATTAGACGCGGACAGCAGCAAAGCCGCCTTGTCCTTTCGGTAAAGGTTTGCCAAGGCGTTCATCGCAGGGGTTGCTTAGCAGCAGGTGGTGGTCACGAAGTCGGGCAGGGCGGGGCTGCCTTCAGAGAGGGTCAACACCTCGTAGCCGGTGGGCGTGACGAGGATGGTGTGCTCCCACTGTGCCGAGAGCGAGTGGTCGCGCGTGACGATGGTCCAACCATCGCCCAGCTCTTTGATGTCTTTCTTGCCCGCGTTGATCATGGGCTCGATGGTGAAGGTCATGCCCTCTTGCAGAGTTTCGCCCGTGCCTGGTTTGCCGTAGTGCAGCACTTGCGGCTCTTCGTGGAACACCTGGCCAATGCCGTGGCCGCAAAACTCGCGCACCACTGAAAAACCATGGCTCTCAGCAAAGCGTTGAATCGCAAAGCCAATGTCACCCAAGCGGGCACCGGGCTTAACCTTGACGATGCCGTGCCACATGGCTTCGTAGGTCAACTTGGACAAACGCTTGGCAGCGATGGACACATCACCCACCAAAAACATGCGGCTGGTGTCGCCATGCCAACCGTCTTTGATGACGGTGATGTCGATGTTGACCGAGTCGCCTTTTTTCAGCGGTTTGTCATTGGGAATGCCGTGGCACACCTGATGGTTGATGGAGGTGCAGATCGACTTGGGGTAGGGGTTGTCACCGCTGGGGTTGTAGTTGAGCGGCGCAGGAATGGCCTTTTGAACTTGGGTGATGTAGTCGTAGCACAGCTTGTCGAGCTGGTTGGTCGTCACGCCGGGCACCACGTGCGGGGTGAGGAAATCGAGAACTTCAGAGGCAAGTTTGCCCGCGATACGCATGCCTTGTGCGCCTTGGGCGTCTTTGATGGAAATAGTCATGGGCACGATTATCCCATTCGTGGCAAAACACCTGTTTCCGAGCGTGAATTGTGTACAAAATGCCTTCGGTGGACACGTAAAATCTAGCCTTTGTCGACCAGCCCCAGTCAGCGGCCCGGCACCATTCGAATTTCGTCTTTTTCTCAAGGCCCTCCGTGTCTCTGCACATCAGCATTTTCGAAGGCGGCAACGCCCTCAGCGATTTCCGTGTTCAACAACTCTTGCCCCGTTTGGCGGCGATCTCCCCGCAAATCACTGGCCTGAGTGCCCGCTTTGTGCACTTGGCCGCGACCGAGGCCACGTTGGATGCCGCGCAGCAGCAAACGTTGGGCGCTTTGCTGACTTACGGCGAGCCTGCACACGCAGTGCCAACTGGCTCCTTGCTGGTGGTCACGCCACGTTTTGGCACGGTGTCGCCTTGGGCATCCAAAGCCACCGACATTGCGCACAACTGCGGCTTGCAGCTCAAGCGCATTGAGCGCATCACCGAGTTGCACATTCAGCTCAAAGACGGCTTGCTGAGCAAGACCGCACTCACACCCGAACAACTAGCCGCAGTAGCCGATGTGTTGCACGACCGCATGACCGAATCTGTCATGCGCACACGCGACGAAGCCTTGGGCTTGTTCACCGAATTGCACCCCGCACCGATGGAGCACGTGGATGTGCTCGGCGGTGGCGAGGCCGCTTTGCAAGACGCTAATAAGCGCTGGGGCTTGGCTTTGGCCGAGGACGAGATTGCGTATTTGGTGAATGCCTTCACCCAGCTCAAGCGCAACCCCACCGATGTGGAGTTGATGATGTTCGCGCAAGCCAACAGCGAGCACTGCCGCCACAAGATCTTCAATGACGAGTTCACCATTGACGGTGAAGCGCAGTCGCACAGCCTGTTTGGCATGATTCGCCACACCGAAAAAACCAGCCCGCAATACACGGTGGTGGCATATTCGGACAACGCCTCCATCATGGAAGGCCACAAGGTCGAGCGCTTCATCGCCACCCACAACGGCAAAGACCTGCCTCAGTATGAGAAAGTCTCTGCCACCAACCATGTGTTGATGAAGGTGGAAACCCACAACCATCCCACCGCCATTTCGCCTTACCCCGGTGCGTCCACCGGCAACGGCGGCGAGATTCGTGACGAGGGTGCCACAGGCCGAGGCTCCAAGCCCAAGGCCGGTATGTCTGGCTTCACCGTGTCTAAGCTGTGGGACAGCGAGTTGGGTCGCCCCTCACACATGGCCAGCCCCTTGCAAATCATGACCGAAGGGCCATTGGGCGGCGCGGCGTTTAACAACGAATTTGGTCGTCCCAACCTCACAGGTTATTTCCGCGAGTACGAGCAAGAAGTGGCCGGCGTGACACGCGGCTACCACAAGCCCATCATGATTGCGGGCGGCTTGGGCGTGATCGACAGCGAACAAACCAAGAAGATCGAATTTCCCGCGGGCACCTTGCTGATTCAACTCGGCGGCCCCAGCATGCGCATTGGTATGGGTGGTGGCGCAGCCAGCTCCATGGCCAGCGGCACCAACGCGGCTGAACTGGACTTTGATTCGGTGCAACGCGGCAACCCTGAGATCGAGCGCCGTGCGCAAGAGGTCATCAACCATTGCTGGGCGCAGGGTGCGGCCAACCCCATCCTCGCCATCCACGATGTGGGCGCGGGTGGTTTGTCCAACGCTTTTCCCGAGCTCACCAACGACGCAGGCCGTGGCGCACGTTTTGATTTGCGCGCTGTGCCGCTCGAAGAATCAGGTTTGGCTCCTAAAGAAATTTGGTCCAACGAAAGCCAAGAACGCTACGTGATGGCGATTGCGCCTGAGTCGCTTGAGCAATTCAAAGCCTTCTGCGAGCGCGAGCGTTGCCCGTTTGCGGTGGTCGGTGTGGCCACTGAAGAGCGCCATCTGACGGTTGCCAATGAAGATGTTTCATTGGCACATCACACAGGCGCAATGGCAGAAGCAGCCGTCAACATGCCCATGAACGTGCTCTTGGGCAAACCACCCAAAATGCACCGTGATGTCAAACGTGTGGAACGCACGAGCGCCCCGATGGACCTCACGGGCGTGAGCTTGCAAGACGCCGTCATCAACGTACTCAGCCACCCCACGGTGGCCAGCAAACGTTTCCTCGTCACCATTGGCGACCGCGCCGTGGGCGGCTTGACGCACCGCGACCAAATGGTCGGCCCTTGGCAAGTGCCAGTGGCTGACGTGGCCGTGACCTTGGCCGATTACCAAGGCTTCGCAGGCGAGGCCATGAGCATGGGCGAGCGCACACCGCTGGCCTCACTCGACGCACCCGCCTCTGGCCGCATGGCCGTGGCGGAAGCCATCACCAACTTGTTGGCCGCTCCGTTTGAGTTGCCCCGCGTCAAACTCAGCGCCAACTGGATGGCCGCTTGCGGCGAAGCCGGCGAAGACGCTGCTTTGTACGACACCGTCAAAGCCGTGGGCTTGGAACTGTGCCCAGCTTTGGGCATTTCCATCCCCGTGGGCAAAGACAGTTTGTCCATGCGCACACAGTGGGCTGAAAACGGCGAGACGAAAAAAGTCACGTCGCCTGTGAGTCTCATCATCAGCGCATTTGCGTCTATCCCCGATGTGCGCGGCACGCTCACGCCGCAGCTCAACAACACCGAAGACACCACCTTGGTCTTGGTGCAGTTGGGCTCTGGCTTGCGACGCATGGCCGGCAGCATCTTGGGCCAAGTGCTCAACCAAGCAGGCGACCAAGTGCCAGACCTCGACGATGCGCAAGACTTGGTCAAGCTCGTCAACGCGGTCAACGCCTTGCGCGCGCAAGGCAAGATCTTGGCGTACCACGACCGCAGCGACGGTGGCTTGATGGCCGCCGTGTGCGAAATGGCGTTTGCAGGCCAAGTGGGCGTGGCGCTGAATGTGGACATGCTCATCACCGAAGGCGATGGCATCACCGACAGCCGCGCCGAATACGGCGACTCGAAAAACTGGGCCACCCAAGTGAGCGCCCGTCGCGAAGAGCTGACACTGCAGGCCTTGTTCAACGAAGAGCTCGGCGTGGTGCTGCAAGTGCGCACCGACGAGCGCAACGAGGTGATGCAAACCTTGCGTGAGCATGGCCTCTCCAAGCACAGCCACTTCGTGGGCAAGACACGCCCCCAGTCGTCCACGATGGACAAAGGCAAAGGCGAAATCAGCGTGTGGCGCGACACCAAAGAAGTGTTCACCGCCAAGCTGGTCGACCTGCACCAAGTGTGGGACAGCGTGAGCTGGAAGATTTGCCAACAACGCGACAACCCCGCGTGCGCCGATGCCGAGCATGCTGCTGCGGGCGACCCAAGCAACCCCGGCATGCATGTGCATTTGCCAGCGGGCATCACCGACAACGTGGCAGCCCCCTTCATCAACGTAGCAGCAAAACCCAAAGTGGCCGTGCTGCGCGAGCAGGGCGTGAACTCACACGTGGAAATGGCCTATGCGTTCGCCGAAGCTGGCTTTGACGCCTACGACGTGCACATGACCGACCTGCAAACTGGCCGCGCCAAACTGCAAGACTTCAAAGGCTTGGTCGCCTGCGGTGGCTTTAGCTATGGCGACACCTTGGGCGCTGGCATTGGCTGGGCGCGCAGCATCACGTTCAACCCTGTGTTGTCTGAGCAAATGCAAGCCTTCTTTGCACGGACCGACACTTTCGGCTTGGGCGTGTGTAACGGCTGCCAAATGTTTGCCGAGTTGGCCGACATCATTCCTGGTGCTGAACACTGGCCACGCTTCACCACCAACCAAAGCGAGCGCTTTGAGGCGCGTCTGTCGATGGTGGAAGTGTTGGAGTCACCCTCGCTGTTCTTCGCAGGTATGGCTGGTGCGCGCTTGCCCATCGCGGTGGCGCACGGCGAAGGCTTTGCCAACTTCAGCCAACGCGGCAACGCCGCCAAGGCATTGCCCGCCATGCGCTTTGTCGACAACCACGGCGCAGCGACTGAGGCCTATCCGTTCAACCCCAACGGCAGTGCAGGCGGTTTGACCTCGGTCACCACCGCCGACGGCCGCTTCACCGCCATGATGCCGCACCCCGAGCGCGTGTTCCGCAACGTGCAGATGAGCTGGACCGATTTGGCCGCTTCAGGTGGCGTGGAGGCGTTCAGCCCTTGGATGCGCATGTGGCGTAATGCACGAAAGTGGGTTGGGTAAATAAGCCACAGCACAAACGAAAAACGCAGCTCAAGGCTGCGTTTTTTTATTTCATCCAATAGCTCACACGCTGCTTGATCTTGTCTTGCCACACCTTGGCAATGCCAGGCGTTTCGCTCAAAACGGAAAGCTCATCCAAACTCGGCCGATGCTCGCGCCACAACGTCATGGCTTGATGCAGGGTCGGGGCATCACTAGCTGCCTCGTGCAGCACCAAGGTGTCGGTGGGATTGACGATACCGGTTTGCAACACACGCCAGTACCACCCCGTGAGCAAGTGCTGGTCGATGAACAAAGCCATGCCGTCTGCGCCAAAGCGCTCGTCGATCTTCCAACACGGGTTGCGTGGCTGGCAGGCTTGAATCAATGCTGTGCCAAGTTGCCACACATCGCCTAGGTGCACATCGTGTTCGTCCAAATTGGGCGTGGCGATGTTTTCGCCCATGCTGCCCAACACCATGAGGGACGCGGCATCGGGGAACTGCGCGGCGAGTTTGGCGTAGTGGCTTGTGGGATACAGGTGTACGGCTTTGTCGGGCCCACCGTGTACGCGCTTGTCAGCTTGGTCGTCGCCTTCAAAGCCGTTCACGCCCAAGGCGACGGGCGCTTGCACAGGCTGCTTATACATCGCCGTGGGGCGACCTGACACCGGCAAGGCTTGCACTTGCCCAACGAAGATCGACACCGTGGCACGATGTGACGCGGTCATGGACGTGTTTTGTAAAACGTGATGGGTGACTCAGCCATCTCTTTGACGCGTTGGTTGAGCACCGATTTTTTCATCTTGCCCACCACGTGCATCTCGCAGGGTTTGCAGTCAAAACGCAGCGTGAGTTTTTCGCTGCCGTTGATGAGCATCAGCGGCTCGGCCTTGACTGTGCCTTGCACGCCTGTGACGCCCTTGGCCTGTTTGGGGCACAGGCTCATGCTGAAGCGCACGCAGTGCTTGGTGATCATCAAGCTAGCTTCGCCCAATTCTTCGTGGCTTTCGTACGCGGCTTCAATCACTTTCACACCGTGCTTGGCGTAAAAGTCATGGGCTTGTTGGTTGTAGACGTTGGCCAAGTAGGTGAGCGAATCTTCGGGGTAACTCACGGGCGGCTCAACGGCTGCTAGGCGTGTGGGGCGTTGGTAAGCGTCTAAACGCGCTTGCTCTAAAGCTGCCACGGCATCGCGGCGCAAGGCGTTGATGGAGGATGCCGGCACAAACCACGCTTGGCTCAGGTTGAGCTGCAGGTTGAGCACTTCAAACGCGGTGGCGCCGAATTTGCCTAGGTTGTCGCGCAGGCTGGCGTCGTTGCGTACAGCGTCTTTGGCGAGTTCTTTGGCGCAGGCGAGGGCGGCGATGGCGGTGTGGCCGTCTTCATCGGTGAGCTTGAGCTCAAAGCCTTGTGGGGTTTCTGCAAACTCCGCCCACACGCCGATACGGCGCTCGCTCGAGGTTTTGTCGAGGCCGCGCACCCAGTCCATGTCGCGGTTGCGGTTGATGACCATGCCTGCGCGTAAGTCGCGAAAGCCGTCCATCGGGTCTTTGGGGAACAAGCGCCACACACCCTTCTTGGCAGTGGCTTCGGCGCGGTTGATTGCCACGCCGACCAGTTCTTTTTGCAGGTCGTAGTAGCACAAGCCATCACCGTTATGCAGCACTGCGGTTTTGTCGTAGGGCTGCACTTCGAGCCAATTGGTGCCCGTGGCTGTGACTTCGCCCAACACAATGCCAGGGTTCTTGGGGGAGTCAAACGCACCGATGTCTTCTTTGCGGCCTTGCACAAAGTAGTCAGTGAACTCGCGGTTGAAGTTTTGCTCGGGGTTGGGCGTGAAGTACAGCGTGGTGTTGCCGCTGGATGCACGGGCCAGCGGTGGACGCTCGGGGTCGGCTGAATATTGACGCGACTCAATCAACTCGTCGATCAACACGCGGTAATGGCCGGTGATGTTTTTCACATAGGCCATGTCTTTGTAGCGACCTTCGATTTTGAAGCTGCGCACACCCGCATCCACCAACGCCGCGAGGTTCTCGCTTTGGTTGTTGTCTTTCATCGAGAGCACATGTTTGTCATGCGCGATGAAGCGGCCTTGTGCGTCGGTGACGTGGTAGGGCAGGCGGCATGCTTGGCTGCAATCACCTCGGTTGGCACTGCGTCCGGTGTGGGCGTGGCTGATGTAGCACTGGCCGCTGTAGGCCACGCACAAAGCGCCGTGCACAAAAAACTCTAACTTGCAACGGTCCATGTCCAGCACATCGTGGATGGCTTTGATTTGCGGCAGCGTCAGCTCGCGCGCCAACACGATTTGCGAGAAGCCCACGTCTTGCATGAATTTCGCCTTCTCCGGCGTGCGAATGTCGGTTTGTGTGCTGGCGTGCAGTTGGATGGGCGGCAAGTCCATCTGCAAAAACGCCATGTCTTGCACGATCATCACATCGGCACCGGCGCGGTACACGTCCCAGGCCATTTGGCGGGCGTCTTCGAGCTCGTCGTCGCGCAAGATGGTGTTGAGGGTGATGAAAATTTTGCTGTTGAAGCGGTGTGCCTCTTTGCACAAGCGTTCAATGTCTTTCAGGCTGTTGCCAGCGCTGGCTCGGGCACTAAAGGCAGGCGCGCCGATGTACACCGCGTCTGCGCCGTGGTGAATGGCGGCAATGCCAATGTCGGCGTCACGCGCGGGGGCAAGCAGTTCGAGTTGGTGGTTGAGCAAGGACATAGAGCGATTATCTGAAAAACAAAAGCGGCAATGAAAAAGCGGCCGCAAGGGCCGCTGTGCGCATGGGGCAAAGGCGAATTACTCGACCTTGGCTTTGGCGCGCAACTCTTGTTGGAATGCGGCCATGCGTTGTTGGGTCATCTGTTGCACGATTTGTGGCTTCACGTCTTCGAGCTTGGGCAACTGGGCTTCACGCACGTCGTCCAAACGGATGATGTGAAAACCAAATTGGCTTTGCACAGGCGCAGAGACTTGGCCTTTGCTCAGCGCAACCATCGCGTCCGAGAACTCTTTGACGTAGTTGCCGGGGGCTGCCCAATCCAAGTCTCCACCGTTGGCACCTGAGCCTGGGTCTTTGGATTGCTTCTTGGCGATGTCTTCAAACTTGCCGCCTTTTTTGAGGGCCGCCACGATGGCTTCGGCTTGCTCTTTGGTCTCTACCAAGATGTGGCGAGCACGGTACTCTTTGCCACCGTTGGCTGCCACAAACTTGTCGTATTCGGCTTGCACGTCAGCGTCGGTCACGGCCGATGTTTTTTGGAATTCAGCGAACAACTCGCGGATCAAAATGGTTTGGCGAGCCAACTCGATTTGAGCTTTGTACTCGGGCGTCGCATCCAAGCCGCGCTTTTGCGCTTCTTGCATGAAGATTTCACGTGCAATGACTTCTTCTTTGATTTGCGCTTCGACATCGGGTGTGATGGGGCGGCCAGAGCGAGCCACTTGCTGAGCCAGTGCTTCGGCACGGGCTGTTGGCACGGCTTTGCCGTTGACGATGGCGATGTTTTGTGCGCTTGCGCCCATGCTCATGCAAGCGAAGGCAGCGGCTGCAACAGCGGTCCAAATCATTTGTTTTTTCATGTCAGGTCTCAGGGGTTTTCGATGACTTCAATGGCCAAGGCATGCAAGCCTTGATCGATATATTCTTGCAACGCATCATACACAAGGCGATGGCGCGCAACCCGCGATTTACCTGAGAAAACCGCACTTTGGATGCGAACTCGAAAATGGGTGCCAAAGCCCGTGCCGTTGGCACCTGCATGGCCCGCATGTGCGGCACTTTCGTCTAAAACTTCAACAAATTCTGGATTTAAACGCATCTGTAATTGCTGCGTCAGCGCCTGTGCGGTGATATTCATGCGCCATCCTCTGGTTGCTCTTGGATGAAGCGGCTCATGTAGACGCCTTGCGCCACCACAAACACCAGCATCAGCCCTAAGCCACCAAAAAGTTTGAAGCTCACCCAGGTGTCGGTGTCAAAGTGGTTGGCCACCCAAATGTTGATGCAGCCCATGACCGCGAAAAAGCAAGCCCAGCTGTGCAGCAACACGCCCCACGCGTGAGAGGGCAAGGTGACTTGTGCACCCATGAGCTGTTGGATGAAATTGCGTTTGAACACAAAGTGTCCCACCCACAAAGCGCCGCCCATGAGCCAATACAGCACGGTGGGCTTCCATTTGATGAAGGTTTCGTCTTGGGTGAGCAGCGTGGCCCCGCCAAAGACGACGATGACGCCCAAGCTCACCCACTGCATGGGCTCGACAAACCCGTTTTTGCGCCAGAGGTAGCCAATTTGCAGCACGGTGGCTGCGATGGCCACGGCCGTGGCGGCCATGATGCCCCAGGTTTTGAAGGTGACGAAAAACAGAATGATGGGGAAGAAGTCGAGCAGTAATTTCATGAGCGCTTTTTTATGTGTTCGGCACGAAGTCTAACGAAGCCGAATTCATGCAGTAGCGCAGGCCGGTTGGGGCTGGGCCGTCTTCAAACACATGGCCCAAGTGCGCCTCGCACTGACTGCACACGGTTTCAACGCGCACCATGCCGTGGCTGGTGTCGCGGTGCTCGGTGATGGCGCTGTCACTCGCGGCGGTGTGAAAGCTAGGCCAGCCGCAACCTGCATCGAACTTGGTGGCTGAATCAAATAACTTGGCTCCGCAGCAGATGCAGTGGTAGCTGCCGTTTTGCCAATGGTCTTCGTACTTGCCTGTGAAGGGCCTCTCGGTCGCGGCTTGGCGCGTGACGGCATAGGCCACAGGTTCAGCGTTTTTGGCAGCGAGCAGGTCGCGCCACTCTTGTTCGGTTTTGTGCATCGTCATGAAGAACAACTGATTTCGATGGAAGACGCCCATTCTGGCGCAAGGCCAGCCCAAGCGTCGTAGGTGGGGTGTTCGTCAAACGGCGCGTGCAGTACCTGCAGCAGGTCTTGCACCATGGCGAAGTTGCCCGCCTTGGCTTGGCGAATGGCCAGCTCGCCCAAGTGGTTGCGCAAGATGTATTTGGGGTTGGTGCGCAACATGGTGTCACCCGTGGCTTGGCGATGGGTTGAGCCCAATCGGTCCAGGTAACGGCTGCACCACGCATCGAACACCTCGCGGTGAAGAAAGAGGTCGCGCACCGGTTCAAACGCATGGGTGCTGTGCGCCCATTCACGCACGGCGATGCTGAGGCGTCGCCAAAACACGGTGTAGTCCACACGGTCCTGTTGCAGAGCTTGCAGAAGGTCTTCGACCAACGCGCGGTCGCCTTCGTGGGCACCTTGCAGGCCCAGCTTGTCGCGCATGCTTTGGTCCATCGCCTCAGGAAACGCTTGCTTGTAGCTCTCCAAAGCAGCCAAGGCGGGGGCTTGCTCGTCAATCAGCGGCATCAAGGCTTGACCGAGGCAAAACAAATTCCAGTACGCGATTTGCGGCTGCCGCGCATAGGCGTAACGGCCTTGGTGGTCTGAGTGGTTGCAAATGTGGTTGGCATCAAACCCATCCATGAACTGGAACGGCCCATAGTCGAGTGTGAGGCCCAGCACGCTCATGTTGTCGGTGTTCATCACGCCGTGACAAAAACCCACCGCTTGCCAATGCGCCATCAACGCCGCTGTGCGTTGCGTGACTTCGTGCAACAACGCCACATAACGATCAGCCCCCTGCTTGACTTGCAGGGCGGGGAAGTGCTCGTCCACCACATGGTCTGCCAAGGCGCGTAGCTCTTCGATCTGCCCATTGGCCGCGAAATGCTCGAAGTGACCAAAGCGCACAAAACTGGGGGCCACGCGTGTCACCACAGCGGCGGTTTCCACCTCTTCACGTCGCACATGGGCGGGCGAACCGGTGACGCACAAGGCACGCGTAGTGGGGATGCCCAAACCATGCATGGTCTCGCTCGCCAAAAATTCACGGATGCTGGAGCGCAACACGGCACGGCCATCGCCTCGGCGTGAGTACGGCGTGGGGCCTGCGCCTTTGAGCTGCAGCTCTTGCAAGCCCTTGGGGGTTTGAATGGCACCTAAGTTCAGAGCACGACCATCGCCCAACTGTCCGGCCCATTGACCGAACTGATGGCCGCTGTACACGCTGGCGTAGGTAGGGTTGTGCGCAGGTTCACGGTTACCCGTGAGCAGTTCGAGCACCTCTTGCTGCTGCCAAATTTCGCTGGGCAAACCCAGCTCAACGCGCAGGGCTTCGTTGCAGCCAACCCAATGCGCGGCGGGCAAAGGCGTAGGAGTTGTGGGCGTGGCAAAGGCTGGACCCATCGCGCCAAAGCCCAATGGACTTGAGGCACTCAGCCACGCGAAATCAACAGTGGGAACGGCAGGGCGATGGAACATGTCTGGCATTGTCTCGGGTTATCCATAGGCTGGTTTTTTGTGGGTGATCCTCAAATGACGAAAAGTATTGGCACAATAGCTCAAAAAAGCACGACCGTGCGAAAACGTAAAACCCAAGGAGAACCACCATGCTCGGCTTGATGCAAGACCAACCGCTGCTCATTTCCAACCTGATTGAATTTGCAGACAAACACCATGGCGATGGCGAAGTGGTGTCGCGCCGTGTTGAGGGGGACATTCATCGCTACACCTGGTCCGACGTGGCCCGCCGCTCGCGCCAAGTGGCCAACACATTGGATGGCATGAAGCTGGCTTTTAGTGACCGCGTGGCCACCTTGGCGTGGAACGGTTATCGCCACTTGGAGCTGTACTTTGGTGTCAGCGGCTCTGGCCGTGTGCTGCACACCATCAATCCGCGTTTGCACCCCGAGCAAGTGGCGTGGATCATCAACCATGCCGAAGACCAAGTGTTGTGCTTTGACATGACGTTCTTGCCCATCATCCAAGCCGTGCACAGCAAATGCCCCACGGTCAAGCAATGGGTAGCGATGTGTGACGCTGACAAGCTGCCAGCCGATAGCGGCATTCCCAAACTCATCAGCTACGAAGCGTGGATGGGCAACCAAAGCGCCACCTACACCTGGCCTATGTTTGATGAAAACACCGCATCGAGCATGTGCTACACCAGCGGCACCACGGGCAACCCCAAAGCTGCTTTGTATAGCCACCGCTCGACCACCTTGCACGCGTATGCCGCTGCGCTGCCCGATGTCATGTGCATTTCAGCCCGAGACGCGATCTTGCCTGTGGTGCCCATGTTCCACGTCAACGCGTGGGGCATTCCGTACAGCGCTGCGCTCACGGGTGCGAAGCTGGTGTTTCCAGGCCCTGGCATGGATGGCAAATCGGTGTACGAGATGATCGAAAACGAAGGCGTCACCTATGCCGCAGGCGTGCCCACGGTGTGGCAAATGCTATTGGGCTATATGAAGCCCAATGGGTTGAAGTTCTCTACCTTGAAGCGCACCGTCATCGGCGGCTCGGCTTGCCCACCCGCCATGATTGATGCTTTCCGAGAAGACTACGGCGTTGACGTGCTGCACGCTTGGGGCATGACCGAACTCAGCCCCTTGGGCACTTTGTGTACCTTGAAAAACAAACACCTCAAGCTCTCCAAAGACGAGCAGATGAAATTGCTCTTGAAGCAAGGCCGCGCGATTTACGGCGTGGACATGAAGATCGTCAACGACGCGGGCGACGAGCAACCGCACGATGGCAAAGCCTACGGCGACCTGCTGGTCAAAGGCCCATGGGTCGTGGCCAATTACTACAAAGGCGAGGGCAACCCGCTGGTGAAAGACAAAGACGGCCACGACTGGTTCCCCACGGGCGATGTGGCCACCATCGACGCCGATGGCTTCATGCAAATCACCGACCGCAGCAAAGACGTCATCAAATCGGGCGGCGAGTGGATCAGCTCGATTGACATTGAAAACATCGCCGTGGCACACCCCGCGGTGGCGATGGCGGCGTGCATTGGCGTGGCCCACCCCAAGTGGGACGAACGCCCCATCGTGGCAGTGGTCAAGAAACCCGATGCCCACGTGAGCCGCGAAGAGCTGTTGGCTTTCTACGAAGGCAAAACCGCCAAGTGGCAAATCCCGGACGACGTGGTGTTTGTCGACGCCATTCCGCTTGGGGCCACCGGCAAGATGCTCAAAACCAAATTGCGCGAACAGCTCAAAGACTACAAGTTGCCCACCGCTTAACCAACCCAATTCGTTTTCAAAAGGATATCCGATGAGTGCAGACTACCAAGTTCACGGCGATGTGGCCGTGATCACGTTGAACAACCCGCCCGTCAACGGCATGGGGCTTGAAACACGCCGCGCGTTGGTGGCGGGCATTGCCCAAGCGCAAGCCGATGCGGCGGTGAAAGCGGTGGTCATCACCGGCCACGGCAAAGCGTTTTCGGGCGGTGCGGATGTACGCGAATTTGGCTCGCCCAAAGCGTTTCAAGAGCCCAACCTACTCAGCGTCATCTCGTGTGTTGAAAACTGCAGCAAGCCCGTAGTCGCTGCTATGCACAGCGTGGCGATGGGCGGCGGTTTGGAGTTGGCATTGGGTTGCCACTACCGCGTTTGCGCGCCGGGCACCAGCATCAGCATGCCTGAAGTCAAGCTCGGTCTCATCCCCGGTGCGGGCGGTACACAGCGCTTGCCACGCGCCTTGGGTGTGGAGCCTGCGCTGAACCTCATCGTGAGCGGCGAAGCGGTCAAGAGCGAAATGCTCAACATGTTGCCCGGCCAAAAGCTGTTTGACCAAATGGCCATGTCAGCGCAGAGCCTGATGGACGAAGCTATCGCGTATGCGCGTGAAGTGGCCGATGTGCGCCCATTGCCCAAGGTACGCGACCTGCCTTGCAAACACCCGCAAGGCGATGCGTACTTTCAGTTCGCCCGCAACATGGTCAAGGCCATGGCCAAGAACTACCCTGCGCCCCCCAAAGCGGTAGACGCCGTGGAGATGGCCACCAAGAAAAAGTTTGACGAAGGCATGATGTTCGAGCGTGAGCAGTTCATCAACCTCATGTGGACACCCGAGAGCCGTGCCTTGCGCCACTTGTTTGGCGCACAACGCGCGGCCAGCAAAATTGCCGATGTGCCCAGCGACACACCGGTGCGCGACATCAAGTTGGTGGCCGTCATTGGTGCGGGCACCATGGGCGGCGGCATTGCCATGAACTTCTTGAACGCTGGCATTGCGGTCAAGATGATCGAGACCAAGCAAGAAGCCTTGGACCGTGGCGTGGCCACGATCCAGAAGAACTACGAAGACCGCGTCAAAAAAGGCAAGCTCAAAGAAGACAAAGCGGCCCAACGCATGGCGCTGCTCAGCACCACGCTGAGCTAC
>Ga0213920_1000530_pt1 | contig 28755 bp, 30 predicted proteins | sample McNCre1117MG_FD_161054 | JGI IMG/M metagenome (GOLD analysis project Ga0213920, IMG submission 161054) | Freshwater microbial communities from McNutts Creek, Athens, Georgia, United States - 11-17 MG | ecosystem: Environmental > Aquatic > Freshwater > Creek | place: USA: Georgia | collected...
ACTCAGCCGCGCTGAGATACGCGACACCTTCAAAGCCTTTTGCGATGCGCGCCCTGTGGGCGGTAAGTTTGCGCACCGGGCCACGGACACCCCTGCGGGTTCTAGCCCGTCCATGAAGTGGGTCAACCCGCCCGTGGCCTACATGCTGCATGCGGGTGTGCCGCTGCTTATCGATGCAGGTGTCACGCTGCCGCGCTTGCATAGGGCCGACCCATCACGTATTGCGCTCGAAGCCTATCCCGGCCTGCTGGCACGTGAGCTGATTGGCAACACCAGCTACAAAAGCGACGACAAAGCCAAGCAAACGCCCGAGCGCCTGATTGCCCGCAAGCAACTGCTGCAAGCCCTCGAAGTGGGGCAAACCCGTTTGAGCCTGCGCCTCAAACTCACCCACGCCCAACACGACACCTTGGTGGACGATGCGTCGGGTGACAGCCTAGACGCCGTGTTGTGCATGGTGCAAGCTGCGTGGGCACAAAGCCAGCACGAGTCGGGTGCTGCGCACTACGGGCTGCCCGAGTGTGACCCGCTAGAGGGTTGGATCGTTACCGCTTAACTTATGAAGTGATTGGTATTAATTTCGGCATCGTTTTAGCTATAGTTGAACATCGCAACAAAGCTGCACGACGCAGGAATTTTTATGGATCGCAAAGACTGGCTGTTGGTCCTGCTGGCCGCCACCCTTGGCGTGCTGGGTACGCTAGGCGGCAGTTTGGTGGCGGGTTATCAGTATGAACGAGCTGCAGCCAGACAAGCGCAGCTAGAGCTTGCCAAGCAACAAGCCGCTGAACGGGCAGCCGAACTCAAAGCCCTTAAAGAAGTTGGTCTGAGCTACATGAACGCAAGCGATGCCTTGGTGAACAACCTTGTGTTTGCATCGCCTCGCGACAAAGCCTTGGTCGACTACCTAGCCCTCGTGCAAAGCGCGGGCAACGAAGTGGTGCTGATGGCCGATGAAGAACTTGCCCGCCAAACCCTCGCCCTGAACCAAACCATTGCTCGTTTGCTCATTCCTAACGCTAAGCCGATGGAGCAACGCTTGGCCGAACTTAATGTGCAAGTGGTGGAGTGGATCAAGCAATTCAAACGCAGCTTGGATGCTTTGAAATCTCAGCATGAAGAAGCGCAAAGCTTCAAAGCCAGCACGCAGACTGTGGCGCAACTCAAGCGTTGAGTGTGTCGCTAACGCTCCGATTCCAAATCAGGAATCCGATTAAATGCAATCCGCATCGGCGCATGGTCTAGCCCCGCTTGTGCACTGGCAAAGTACACCGTGTTTTTGCCGTGCTTGCCGTTGAGTGCATCAATCGCAGCCATCAGTTTGCGACGGTCTTTCGCAGGCGCTATGCGGGCCGACAACGAGCCTGAAACATTGGGCGCAGTGCCTGCAGCCAACGCATTTAAAGCTGCATCCGCCGCTGCTTCTTCAAACCCAAACAAATCACCCGTGTGCTGACCCGCTTCAATCAGGCCATGCAGTTGCACACCCACGCTCACAGGCTGGCGCAGCAGGTGCAGGCCGCTGTGCCACAGCTGCTCTAGCGTGTGCAGCAAAAACGCGGTGTCTTGGGTTTCGCCCACATGCGCGGCGCGGTCGTCACCCACATGACCACCGCGTGCGTGACGGCAGCGCACATGCACGCTCATGCTGGTGGCGAACACGTTTTGTTTGCGCAGGCGCATGGCGGCTTTTTGTGTCAGGCGGTTGAGCACCGCAAACGCGCCTGCGGGGTTGCGCAGGTCGGGCGGCAGCACATGCGAGTGGCCCAGCGACTTGGCCACCGTCTCACGCGGGCCATACCACTGGCCTCGCAGCTTGTCGTACATCTCTGCCCCCGCCACACCGCCCCATGCTGTGCGCAGCAGCTCGCGGGGCGCGGCATACAACTGCTCCATCGTGTGAATGCCGCAGCGCTCTAGCCGCTGCACCATGCGCGGGCCAATGCCGTTGATCGCCTTTGGCTTGAGCCCATACAAACGCTGCGGCAGCTCGTGCGCCTCAATCACCGTCAGCCCATCGGGCTTTTGCATGTTCGACGCCAGCTTGGCCAGCAGCGTGTTGGGCGCAATGCCCACCGAGGTGCGCATGCACTCGCCTAGCTGCGCCACCACCTCGGCCTTGATGCGTTCGGCCAGCCCCACCGCACGCTCGCGCTGTTGCCAGCGGCCGGTTAGCTCGCACTCCATCTCGTCAATCGACAGCACTTGGCGCACGGGGGCCAGCGTGTCTACCACCGCCACGGCGCGGTGGTGCATCTCCACATATTTGGCGTGGTCGGCCAGCACGATGGCAATGTCGGGGCACAGCCGCCGCGCCTCGGCCACACCCGTGCCCGTGCCAATGCCCAGCGCCTTGGCCTCGTAACTGGCAGCAATGCAGCACGACGTTTCGGCCAGCACCGGCACCACGCCCACAGGCCGCCCGCGCAGCGCTGGGTTGAGCTGCTGTTCAACCGAAGCGAAGTAGCTGTTGAAGTCGACGAAGAGGGAGCGGAGCATGCCTACCTCTTAACCTCTTGAGTTAATTTAATTGCCTCTAAATTGGTGTTTAATTCATACTTAATAGTTGGTTTATTGATATAGTCCACAAGAGTAAATCTTTAATGCTGTTTATTTGTACAGTATTTTACGGCAAGTCATTGCTGTAAAAGATTTTTTCAGAGACTAGTTGATTTGATATTGCACCTAAGTAAGGAACTGTATGAGCAGCGATCCAGATGAATTTAAGTATGAACAGGCGATTCGCCTGAAGGACCCCGCAACAGCTGTTGCTACTGTGGAAGAAATAGAAGCGCATCTACGCTACGGAATTTCTAGCCTCAAGCTGATTGGTTGGGTCTTAGTTGTTTTACTCGCCTGCATTTTGTGGCGAGTTTGGTAATCGAAATATTTGAAATCTATTCTTTTGGGGAATGTATGACTCAATCATTTAAGTGTCAAAAATGCGGTGCACAAATTCTTGCTAAAGAACATAAACATCATGAAATTACTGGAGACATGTATTACGTTTGTGACTCATGCGAAAGTAAAAATAAAGTAGTTCAAATTCCCACTCAAGTTGGTGCTCCAGTTCAATTTACGCCCAGTGGCCTCATTGATTAACTTTTAAATACACCACCCCATATCCGCAGGCAACGCCTCCAGTTGTCGCAGTTGCTGAATCGCCTCCGCATCGGTGCGATACATGTGCAACCCCGCATGCGCTTGCAGGCAGCCTGCGCGGCGCAGCACGGTTTCTACCGGTAGCTTCATGCCGCTGATGTGCAGGCTGATGCCGCGCTCTCGCAGCATGGCTTCTAGCTTGGCGAGGCTCTCCACGCCCGTGGCATCGATGCGGTTGATGGGCAGTGCAAACAGGCACACATGGGCCACGTTGGGGTGCTGGCCAAGGTGCTCCATCACGGCGCGCTCTAGGGTGCTGGCGGCGGCAAAGTCCAGCTCGGCATCCATGCGTAGCGCGTAGAGATGGGGTGCTAAAGGCGGCAGTTTCCACAGGTGGCGGTCGCGCAGGCTGCCGTCGGGGTGCAGACCTACTTCAATGATGCGCGGGTGCAAGCGGGTGTGCAAAAAGTGGCTCAGACCCATCACCACACCGGCCAGCACGCCCCAATACAAACGCGGGGCCGCGAGCAGGGTGATGACAAACGTCACCACCGCCGTGGCGGCCTCGACGCGGTTGATTTTGTAAAGCTGTACAAACGCGTGTGGCTTGATGAGACCCATCACTGCCGCCACCACGATGGCGGCCAGCACCGATTGCGGCACAGGGTGCAGCACCGAGGTGAAGCACAAGAGGATGCCCAAAATTACCGCCACCGAAAAAATAGTGGCCCATGCCGACTGCGCACCCGCATACAAGTTAAGCGCCGAGCGGCTGAACGACGAGCTGGTAGGAAACGCCCCGCACAAACCCGAGGCCACTTTGGCCAAGCCTTGTCCAATCAAGTCTTGGTCTTGGTCCCAGCGTTTGCCGCTGCGGTCGTTGTCCACCTTGGCGCTCGATGCGGTTTCTAAAAAGCTCACCAGCGTGATGACCAAGGTGGGCAGTACCAGTTGTTTGAACACTGGCCAATCAATGACGCTGGGCACAAACAGCGCAGGCAAGCCTTGCGGCAATGCGCCCACCACCGCTGTGCCTGCGGCCTCTAGCCCCAGCGCCCAGCTGATGCCTGCCGCGCCTAGCACCACCACCAACACCGAGGGAAACGTGGGCCGCCAGCGCCGCGCCAACACCAACAGCACCAGCGTGACCACGCCAAACATCAAGCTGGCCCAGTCAATGCCTGCACCTGTGAGAGCAGATGACCACCCATGTGTAAAACCCAATAAGGCTGGCAACTGCGACGAAATGATGAGCACACCTGCGCCCTGTGTGAACGCCATCAACACCGGCGAACTCACCAAGTTCAGCAGCCACCCAAACCGCGCAAAACCCAGCACCACTTGCAGCAGTCCTGTCATCAGCGAGAGCCACACCGTGAGGTTGACCCACTCGGCGCTGCCAGGCACGGCCATGCCACTGAGCGAGGCCGACACCAAAATAGCGGTCAGAGCCGTGGGGCCCACCGACAATCGCTGCGATGCGCTAAACAGCACCGCCACCAATGCGGGGAGCAGTGAAGCGTAAATGCCCGTGATGAGTGGCATGCCAGCCAAGGCCGCGTACGCTACGCCTTGTGGGATGACCATGAGACCCACGCTCAAGCCTGCAAAAGCTTCGCTCTTGAGCAGGTGTTGAGATGGGCGAGGCCAGTTTAAAAAGGGGAACCAATGCTTGGCAGAGTGCATGCACCAATCGTAACGGCTGGCTATGCCGCTGTTCGTCGTCTTGTGCGGTGTGTGGCGTTGTTGTTTGCGCTGGGTGTGTGTGCTTGGGCCATGCCCGCGCAGGCGTGGCAAGGCGTGGTCACGCATGTGAGCGATGGCGACACCCTGTGGGTGCAGCCGCTGCGAGGTGGCAAGGTCCAGAAGGTGCGCTTGTTGGGCATAGATGCCCCTGAGATTTGCCAAGCATGGGGGCCGCAAGCGCGGGCGGCTTTGCATGCGGCCTTGCAAGGTCAGGTCGTGGAGGTGCATGGGCGTGCCCACGATAACTATGGCCGTTTGCTGGCACAGCTATCACGTCAGGGGCAAGACGTGGGGGCGTGGATGGTCGAGCAAGGGCATGCGTGGTCTTACAGCTTTAAACGCCATGCCGGTGCGTATGACGCGCAGCAAGCGATGGCACAAAACCAACGCCTAGGGTTGTTTGCCGATGCACAGGCGGTGCAGCCGCGGTGGTTTAGAAAACGATTCGGGTCGTGCCACTGAGCGTGGCTTGGCGGTTCAGTGTGCTTGGCCGCACACTGGGCAGGTGGGGTTGCGTTGCAAGCGCACTTCGTGCCATTCCATGCCTCGACCATCCAGCATTTGCAGGCGGCCTGTCAATCGAGAGCCGATGCCGGTGATGAGCTTCACCGCTTCCATGGCTTGCATGGTGCCAATCACGCCGACCAGCGGTGCGAGCACCCCCATGGTTGAGCAGCGTACTTCTTCAGGGGCTTGATCGGGCGGGAAGATGCAGGCGTAGCAGGGGGATGTGTCACTGCGTGCGTCATACACCGCAAGTTGACCATCCATGCGAATGGCCGCACCTGAGACGAGTGGCACTTGGTGTTGCACACACGCAGCGTTCACGGCTTGGCGGGTTTCAAAGTTGTCGCAGCAGTCCACCACCACGTCAACGGTGGGAACCAGTGCGTCTAGCTGGGCGGCATCTAGCTTGTTGGCCAACGCCGTCACACGCACTTCAGGGTTGAGTGCCAGCATGGCTTGCGAGGCCGACTCCACTTTGGCGTGACCCACGCGCGCAGTGGTGTGGGCGATTTGCCGTTGCAAGTTGGTCAGGTCCACCACGTCGTGATCGGCAATGGTGATATGGCCCACGCCGCTGGCTGCGAGGTAGAGGGCAACGGGAGAGCCTAGCCCACCTGCACCCACCACCAGCACGTGGCTGTCGACCAAGCGCTGCTGGCCTTCGATGCCGACATCGTCGAGCAGGATGTGGCGCGAATAGCGCAGCAGTTGGTCGTCGTTCAACGCAAACTCACCCGTGAATTACTTGTCTTTTTTCTCGGCAGCAGGACGTTCTGTTTGCGTCTTGCTTGCCAACACGGGCTGACCTTTGAGGCGCTTAACAGCTTGTTGCAATTGGAAGTCTTGTTCGCTGCCAAACTCAGGTGGGCGACGCTCACTGTTGGGCTTTTTAGACTCTTCTTCCAAACGCTTCATGGCTTCTTCGCGGGCCTTCTCGCGTTCTTTTTCTTGCGCTTTGTCTTGGGCTGCGTTGCTTTGGCCGCTTTCAAGGTGTTTGTCTAAGTCGGCTTCACGCATGCGCAGAATGGCGAAGGGGCTGCCTTCGGCGGTGTCGTCCAGCAACACATCAGGCACGATGCCTTTGGCTTGAATGCTGCGGCCACTTGGCGTGTAGTAACGCGCGGTGGTGATTTTCAACGCGGTGTCTGGCCCCAACTGGCGCACGGTTTGCACCGAGCCTTTGCCAAAGGTTTGGCTGCCCATGATGGTCGCGCGCTTGTGGTCTTGTAGCGCACCCGCCACGATTTCGCTGGCGGAGGCCGAGCCTTCGTTCACCAATACCACCAGTGGCACGGTGCGGAAAATACCTTTGGTGTTTTGGTGCATGCGCGCAATCGGGTCATTGCCGTTGTTGCGACGGTAAAACTCCGGTGAGGCTTTGTAGACAAACTTGCTTTCGGCGAGTTGGCCGTTGGTAGACACCACATTCACGTTCTCAGGCAGGAACACCGCAGACACAGCCACCGCAGCGTCTAACAAACCACCGGGGTCGTTGCGCAGATCAAGCACCACGCCTTTGAGCTTGGGCTCTTGCTTGTAAATTTCTTCGAGCTTTTTGGTGAAATCGTCCACCGAGCGCTCTTGGAATTGACTCAGACGAATCCAACCAAAGCCAGGCTCGATCACTTTGCCTTTGACGCTTTGTGTTTTGATTTCTTCGCGCACGATGCTCAATGGGAATGTGCGGTTTTCATCTTTGCGGTAGATGGTCAACATCACCTTGGTACCGGGTTCACCACGCATGCGCTTGACCGCGTCATTGAGCGACAGGCCTTTGACCACGGTGTCGTCAATCTTGGTGATCAAGTCGCCCGATTTGATGCCACCGCGAAACGCTGGTGAGCCTTCGATGGGCGATACGATTTTGATCAGGCCTTCTTCTTGAGTGATTTCAATTCCCACACCGACGAAGCGGCCTGTGGTGCCTTCACGAAACTCTTTGAAGGTCTTTTTGTCGTAGTACTGCGAGTGCGGGTCGAGGCTGGCAACCATGCCTGTGATGGCATCGCTGATGAGCTTTTTCTCGTCCACGGGTTCCACGTAGTCGCTCTTGACCATGCTGAAAACAGCGGCGAGTTGTTGCAACTCTTCGAGGGGCAGGGGCGCCATGTTGGCGCGTGCTGCGGTTTGCAGCGATACCGTGGTCAGTGCACCGGTCAAAGCGCCAATGGCGACCCAACCTGCGATCTTGAGTTTTTGACTCATGTTGCCCTTGAATGTTGACAATTTAATAGGTGCTCAATATACAACGCGCCCTGAAGGCGCGTTGTGAGTGGGTGGATTAGGCTTTGCCTTGCGTAGCGACTGCCGCAGCGGCTTTGGCGGCGGCCTCTGCGTCACCCAAGTAGTAGTGGCGAATGGGCTTGAGGTTCTCGTCCAGTTCATACACCAAGGGGATGCCATTGGGGATGTTCAGGCCTACGATCTCGCTGTCGCTGATGTTGTCGAGGTACTTCACCAGAGCGCGGATGGAGTTGCCGTGCGCTGCCACCACAATGCGTTTGCCCGCTTTGATGGCAGGTGCCATCGACTCGTTCCAGAAGGGGATGACGCGAGCCACGGTGTCTTTCAAGCACTCGGTCAGCGGCACTTGCGCGGGGTCGAGCTTGGCGTAGCGTGGGTCACCGCGTTCGCTGCGGGGGTCGGTCGCTTCGAGTTCGGGTGGTGGCGTGTCGTAGCTACGACGCCAAATGAGCACTTGGTCATCGCCGTATTGCTTGGCCATGTCGGCCTTGTTCAAGCCTTGCAAGCCGCCGTAGTGGCGTTCGTTCAAGCGCCAGCTTTTGACCACAGGCAGCCATGTGCAGTCCATCTCGTCCAGCGCGAGGTACAGGGTACGAATGGCGCGTTTCAACACGCTGGTGTAGGCCACATCAAATTGATAGCCTTCGGCCTTGAGCAAACGACCCGCGTTTTTGGCTTGGTCCACGCCGGTGGGGGTGAGGTCAACGTCGGTCCAGCCGGTGAAGCGGTTTTCAAGGTTCCAGGTGGATTCGCCGTGGCGGATTAAAACGAGCTTGTACATGGTGTGTAAAACAAAGTCAGTGAAAGGTTGGCCGTGATTTTAGAATGGCGCCCTGACACGATACTTTTAACCCCCTCTGAACTGGATTCCCCTGTGAAATTTATTCTCGACAACTGGATGTTGATTGCTGTGGCTGTGAGCAGCGGCTTCTTTTTGCTGTTGCCCGTGGTGCAAGGTGCAGCAGCCACTGGTATCACGCCCGCTGACGCGGTGCAATGCATGAACCGCGAAAAAGGCGTGGTGATTGACGTGTGCAGCGCAGCAGAGTTTGCTGAGTCACACATCAAAGGTGCGGTGAACGTGCCTTTGGACGAACTCGAAGGCCGTTTGGCTGGCACGGTGAAAAACAAAAGCACACCGCTGATCTTGGTGTGTGCTGCTGGCTCGCGTTCTAAGCGTGCGCAAGTCGTGGCGCAAAAACTGGGCTACGAGAAGGTGCATTCGCTGCAAGGCGGGCTGAAAGCTTGGAAAGAAGCTAACCTGCCTGTCGTCAAAGCCTAACTCACCAGAAAGACTGTCATGCAAGCCGTCAAGATGTACACCACTGCCGTTTGCCCCTACTGCATTCGTGCCAAGCAACTGCTGACCTCTAAGGGGGTGGCCCATATTGAGGAGGTGCGCATTGACACCGACCCTGAAGCGCGTGCGCACATGATGACCATCACGGGTCGTCGCACCGTGCCACAAATTTTCATTGGTGACACGCATGTGGGTGGTTGCGACGATTTGGTTGCACTTGACAGCCGTGGTGGTCTTGTGCCGCTTCTGCAAGCTTGAAGCTGACATAATTCAGCCACCCGATTTGCTGCCCGTTTCGGCGTGACCGATGCGGGCATTTTTTTGTACTAGGAAAAACAATGTCTGACGAACAACAAGCGACCCCCGTGTTTCAAATCCAACGCGTCTATTTGAAAGACCTGTCTTTGGAGCAACCCAACTCCCCAGCCATCTTGACCAGCAGCGCACAACCCAATGTGGACATCCAATTGGGCGTGGGCATGGAACAAGTGGCGGACGGCATTGTTGAAGTGACCGTGACAGCGACAGTGACCACCAAGATCGAAGACAAAACTGTGTTTTTGGTGGAAGCCAAACAAGCCGGAATTTTTGAAGTTCGCAATTTGCCTGAAGAGCAAATGGGTTCCATCATTGGCATTGCTTGCCCACAAATCATTTACCCCTACCTGCGCGGCAACGTCGCTGACGTGATTCAACGTGCAGGCTTCCCGCCTGTGCACTTGGCTGAAATCAATTTCCAAGCCATGTACGAACAACAAAAGCAGCAACAAGCTGCCGCTGTTCAGTAAGTTCTGAAACTGCCGCCATCGCGATGAAGATTGCCGTTTTAGGTGCTGGGGCATGGGGCACGGCGTTGGCCATCAACGCTGGAGCCCACCATGCAGTGACACTGTGGGCGCGTGATGCCGCCCAAGCGAACGCCATGCGCACCGAGCGTGTGAACACACGTTACTTGCCCGGTTTGCCTTTCACCGATGGTTTGCACGTGTCGTCCGAGCCGCTTGGCGCTTGGCTGGCTCAATACGATCTGGTCGTCATTGGCTCACCCATGAGCGGTTTGCGCGGCATGTTGGTGCAACTTGCGCCCTTGTTGAAGGATCACGTGCCTGTGGCTTGGCTGTGCAAAGGCTTTGAAGCCTCGCAAAACGGCGTGGGCTGTATGGCGCACGAAGTGTGTGCCCAAGTCGCGCCGCAATTGCGTGGAGGCGCGTTGAGCGGTCCTAGCTTTGCACAAGAAGTCGCCCGCGGCATGCCCACGGCCTTGGTTGCCGCCAGCGGCGATGCAGGGGTGCGTGATGCCATGGTGCAAGCGTTTCACAACAACAGCTTGCGTGTGTATGCCAACGACGACATCGTGGGTGTTGAGGTGGGCGGTGCTGTGAAAAACGTGTTGGCCATCGCCACGGGGTTGTGTGATGGCTTGCAACTGGGGTTCAACGCACGTGCCGCACTCATCACGCGAGGTTTGGCTGAAATTACCCGACTCGGTGTGGCCTTAGGTGCCAAGACAGAAACCTTCATGGGCTTATCCGGTTTGGGCGACTTGGTGCTCACGGCGACAGGTGACTTGAGCCGCAACCGCAAAGTTGGCCTCGCCTTGGCTCAAGGCATGACGCTGCAGCAAGCGGTCGATTCATTGGGCCATGTGGCCGAAGGTGTGTATTGCGCCCGCACCGTGGTGCAGCGTGCACATCACTTGGGTGTGGATATGCCGATTGCGCAAGCTGTTGTGGCTTTGCTGGACGGTCAAATGACACCTGCACAAGCAGTGGCTGTGTTGATGGGGCGTGGTGCAAGGGGCGAGTAACCCCATCCCTCACGGCTGCTATGTCGATTCCAGCCGAAGAAAAACCTCAAACTTCGAGGTTGTCAATCAACCGCGTTTTACCCAACTTGGCCGCACCCAACACGACGAGTGGTTCTGCACATGGCCCGGTCACAGGTGACAGGTCATGCTGGCGACGCAGGGTGATGTAGTCGGGTTGCCAGCCACGCGTACGCAGGGCTTGCATGGCGGCTGCTTCCGCAGCGGCGACATCAAACGTGCCTGTGGTGTTGCCTTCGCGTGCTGCGGCGGCCAAGGCTCTGAGGGCGATGGACAGTTGCACCGCTTCGGCGCGTTCGTCAGTACTGAGGTAGCCGTTGCGTGAGCTGAGGGCCAAGCCGTCATTGGCACGGCGTGTCTCGCCCCCGATGATCTCGATGGGCAGCGCCATTTGCTGCACCATGCGGCGGATGACCATGAGCTGCTGGTAGTCCTTCTTGCCAAACACCGCCAAGTCGGGTTGCACGAGGTTGAAAAGTTTGTGCACCACGGTGCTCACGCCCACAAAAAAGCCGGGGCGAAACGCACCTTCCAAGATGTCGGCCAGTTCAGCGGGAGGGTGCACTTTGAACACTTGCGGTTCAGGGTAGAGGTCTTTTTCGCTGGGGGCAAACACCACGTCGCAGCCGTTGGCTTCGAGTTGGGCACAGTCGTTTTCTAGGGTGCGGGGGTAGGTGTCAAAGTCTTCGTTGGGGCCAAATTGCAGGCGGTTGACGAAGATGCTGGCCACAGTCATGCCACCGCCACTGGATGACGTGCGTGCATCCACTTCTTGACGGGCCATTTGCATCAGCTCTAAGTGGCCTTGGTGCAAGTTGCCCATGGTGGGCACAAAGGCGCGCAAGGTTGCGGGTTTTAAGAGACGACGCAAGTCGGCGACGGTGTGAACGATGTGCATCTGAAATTACCAAGCGTGTTCAGCATTGACGGGAAAGCTGCCGTCTTTCACAGCGGCCACATAGGCGGCCATCGCGGCTTGCACGCTGGCTTGGCCCAGCATGAAGTTGCGAACGAATTTTGGATTTTTGCCAAGGTTGACACCCAACATGTCGTGCATGACCAGTACTTGACCGGCCGTGCCATTGCCCGCGCCAATGCCGATGGTGTGGGAGCGGGGCAGTTCGTGTGTGAGTGCAGTAGATAGCGCTTCGGGCACCATTTCTAGCACCACCATGGCAGCGCCTGCGTCTTGCAAGGCGAGCGCTTCTTGGCGAAGTTGTGCTGCGCCTGCATCGTCGCGGCCTTGCACACGGTAGCCACCCAAGGCGTGTACGGTTTGGGGAGTGAGGCCCAAATGGGCGCAAACGGGGATGCCGCGTTCGACCAAAAAATGTACCACCTCGGTGGTCCAACCACCGCCTTCGAGCTTGACCATGTGTGCGCCCGCTTGCATCAACACCGTGGCGCTGCGTAAGGCTTGTTCTTTGGACTCTTGGTAGCTGCCAAAGGGCAGGTCGCCAATGATCCAGGTTGTACCTTGCACACGACGGATGCCACGGGCCACGCTTTCAACGTGGTAACGCATGGTGTCTAGCGTGACACCCACGGTGCTGGTCAAGCCTTGGCAGACCATGCCCAGTGAGTCACCCACCAAGATGCACTCCACGCCAGCGGCATCGGCCACAGCGGCGAAGGTGGCATCGTAGGCGGTGAGCATGGTGATTTTTTCACCGCGGGCGCGCAGTTCGTTCAAACGGGGCAAGCTGATGGGCTTGCGAACTGCGACGGGAGAGGCGGGAGGCAAAGTGCCGTAAGGCGAAGCGTTGGTGTTGCTCATAGAACGTGTGTGGCGCAAAGCCAGTCCTGTGTTGCCGTGAAGGTTTTGAGTTTACGTGGGGGTGTAGGCCAAGCGCACGTAAATGGGTGCAAAGGCCTCGGCCTGCGTGATTTCAATCAAGGTTTCTTTGGCCAGCTCTAACAACGCGATGAAGGTCACCACCAACACGGGCACGCCTTGTTCGGGCTCAAACAAGTTTTCAAATTCGACAAAGCGCTGGCCTTGCAGCTTCTTGAGCACGATGCTCATGTGTTCGCGCACCGACAGTTCTTCGCGCGAAATTTTGTGGTGTTGCACCAACTTGGCCCGCTTCAAGATGTCGGCCCAGGCTTGCTGCAACTCAACCACATGCACATCGGGAAAGCGCGGTTGTAACGACTGCTCAATGAACACTTGGGCACGCATGAAGTCGCGGCCAAACTGTGGCACTTCGTTGAGTTTGGCCGCAGCCAGCTTCATTTGTTCGTATTCGAGCAAACGGCGCACCAGCTCAGCACGGGGATCTTCTGGCTCTTGACCTTCGGCCACTTTTTTGGGGGGCAGCAGCATGCGTGACTTGATTTCAATCAGCATGGCGGCCATCAGCAGGTATTCGGCGGCAAGCTCTAGGTTGCGGTTGCGAATCTCGTCCACATAGCTCAGGTACTGGCGCGTGAGCGCGGCCATGGGGATGTCGAGGATGTTGAAGTTTTGCTTACGAATGAGGTACAGCAACAAGTCCAGCGGGCCTTGGAAGGCCTCGAGGAACACTTCGAGCGCGTCTGGTGGGATGTACAAATCCTGCGGCATGGCAAACAGCGGCTCGCCATATAGGCGGGCCACGGCCACGTGATCCACCACCTCGGGCATGACCGAGGCGATCATGGCCTCGTTGTCAGGCGGTGTGGTGTCAGCAGGATGCACGTTGGACTTACGCGTTGGTTTGGTAGACGTAGGGCTTTTGCGCCACACGACCTGCGTCGATGTCTTGCTGGATTTCGCGATTCACTTGTTTGTCCCACAACAAAGCACGGCCTTCACGCTGCTCTTTTTCGAGCGTGGGCTTGTTGGCTTTGAGTGACTCAATGAACTGAGTGGCTTCAGAGGTGTAGTGGTCGCGTTGAAAAATCGACATGTGGGGATTCCTAATAGATTGCGAAGATTTTAACGACCGAGGGCCAAGGTCAAGCCGTGGCTCAAATCGGGCACAAGGTCGGCGTCAGGCAAGGTGTGCAGCAGGCCGCAGCGCTGCGCCATTTCTAGTGGTTGGTGAGCGAGGCCGCAGACGATGAGGCTAACCTGCTTTTTGCGGCAGCTGCGTGCCAAAGACATCAGCGCATCTGCGCCGGAGGTGTCGATGTAGATGAGGTTTTTCAAATCCACCACCAAGGCTTTGGCTGGCAGATTTTCTTCAATGGCCTCAATCAGCTTGACCGCGCCAAAGAACAACGCACCATACAAACGGTGGGCTTGCACATCGGCTTCGCGGTCGACCAGCTCTGGATGGTCCTGCGCCAACACTTGTTCGGCGCGGGTGAGGCTGGAGATGCGGTAAATGAAGGTCAGACAAGCGGCAATCAAGCCCACTTCCACCGCCACTGTCAGGTCTACGATGACGGTGAGCAAGAACACCAGCAACAAGGTGACACGGTAAGTCATGCGGAATTGGCGCAGGTGCACAAACTCACGCCATTCGCCCATGTTCCAAGCGACGAACATCAGAATGGCTGACAACGCAGCCAATGGCACGTCGCCCGCCAAGGGGGCTGCCACCAGCATGACGATGAGCAGTGTGACGGCATGCACCATGCCTGCCACGGGGCTGTTGCCCCCGTTTTTCACGTTGGTCACGGTGCGTGCAATCGTGCCTGTGGCGGGCATTCCGCCGAAAAAGGGCGTCACCAAGTTGGCAATGCCTTGTGCCATCAGCTCTTGGTTGGCATCGTGGCGGTCGCCGTAGGGGCCGTCGGCCATCATTTGGTCGGCAATGCGGGCACACAACAGAGACTCAATCGACCCCAACAACGCCAAGGTCGTTGCCGGGATGAGCAAGAACTTGGCGCTTTCCCAGCTGAAGTCGGGCCAGGCCAAAGCGGGCAAGCTGTTGGGGATATTGCCAAAGCGTGAGGCGATGGTTTCAACATCAAGCCCCATCATCTTGCTGGCGACTGTGGCTCCTACCAACACCACGATTGAGCCGGGGATGGTGGCGAAACTTTTGGTGCTGGGCATGGCGTTGGCCAAGCGAGGCAACGCCAGTTGCCAAAAGGCCAGCACCACCAAACAGACCAAGGCCAGGCCCAAGGCTTCGCCATTCAAAGTGTTCATGCTGGCGCTCAAGGTGTGCAAGATGCCAAAGAAGTCGGCAGGCATGGCTTTGACGTGCAGGCCAAAGAAGTCTTTGAGCTGCGACACCATGATGAGAACCGCAATGCCGTTGGTGAACCCAATCACCACGGCCACAGGGATGAAGCGAATCAACGAACCCAAACGCAGCAAACCCATGACAAACAAAATCACGCCTGACATGGCCGTGGCGATGATGAGGTTGGCCAGTCCATAGCGTTCCAAGATGCCGTACACGATGACGATGAACGCCCCAGCCGGTCCGCCAATTTGCACCCGACTGCCGCCTAGCGCAGAAATCAAAAACCCCGCCATGATGGCCGTGAACAAACCTGCTTCTGGCTTCAGTCCCGAAGCAATGGCAAAGGCCATTGCCAGCGGCAACGCCACCACGCCCACCGTGATGCCCGCGCCCACGTCTTGGTAAAAACGCTGGCGTGTGTAGCCTTGCAGGGCTTCTAGCAATTTAGGTTTGAACATGGTGTGTTGGGGCGGGTTCGATCAATGAATCCTCATGCCGGGTTTTGCGCCGGGCCAAGGGTGGAGCACATAGATGCCGGGTTCGGCTTTCTCGTCGGCATGGCTGGCGGCCAGCACCATGCCTTCGGAGATACCAAATTTCATTTTGCGTGGCGCGAGGTTGGCCACCATGACGGTGAGCTTGCCCACTAGGTCTTCGGGCTTGTACATGCTGGCTACGCCTGAAAAGACATTGCGTGTTTTGCCTTCACCCACATCGAGCGTGAGGCGCAGCAGTTTGGTGGAGCCTTCCACCGCCTCGCAGTTGACGATGTGCGCGATGCGCAAATCAACCTTCGCAAAGTCGTCGATGCTGATGGTGGGTGCGATCTCTTCGCCGCCAGGGATGAGCTTTTCTTCCACAACGGCAGGTGGCTCAAACAGCGCGTCCAGCATCTTCACATCCACGCGTTGCATGAGGTGTTTGTATTCGCCAATTGCGTGGCCAGTCCCCAGCGCTTGAGACGCGTTGATGAAGGTCATGGGGGCAATGTTGAGGAAGGCTTCCACTTGGGCGGCCAGCGATGGCAACACGGGCTTGAGCATGGTGGTGAGCAAGCGGAAGGCTTCGATACATGCGGTGCACACATCGTGCAAGCGTGCTTCCATGCCTTCTTGTTTGGCCAAGTCCCAAGGTTTGTTGGCATCGACGTACTCGTTCACGCGGTTGGCCAGCAGCATGACTTCGCGCTGTGCTTTGGCGTATTCGCGTTCGTCGTAATACTGGGCAATCGTGGGCAATCCGTCGCGCAACTGAGCGAGCAAGGCTTGGCCATCGGCAGATACCTCGCCCAGCTTGCCTGCAAAACGTTTGGCAATGAAACCCGCTGAACGCGACGCAATGTTGATGTACTTGCCCACGAGGTCCGAGTTCACGCGTGCCATGAAGTCTTCTGCATTGAAGTCCACGTCTTCGTTTTTGTTGTTGAGCTTGGCGGCCAAGTAGTAACGCAACCATTCGGGGTTCATACCGAGGCTGAGGTACTTGAGGGGGTCTAGGCCCGTGCCACGGCTCTTGCTCATCTTCTCGCCGTTGTTCACGGTGAGGAACCCGTGCACAAACACGTTGTTGGGTGTTTTGCGGCCGCTGAAGTGCAGCATGGCCGGCCAGAACAAGGTGTGGAAGGTGACGATGTCTTTGCCGATGAAGTGGTATTGCTCCAACGCGGTGTTGGCCATGTAGGCGTCGTAACTTTCCCCACGTTTGTCGAGCAAGTTTTTCAGCGAGGCCAAGTAGCCCACGGGTGCATCCAGCCACACATAGAAGTATTTGCCAGGTGCGTCTGGAATTTCAATGCCGAAATAAGGCGCGTCACGCGAAATGTCCCAATCGCCTAGGCCTTCGCTGGTGCTGCCATCGGGGTTGGTGCGCACGGTGAACCACTCTTTGACTTTGTTGGCCACTTCGGGTTGCAGCTTGCCGTCTTGCGTCCACTTTTCCAAAAACTCGACGCAGCGTGGGTCCGACAGTTTGAAGAAGAAATGCTCCGAGCTTTTCAGTTCGGGTTTAGCTCCCGACAACGCCGAGAAGGGGTCAATCAAATCGGTGGGGGCGTAGACCGCGCCGCAAACCTCGCAGTTGTCGCCGTATTGGTCTTTGGCGTGGCACTTGGGGCACTCGCCTTTGATGAAGCGGTCGGGCAAAAACATGTTCTTCTCGGGGTCGAAGAACTGGTCAATCGTGCGGCGCTCGATCAGCGAACCGCCTGCGGATGCGGGAATGTCGCGCAAATCGCGGTAAATCTGTTGGGCCAGCGCATGGTTTTCGGGGGCGTCTGTGCTGTGCCAGTTGTCAAACTGGATGTGGAACCCGTCCAAATAGGGCTTGCGGCCAGCGGCGATGTTGGCCACAAACTGTTGTGGGGTGATGCCCGCTTTTTCGGCGGCAATCATGATGGGTGCGCCGTGGGTGTCGTCTGCGCCTACGAAATCGACCTTGTGGCCCTGCATGCGTTGGAAACGCACCCAGATGTCGGCTTGGATGTACTCCATGATGTGGCCGATGTGGAAGTTGCCATTGGCGTAGGGCAGGGCGGTGGTGACGAAAAGCTGGCGCTGGGACATTTGAAAACAAGACCTTAGGGCGAAGGGGTCGATTTTAGTTCCTGCAGAATGGCAGCATGAACTTACCTAGCTTTGACGCATTCAAACAAAAGTCACTGGCCTCTGGTTTTGACGAGGTCATTGAGCGCGATTGGGCTCCCCACACGGTGCTGGACACGCATACTCACCCGTTTGCCGTGCATGCGGTGGTGACGCGAGGCGAGATGTGGTTGACCATGCATGGCCAAACTCAGCACCTTTTGCCTGGCGACTACTTTGCGTTGGAGCGGGATGTGCCGCATGACGAACGTTATGGCGCAGCGGGCGCGACCTATTGGGTTGCCCGCAAGAACTAATTTCCCCGCGCTAGACTTGCGCGCAATTCCTAGACAAAGAAACTTTTATGGCCCTGAACGAACAAGCCCTGACCGCCGCCCTGCAAACGGTCATTGACCCCAATACTGGCAAAGACTTTGTCACCAGCAAAGCCCTGAAAAACCTGCACATCCAAGGCGGCGATGTGTCGTTTGATGTGGTTTTGGGTTATCCCGCCAAGAGCCAAATTGCGGGCTTTCGCAAAGAACTGATCGCAGCAGCCAAAGGTGTGGCTGGTGTGGAGAACGTGTCGGCCAATATCACCACCGACATCGTGGCGCATGCGGCCCAGCGCGGCGTGGCGTTGTTGCCGCAAGTGAAGAACATCATTGCTGTGGCCTCGGGCAAAGGTGGTGTGGGCAAAAGCACCACCGCGGCGAACTTGGCTTTGGCTTTGGCGGCTGAAGGCGCAAAGGTCGGTTTGTTGGATGCCGACATTTATGGCCCCAGCCAGCCCATGATGATGGGCATTGAAGGCCGCCCCGAAAGCAGCGACGGTCAAACCATGGACCCCTTGGAAAACTACGGCGTGCAAGTCATGTCGATTGGATTTTTGGTAGACCAAGACGAAGCCATGATTTGGCGTGGCCCCATGGCCACCCAAGCGTTGGAGCAGTTACTGCGTCAAACCAACTGGAAGGCACTGGACTATTTGATCGTCGACATGCCGCCAGGCACAGGTGACATTCAGCTCACCCTCAGCCAACGTGTGCCGATGACGGGTGCGGTGATCGTCACCACGCCGCAAGACATTGCGTTGCTGGATGCCAAGAAAGGCATCAAGATGTTTGAGAAGGTGGGCGTGCCCATCCTCGGTTTGGTGGAAAACATGGCCGTTCACGTGTGTACGAACTGCGGCCACATCGAGCACATCTTTGGCGCGGACGGCGGCAAAAAAATGGCGGCGCAATATGGCATGGACTATTTGGGCGCCTTGCCCTTGAACATGCAAATTCGTCTACAAGCCGACAGCGGAAAACCCACCGTGGTGGCTGACCCCGACGGTGAGGTGGCTGGCATCTACAAAGCCGTGGCCCGCCAAGTGGCTGTGAAGATTGCCGCCAAAGCCAAAGACTTTTCTAGCAAATTTCCGAGCATCAAGATTTCCAAAGAGACTTGATTCACGCCATGAGTCTGCGTCCTAGCCTTCAAGTTGCCGTCATCATGCGTCGCGAGCGTGTGCCAGGCGCTATGAGCCGTTGGCAACCTTGGCGCTGGGTGTTGCACGATGTGGTGGGGCATGACTTGACCCCGCACGAGGAACACTTTGGCACTGCGCCACGTTGTTTGCGCCAGACCGAAGACGAACAAATTTGGTTGCATCCGGGCTTCACCGTGGAGCTATTCAAGGACGATGCCGAAGGCTATTACCTCAACGCCACCTCGCCTGCACCCTGTTTTTTTGTGCTGTGGCGCATGGAAGAGGAGCCTAACCTGAGCGACGACGTGATGGCCGTCCCCGCCATGGTCAGCCTGAGTTACCACGATGCGGGGCGTTGGCTGGATGCGCAAGAGCATGTCGACCAAGTCCCAGCCCCCGTCGAGGTGGTGGCGTGGATGAGCGACTTCATGGAACAGCACTGGGTGGTTGAAGCCAAACGCCGCAAACGCCCTGACAGTTTCAAAGCTTTGCAAGACCGCTTTGGCAATCCCGCTTCGGTGAGCACTGAAAAAATACGAGGTGGTGGTCATGGCCAATGACGAGTCACCCGCTGGCTTTTTAAGCCGCTGGTCGCGCCGCAAAGCCGATGTGCGCGAAGGCCGTCCACTGGACGAACCCAAGCCTGTTGCGCCGCAGACCCCGCCAACCATCCCCCCCGTTTCAGAGGCGGGGGTGGGTGAAGTGGCTGCAACGGCAGAACCGCAGCCCAAACCTGCCCCCACGTTGTCGGACGTGCAGCAACTCACGCCCGACTCTGACTACGCCAGCTTCATGGCCCGTGGCGTTGCCCCTGACGTGAAAAACGCAGCCATGAAAAAACTGTTTGCCGATCCGCACTTCAATGTGATGGACCGCATGGACATCTACATCGACGACTACAGCCAACCCGACCCATTGCCTTTGGCCATGTTGCGTCAAATGACCAGCGCCAAAACCTTGAAGTTGTTCGATGACGAGGAACAATCCCCGACCACAACCAACGCGAGTGACATGCCTGACACCCAGGATGTCAAAGTCGTGGCACAGTCCGTCCCTGCTGAAAACAATTCCAACATCGAGCCTCTTACGAATGACCACGCTGATTTGCGACTGCAACCAGACCCAACCCCTAGACCCGAAGGCCCTGAGCCAAAGCCTGTCTGAGCCCCTCACGCTGCACACAGCGCTGTGCCGCCGTGAGGCGGGTGCTTTCGTCACTGCTGTCCAAAGCACAGACGATGTGGTGGTGGCCTGCACCCAAGAACAACGCTTGTTTGGCGAGTTGGCGCTGGAGGCGCAAGCCAAAACATCGGTCATCAAGTTCGTCAACATCCGTGAAACGGGTGGCTGGAGCAGCGATGCCAAAAATGCGTCGCCCAAAATCGCTGCGCTTTTAGCCGCTGCGCATTTGCCCGATCCTGAGCCCGTGCCGACCGTGACGTTCAAAAGTGCGGGGCGTTTGCTCATCTTGGGTGAGATGGATCAAGCCGAACAAGCGGCTGCGTTGTTGGCTGACACCCTGAATGTGACGATCTTCACCCAAGGTGCAGGTGTTGCCGGTGGGGCACAAAGCCGTCGCTATCCAGTCTTGGGTGGTCAAGTGGTTCGTGTGGACGGTTGGTTGGGTGCGTTTCAACTCACCTGGCAGCGCAGCAATCCGATTGACCTTGACCTGTGTACCCGCTGCAACGCCTGTGTGGCTGCTTGCCCCGAGCAAGCGATTGGGCTGGACTACCAAATTGACATGAACAAGTGCAGTGCGCACCGTGACTGTGTGAGCGCCTGTGGTGCCATCGGCGCGATCAACTTCCAACGCGTGCCACAAGAAGAAACCGCCGAGTTTGACCTTGTGCTGGATTTGCGTGAACAAAGCGCGTTCAATCGTCACGCTTTGCCGCAAGGCTACTTCCGTGGTGCGAGTGCGGCCAATTTGCTGCGCTTGCGTGAGCTGGTGGGTGAGTTTGAAAAGCCCAAGTTTTTTGAATACAAACAAAAGCTGTGTGCGCACAGCCGCAACGAAAAAGTGGGCTGCAATGCCTGCGTGGATATTTGTTCTGCCGAGGCTGTCAGCTCTGACAAGTCGCGTCAGCAAATCAAAGTCAATCCCAACCTGTGTGTGGGCTGCGGCGCTTGCACCACGGTGTGCCCAACTGGTGCGTTGACCTATGCGTACCCACGTGCCAGCGAACAAGGTTTGAAGCTCAAGACGTTGCTCTCCACCTACCAAAAAGCAGGTGGGAAAGATGCTGTCATCTTGTTCCATAGCCAAGATGCCGGCCAAGTTTTGGTGAATGAGTTGGGGCGTGCGGCACAGCTCAAGGTGGCGCAAGGGGTGCCTGCGCATGTGATACCAGTGGCCCTGTGGCACACCGCCAGCCTGGGCTTGGATGTGTGGCTCGCCGCCTTGGCTTACGGTGCCGCCCAAGTGCTGGTGCTTCATACGGACGAAGAAGCGCCGCAATACGCCGAAGGCCTGCAGGCGCAAATGCAGCAAGCGCAAACCATGCTGCAAGGTCTGGGTTACGCCAAGTCGGGTCTGTCGTCGGTGCAGTTGTTACGCGCCACGCAAGTGACGGAACTTGATGCCGAGTTACAACGCCTCACCACAGGCGCACAACGCCTTCGCAGCACCGTGCCTGCGGCCACATTTGCGGTGACCGCAGAAAAGCGCAGCACCCTCAGTTTGGTGATTGATCACCTGTTGGAACACGCGCCCGTCTTACAAACCTCCACCGCGCCCGAAGCCTTGGCTTTGCCAAAAGAGGGGGCGCTGTTTGGCTCAGTTGATGTCAACAAAGACAGCTGCACCTTGTGCATGAGCTGCGTCAGTGCTTGTCCCGCCAATGCGCTGCAAGACAACCAACAATCACCTCAGCTGCGCTTTGTTGAGAAGAACTGTGTGCAGTGCGGCTTGTGCGTCAGTACCTGCCCCGAGAACGCATTGAGCCTCGTGCCGCGTTTGTTGCTCACGCCGCAGCGCAAAGAGGTGCGTGTGCTCAACGAAACCCAGCCCTATGGCTGTGTGCGTTGTGGCAAACCCTTTGGCACGCTCAAAGGCATCGAAGCCATGATGGGCAAACTCGCTGGCCATTCCATGTTCCAAGGTGCGGCGCTGGAGCGCCTCAAAATGTGTGGCGATTGCCGCGTGATTGACATTTATTCTGCCGGCGACGAGCAAAAAATCTTATAAAAATTTTGTATGACCGAACCTCATTTGTCCTCTGCCCTTGACGAAGAAACGGCACGCGCCGAGCTGTACGGTTTGATTTCCGAGCTCTTCTATGCGCCCCCACGTGCAGAACTGCTGGCGCAATTGCGTGTGGCTGCCACCGATGCACCTGCCTCTGGCGGCTTTCTGGAAGAACCTTGGCGTCAGCTGGTGGGCGTAGCCCGCGATATGGATGACCAGAGTATTCAAAGCGAACACCACGCTTTGTTTGGTGGTGTCGGCAAGCCAGAGGTGTACGTGTATGCCTCGCATTTTTTGACCGGATTTTTGAACGAAAAACCACTGGCTCAATTGCGTACCGATTTGGCGGCGTTGGGCTTGGGGCGTGATGATGCCACCATGTCAGAGACAGAAGACCACGTGTCTTACGTGTTTGAAGTCATGCGATTTTTGGTGGCGGGTGATGATGTGACCGTGTCCAACTTGACGCAACAAGCCAAGTTTTTCTCGAGCCACATTCAAACGTGGTTGCCCGCGTTTTGTGATGCTTTGCAAGCGACGCCACGTGCCCGTTTTTATGCGGCATTGGCCGAACTGACGCGCGCCTTTGTGAGCGTGGAAACGCAAGGCTTTGACATGTTGGGTTGATCTTTCGTTGTCATTGAGACACCTACGCGACAAATGGGGTGTTTCGCGTCGTTCTTTAGACACCATTTTGCGCAAGCTAAACGTTTTTACGTATAGGTCACATGCGCATCATTGGTACAGTATGCAAAGTTGTGCATAAGCACATCCAACGAGGAGCTAAAAATGCAAAAAGAACAAGCCAAGGACCCAGCGACTGCGTCGCGCCGTGGATTTTTTATGGGGGCCGCCGCCGCAGGTGCTGCCGCTGCTGCAGTGACTGCCATGCCCGGCATCAGCACTCCTTCTGCTGAATTGAACAAACTTCCTCCTGCGCCTGAAAACGGCGGCGGCTATAGCTTGAGCGAACACGTCAAGCGCTATTACCAGACCACCCGCGTCTAAGACTGGAGCATCACATGTTGTTGACCCGTAAAACCGACTCGGCTGCCCGCACCGCTGGCAGCTCTGCATTTGTTGCTCGCTTGCAGCGAGGCCTCTCACAAGCGTTGCCCACCGTTGACCGTCGCGGCTTTTTGCGTCGTTCTGGTTTAGGCATTGGTGTGGGCTTGGCTGCGACGCAGCTGACCTTGGTCAAAAAGGCGCAGGCTTCTGGCGCTTTGTCGAGCGACGGCGCTGGCAAGATTGAAGTCAAACGCACGGTGTGTACTCACTGCTCGGTGGGTTGCGCGGTGGATGCCGTGGTTGAAAACGGCGTTTGGGTGCGTCAAGAGCCCGTGTTCGATTCCCCCATCAACTTGGGTGCACATTGCGCCAAAGGCGCGGCGTTGCGTGAGCACGGCCACGGCGAATTCCGCTTGCGTTACCCGATGAAGTTGGTGAACGGCAAGTACGAGCGAATCAGCTGGGAAACCGCCCTCGACGAAATCAGCGCCAAACTGCTTGATCTGCGCAAGACCGCAGGCCCTGACAGTGTGTACTGGATTGGATCTTCCAAGCACAACAACGAACAAGCCTATTTGCTGCGCAAGTTTGTGAGCTACTTCGGTAGCAACAACTGTGACCACCAAGCCCGTATTTGCCACTCCACCACTGTGGCGGGTGTGGCCAACACTTGGGGTTATGGCGCGATGACCAACTCGTACAACGACATGCAAAACAGCAAGGTCGCCATGTACATCGGTTCTAACGCAGCTGAAGCACACCCTGTGTCCATGTTGCACATGCTGCATGCCAAAGAAAACGGCTGCAAGATGATCGTGGTAGACCCACGCTTCACACGCACCGCAGCCAAGGCTGACGAGTACGTGCGCATCCGCTCTGGCTCTGACATTGCTTTCTTGTTCGGCCTCTTGCACATCATTTTCAAGAACGGCTGGGAAGACAAAAAATACATCAATGACCGCGTGTTCGGCATGGACAAGGTCAAAGAAGAAGTGCTGGCTAAGTGGACACCCGAAGCGGTGGAAGAAGCTTGCGGTGTCAAGCCTGACCAGTTGCTCAAAGTGGCGACCATGCTGCACGAAAACAACCCCGGTACTGTGGTGTGGTGTATGGGGCAAACCCAACACACCATTGGTAACGCCATCGTCCGTGCATCTTGCATCTTGCAATTGGCACTGGGCAACATTGGCAAATCTGGTGGTGGTACCAACATCTTCCGCGGCCACGACAACGTGCAAGGCGCGACGGACGTGGGGCCTAACCCCGATTCATTACCTGGCTACTACGGCATTGTTGAAGGTGCGTGGAAACATTTCGCCAAAGCGTGGGGCGTGGAATTTGATTGGCTCAAAGGCCGCTTCGCATCGCCAGCCATGATGAGCAAGCCTGGCATCACCGTGTCACGTTGGATCGACGGTGTGCTGGAAAAGAACGAACTCATCGACCAAGACAGCAACCTCAAAGGCGTGTTCTATTGGGGCCATGCACCTAACTCACAAACCCGTGGTTTGGAGATGAAGCGTGCCATGGACAAGCTGGACTTGTTGGTGGTGGTCGACCCTTACCCATCCGCCACAGCGGCGATGGCCGCGATGCCCGGTAAAGCCGAAGACCTCAACCCCAATCGTGCCGTGTATTTGTTGCCTGCTGCGACGCAGTTTGAAACCAGCGGCTCGGCCACGGCTTCAAACCGCTCGATTCAGTGGCGCGAAAAGGTCATTGAACCTTTGTGGGAAAGCCGTAGCGATCACATGATCATGTACCAATTGGCTGAAAAACTCGGCTTTGGCAAAGAACTGGTCAAGAACTACAAGCTGCAAAAAGTCAAAGGCATGGACGAGCCTATGCCAGAAGACATCTTGCGTGAAATCAACAAGTCGGTCTGGACCATCGGCTATACCGGCCAAAGCCCAGAGCGTCTCAAAGCGCACATGCGCAACATGCATTTGTTTGACGTCAAGACCCTCAAGTCCAAAGGCGGCAAAGACAAAGAAACTGGCTATGACTTTGGTGGTGACTACTTCGGCCTGCCTTGGCCTTGCTTTGGCACACCCGAACTCAAGCACCCAGGCTCACCGAACTTGTACGACACCTCCAAACACGTCATGGACGGCGGCGGTAACTTCCGCGCCAACTTTGGTGTGGAGCGTGATGGCAAAAACTTGTTGGCCGAAGACGGTTCGCACTCGTTAGGCGCAGACATCACTACCGGTTACCCTGAACTCGACCACGTTTTGCTCAAGAAATTGGGTTGGTGGGACGAGCTGACCGATGCTGAAAAAGCATTGGCTGAAGGCAAAAACTGGAAGACCGACAACTCGGGCGGCATGATGCGTGTGTTCATGCAAAACCACGGTTGCCACCCCTTTGGTAACGCCAAAGCGCGTGCTGTGGTGTGGAACTTCCCAGATCCCATTCCGCAACACCGCGAGCCTTTGTTTGGCACGCGTCCTGATATGGCGGCCAAGTACCCCACGCACGACGACAAGAAAGCCTTCTGGCGCTTGCCTACCTTGTACAAAACCGTGCAAGACAAAAACATCGCTGACAAGGTGTACGAGAAGTTCCCACTCATCCTCACCTCTGGCCGTTTGGTCGAGTACGAAGGTGGCGGCGAAGAGACACGTTCCAACCCTTGGTTGGCCGAGTTGCAACAAGAAGCCTTTGTGGAAATCAACCCCAAGACAGCTGCTGACCGCGGTATCCGTAACGGCGAACGTGTGTGGTTGAAGAGCCCCACGGGCGCACGTTTGAACGTGCAAGCGTTGGTGACAGAGCGCGTGGACACCGGCACCGTTTGGATGCCGTTCCACTTCTCAGGTCGCTGGCAAGGTGAAGACATGCTCAAGTACTACCCCAAAGGTGCAGCGCCTATCGTGCGCGGTGAGGCCGTCAACACAGCCACCACGTATGGCTATGACAGCGTCACCATGATGCAAGAAACCAAAACCACCGTTTGCAACATCGAACGCGCCTAAGGAGAATTAAATGGCACGCATGAAATTTATCTGTGACGCAGAGCGTTGCATCGAGTGCAACGGTTGCGTTACCGCTTGTAAAAACGAACACGAAGTTCCATGGGGCGTGAACCGCCGCCGTGTGGTCACTTTGAACGATGGCGTTCCTGGTGAGAAATCCATCTCGGTCGCCTGCATGCATTGTTCAGACGCACCTTGCATGGCCGTTTGCCCTGTGAACTGCTTCTACAAGACCGACGAAGGCGTGGTCTTGCATGACAAAGACATTTGCATCGGCTGCGGCTACTGCTCATACGCTTGCCCATTCGGCGCACCTCAGTTCCCAAGCCAAGGCACGTTCGGTGTGCGCGGCAAGATGGACAAGTGCACGTTCTGTGCCGGTGGTCCTGAAGCCAACGGCAGCCAAGCTGAGTTTGAAAAATACGGTCGCAACCGTTTGGCCGAAGGCAAGTTGCCGGCTTGTGCCGAAATGTGTTCGACCAAAGCCTTGCTCGCGGGCGACGGCGACATGGTGGCTGACATCTTCCGCAACCGCGTTGTTAAGCGCAACAAGGGTGCTGAAGTGTGGGGTTGGGGTACCGCTTACGGTTCTAAGCAAGCCGGTCAAGCGCCTGCCAAAGTTGAAGGAGTGAAGAAATGATCCAACGCATCTCCCTCATCTTGTTGAGCGTGGCTGCACTCACCGCTTGCGGTGAGAAAGCCCAAACCCTCGGCACCAAAAACGATGCCACCGCCTACAGCGGTGCAACCAATGGTTTTGTGGCACCTGGCTGGCAAGCGGGTGACAAAACCAGCTGGGAACAGCACCTGCGCGCACGCGGCCAATACGGCATGAACGACCACAGTCGCGCACCGTAAACAAGGGGCACATCATGTACCGCTCTTTTCAATCGGTGTTGTGTGCAGCTCTGACGGTGTTCGCGCTGTCGGCTGTCGCGCAAGACAAAACGCCTGCGGTGGCTCCGGCCATCCAGAGCGTCAACATCCAAGACGTCAAGCCTGATGCCAGCGACTCGCCCGGCTACGCCGAGCAAACCAATGGCGAACGCAGCAAAGTTCAACCCGGCAACAACGCACCCATGTGGCGTGCGGTGGGCGGTGGCGTGGAAGGCTACAGCAGCTTGCCCAAGTCACAAGCGCCTGAGGCGGGTGTGTTGATTCAACCCTTCGTGCAATACCCTGGCTCGCGCCTCACCAACGGTGGTGAAGCTTGGCGACAAGTGCGCAACAACTGGATCATTCCTTACGGTGGTTCGTTGTTGCTCATCGTGTTGGGCGCTGTGGGTGTTTTCTACTGGCGCAAGGGCATGATCAAGTTGCACGGCAAGCCCACAGGTGTGGAAATTGAACGTTTCACACCGTTCGAGCGTTCTGCCCATTGGGCCAATGCGATTGCCTTCGTGATCTTGGCCTTGTCGGGTTTGACCATGGCTTTTGGCAAGTTTTTGATTCAGCCCATCATTGGTGACACGCTGTTTGGTTGGATCACCTACTTGTTAAAGAACGCGCACAACTTTGCGGGTCCTGTGTTTGCGGTGTCATTGACGGTGGTCTTCGTGACTTTCCTGAAAGACAACTTGCCGAGCAAAGAAGACCTGACATGGCTGCTCAAAGGCGGCGGTTTGCTCAGTGGTCACGAAGTGCCATCACATCGTTTCAACGCGGGCGAAAAGCTGGTGTTTTGGGGGGGCGTGTTTGCGCTCGGTTTGGTGGTGGTGGCTTCGGGTTTTGTGCTCGACAAAATCATTCCTTTCCTTGTGTACGAACGCAGCACCATGCAAATGGCACACATGGTTCACGCCGTGGCCACGCTCTTGATGATGACGATGTTCATCGGCCACATTTACATGGGCACCATCGGTATGGAAGGTGCTTACAAAGCCATGCAAACCGGCTATGTGGACGAGGCGTGGGCTAAAGAGCACCACGAGCTCTGGCACGACGACATCAAAGCCGGCAAGATTCCCGCGCACCGTTCCGACGAAAAATCGGGCAACACAGCGCACGCTTGAATGCGCTGAACAGGAGAACTGAAATGAACAAAGCACTCATCGCATGGATCTTGGCTGCAGTCAGCGCCACGGCCTTTGCTAAATTGCCCGCACCGAGCGACGAAGCCAAAGCCAAAGCCGCTGAGGCCGCCGCCAAAACAGCACACGCTGGCAAGGTGGACAACTATTTGTTGTGCAAGTCACAAGACAAAGTGGCTGCTCACGTGCAAAAGACCAACAAAGCCAAAGCAGGCAAGCCTGTGGATACAGCGCCTTGTGCTGACCCAGGCAAGTTTGTCTACACCCCGCCAGAGGCGGCTGCCTCTGCCCCAGCCGCATCTGCAACGACCGCAGCACCTGCCAAAGCGGCGGTTCCCGCTGCTGCACCGGCTAAAAAATCGTAATCCACACAGCGTCGCTGTGCATCGGGCCGCGCCGCAAGGTGTCGGCCCTTTTTGTTGTAGCCTTGTCGGCTTATGTCTATCGCATCTTCTAGTTCTCACGCGCTGCCGTACCTCACCCAAGCCCAAGCACCATTGACCCGCCAAATTCAGGTGGTCAACGAGCATGGCGTGACGGAGCTGGTGTCCATCCCCGCTGAACGCGCGCTCACGGTGTATGTGGACAAGCGCGAAATCGTCACGCTGATGACCTTGGGGGCTCACCCTGAGTTGTTGGTTTTGG
>Ga0213920_1000533_pt1 | contig 28658 bp, 24 predicted proteins | sample McNCre1117MG_FD_161054 | JGI IMG/M metagenome (GOLD analysis project Ga0213920, IMG submission 161054) | Freshwater microbial communities from McNutts Creek, Athens, Georgia, United States - 11-17 MG | ecosystem: Environmental > Aquatic > Freshwater > Creek | place: USA: Georgia | collected...
CAGCAGCTGCATGCGCGCTTTGCGCAGCACCTTTGCCGCTTCTTCTTGAGACACGCTGGCGGGCATATCCCAGTTCACCCAGAAGGTGCCCTCGTTTAATTCAGGCAAGAATTCGGAGCCCAAGCTGGCGGCAGCCAATACCGAAATGGCAAACCCGCTCAAGGCGATGCCCACCACTTTGCGAGGTTTTTCAAGCGCCCAGTTCAGCACAGGTTCATACACACGCTTGGCCCAAGACACCAGGCCGTTGTCGCCGTGTGGAATACCCTTGCGCAGCATCCAATACGCCAGCAGTGGCACCAAGGTCAGCGAGAAGATGAGCGAGCCCACCAGCGCCGTGGTGACGGACAAAGCCATCGGCTGGAAGATGCGACCTTCATGGCGTTGCAACGCAAAGATAGGAATGTGTGCCGCGATGATGATGAGCATCGAGAACACGGTGGGGCGTCCCACTTCGCTGGCGGCATTGGTGATGAGGGTGCGCCGTTCTTTCTCATTCATGCCCTCGCCACGTTCAGCAAGGCGGTGCATGATGTTTTCAATCACGATGACCGCACCATCCACGATGATGCCAAAGTCCATCGCACCCAAGCTGAGCAAGTTGGCGGGCACGCCCAAAATTTTCAAACCTAAGAAGGTGGACAGCAAAGCGAGTGGAATGACCACCACCACCGCCAATGATGCACGCATGTTGGACAAGAACAAATACAACACCAGAGACACCAGCAAAGCGCCTTCGACCAGGTTTTTAAACACGGTAGTGAGGGTTTTGCCCATCAACCAGGTGCGGTCGTAGAACGGCACGATTTGCACGCCCTTGGGCAGCACGCGCTCGTTCAGGTCAACCAGCTTTTCTTTCACGCCTTTCAACACCACGCTCGGGTTCTCGCCCTTGCGCATGATGATGATGCCAGTCACCACATCGTCGTCCATGTCTTGGCCCACCGTGCCCAAACGAGGCACCGCACCAATGGCGACGGTGGCCACATCTTTCACCAGCACAGGCGTGTTGCCGCGCGCGGTGACCACGATGTTGCCAATGTCTTGCGCGGAGTGCAGCAAACCAATGCCACGAATCGCGAACTGTTGTGCGCCTTGGGCCACGTAGCTGCCACCGGCGTTGGCGTTGCCGCGTCCCATGGCGTCTTGCAGGTCTTGCAGCGTGAGCTTGTAGGCGCGCAGCTTTTGCATGTCGGGCTGCACTTCGTATTGCTTGATGTAGCCGCCCATGCCCACCACGTCGGCTACGCCGGGAATTTGGCGCAGTGCACGTTCCACGGTCCAGTCTTGGATGGTGCGCAGCTCGGTCGAGGTTTTGCCATCGCCCTTGAGGCGGTAGCGCATCACTTCGCCAACAGGCGTGGCATTGGGCATGACGTTGGCTTGCACGCCCGTGGGCAAGTCCACGCTGCTCAAGCGCTCGTTCACTTGTTGGCGTGCGAGGTTGACCTCGGCCTTGTCGTCATAGGTCACGACGGTGAAGGACAAACCAAACTGTGTGTGCGAGAACACGCGTATCGAATTGGGCAAGCCTGAGAGCGCCACTTCGATGGGCAGAGACACTTCTTTTTCTACCTCTTCAGCCGCACGGCCTGGATAGAGTGCAATCACCGTCACTTGGGTGTCCGTGACGTCGGGGAAGGCTTCAACGGACAGGTTTTTAAAGGCGAACACGCCTGCCATCACAAACAACAGGGTGCCCAGCAGGATGAAGAGCGGCTGGTTCAGCGCATAGTCAATCAAGCGTTTCATTTTTGACCTGCACTGCTGGCGGGTGCGGCACTGCCGGGCGCTGGGGTGTGTTGCATGGCCTCGTCTTGGGCATTGCGGAATTCACGCGCCAACAGCAAACTGTTTTCCTTCACGACCCGTTCATTGGCTTGTACGCCTTCGACGATGAGAACTTCTTGCAGGCCTTCGTAGCCCAGCTTCACGCGACGGGGTTCAAACACGCCGGGTTCGGTTTGCACATAGGCCCAGTGTTCGATACCCCGCAGTTGCACGGCACTGGCGGGTACCAACACACCCGCGGCGAGCTTGCGTTCAATGTGGGCGGTGCCCAGCATTTCGGCTTTGAGCAACCGCTGTGGGTTGTTGATGACGGCGCGCACCTTGATGGCGCGGGTGTTGCTGTCGATGAAGTCGCCAGTGGCGGTGATCTTGGCCTCAAAGGTTTGGCCTGGAAAGTTAGGCAAGGTTAAAGAAACCTGTGTGCCAGGTTTGAGTGAGGCGGTGTCAGATTCGCGCGCGTCAATTTGCACCCACAAAACGCTGGGGTCGCTCACTACAAACAGGGCCTGGTTACCAGGGCCGCCTTGGTCGGGGCGTACTTCTTGGCCGGCGCTGAGGTTGCGTTCTACCACCACACCGCGCACGGTGGCGGCAAGACCCAGCTGCTGGTTGACGGCGTTGGCGCTGCCGTACATGCGCGTGCGTGCTTGGGCGCGAGCCAGTTCGGCTTTGGCGCGAAGGGCGTCTGCTTCCGTGGCATCTAACTCTTTGCGTGAAATGACGTCGCCTTCAAACAAGGTTTGGTGGCGCGCCAAGGCGCGCTCGGCAACTTGGGCATCGGCCATGGCTTTGGCGGTGTCGGCTTGGGCCGCGCCAAATTCGGGAGAGGCCAAGGTCGCCAGCACTTGGCCGGCATTCACGCTTTGGCCGATATCGGCATTCAGGGTCAGTACGCGGCCTGCAAATGCAGGGTAAATGCGCTGAGTTCGTTCTTCGTTCCACACCAAGCGGGCAGGCAGCTCAATGGTGACCTTTTCGGCGGCTTTGGCCTCGACGGTACTTAGCAAGGCGAGTTGTGGATGACCTGCTGGAAATCGCAACCGTTGGCCTTGCACGATGGGTTGTGGTGCTGGCGGCTTGCTAGGCGCCTCTTGGTTCAGTAGCACATAAGTTGCTATCAAAAGTGCCAGCACACCGCCACCCGCGATGTAGCGCTTGGTGGGTGTATCTAGTAAAGCGCGGGATGTTTCGCGCAAGCGGTCTTGAAGGTTCTGTCGTATGCTCATAGCCACGTTTATCGTTCATCGTGGCTGACCAGCCCCTGACTTCTTTTTCATTGGGTCCCACTTGCGAATTTTGTTGATTGAAGACGACGCCGTGTTGCAAGCGGTGATGCTGCGCAGCCTCAGCGATGCGGGCCATCGTGTGGACGCTGCCAGCCATTTGGAAGAGGGTGCGCACTTCTGGCAGGTGCAAACCTACGATGCGGTATTGCTTGATTTGAATTTGCCACTGAGTGGCCAACCGCACGCGGTACAAGGTAGCGGTTTGCAGCTGCTGCGCGAAGCGCGCGCACGCGGGGACCGCACGCCGGTTCTGGTGCTGACCGCACGTAACCGAACCGATGAACGCATTGCTGGTTTAGACGCAGGCGCGGACGATTACTTGGGCAAGCCTTTTGATTTAGATGAGGTGGAGGCGCGTTTGCGTGCCTTGGTGCGTCGCAGCCAGGGCGTGGACGACGAGGTGCAAGTGGGGCGCTTGCGCTTGCATCGCAAACACCACCGTGTGTTTTTAGGGGACGCCGATTTGGCACTGCCCGCCCGCGAATTTGAAGTGCTGTGCGAGCTTATGACGCCCCCGGGACGCGCGGTCAGCAAGCGTGTGCTGTCTGACAAGCTTTCCGGTTTTGATGAGGCCCTGGGTGACAACGCCCTAGAAGCGTTTATTTCTAGGCTGCGCAAAAAACTGGCAGACAGTGGTGCCACCATTCGTACCCTGCGCGGGATTGGCTATGTTTTAGAGGAGCAACAACGATGACCGCCACACGCCGCAAACCTTCGTTGCGCAACCGTTTGTTGCGCCATGTGTTGGTGCCATTGGCCGTGACGTGGTTGTTGGGCTCGGCCTTGGTGGTAGGCATTGCGTCTTACTTTGCGCAACAGGCGTTTGACCGTGCTTTGTTAGATGACGCTTATTTGGTGGCCAGCCATGTGCGCCGTGTGACGGGAGAGTCGGGTGCGCTGGATTTGAGCCTGTCGGCGCAAGAGATGAGCACGGTGTTGTTTGACCAAAGCGAATCTTTGTACTTTGCGGTTCTTAGCCCAAGTGGTGCTTTGTTGGCTGGCCATGCGGGTTTACGCCCGCTGCAATTTGAAGATAACTTCAAGCCGCATTTTGATGCGATTGAATACCAAGGTCGGGTGTTGCGCAGTGTCACCATTCACCGTGAGCAACCTGGAAATTTTTATGTGGTCATGGCTCAAACCACGGCCAGCCGTGATCATGTATTGCAACGTTTGCTCACGTTTTCTATTGTTCCGCAACTGCTGTTACTCATGGGCTTGGCCGCGTGGTTGCAGCGCGCGATTGAAGACGACTTGGTACCGCTCGCGGAGCTTGAGCACGCGGTGGGACGGCGCGACGTGCGTGACCTGACCCCCGTGCCCGTCAGTGGCACGACGCGTGATGTGCAGCGGCTTGGCCAAGCCATCAATGCGCTGTTGGGCCGCATTGCGCATAGCGTACAAGCCCAGCGCGAGTTTTCTGGCAACGTGGCGCACGAGCTGCGCACGCCTTTGGCGGGCATTCGCGCCTTAGCCGATTACGGCTTGCGTCAGAGTGACCCACAAGTGTGGCGCGAGCAGTTGCAAGGCATTGCCCAAAGCCAAGAGCGAGCCAGCCATTTGGTGGATCAACTGCTGGCACTGGCTTTGGCCGATGAAGCACAACACACCTTAGAGCAAAAGCCTGTCGCGCTGGACGCTTTGGTTGGCGAGGCTGTGCTGCGCTTTTTGCCACGCGCCGATGCGGCAGGTGTTGACCTCGGTGCCCGTGGTGCCGATCAGCCCGTATGGGCGCTTGCCAACGACGCATTGATCGAGGGCATTTTGAACAACTTGTTAGACAATGCGCTGCGTTATGGCCGAGCCCCTGAGGGCGAAAGCCACATTACCGTATCGGTCGTTGATGCACCGCAAGCCGTGGTGTTGTCGGTGATTGACAACGGGCCTGGCGTGTCGTTCGAACAACTGAAAAAACTGACCCAGCGTTGGGTGCAAGGCTCGGCGGGGGAGGCGTTGAAAGAGGGGTCGGGTTTGGGCCTCGCCATCGTCAACGAATATGTGCGTTTGATGGGTGCCAAAGTGAGCGTGCAAACTGAAAGCCCCCACGGTTTGCGTGTGACCATCACCTTGAACAAGCCCTTGTAAAATCGCCCCCTCGGCTAAAAGGGCGGCGCACAACCCTGAGGCCTCGCACTTGTGCACACCCCAAAGGTTGGTTTTATGTTGTATCCCCAAGAATTTGATGTCATCGTTGTCGGCGGTGGCCACGCCGGCACGGAGGCCGCGCTGGCCTCGGCGCGCATGGGAGCCAAAACTTTACTCTTAAGTCACAACATCGAAACCTTGGGTCAAATGAGCTGCAATCCGTCTATTGGTGGTATCGGCAAAGGTCATTTGGTCAAAGAAGTGGATGCCCTGGGTGGTGCCATGGCCTTGGCAACCGATGAGGGTGGCATTCAGTTCCGTATTTTGAACAGTTCCAAAGGCCCGGCTGTGCGCGCAACCCGTGCGCAGGCGGACCGCATTTTGTACAAGGCCGCGATTCGTCGCATGCTTGAAAACCAGCCCAACCTGTGGCTGTTCCAACAAGCGGTGGACGACCTGATGGTGGAGGGCGACCGCGTGGTGGGCGCCTGCACCCAAGCGGGCATTCGCTTTCGCAGCCGTACCGTGGTGCTGACGGCGGGTACTTTCTTAGACGGCAAAATTCATGTGGGCCTGAACAACTACGCTGGCGGCCGTGCAGGTGATCCGCCTGCCGTCAGCCTGTCGGCCCGACTCAAAGAACTCAAGTTGCCACAAGGCCGATTGAAAACGGGTACCCCTCCGCGCATTGATGGCCGAACGATTGACTTCAGCCAATGCACAGAACAACCCGGTGATGGCGTGGAAACACAAACCGCCACCGGCGCACCTTCGGCAGGCGTCTTGGGCGAAGTGCCAGTGTTCAGCTTCATGGGGCGCGCCTCTATGCACCCGCAACACATGCCGTGTTGGATCACGCACACCAACCAGCGTACCCACGACATCATCCGTTCAGGCTTTGACCGCAGCCCCATGTTCACCGGCAAGATTGAAGGAGTTGGCCCGCGCTACTGCCCAAGCGTGGAAGACAAAGTTAACCGCTTCGCAGACAAAGACAGCCACCAAATTTTCTTGGAGCCTGAGGGTCTGACCACCCACGAGTACTACCCCAATGGCATCAGCACCAGCCTGCCGTTTGACATTCAGTACGACTTGGTTCGCTCGATGAAGGGTTTAGAAAATGCCCACATCATCCGTCCAGGCTATGCCATTGAGTACGATTACTTTGATCCTCGCGAGCTCAAGCGCAGTTTCGAAACCCGAGCCCTTGGTGGTTTGTTCTTTGCTGGCCAAATCAACGGCACTACCGGCTACGAAGAGGCTGCGGCCCAGGGCTTGTTTGCTGGCATCAACGCCGCACTGCAATGCCGCAGCTTGGCGGGTGCCGCGAATGAGTTTGGTGGTGCTTGGACGCCTGGTCGCGACCTGGCTTATCTGGGGGTGCTGGTCGATGACCTCACAACCAAGGGCGTCACCGAGCCATACCGAATGTTCACCAGCCGAGCTGAATTCCGTTTGCAACTGCGCGAAGACAACGCCGACGTGCGCCTGACCGAGTTGGGACGTCAAATGGGTTTGGTGGATGATGCGCGTTGGGATGCGTTTAGCCGCAAGCGCGATGCTGTTTCACGTGAAACAGAGCGCCTGAAGTCCATCTGGGTTAATCCGCGCAACTTGCCGGTGGCTGAGGCTGAGCGGGTACTGGGCAAAGCCATTGACCGCGAATACAACTTGGCCGACCTGTTGCGTCGACCTGATGTGAGCTACCAAGGGCTAATGTCTTTGGATGGCGCAAAGCATCAGAATCAAGAGGTGGTTGACGCCTTGGCCGGCGATGAGGTTTCACGTGAAACAACGCGAGCCATCATTGAGCAGATCGAAATTGCAGCCAAATACTCTGGCTACATTGACCGCCAGCGTGACGAGGTAGAGCGTGCTGCCCATTACGAGAACCTCAAGCTGCCAGATGAGTTGGACTACAACCAAGTGACCGCCTTGTCGTTTGAGGTGCGTCAACGTCTGAGTCGCCAGCGGCCCGAAACCTTGGGCCAAGCGTCGCGCTTGTCCGGCATCACTCCTGCGGCCATCTCTTTGCTGCTGATTCATCTCAAGCGCTCTCGCGTCAAGGGGTTTACCCAAGACTCGGCAGCCAGCAATTCGATCGAGGCTGTCTAATGCATCCGTTGTTGCCCGTTCTGCAAAAAGGGCTTGAGGATGTAGGTTTGTCACTGACGAGCGACCAACAAACGCAACTCTTGGCCTATATGGATTTAATTGCGAAATGGACCAAGGTGTACAACCTGACGGCAGTTCGTGACGCCAATGAAATGCTCACCCATCACCTGCTCGATAGCCTGGCGGTGGTTGCACCGCTGCGCCGAGAGTTGGCCAAATTGGTGTTGCCTGAGACAAGCCAGACGGCGCAGCCGGGCCATGTCGCCCAAGCCGACGGCTCGCGGTTCAACCTGCTTGATGTCGGCGCCGGCGCAGGTTTGCCGGGCATTGTCATTGCCATCACCTGCCCCGAAGTTTCGGTGACGTGTGTCGACACGGTTGCCAAGAAAGCCGCCTTTATCCAGCAGGTGGCGGCGACGTTGAAACTGGCCAACCTCAAAGGCTTGCATGCCCGGGTCGAAAGTTTGACCCAGCCTTATGACGTGGTTTGTTCCCGTGCCTTTGCCTCTTTGTTGGACTTCACCGCTTGGTCCAAGTCGGCCTTGGCCAGTCATGGTGTCTGGATGGCCATGAAGGGCAAGCACCCCGACCAAGAGCTGGCGGTGTTGCCCCAGAGCGTCAACGTGTTTCACGTGGAACAGCTTCAGGTGCCTGGTTTGGATGCAGAGCGCTGCATCATCTGGATGCGCGGTTAAACTCCCCTCAGTTTTTAATCTGAGTCTCTTATGTTTGGTATTGCGGACTACGGCGCATTCGTCGTGGCCATCATTGTCTTTTTAGCTATTCCTGGCCCTGGTAACTTGGCTTTACTGACGGCAACCGGTAAGGGTGGCGTGCGTTCGGGGATGGCTGCGACATGTGGGGTCATTGCCGGCGACCAGGTGTTGCTATGGCTGGCTGTCGCTGGGTTGTCGGCAGTGCTGATCAACTATCCCGGTTTGTACAGCTCAGTCAAGTGGGCGGGTGCCGCCTACTTGTTGGGTTTGGGTTATTCCTTGTTCAACAGCAAGCCGGGCGATGCGCCCGTGTTGAACATGAAGCCAGACCACTACTTTCGGCAAGGTTTGTTCATCACGGTGTTGAACCCTAAAGCGATTGTGTTTTACATGGCGTTCTTTCCTCTGTTCGTGGATCCTCGGATCCACCAAGGTTTGCTCACATTTGGGTTCATGGCGTTCACCATTGCCGTGTTGACTTTTCTTTATGGGCTGGTGGTTGTTCTGTTGGCCCACCATTTGGCTGCGCGTGTGCGGGCCAATCCGATGGTCGGCGTGATACTCAACAAAATTGCGGGCGTATTGCTCATTGGTTTTGGCCTGAAATTGGCTTTGTTTTAATAAATTTTCCGTCTCTTTCGAAAGCGCTGTATGGCCAAAATCTTTTGTGTTGCAAACCAAAAAGGTGGTGTGGGTAAGACCACCACCACCGTCAACTTGGCCGCAGGTTTGGCATTTGTGGGTCAACGTGTGTTGATGGTCGATCTAGACCCTCAGGGCAATGCCACCATGAGTTCAGGCGTAGACAAGCGTGAAATGGCGTTGTCGGTGTACGACGTGTTGCTGGAAGAGGCAACAGTGGCCGAGGCGCGCATCCGTAGCAATTGGGGGACAGAGGGCGTGCGCGCCAAAATCCCAACGTACGATGTTTTGGGCGCCAACCGTGACTTGGCGGGTGCAGAGGTAGAACTGGTGTCGTTAGAGCGCCGCGAAAACCGTCTCAAACAAGCGTTGGCCGTCGTGGATTCAGAGTACGACTTTATTCTTATTGACTGCCCCCCGTCCTTGTCCATGCTCACGCTCAATGGTTTGTGTTGTGCCCATGGCGTGATCGTGCCCATGCAGTGTGAGTACTTCGCCCTTGAGGGCTTGACCGACTTGGTCAACACCATCAAGCAGGTCCACGCGAACTTGAACCGCGATCTCAAAATCATTGGTCTTTTGCGGGTCATGTTTGACCCCCGCATCACGTTGCAGCAGCAGGTAAGTGAGCAACTCAAAGACCATTTTGGTGACAAAGTGTTCAGTGCGGTCATCCCCCGTAATGTCCGTTTGGCGGAAGCGCCGAGCTACGGCTTGCCCGGTGTCGTGTTCGACCCATCCGCCAAAGGCAGCCACGCGTTTGTCGACTTTGCACAAGAAATGGTGGAGCGCGTCAAAGCGTTCTAAATCCAGCGCACGCATGCACATGACGCCCCCCGTTCTTCTTCTTCCTGGCTTGCACAACAGCGGCCCGACCCACTGGCAAAGTCTTTGGCAGCGCGCACACGGCTACACCCGTGTTGAGCAGCACAGCTGGGATTGGCCTCTGCGTGGCGACTGGATGATGCAGCTGGAAGAGGCCGTGCTGGCCCATCCGGGCGCTGTGCTGGTGGCCCATAGTTTGGGCTGTGTGTTGGTGGCCGCCTGGGCGGCGCATTCGTTGCACGCCCACCGCGTCAAAGCCGCCTTGCTGGTGGCGCCTGCCGATGTGGAGCGCCCAGAGATGCAGCAAATGCTTTACAGCTGGAGTCCCATCGTGCGTGAACGTTTACCGTTCCCTAGCGTGATGGCCACCAGCCGCAACGACCCCTATTGCAGCTTCATGCGGGCCAGTGCGCTGGCGCACGCGTGGGGATCGAGCATGGTGGATTGCGGCATGAGCGGTCACGTCAATGCCGAAGCGAACCTGGGCGATTGGCCCGAAGGTTTTGCCTTGTTACAAGATTTACTCAAAGAAGAAGTTACCCATGGTTACTAAAAAACCCAAAGGCTTAGGCCGTGGCCTTGAGGCCTTACTCGGCCCCAAGGTGGACGAGGCTGCGCAAGCGACGGGGGATGGCCTGCCCACGACCTTGTCGCTGACCCAAATGGTGCCTGGCATGTACCAGCCACGCAAGCGCATGGACGAAGGCGCGCTGTATGAATTGGCTGAGAGCATCAAGGCCCAGGGCATCATGCAACCTATTTTGGTTCGCCAGTTGCATGACGGCCCCAACGCTGGCAAATACGAAATCATCGCGGGTGAACGCCGCAGCCGCGCCGCCAAACTGGCGGGCCTCGACACTGTGCCTGTGCTGGTGCGCGATGTGCCCAACGAAGCTGCTGCGGCCATGGCGCTGATTGAAAACATCCAGCGCGAGGACCTCAATCCGCTCGAAGAAGCGCAAGGCCTGCAACGCCTCATCAAAGAGTTTGGCCTCACACACGAACTCGCCGCACAAGCGGTGGGCCGCTCGCGCAGTGCGGCCAGCAACTTGTTGCGCTTGTTGAACCTCGCGGACCCTGTGCAGTCCATGCTCATGGCGGGGGACATCGACATGGGCCATGCCCGCGCATTGTTGGCCCTCGACCGTGGGACACAAATTACCGCCGCGAATCAAATCAGTGCGAAAAAAATGTCCGTGCGCGAAGCGGAGAGCTTGGTGAAAAAGCTCAGTGCCGAATTCAACCTCGTGCCGCAAAAGCCGAAGAGCGAAAAGTCACGCGACATCAAACGTCTGGAAGAAGAGTTGTCTGATTTACTCACCGCACAGGTGGAAGTGCGCGTCAAAAAGCGCGTCAAGCGCCATGGTCGCGTAGAAGAAATGGGTGAGTTAGCGATTCAGTTTGGCTCGCTCGATGAGCTCAATGGGCTCATCGACAAACTGCGAAAATCCTAAGCCCGCTGGGAAGACCGCTTAGAGCTTAAAAATCTTCCCTGGGTTCAGAATGTTGTGCGGATCGAGTGCCAGCTTGATGGTGCGCATCATGTCGACAGCCCCTTCGCCCGTTTCTGTTCGCAAGAAATCCATTTTGTGCAGACCAATGCCATGCTCGCCCGTGCAGGTGCCGCCTAAGCGCAGCGCACGGTGGACCAGCTTGTGGTTCAAGTCTTCGGCCGTGGCGCACTCCTCGGGGTTGTTGGGGTCAATTAAATAACCAAAGTGGAAATTGCCATCGCCGACATGGCCCACCAAGAAATAGGGCAGGCCCGTGGCATCCGCTTCCACGATCGAATCCAACAAACAATCGGCCAACTTGCTGATGGGCACACAGGTGTCTGTGCTGATGGCCCGGCAGCCCGGCTTGCTTTGAATCGCAGCAAAATACGCGTTGTGTCGCGCGGTCCACAAGCGCGTGCGCTCCTCGGGCGTGGTCGCCCATTCAAACGATTGGCCGCCATGTTCAGCCGCAATTTCTTGCACGGTTTCGGCCTGTTCCTTCACGCCAGCGGGTGAACCGTGGAATTCCATCAACAGCATGGGCGTTTCAGCCAGGCCGAGCTTGGCGTAGTTGTTGACCATGCGAATGGTGTTGCCGTCGATCAACTCCACACGGGCAATCGGCACGCCCATTTGAATCGTCGCAATCGTGGTGTGCACGGCGGCTTCAATGCTGGGGAACGAGCAAATGGCCGCAGACACCGCTTCGGGCAATGGGTAAATGCGCAACGAAATCTCGGTCATCACGCCCAGCGTGCCCTCGCTGCCCACCATCAGGCGCGTCAGGTCGTAACCTGCGGCTGACTTCTTGGCACGGGTGCCTGTACGGATGACTTCACCGCTGGCGGTGACCACTTCGAGGGCCAAAACGTTCTCGCGCATCGTGCCATAACGCACGGCGTTGGTGCCACTGGCGCGTGTCGCGCTCATCCCGCCAATCGAGGCATCGGCGCCCGGGTCGATCGGGAAGAAAAGCCCTGTGCTTTTGATCTCTTCATTCAGTTGCTTGCGAGTCACCCCGGGTTGAACCGTCACGGTCAAGTCTTCTGCGTTGATGCTCAGCACCTTGTTCATCCGGCTCACATCCACGCTGATGCCCCCTTGTACGGCCAACAAATGCCCTTCCAATGATGAGCCCACGCCAAATGGAATCACGGGCACTCTATATTGGGCGGCTAGGCGCACGGCGTCTGACACATCCTGCGTGTTTTCTGCAAAGACAACGGCAGCGGGTGGTGGGACATGGGTAAATGCTGACTCATCGCGTCCATGTTGTTCACGAATCACCTGTGCCGTCGAGCAGTTGGCACCAAATCGCGTTTGCAATGCGGTGATCAATTCGGCCGGCACATCGCGTTGTGTGACCGCGGGAGACAGGTGTTGGTGGGCAGTGGGGGCATTCATACGGAGACTCCTAAGCAATCCTTGATTCTAAGAACAAGGCCTTGTCGTGGAGAAGCGCGCGCGCGACAGGCAAAATAAGCCAAAAATCAAACCAACGAGGCAACTGAACATGGGCAACCGACTTTCACAAATCGCCACCCGCACGGGAGACGCTGGCACGACCGGTCTGGGCAACAACCAACGCGTGTCTAAAAACAGTTTGCGCGTTCACGCCATGGGCGAGGTGGATGAGCTCAACTCCAACATCGGCGTCTTGCTTTGCGAAGCCATGCCGCAAGATGTACACGAGGTCTTGGTGGATATTCAGCACCAGCTTTTCAACCTGGGGGGCGAGTTGTCCATCCCCGGATTTGAGTTGTTGAAAGAAGAGGCCGTCCAAGCCCTTGACGACGCACTTGAAAAGTACAACGGGCAACTTCCTAAACTTGAAGAATTCATCTTGCCCGCCGGGACACGCGGCGCGGCCGTTTCGCATGTGTGTCGCACCGTGGCCCGTCGTGCTGAGCGCGCGGTGGTGGCGTTGGGCAACGAGGAGGCGATTGGCGATGCGCCTCGGCAATACCTCAACCGTCTGAGCGATTTGATGTTCGTTTTGGCGCGTGTCCTCAACCGTTTGAACGGTGGGGATGATGTGTATTGGAAAAGTGAGCGCATGAAGCGCAATGCCGCTTGATCGATGTGAGTGGTTGCTCGAAATGAAGCGACGTGACTTCAACCAACAGCTCCAACGCCGCGCAATTGCTTTAGCGCTCGCGCCGTGGACCGCCGCCATTGCCCTCCCTGCAGAAGAGGCGCGTGCATGGCTAATAAACCCCTTCGCCTTGGGCGTGGCCAGTGGCCGTCCGCGTGCGGACTCGGTGGTGCTGTGGACGCGGTTGTTGTTCAGTGAGGAAGACCGTGCAACGGCGGGCGCCAATGCCCTGCGCGTGCAAGTGGAGGTATTTGCAGATGCAGCGCGCCAACATCGTGTGCAAAAAAAGGAATTCATCACCGATGGCACCCGTGGCCACAGCGTGCATGTGCACGTCCAGAATTTACAGCCCAGCACCGACTATTGGTACCACTTTCGCCAAGGAAATGCGCTCAGTGCGGTGGGCCACACGCGGACCGCGCCTGCGTTGAATGCTGAGGTGCCTCAGCTGCGCATAGCCTTGGCGTCGTGCCAGCACTATGAGCAAGGCCAGTATGTGGCGCACCAAGAAATTGCGCAGCAGAAGCTGGACTTTGTGCTGTTCGTGGGCGACTACATTTACGAAAGCAGCAACCCGCAATATGCCTTGCGACAGCACAACGGCGAAGAGCCTAAAACCTTGTCGCAATACCGTGAGCGTTACGAGCAATACAAGCGTGACCCTTTGCTGCAAGCTGCGCACGCAGCGCACCCTTGGGTGCTGATGTGGGATGACCATGAGGTCGTCAATGACTACGCCAACGACCAAGACCGCAAGTACACCGAACCACAACTCATGTTGAAGCGTCGAGCGGCTGCCTACCAAGCTTACTTTGAGCATCAGCCTTTGCTGTTGGGGCCAGACGCCAGCAACCCAGCCAACATGAGGCTTTATGACCAACTGAGTTGGGGCAAGCTCGCTGACGTGTGGACGCTGGATTGCCGCCAATACCGCAGCCCGCAAGCCTGCCGCGATCCCGTGCGCGGCGGTGGCCGCATGGTGCTGCAGTGCGATGAGTTGAGCGATGCCAGCCGCAGCATGCTCGGTCAAGAACAAGAGCGTTGGCTGAGCACGGCGTTGAGCACATCCAAGCGCATATGGAAGTTGGTGGCGCAAGCCACCCAAATCAGCTCGACCAGCGTGCCCGCACCGATTGGCCGCAGCTACTGGAACGACGCGTGGGACGGCTACCCAGAAGCGCGTAAGCGCCTGCTGCAAACCGTCGTTGATGCCAAGTTACAAAACGTGGTCACCTTAGGCGGCGATGTGCATTGCAACGTGGCCGCGCCTCTGCGTCTAGAGCCCAATAACCCTCTGTCGCCCATCGTGGCCAGTGAATTTGTGACCACCTCCATCACCTCACGCGGCTTAGGCGACAAACCGGCGGCTGTGATTCGTGAAAGCAACGCCGACTTGTTGCACTACCGCTCGGACGAGCGGGGCTATAGCTTGATCACGGTCACGCCCACCCAGGTGCGTTGTGATTTCCGCACCACCAAGTTTCCCGCAGGCAGCGAGGCGGGCTTGAAAACGCAAGCCAGCTATGTGGTGAAAAGCGGCAAGGCCGGACCGCAATTGATCTGACGCTTAGGCGGCGGTGAGCACGCCACGGTCTAGTGCATAGCTGCGGTCGCTGACCCATTGCGCGAAGTGCGTGTTTTGCTCGGACAGCAACACGCTCACGCCTTGCCGCTTGAGCGCCAAAATCATCTCGCCCATTTGCTCGACGATGACGGGGGCCACGCCCTCGGACGGTTCATCAAGCAACACCATCAGCGGGTTGCCCATGAGGGTGCGGGCGACGGTCAGCATTTGTTGCTCGCCACCGCTCATGTGGCTGGCAGAGCGTTGCTGCATGTCAGCGAGGTTGGGGAACAAGGTAAAAATTTTCTCTAACGACCATGGCAACGCTGTCCGCCCGTTTACCAAGTGGCGTGTCGCTTGAACGCCGAGTTGCAAGTTTTCTAACACGGTGAGGTCGGTGAAGATGCGACGATCTTCGGGCACATAGCCCAGACCTAAGCGAGCTGCTTGATAGGGCTGCGCGGTGGAGATGTCATGCCCCGAAAACACCACGCGGCCCGAGCGACGCGGCATGAGGCCCATGATGGCTTTGAGCGTGCTCGACTTGCCAGCGCCATTGCGACCGATGAGTGCCACCACCTCGCCGTGCTGCACATGCAGCTGCGCGTTGAACAGCACTTGTGCTGCGCCGTACCAGGCATTGAGGTCTTGCACATCGAGTAAATGGCCGTTTGCAGTTGGCGCGATGTGCGCTGAAGCTGTTGCGGTCATGGTGTTGCACCTGTGGGCATCGGCACATCAGGCGATGTGCGAGGCGCTTGCGTGCGAAATGTTTTGCCACTGCCAAAGTACACCGCTTGTACTTGCGGGTCAGCTTGTACTTGCGCGGGGGTGCCTTGCGCAATCAGTGCCCCACGCGCCATCACCAGCACGCGGTCCGCGTGTTCAAACACCACATCCATGCTGTGTTCGGTAAACAGCACGGCCACGCCGCGTTGGTTCACCAAATCGCGCGTGAGCGCCATCAGTGCTTGGCGTTCGTCAGGGGCCATGCCTGCGGTGGGCTCGTCCATCAGCAATAAGCGAGGGTGGTTGGCCAAAGCCATCGCAAGTTCAAGGCGCTTCACATCGCCGTAGGCGAGCGCGCTGCAGGGGCGATGGGCTTGTGTGTCTAGTTGCACGTTTTCCAGCAGTTGCAGCGCATCTGCTCGACGGTAGTGGGTGGCACGTTGCCAAGGCGAGAGCGATTGACCGTCGGCGGACAGCAACGCCATCTGTACGTTCTCAGCCACGGTGAGTGAGCCAAAAGTTTGTGCCATTTGAAACGTGCGGCTCACGCCCATGTGCCACAGCTCCTGGGGTTTAAGGCCCAGCAGCGACACACCATCGAGAGCGATGCTGCCGCTGTCGGGTGCGAGTTGGCCGTTGACCAAATTGAAGGTGGTGGATTTGCCTGCCCCGTTGGGGCCGATGAGGGCGAGCAGTTCGCCCGCTTGCAAACTGAACGACACATCGTTGACCGCTTGGTTGCCGCCGAAGGCTTTGTGCAAATGTTGAACGTCTAACAATGCACCACCACGTCGTGCGTTTGTAGTCATGATGCACCTCGTTCATTCGCAGTGCGTCGATTGCGCACGCGCCACCACAGCGCTTGCACCGAGCCCGCCATGCCTTGCGGAAACACCAACACCAGCAGCAACATGCTGGCGCCCAACACGGCGCGCCAATAGTCTGTGCTGCGGGCCAAGCTGTCTTGCAGGGCCGTGAATGTCACCGCGCCGACCAGCGGGCCAACCACGGTGTGCACACCACCCAACATGACCATGACCAAACCGTCGACCGACTTGCTCACGCCCAACACATCGGGTGAGATGCTGCCTTTCGAAAATGCAAACAGCGCGCCCGCCAAACCCGCAAAGCCAGCAGCCATCACAAAGCCCAGCCATTGCACCTGTGCCACATTCAGGCCCATGGCTTCAGCGCGACCCACCGAGTCGCGGCTGGCACGCAGTGCGTAACCTAACGGTGACATCAGCACACGGCGCAACGCCATCACGCTGAATGCAACCAACACAAGCGTGAGCCAGTAGTAAGAAGACTTGTCTTGCAACCATTCACTTGGCCACACACCGGTGATGCCGTTGCTGCCACCTGTGAAGTCGTCCCACTGAAAACAGATGGACCACACAATTTGTGCAAACGCCAAGGTGAGCATGGCCAAGTACACGCCCGACAAGCGCACCGCAAACCAAGCCATGGGTGCCGCCACCAAGGCGCTGACAAGTGGGGCCAATAACAAGGCCACTTCGCTAGACACGCCCGCCCGCAACACCAACAGCGCGGCTGCATACGCGCCCACACCAAAGTAGGCCGCATGGCCAAACGAGTGCATACCCGCAGGCCCCATGATGAAGTGCAAGCTGGCCGCGAACAATGCGGCAATGAGTAAGTCAATGCCCAACACCAGTGTGTAGGGCGAATCCGCAGTGAACAGCGGCAACGCTAACAACGCCGCGCCGATGGACAGCCACACCCACTGTGTGCGAACGCCGCTTAAAGCAAACGGTGCCTCTTGTTCGGCGCTGGCACGCGGCGCACTTTGCGGTTTGCCCAGCAAGCCCCAAGGGCGCACCATCAGCACGGCAGCCATGACTAAAAATTCGGCCACGAGCGTGAGTTTGGAAAACGCCAACGACACGCCCCACAGCTCCACCGTCCCCACCGCAATGCACAGCGCTTTGATTTCGGCAATCAACAACGCGGCGACAAACGCCCCTGGGATGGAGCCCATGCCACCGACCACGACCACCACAAACGCGTCACCGATGGTGGCCATGTCCAACCCTAAATGCGCGGGCTCGCGTGGCAGCTGCAGTGCGCCGCCCAAACCGGCGAGCGCACAGCCCAGTGCAAACACAGCGGTGAACAGGCGGCGCGGGTTCACACCCAAGGCCCCCAACATCTCGCGGTCTTGTGTGGCCGCGCGCACCAAGACGCCAAAGCGTGTGCGCTGCAAGCACCACCACAGCACGGCCAACACGATCGGACCCATCGCGATCAAGAACAAGTCATAGGTCGGAAAGCGACGGCCCAAAATGTCCACCGCGCCGCTCAAGCCCGGTGCGCGCGGCCCCAGCAAATCTTCCGCGCCCCACAGCCATAACGTGCCGTCTTGGATGACCAGCACCAAGGCGAAAGTCGCGAGCAATTGAAACAACTCAGGCGCTTTGTAAATGTGGCGCAGCAACAGCACTTCCACCAACGCGCCCAACACGCCGGTGACGAGTGCCGCGCACAGCAACAGCAAAAAATAGGCAGTGGTTTGGCTGCTTGCATCGCTCAGCACAACACGCAAAGCCGACGACACAACGGGCGCCGCATGTGACACCAGCGCATAAGCCACATACACACCCAACATGAAGAACGAGCCATGCGCAAAGTTGACGATGCGCGTCACACCAAAGATGAGTGACAAACCCGCCGCCACCAAAAACAAAGACGATGCGCTGGCTAGCCCGTTGAGGGCCTGCACAAAAAAGCTAGCGATGTCCATGGTGGTTGAGACTTGAAATTAAAACGCCCGCAAGAGGCGGGCGTTGTGTTGGGGTTTAGTTGCTCGGTCTGAGTTTTTTCACAACGTCATCGCTGGGTTGCACGCTGGCCCCATCAATGTAACGGTAGTCTACCAATACGCCCTTGCCGCCTTCATTTTTGGTGCGACCCAAGAACGCGCCCATGGTGGACTGGTTGTCTTGCTTGCGGAACATCACGGGGCCATAAGGCGTGCTGAATTTCAAACCGCTGAAGGCCGTGACCAGCCTCTCACTGTCGGTGCTCTTGGCTTTGCCGATGCCTGCGGCCAAGGCCTGAATCATGCTGTAGCCTACGACCGAGCCCAAGCGCGGGTGGTCGTTGTACTTGCGGTGGTAGGCCAAGTAAAAGGCTTTGTGCTCGGGTGTTTGCACGCCATACCAAGGGTAGCCGGTGACGATCCAGCCGTTGGGCGTCTCGTCTTTGAGCGGCTCCAAATACTCAGGCTCGCCGGTCAACAGGCTCACCACCTCGCGGCCTTGGAACACCCCGCGCGTGTTGCCTTCGCGCACAAACTTGGCCAGGTCGGTGGCAAACAACACGTTGAAGATGGCGTCGGGTTTGGCATCGGCAATGGCTTGCGTCACCGAGCCTGCGTCAATCTTGCCCAGCGCGGGCGCTTGCTCGGCGACGAACTCGACATCGGGTTGGGCGGCCTTCAGCAGTTGTTTGAAGGTGGCAGCGGCGGACTGGCCGTATTCGTAGTTGGGGTACACCACGGCCCAGCGTTTTTTCTTGAGCTTGGCTGCTTCGGGCACGAGCATGGCCACTTGCATGTAGGTGCTGGCGCGCAGACGGTAGGTGTACCGGTTGCCGTTTTGCCAAACCATTTTGTCGGTCAGTGGTTCGCCCGCCAGGAAGAACACTTTGCGTTGCTTGGCAAAGTCACCCAGCGCCAAACCAATGTGCGAGAGAAAGGCACCCGAGAGCACATCCACTTTTTCGCGACTCAGCAGTTCTTCGGCGGCACGCACCGCGTCGCCGGGCGAGGCGTTGTCGTCACGCGTGATGAGTTGCAGTTGCTTGCCGTTCACGCCACCGGCTGCGTTGATTTCTTCTACCGCCAATTCCATGCCCTTTTTATAAGGGTCAAGGAATGCGGGCTGGGCTTTGTAGCTGTTGATCTCACCAATTTTGATGACGTTTTGGGCGAAGACAGGCAGGGTGGCCACGCTGAAGAGCAGGGCGGCGGTGCGCAGGGTGGAGGCGAAGGAATTGTTCATGGGGTGAGTGGCAACGCGCCCTGAAAGAGGTGGGCTATGCATTGTCTTCAAGTCGACGCGATGTGTGTATACATCGCAAATTTTAATTAGCCTGTCGGTAAGTTTCTGAGCAATACATCACAAAAGAACTCGGCAGGTGGCGTGAGCGGCAAATCAACTCTTCGAACTAAAACAATCGATGGCGCAGGAATTTTTTCTTCTAAGGTGAATGCTTGCAATAAATCCCGTGTCATCGGGTTGTGAATCCATTGCACAGGCAGCATGGCAAGCAAGTCAGTTTGTGCCAGCGCAACGAGCACAGACATGGCCGAGCGCGCTTGAAACATGACCCGAGGTGCAGGGAGCTGATAGTTGCCAAACAAACGGGCCAAGTCTTCCTCGGCGTTGTAGTCGATCGCGGTGGTGGCCCAATCGGCTTGTGCCAGTTCTTTGAGGTGGGTCGCTTTGATCAAGGGGTGATTTTTACGTCCAACCACGACGCGTGTGTTGTCACACAAGTGCTGCATGGTCAACCCGGCTGATGGCGATTGATGGGGGGCTGCGCCCAAATAGAAGTCAACCGAACCTTCGCGAAGCGCGCTTTCTACCGCTGGCAACAAGTTTTCGCTGATGCGCAAGCGAACCTTTGGGTAGGTGCGATTGAACACGGGCAGGGTCGATGGCAGCATGCCAACGTGCGGCATGATGGACAAAGCTGCGGAGACCGTGCCTTCGTAGTCGCCACGCACCAGTTGAATTTCTTCTTTGGCGCGTCGTGCTTCGTTCACGATGGCACTGGCGCGCACTTGAAAACGGCGACCTTCGGCGGTCAGGCTCATGCCTGTTGTTTGGCGGGCAAACAGATCGACGCCCAGTTCTTTTTCTAGTGAACGAATGCTGCGCGTCAAGGCAGGCTGAGGCACATCCAACCGTCTGGCCGCAGCCCTCAGGCTGCCTTGCTCCACGATCGCGATGAGGTGTTGAAGCTGATCTAGTTTCACGGGCGAGCCTTGTGATCGGGCAGTGGATGGGGGATGCGAAAAGTGAATCGCTTTTTACAAAACTATATCTTATTTTTATAGGGTGATGTGGCTAGAGTCCGTCACAAGCGCCACCCAGAGGGCGTCTTCATACCAAGCACAAGGAGACAAGACATGTCATTTCAATGGACCCAGCGTCAACTACCCAGACTCGTGATAGCCGCTGTTGCTTTTGCGGCCACCAGCCTGTTCGCCCAAACCTGGCCGACCAAACCCGTTCGGGTCATCGTGCCTGTTGGCCCAGGCTCTGCACCTGATGTGGTGGCCCGCTTACTCTCGGACCGGCTCAGCACGGCCTGGGGCCAGGGTGTGGTGATTGAGAACAAGCCGGGTGCAGGGGGTATTCCGGGAATGTCTACTTTGGCCCGAGCTGATAAAGACGGCTACACGATTGGGTTTGTGCCCGCAGCGATGGGCACCATTACCCCATTGGTGTTCAAAAATCCGCAGTTCAACCCAGACACCGATTTGTTGCCTGTTGCCACTGTTGGGACCAGCCCTTTGTTGCTGGTCACGCCAACGGCCACCGGTATTCAAAACTTGGCTGACTTGGCAAAGGCTTCTAAGGCCAACCCGGGCAAGGTGAATTTCGCTGCGCCACAACTCAACTCACTCCCGCACTTGGCGGGCGAAGTGATGAGCAAGGCGGGTGGCATGGGGCTGTACACCATTCCGTATCCCACACCGCCAGCGGCGATCAACGCTGTTCTTGCAGGCGATGCCACGGTCACCGCGGATGGTGTTCCGAGCTTGATCAGTCATGTGCGCGGCGGCAAGCTCAAGGCCTTGGCGGTTACCTCTGCACAGCGTTTGCCAGGTTTGGACATTCCAACGGTGGCTGAAACTTACCCGGGCTACGAAGTCATTGGTTGGTTTCAAATCATTGTGCCGGCCGGAACACCCGCAGCCGTCAACGAAAAAATCAACCGCGATGTGAACCGCATCATGCAACAGCCCGACATGGTGGCGCGTTTGGCAGAGTTGGGTATTTATCCCAAGATTGACACCCTGAGTGGCGCCAAAGAGTTCTTCGTTGAACAACAAAAGGCCATGAAAAAACTGGTCACTGAGCTGGGCATTCAACCCCAGTAAATCCTTCCAACTTTTGCAAACTGATCCAAGCGGATCGGTGGGGACAAACACATTTCAAAAACGGAGAAATCTATGACAGAACGAAAAAAAGCACTCGTGACCGGCGGTGCAACAGGCATTGGACGAAGCGCTGTGCTGGCATTGGCGAGTGCAGGTTATGACATTGCCATCAACTATGGATCAAGCAAGGCCGCTGCAGAAGCGGTGGCCAAAGAAGCCCAAGTCTTGGGGGCAAAAACTTTGTTGGTTCAGTGCGATGTGAGTGATGACGCCGCTGTGCGACAGATGATGGCCACGATTGATGCCTCGTTTGGACACTTGGATGCCTTGGTCAACAACGCAGGGACCACCGCCACATGGAAGGTGAAAGATTTAGAGAGCCTCGACATGGATGAGTGGGATCGCACGTTTGCGGTCAATGTGCGTGGCACATTTCAAGTCTCGCGCGCTGCCGTGTCGTTGTTGAAGAAGGGCGCTAATCCGTCCATTGTGAATACCGCCAGCATTGTGGGCTTGCGCCCTGGCCCACAACCCCTGCCTTATGCCGCCAGCAAAGCTGCGGTTGTGAACTTGACCAAAACCTTGGCCTGGAACTTGGGCCCAGACATTCGCGTGAATGCGGTCGCCCCTGGTTGGATGGAAGGCGATTGGATGGAGCGCATGCTCGGCGAAAAATACGAATCACTCATGACGGCACGCGCCAAAGCGACCCCTTTGAAACGCTGTGTAACCGCAGATGATGTCGCGGAAGTCATGCTCAATTTGATTCAAAGCAACCGTTTTGTCACCGGCGAAATTGTGGTGATTGATGGTGGCTTCACAAGCTCAACCTAAGGGGAATGACGATGTTGAATGGATTCGTTCCCTTTCCACCGGCCTTGGCGCAACAGTACCGCGAAAAGGGTTACTGGAAAGATCAATCACTGGCGCAAGAGTTTGATGCGGTGTTTCACAAGTTTGCCGATCGCGTGGCCTTGGTCGATGGTGACCAACAGTTCACCTATGCAGAACTCGATCGGTTGACGACAAACTTGGCGTTGAACTTGTTAGAGCTAGGTCTGAAACCTTTAGACCGTGTGGTCCCGACGTTGCCCAACGTGCATGAGTTTGTGGTGCTTTACTTTGCGCTGCAAAAAATAGGGGCCATCCCAATTGCCGCATTGGTGACCCATCGGTATGCGGAGATCAGTCAATTTGTCAACCTGTCCTCCGCTACAACGTGCGTGTACCCAGATACCTCGGGCGATTTTGCATTTGGTTCGGTGATTGATCGTGTGCAAGCCGAACACCCATCGCTCAAATTCCGTTTGGTGTTGGGTGAGGCAGGGCCAGGCGAGCATTCTTTGCGTGACTTGATTCATCGCCCCGCCACATGGCCCGCTTCTGCGCTGCGCGACATCCAGATTGACCCGACCGATCCTTGCATCTTTCAATTGTCGGGCGGCACCACGGGGATTCCAAAGCTGATTCCGCGCACCAACAATGACTATGCGTACAACTCCAAAGTGGCCGCAGAAGTCACCGAGTTGGATGCGGAGTCTGTGCTGTTGCTGGTGTTGCCGATTGCGCATAACTTACCGTTGGCGTGTCCGGGTATTCAGGGCTTTTTCTTCAAAGGGGCCAAGGTGGTGTTGCACCACAACACACGCCCAATGGAGATGTTTGAGCTGATACAAAAACACAAGGTCTCGCACCTCAAGGTGGTTCCAGCCCTGTTGATTCGGCTGATCAACGACCCCAGCGCGACCGATTACGACTTGTCGAGTCTCAAAGTCATTCAAAGCGGCGGGCAACGCATGCAACCCGAAGTGCGAGCGAAGACGCGCAGCCTGATTCCTGGCGTGTTTGTTCAAGAAAACTTCGGCATGTCAGAAGGCACGTTGATGTTTGTACGTGCATCTGACCCAGAGGTGGTGAAGCTAGAAACCTGCGGCCGTCCCGTGTGCCCAGACGATGAGGTGTTGCTTCTCGATGACGATGGGCAAGAGGTTCCAGACGGTGAGGTGGGTGAGCTCACGGTGCGTGGCCCTTACACCTTGCGCGGTTATTTTGGCGTGCCTGAATACAACGCGCGGCAATTTACCTCGGATGGGTTTTACCGATCGGGTGACTTGATGCGCAAACACGCATCGGGTAACTACATCGTCGAAGGGCGCAAAAAAGACTTGATCAACCGAGGCGGAGAAAAGATCAGCGCCGAAGAAGTTGAAAACCTGATCTTGATGCACGCCGCGGTTCAAAACGTGGCATGTGTGCCCATGCCCGATGAAAAGATGGGCGAAAAGATGTGTGCATTTGTCATTCTCAAAAAAGGACACGATCTCAATTTAGGGCAGTTGACGGCGTTTTTGATGGAAAAAGAAATTGCCAAATTCAAATTCCCAGAACGGTTGGAAGTGCTGACAGATTTCCCTGTGTCGACATTTGGAAAAGTTTCCAAAAAGGCACTCGGTGAATGGATCACCCAAAAAATTCAAACTGAACAAGCGATTCGCAGCAGCGCTATTGCACGTTGATTAAAAGGAAACATCATGAGAGTCATTGATTTGCATTGCTACCCAGGAACGCCGACATGGATCGAATCGCAGGGACCCTACCCAGAAGAGTTGGCACGTTACTGGAAACGCGAATGGGTAGGCAAGAGTGAAGAAGCGGTGGTGCAGGAATTTGCAGATGCGGGGGTACAAGCGTGCTTGGTGGCTTTGGACCTCGAAACGACGGTGGCCGCCGCCCCCTGCACGAATGAGTACGTGCACGACATGTGGAAACGCCACCCAGATCGAATCATTCAATGTTGGGGTGCGGTTGAGCCCGCCAAGGGCGAAATTGCCATTCGACAAGTGAAGAAGGCGGTGAAAGAGCTGGGCTTCATCGGCTTTCACTTCCATCCCATCATGCAACACTTTGCGGTGAGTGATCGTCGGCATTACGACCTCTTTGAAGAGATCAACGCCTTGGGTGCGGCGGTCATGGTGGATGTGGGAACCACCGGCATGGGGGCTGGCATGCCCGGTGGCAATGGCGCGCTGGTGCGACATGCCCACCCCAAACACATTGATCAACTTGCCGCAGATTTTCCGAATTTAAAAATCATCATGGCCCACCCCGGTTGGCCTTGGGTGGATGAAACCACCGCCGTTGCGTTACACAAAGGCAATGTGTATTGGGAAATGTCAGGCTGGGCGCCCAAGTACTTTCCTGGCAATTTGAAGGTGGACATCCGTGGCCGTTTGCAAGACAAGATCATGTTTGGCAGTGACTACCCCAGCATGCCTTATGACCGCATCATGCGTGAGTGGAATGAGCTTGGCTATAAGCCAGAGATCATGGAAAAAATCATGCATGGCAACGCCGAGCGCGTACTAGGGTTGTGACATGGCATTGCACGATGTTTATATCTGTGATGGCATTCGCACCCCGATTGGGCGATATGGCGGTGCCCTCTCGGGCATCCGAACCGACGACCTAGGTGCCTTGCCAATCAAAGCGTTGATGGCGAGAAACTCTGGGGTGGATTGGGCGCAACTCGAAGAGGTGTATTTCGGCTGCGTCAATCAGGCGGGTGAAGACAACCGCAATGTGGCCCGCATGAGTGCCTTGCTGGCAGGCTTGCCCGTCACGGTGGCCGCTGCGACGGTGAACCGCTTGTGTGCCTCTGGTTTAGAAGCCATTGTCAGTGCGTCCCGTGGCATTGCCACAGGTCAGGTGTCTTTGGCGATGGCCGGTGGGGTTGAGAGTATGAGTCGTGCGCCGTTGGTCATGCCGAAAGCAACTTCCGCATTTTCGCGACAAGCAGAAATTTACGACTCAACGATTGGCTGGCGCTTTGTCAATCCGGAAATGAAGAAACTCTATGGCGTCGACTCGATGGGTGACACCGCCGAAAACGTGGCGCAAGAGCATGGCATTTCAAGAGAAGACCAAGATGCTTTTGCATTACGCAGCCAGCAACGAGCAGCGGTAGCGATGGCATCAGGCGTGTTGAATGAGGAAATTATTCCGGTCTCTGTCGCGGGCCGTCGCAAGGGTGAATCTGTCTTGGTCTCACAAGACGAACACCCGCGCGCCGATACCACGCTGGCGTCTTTGTCGGCATTGCGCCCGGCCTTTCGTCTCGACGGGAGCGTGACGGCGGGCAACGCCTCAGGCGTGAACGATGGTGCCGCCGCTGTTTTGTTGGCGAATGCGCAAGCCTTGAAAGCCCATCAACTACAACCGCTGGCGCGTGTGCTGGGTTATGCCACGGCGGGTGTTGCGCCTCGGGTGATGGGCATTGGTCCCACGCCTGCCGTTCAAAAGTTGCTACAGCAAACGGGACTTGGCATTCACGACTTTGACGTGATTGAATTGAACGAAGCATTTGCTGCGCAAGGGCTGGCCGTGCTGAGGTCGCTGGGTCTTGCTGATGATGGCGCGCACATCAACCCCAACGGAGGGGCGATTGCGTTTGGACACCCCTTGGGCATGTCGGGCGTGCGCTTGGCGTTGACGGCGATGCGACAGCTCAAACGCACAGGGGGTCGCCGCGCATTGATCACCATGTGTATTGGCGTGGGTCAAGGCGCCGCCTTGGCATTAGAAACGGTGTAATTCTTCTTTTATGACAACCCCACTTCTTGTTGAAAAAATTGGCCATGTGGCCGTGATCACGCTCAATATGCCTGAAACGCGCAATGCGTTAAATGGGGAAGCATGCTTTGCGGCCTTTGAAAAAATATTTGAGGACCTCAACCACGACATGCAGATCCGCGTTGCTGTGCTGACTGGTGCGGGGGCTGCATTTTGTTCGGGCGGGAACGTGGCGGATATGCGTGACAAAACGGGCATGTTCGCGGGCTCGCCTGAGCAGGTTGCCGAAAACTACCGTGTTGGTATTCAACGCATCCCGCGTGCATTTGAGAAATTGCAGGTACCCATCATTGCTGCGGTGAATGGCCCTGCGATTGGGGCCGGCAACGATTTGGCATGCATGTGCGACATCCGCATTGCATCAACGGCCGCTAAATTTGCCGAGAGCTTTGTCAAGGTCGGCATCATTCCTGGGGATGGTGGGTGTTGGTTGTTACCGCGTGCCGTGGGGTATGCCAAAGCCGCTGAAATGATTTTCACGGGCGAGACTTTGGATGCCGCTGAAGCCTTGCGCATTGGTTTGGTCTCGGCTTTGTCGGCCCCTGAGCAGCTGATGACCGAGGCCATGGCGTTGGCAGCGCGTATTGCGGCCAACCCGCCGGGTGTGTTGCGTTGGTCTAAGCAGTTGTTGCAGCAATCGCAGCGTGGGTCGCTGGACGGCGCGCTGGCCCTGGCGGGCCGTTTTCAAGGTGCCGCACACCAAACCGCAGACCATGCAGAAGCGCTCGCGGCATTCTTTGAAAAACGCGCACCTGAATTTAAGGGCCATTGATGCCAAACGTTTTATTGCAAGAGCAACCCTGTGCGGGCGTGGTGGTGTTGCGCTTGAATCGACCCGCGGTGCTCAACGCACTCAACTTGGCTTTGCGCCAACAGTTGGCTGATGCGTTTAATCGCCTCGATCAAGACGACCGCGTGCGCGTGATCGTGTTGGCTGGCCACGAAAAAGCGTTTTGTGCTGGCGCTGACTTGACCGAGTATGTAGATGCCGATCCTGTGGACATCATGTCGCGTCGCATGGATTTGCTTTGGGGCGCGGTGGCGCAGTGCAAAAAACCCATCATTGCGGCGGTTCAAGGTTATGCCCTAGGTGGTGGATGTGAGCTAGCCATGCACGCCGACATCGTGGTTGCTGGACGAAGTGCAAAGTTTGGGCAGCCCGAAGTCAAGGTGGGCATCATGCCTGGGGGTGGCGCAACGCAACGTTTGACGCGTGCTGTTGGAAAATTTCAAGCCATGAACATCTTGTTGCGTGGCGAGCCCTTCACGGCTGAACACGCACATGCGATGGGCTTGGTGAGTGAGCTGGTCGAAGATGCAGATGTGGCGTCTCGTGCCATTGCCATTGCACAAGACTTGGTCCATTTACCAGCGGTTGCTTTGCGACTGATCAAAGAGTCTGTGCTGGCCAGCATGAACCAACCTTTAGATGCGGGCTTGCAGTTTGAAAGAACGGCATTTCAAAGTGTTTTTGCGACGGAGGATAAGACCGAAGGCATGCGTGCTCGTCTAGAAAAACGCAGCCCTGTATTTAAAAATCGCTAAGCTATGCTTGAAACATGTCTGCCTCGTTACGATTGTCGTCACCTAAATTTGAAGCTCGCTGGCCAGCCGTGGTGGTTTGGTTTTGTGCATGGGGGTTGCTGTGGGGCTTGGATGGTGAGTTGAACCTTGGTAATTTGGCCTTATTGTTAGTGCTGGCCAGCGCTATTGCAGGGGTGTGGTTGTCGGCTTTGGTATCTGTGATGTTTAGTGCGTTATCAGTGTTGATGTTCAACTGGTTTTTTGTGGAGCCGCGCTATACCTTTAATGTGCACTTACACCAAGACCTACTGCTATTGCTCACCATGATGGGTGTGAGTACAGTCGTGAGTTATGTGATGGCACGATTACGTGTGTTGGCTAAGTTAGAAAGTCAGCATGCAAAGGCATCAGAGCAGTTACGTAAACTGAGTGAACATTTGCGTGAAACGCCAGATGCCCTAGCTCAGGGCCGCTATCTGCAATCGGTGCTATCGCTAGACAGCGGTTGTAACGCGACGATGTTGCTGCTAGAGGATGACGGTACGAGTGCTCAGTGGTTGGGTAAACCAGAGGAGTCGGATGAACAGGGGTTGTGGGCCTGCGTGAAACAATTTTGTGCATTTGGGCCAGGTACGGGGCGTCACGAAAACCAACCCACTTTGTTTTTACCTTTGCGCGGTCGCACTCGTGCGTTGGGAGCAGTTGCTTTTCATTGCGACATTACTCATGCCATGCCGGCATATTTGCGTGATCATCTGCAGCACATGTGCGATGTGTTTGGGTTGGCGCTAGAGCGTACGCAAACGTTACGTTTAGCTCAACAAGCCAAAGACGACGCGCAAAGCCAAAACCTGCGCAATACCTTGCTCACATCTATCTCACACGACTACCGCACACCGCTGGCTAATTTGATGAGTGCCGCCTCGGTGATTCACGACCAAGCCTCGCGTTTGAGCACAGACAAAATTACAGGCCTTGCGCAGACGGTGATAGATGAAGCGCATCACCTCAACCGCATGACGACT
>Ga0213920_1000535_pt1 | contig 28608 bp, 27 predicted proteins | sample McNCre1117MG_FD_161054 | JGI IMG/M metagenome (GOLD analysis project Ga0213920, IMG submission 161054) | Freshwater microbial communities from McNutts Creek, Athens, Georgia, United States - 11-17 MG | ecosystem: Environmental > Aquatic > Freshwater > Creek | place: USA: Georgia | collected...
CGATGGTACTGCAAGGGGGACCTTGTGGGAGAGTAGGACACCGCCGGACTTAATTTACAAAATGGCCACCTTTTTAGGTGGCCATTTTGCATTTAACTAACATTTTCTACAGGAGGATTTCATGTCAGAGGACAGAAACCAAGATCGCCCGCGCCGCGACGACCGCGCCGGAGAGGGTCGCCCAGCCTGGAAGAAGGATGGAGACCGCCCAGCTCGAAGCGATGACCGCTCGACTCGCGACGGAGATCGTCAGGGTCGTGCAGGAGATCGTCCATCACGTGACGGAGATCGACCCGCTCGTAGCGGTGGCCGTTTCGAACGCGACGGTGAGCGTTCGGGGCGATTCGGTGACCGCCCATCTCGTGGGCCGGCTCGATCTGAACGTCCCGGCCGTGCCGGCGAAGGCCGAAACGGAGCGGAACGCCCTGAGTGGCAGACCCGCGTAGAGCGCGAGCGTGATCCTGAGCGCGCCAAGAGCCCAATGATTCCCGAGGAGATCACCGAGAAGGACCTCGACCTTCTGGTTCGAGTCCAGATGAAGACCCTTAGCCCAGAGAACGCCGAGCGCGTTTCCAGGCATCTAGCAATGGTTAATCTCCTGATCAATGACGATCCAGAGCTTGCCCACCGCCACGCACTCGCTGCGGCTGATCGCGCAGGGCGCATCGGTGTGGTTCGCGAGACGCTCGCACTCACCGCCTACACGATCGGCGACTTTGCTCTTGCTCTGCGCGAGATGCAGGCGTACCGGCGCATCAGCGGCAAGGATGACCAGCTACCGATCATGGTTGACTGCGAACGAGGTCTGGGACGCCCGGACAAGGCGTTGGAACTGGGTCGTTCCGTTGATCCAAAGACTCTGGATGCGAGTGTACGAGTGAATCTGGCCATTGCCATGAGCGGAGCTCGACTGGACCGTGGTGAAAACCAGCTAGCTTTGGCGGAACTCGAAATCAATGAACTAAACCCCGAGAGCGTCTTCGATTACTCGCCGCACCTGTTCCGTGCCTACGCCGACACTCTCGAGATCCTGGAGCGTAATGGCGAGGCAAGGCGTTGGTTTGACTTAGCTGATCGTGCAGACGCCGCTCTCGCCGCCAAGGCAGCACCAGCGGTGGAGATGCAAAACATAATCGAGGAACTTGTTATTCCGGAGCCTTACGAGGCACGTCAGCGCGAAGAGCGCGAGTGGAAGCCTCGTGAGGACCGCGGTGAACGCCGTGAGTGGAAGCCTCGTGAGGACCGCGGTGAACGCCGTGAGTGGAAGCCGCGCGAAGACCGCGGTGAACGCCGTGAGTGGAAGCCGCGCGAAGACCGCGATAGAGGAGACCGCCCGCGCCGCGATGGAGACCGCCCTTCGCGACCATTCGGTGAACGCTCAAATCGTCCGAGGCGTGACGATGATCGGCCACGCCGTGATGGCGACCGACCAACCCGCCCACCGCGCCCAACAACCGGCGATGACCAACCGAAACTTCGTTTCGGGAATGAGCGAAAGCCTCGAACCGAGGGTGATCGCGGTCCGCGACGTGATTCGAACCGTGGCGACAGCGCTCCGCGTGGCGACAGCGCTCCGCGTGGCGACCGTGCTCCGCGTGGCGACCGTGCCCCGCGTGGCGACCGTCCGGAATGGAAGAAGCGTGACGAGTAGCATCTGGGGTGTCTACGACACCCTGCTTGCCGATCTTGACGGCGTTGTCTACGAGGGAAAGAAGGCCATTGAGCCTGCGCCATCGGTGATTTCCAAGTTCCAGCGCGATGGAATCAAGGTTGGTTACGTTACTAACAACTCCTCGCGTAGGCCCGAGACCATCGCGGAGCAGCTGCTTGGCTTTGGGATAGAAACGCTACCATCGCAGGTTATTGGTAGCGCCCAGACTGGTGTTGAGCTGTTGGCAACACTGATTCCGGCTGGCTCGAGGGTATTGGTAGTTGGTGGCGATGGCCTGAGATCAGCCGTGATCGGTGCGGGTTTCGAACTTGTGGAGAGCGCGGCGGAAAACCCAGCCGGAGTCATTCAGGGATTCGCTCCCGATGTGGCCTGGAAGCATCTCGCCGAGGCCTCGTACGCAATCCAGCGAGGCGCCAAGTGGGTAGCCACCAACGGTGACTGGACGATTCCGCAGGAGCACGGCATTGCGCCTGGCAACGGGACTCTGGTATCGGCCGTACATACCGCAGTTGGAATACTTCCGCCTTTTGCGGGTAAACCCGAGCCGCAGATTTTTCACACAGCAATTGCTCAATTGGGTGCAAAGAAGCCGCTCTTCGTGGGCGACCGAATCGACACCGACATCACCGGCGCCAACCGTGCCGGAATAGACTCCGTATTGGTTATGACGGGAATCTCTACACGCAAGGAAGTTCTTGGCATCAAGGCCGAAGGGCGTCCCAAGTTCATAATCGCAGACCTGAGCGAACTAACCACCAAGTACCCGGAACCAAAGCAGACCAAGCGAGGCTACAAGGTTGGCAAGACGCTGGTAGAACTCCTTGGAAACAAGGTTCGTGTGGTTGACGGCGACCCAAAGAGCCTCGACGCACTGCGCGCCGCATGCGCGGTCATTTACAACTGCGAGCTTCCCATTTACGCCCTCGATGTTGAGCCTGCGCTCTACGAATAGGATTTGACCATGAGTGAAAACCTCCAGGAACTTGTGCATCAGGAACTTGCACGTATTGCCGAGCTAGACCTGAACGAGCAGCCAGAGGGGTACTCGCGTCTCCGCGAAGTGCTTGAGCAGGCGCTCGACGCGCTGCCCGAGGGAAACTAAGTATTCCCTAATGAGCATGCGTCTAGACCTGGCCCTGGTTGAGCGTGGCCGCGCCCGAAGCCGAAACCACGCCGCCAGCCTCGTTGAAGCCGGCCGAGTGGTGGTGAACGGTCAACCCGCGCGAAAGGCGAGCCAGCCGGTCACAGAGGACGCCGAAATCAGCATCCTTGAGGCCATCGATTACGTTTCGAGGGCTGGTCATAAGCTGGCCGGCGCGCTCGAGGCATTCCCGCAGATTGAAATCGAGGGAAAGCTCTGTCTCGATGTTGGAGCCTCAACCGGTGGTTTTACCGAGGTTCTGCTTCGCCGTGGCGCATCAAAGGTGGTGGCACTCGACGTGGGTCACGACCAAATGGTCCCTGAGCTTCGCCGTAACCGCAAGGTGATCAACGTGGAGGGATTCAACGCCAGGGAACTGAGCGCCGAATCGCTGCGCGAACGCACCGCCGAGATTGGCACCACCATCGATGTGGCAAAAGAGCCGATTGGGATTGTGGTTTCCGACCTGAGTTTTATCTCCCTAACCCTAGTTCTGCCCGCCATGTACGCGGTTGCCCCAAAGGCCGACTTCATCCTGCTTGTTAAGCCGCAGTTTGAGGTTGGCAAGACTTCGCTGAACGCCAAGGGAATCGTGAACGATCACAGGCTTCGCGCGCAGTCAATCAAGCAGGTTGTGCAGTGCGCAGAGGATTTGGGTATGGAGGTTCACGGAATCGAACGCTCAACTCTTCCCGGAACCCACGGAAATCAGGAGTATCTCCTGTGGATAAGTGAAAAGCGCAGCGAGTATCGGCCAGAATGGACTGAGAGAATCGATTCGCTCGCAAAGGAGCGTTAGGAGGCGAAATGTCGGCTCGCAGAGTGCTGCTGGTTAGCCACGTTCGCCGCGATGAGGCGCTCCACGCCACGCTCGAAACCGCCCGCCTTCTCCTCTCCGAGGGAATCCATCCCGTGATGGAGGACTCTGAGCGCGATGCCCTGGGTCAGTGGGCCGCATCGCAGGGAGTTCAGGAGCAGATTCTTGGCATTGGCGTGCTTGCAAAAGACTGCCAGGTTGCAGACCTCGAGTTGGCAATCGTTCTGGGTGGAGACGGAACAATCCTCAAAGCTGCCGAGATGGTGCGTGATGCGAACACCCCGCTACTTGGAATCAATCTGGGGCACGTTGGTTTCCTCGCCGAGAGCGAGCGCGATGAGCTGCACGCATCGGTGAAGCGCGTTGTGGCCAGAGACTATGTGATTCGCGAACGCCTAACGCTCGACGTAACCGTCGAGGTTGAGGGCAAGGTTGTGTACTCCACCTGGGCGCTAAATGAGTGTTCGGTTGAGAAGAGCGCGGCCGAAAAGATGATCGAGGTTTTGATTGAGGTGGACGAACGTCCGCTCTCCAGTTTTGGTGCAGACGGCGTTGTCATGAGCACACCAACCGGTTCCACCGCCTATGCCTTTAGCGCCGGCGGCCCCGTGGTTTGGCCCGGCGTGGAGGCCCTGCTGCTGGTTCCGCTCAGCGCTCACGCCCTGTTCTCGCGTCCACTCGTCATTGCCCCAAACTCGCTCATGGCGGTTGAGGTTTCGCAGTCTTCAAGCGGCAACGGCGTGCTCTGGTGCGACGGCCGCCGAACCACTGCCCTGCCTCGCGGAGCCAGGGTAGAGGTTCGCCGCTCCGAGCAATCGGTGCGTTTGGCAAGGTTTAGAAACAGTGCGTTCACAGACCGACTGGTAGCCAAGTTCTCACTGCCCGTCACGGGCTGGCGCGGTGCCGCCCGCGAACACGACGAGGTGCTCTAGGCCTTGATCGAAGAAATCATCATCCGAGACTTGGGTGTCATTGGTGAAGCGCGCCTCCAGCTTGGCCCCGGCTTCAATGTGCTGACCGGCGAGACCGGCGCCGGTAAGACCATGATTCTCACCGCGCTCGGCCTCTTGCTTGGTGAGCGCGCCGACAGCTCATCGGTGCGAAAGGGTCAGCCGCAGGCTCAGGTTCACGGACTCTGGCGCCTGGATGGCACCGAGGCCGGCGCTAGCGTAGCTGATCGCCTCTCCCAGGCCGGACTCGACTTTGACCTATCCGAGCTAATCGTCAGCCGCACTGTTGCCTCTGATGGCAAGAGTCGCGCCAGCATCTCGGCGCAGCCAGTGCCAGCCGGTCTCCTGGCCGAACTGGGTCAAAAGCTGGTTGTTGTTCACGGTCAGAGCGAACAGCTGAGGTTGCGTTCGGCAGCTGCCCAGCGCGAGGCCTTAGATGCCTTTGCTGGCGCCGAACTTGACTCCAAGATGACCGAGTACCGCATTGCCTTCAGTGCTTGGCGCGAGGCCGAGGTGCGCCTAGCAGACCTGGTTGCCAACGCTGCGGCGCGTCTCCGCGAGGCAGACGACATGCGGGTTGCCGTTAAGGAACTCGATGCCGCGGATCCGCAGCCAGGGGAGGACGACCAGCTGGCGGGTTTGGCCGAGCGCCTCACCAACCTCGAATCCATCAGGTTTGCGGTTGCCAGCGCCCACGAGGCTGTTTCGTCTGAGGACGGCAATCTGGACGTTCTCGGTTTGCTAAGTCAGTCGCGCAAACAGTTGGAAGCGGGTTCGGCTCACGACTCCAGACTGGAGGCGCTCGCCGAGCGCGCCGCCGAACTTGGCTCACAGGTGCGCGAGTTGGCAGGCGACCTGGCATCGCTGCTTTCCCAGCTAGAGAATGACTCAGAGCGCAGTCTGGATGAGATTCAGGGCAGAAGGGCAGTTCTCAACACCCTGATGCGCCGGTACGGTCCGAGCCTCGATGAGGTCATCGCCTACCGAGAGACCGCATCGCTGCGTCTGCTAGACCTGGATACCAGCGAAGACCAAATCATTGAACTTCGAGGCCAGTTGGAGGCCCTTCAGGAAAGGGTCTTGGCGCTGGCTGCCGAGATTTCCGAGCTGCGAAGCGCCGCCGCCGCGCGCCTTGCCGCCGCAGTGACAGAGGAGTTGCACGCGTTGGCGATGCCGGGCGCAACCCTCGTGGTTGACGTCACGCCGGCCGAGGCGGGCCCTCACGGAGCCGATACCATCGCGATTCAGCTCTCAAGCTACCCGGGCGCAGACCCTCGCCCGCTTGGAAAGGGCGCATCGGGCGGTGAGCTCAGCCGCATCATGCTGGCAATCGAGGTTGTTCTGGCCGACACAAAGTCAAACCCAACCTTCATCTTCGATGAGGTAGACGCCGGCGTTGGTGGCGCGGCCGCTATCGAGATTGGAAAGCGACTGGCCCGCCTGGCAAAGACCGCGCAGGTGATTGTGGTCACGCATCTGGCTCAGGTGGCGGCGTTTGCCAACAACCACCTGCGTGTTCTGAAGAGCCACAACGGGGAGTTCACATCCAGCGATGTGGTCTCGCTGGCAGAGGTTTCGCGCGTTGAAGAACTGGCTCGCATGCTTTCGGGTCTCACAGAGAGCGAACTTGGGCTCGCTCATGCTGCGGAGCTCTGGCAACTCGCAAAGCGTGATAATCTTTAATTCCATGGCACATGCGATGGACACTGGTAAGACACGTCATATTTTCGTCACTGGTGGAGTGGCCTCGTCCCTTGGTAAGGGTCTGACGGCAGCCTCCCTGGGTAATCTTCTAACGGCTCGCGGTTTGCGTGTTGTCATGCAGAAGCTAGACCCGTACCTGAACGTGGATCCCGGCACCATGAACCCCTTCCAGCACGGCGAGGTCTTCGTAACCGAGGACGGCGCCGAGACCGACCTCGACGTGGGCCACTACGAGCGCTTCCTGGACATCAACCTGAGTCAGGCCGCCAACGTGACCACCGGTCAGATCTACTCCAGCGTGATTCAGCGCGAGCGCCGCGGCGAATACCTGGGTGACACCGTGCAGGTTATTCCGCACATCACCGATGAGATCAAGCGCCGCATGCGCCTGCAGGCTCACGAGAACCCTGCCCCTGACGTAATCATCACCGAGATCGGTGGCACCGTTGGTGACATCGAGTCGCTTCCGTTCATCGAGGCAGCGCGTCAGGTGCGCCACGATGTGGGCCGCGATAACGTCTTCTTCGTGCACGTGTCGCTGGTGCCATACCTCGGCCCTTCCGGCGAGTTAAAGACCAAGCCAACCCAGCACTCGGTTGCCGCACTCCGCAGCTACGGAATTCAGCCGGACGCCGTGGTTCTCCGCAGCGACCGCGCGCTGCCGGCCAGCATCAAGAACAAGATCGCCCTGATGTGCGACGTCGATGTTAACGCCGTGGTCAGCGCCGCCGACGCCTCGAGCATCTATGACATTCCAACCGTTCTAAACAACGAGGGCCTGGACAGCTACATCATCAAGCGCCTCGGCCTGACTGCGGGAGACGTGAACTGGAGCCGCTGGGAGCCGGTACTGAGCGCGGTCCACGAGCCTAAGCACGAGATCACCGTTGGTCTGGTTGGCAAGTATATTGACCTACCAGACGCCTACCTCAGCGTTACCGCCGCACTCCAGGCCGGTGGCTTCGCCCACCAGGCCAAGGTCAAGATTAAGTGGATCGCCTCCGACCTTTGCGAGCATCAGGCCGGCGCCGAGGAGCAGCTGAGCGATGTTGACGCCATCTGCATCCCTGGTGGATTTGGTGTCCGCGGAATCGAAGGCAAGCTTGGCGCACTGAACTATGCGCGCACCAACAAGATTCCAACCCTGGGCCTCTGCCTGGGTCTGCAGTGCATGGTTATCGAGTACGCGCGCAACGAGGCCGGCCTCGAGGGCGCATCGTCCACCGAGTTCGACGAGGACGCAAAGTACCCGGTGATCGCAACGATGGCCGAGCAGGTTGAGATTATCGCCGGTGGCGACATGGGTGGAACCATGCGCCTGGGTAAGTACACCGCAGCGCTGAAGCCTGGCTCGATCGTCTCGGAGCTCTACGGAAGCGATACCAGCGAGGAGCGTCACCGCCACCGCTACGAGGTGAACAACAAGTACCGCGACCAGATTGGTGAGGCGGGACTGGTGTTCTCGGGCACTTCGCCCGACGGCCACCTTGTTGAGTACGTTGAGCTGCCACGCGAGGTGCACCCGTTCTACGTTGCAACCCAGGCTCACCCTGAGTTCAAGAGCCGCCCAACCAACGCGCACCCGCTGTTCCGCGGCCTGATCGAGGCCGGTATTGCCCGCCACGAGGCAAACCGCATCTTCAGCAGCGAAGACAACTAACCAGCGGCAGCCAGGACAAATAGTCAAATGCCCAAGGATCGCCCAGCCCAGCCCAAGATCCTCACCTCGGACACCGTTTTCGAGGGCAAGATCTGGGATGTGGCGCGCGAGACCTTCGAGTACAACGGTGGCCAGCTCACCCGCGAGTTTGTCAGGCACACGGGAGCAGTGGCGGTTCTCGCCATCGATGCAAACCAGCGCGTTTTGATGATTTGCCAGTACCGTCACCCGGTGCGAGCTCACCTGTGGGAGATTCCCGCCGGCCTGCTAGACGTGCCAGGCGAGGACAGGCTCACTGCGGCAAAGCGAGAGCTGCTGGAGGAGACCGGCCACGTAGCGGCATCCTGGGAGAAGCTGGCAGACTTCATGACCACACCCGGTGGCAACGATGAGGTAATCACCATCTTCCTTGCCCGCGACCTGAGCCACGTTGGCTACCACCAGCCGCTCGAGGGCGAAGAGGTGGACATGATTCGCGAGTGGATTCCGCTGGATGAGGCGCTGACCAGCGTGCTAGCATCCGAGATTCAGAGCCCGGCCGCGGTGGTTGGAATCCTTCAGGCCGCAATCAAACTGGGTGTGAAGGCGGCCTAGGGTGGCCGACACAGACTCCCTCGAAGCCCTGGTGGACAGATTCCTCAGGCACCTGGCGGTGGAGCGCGGTCTCTCCAAGAACACGCTCAAGGCCTACAACCGTGACCTGGGTGATTACCTTGGTTTTCTGCGCGGCATGGGCGTTGCAAGCCCAGCCGAGGTAACCGACCTGCTGATTGAAACCTTCGTTGAGCAACTGGGTGCCACCCGAAAGCCTGCCTCGGTGGCGAGGGCGCTCGCCGCGGTGCGCGGCTGGCACAGGTACCTGTTGATTGAGGGCGTGACGGTTCGCGACACCGCAAACCGCGTGAAGCCGCCCAAGCTTGGAAAGCGACTACCCAAAGCCATCGATGTTCAACAGGTTGTTGCCCTGTTGGATGCCGCCGGCCCCGAACCATTCGACGAATCGGCCGCCGCCAACGCCACCGTTGACCCGGTGCGGGTGCGTGACCGAGCCATCCTGGAGCTGCTCTACGCAACAGGAGCCCGAGTCAGCGAGATTGTGAACCTGGACATCGATGACTTGGTTGACCCAACCATGATTCGAGTCACGGGAAAGGGCAACAAGGAGCGCATAGTTCCGGTTGGCCGATTCGCCCAGCGCGCGCTTGAAAACTACCTGGTGCGAACCCGCCCGCTGCTGGTTGCCAAGGGCACGGGAACCCCGGCGGTTTTCCTCAACCAGCGAGGCGGTAGACTCAGTCGCCAGAGCATCTGGCAGATACTTGTCGATGCCGCCGAAGCCGCGGGAATTCAGGCAGAAATCACTCCGCACACCCTCCGCCACTCCTTCGCTACGCACCTTCTGGAGGGCGGAGCGGACGTGCGCGTGGTTCAGGAGCTGCTGGGTCACTCATCGGTGGCAACCACTCAGATTTACACCCTGGTAACCGTGGATGCGCTGCGGGAAAACTACATCCTCGCCCATCCGAGGGCGCGCGCCATTCGGTAGGCTTGTTCTCTGACCACAGCGCGGTTTTCGCGGGATAAAAAGGAGGGCAAAGCATGTCTAAGACGGATTCTAAGGACACTCGTTTTCCAGTTCCCGCGCCGCTGAAGCAGCACGGCCCCGCCCGCATCATCGCCATGTGTAACCAGAAGGGCGGCGTTGGTAAGACCACCAGCACCATCAACCTTGGTGCGGCGCTCGCCGAATACGGCCGCAAGGTTCTGCTGGTTGACTTCGACCCACAGGGCGCCCTCAGCGCCGGTCTCGGCATCAACGCCTACACCAGCGAGCCGACCATCCTGGACCTGCTGCTCACCAAGAATTTCCAGACCAAAGACGTGGTTCGCCCAACTTCGGTTGAAAACCTCGATGTGCTTCCAGCCAACATCGACCTAGCCGCCGCCGAGCTGGCGCTGGTGACCGAGATGAACCGCGAGCACATCCTGAAGCGCGTGCTGCGCCAGGTTGCCGACGACTACGACGTGATCCTCATCGACTGCCAGCCATCGCTGGGTCTGCTCACCATCAACGCGCTTACCGCGGCCCACGGCGTGATCATTCCGCTGGCACCCGAGTTCTTCGCGCTGCGCGCCATCGCTCTGCTCGAGCAGATCATGGGCAAGGTTCGCGACAGCGAAAACAACCCATCGCTGAAGTTGGACGCCATTCTGGTGACCATGTACGACAGCCGCACCAACCACGGCCGCGAGGTTCTGGAGCGCGTGCGTGAGGGATTCCCCGAGGTTACGCTTCGTGCCATGATCCCGAAGACCATCAAGTTCTCGGAGTCGGTGGTTCACCTCAAGCCAATCACCCAGTCGGCCTCGGATTCCGCCGCCGCGGAGGCATACCGCGCCGTTGCACGTGAGCTGGTTCAGCGTGGCTGCACCCCTTAGCGAGCAACTGGAGATTGCCCCCGGTTTCGAACTCTCGCTAGGCAACTTCGAGGGGCCGTTCGACCTTCTGCTCAACCTCATCTCCAAGCACCAGCTGGATATCACGGAGGTTGCGCTCTCCAAGATCACCGATGAGTTCATCAAGTATGTTCGCAACCTCGACGCCGAGGAAGAGCTGGAGCAGGCGTCCGAGTTTTTGGTGATTGCCGCAACCCTTCTGGACCTCAAGATTGCCAGCCTGCTGCCAAAGGGCGAGGTGGTTGACCCCGAGGACGTGGCTCTGTTCGAGGCCCGTGACCTGCTGTTCGCCAGGCTGTTGCAGTACCGCGCGTTCAAGGAGATTGCCTCCTGGTTCTCCACCGCGATGGCACTCGAGGCGCGCCGAATTCCGCGTGAGGTTCGCTTGGAGGACCGCTTTAAGAACCGCAAGCCTGAGCTGATCTGGACCACGCCCCTGGCCGAGTTTGCCAAGGTTGCCGAGGACGCGCTCACCCCGCGCGAGATTCCCGCCGTTGGGCTAACCCACCTTCACGCCTCGAGAGTCTCGATTCGTGAGCAGGCTGCTGAGGTAGTGCGCAGGCTGCGCGCAGCGGGAAACCTCACCTTCCGCGACCTCATCGGTGGGTTGACAGATCGCGCCGAGGTGATTGCCCGCTTCCTTGCCATCTTGGAGCTCTACCGCCAGGCCGCAATCAGCTTCGAGCAGGACTCTCCGCTGGGCGATGTTCACCTCACCTGGCGCGCGGAAGAATTCAGCAACGACCAACTCAACTCACTGGGAGCCGAGTATGACTCTTAACACCCCGGACCTAACCATCCACGCCCAGGCTGTGGACGACGAAAACCTGCAGGCAGCCATCGAGGCGATTCTGATGGTTGCGGAGGCGCCGATTCCCCTGATCTCGCTCGCGGGAGCCCTTGACCGACCGCTGAATGAGATTCGCGCGGCCGTACTGGAGCTTCAGGCCGACTACGCGGGGGAGAAGAACGGCTCCACCCTGCGCGGCTACGAGCTGCGCGAGGTTGGCGGCGGCTGGCGAATCTTTGTGCGCCAGGAGTTTGACTGGGCCGTGAACATGTTTGTGGCCAACGAAAACCCAACCAAGCTGAGCCAGGCTGCGCTCGAGACCCTGGCCGTCATCGCATACAAGCAGCCGATCAGCCGCGGCCAGGTTGCAAGTATCCGTGCCGTCAACGTGGACACCGTTGTGCGCACGCTACTCAGCCGCGGCCTCATCACAGAGATGTTCACGGACGCCGAAACCGGCGCCATCAACTACGGAACCACCGAACTCACCCTTCAGCTGCTCGGCATCAACTCGCTCGACGAGCTGCCGCAGATCAGCCCCTACCTGCCTAGCGCGGACGGAGACTTTGAAAATGGCCTATGACCCAGAAGTTTATGAACCAAGAGACCCCGAGGGCATCCGCCTTCAGAAGGTGCTGGCAAACGCTGGCGTGGCCAGCCGCCGCGTCTGCGAAGAGCTGATCATCGAGGGGCGCGTTAAGGTAAACGGCGTTCGAGTGACCGAGCTGGGAACCCGCATCGATCCATCCAAGGACAGCGTCATGGTAAACGGCCAGCCAATTCAGCTGGACGCCAGCCGGGTCTACCTGGTGATGAACAAGCCGGAGGGCGTTGTCTCATCGATGAACGACGAGTTGGGCCGCCAGGACCTCTCAGACTTCGTCAAGCGCTACGACCGCGTATTCAACGTTGGCCGCCTAGACGCCGAGACCACCGGCGTGCTGCTGCTCACCAACGACGGCGACATGGCGCACAAGTTGGCGCACCCGTCTTTTGGTGTGGCCAAGCTCTACTGGGCGCACGTTGAGGGCGAGGTGTCACCGGCCACGCTGAACCAACTGCTCAAGGGAATTGAACTGGAAGACGGCCACATCGCAGCCGACAAGATTCGCCTGCTGGACGCCGCCAAGGATCAGTCGCTGGTTGAAATTGTTCTGCACTCCGGCCGCAACCGAATTGTGCGTCGCATGTTTGAGGCCGTGGGACACCCCGTGGTTGGGCTAGTGCGAAAGAGCTTCGGTCCAATCCAGCTAGGCTCGCTGAAGCCCGGCCAGGTGCGTGAGTTGAATAAAATGGAGGTAAGCGCACTGCTAAAGGCAGCCGAGGGCAAACCCGCCAAGGCTCCCGGACCAGTTGCCTCGAAGCCCCCGCAGCGTCCGCAGCGCGCCACCAAGAATGGCCGACCCACCGGGGCATCGAAGGGCCGTCCCGAGGGCAAGCGCGGAACCGACTCAAGAAAGCGATAGAAATGGCACTACGCGCCATCCGTGGAGCGATTCAGCTAGACCGCGACGAACGCGAGCACCTGCTCAAGGCAACCGCGGAGCTGCTCACCAAGACACTCCACGCCAACGACATCGATAACTCGCAGTTGGTCAACATCTTCTTCACCGCCACCCCCGACATCACCAGCGAGTTCCCGGCGCTCGCCGCGCGCGAGCTTGGTCTGGGCGATGTGCCGCTGATGTGCTTCGTTGAAATGAACGTTGAGCACGGCATGCCGCTGGTGATTCGCCTGATGGTGCAGGCTGAGATGGACAAGCCTCGCAGCGCCATCCAGCACGTATACCTTCGTGGCGCCGTTGCGCTCCGTCAGGATCTGGCGCAGTGACGCGGGTTGCCGGACCGGTTCGCATCGTAGGTGCCGGCCTGCTCGGCACGTCGCTCGGCCTAGCCCTGCGCAAACTCGGTGTTGAGGTAATTGTCAGCGACATCTCGCGCGCCAATCAGGCACTGGCCATTGACTACGGCGCCGGACGCGAGGCCCAGCCTGGCGATGAACCGAAGCTCATCGTGGTTTGTGTTCCGCCCGACCACACCGCCGGCACCATCGCCAACGAGTTGAACACCCACCCAAATGCTTTTGTCACCGATGTGGCCAGCGTGAAGCTACAGATTGTTGACGAACTCGAGGCGCTTGGCGCCGACCTAACCCGCTACGTGGGTTCGCACCCGATGGCCGGGCGCGAGCGCGGCGGAGCCATCAGTGGCCGCGCCGACCTGTTCATTGGCCGCCCCTGGGTGATTGTTGCGGGGGAGCAGAGCAGGCGCGATGCCATCAATGCGGTGACCGACCTCGCGCTAGAGGTTGGTTCCGTACCTGTGAACATGGAGGCCATTGAGCACGACCACGCCGTGGCCCAGGTGAGCCACGTGCCGCAGGTGGTTGCCAGCCTCCTAGCCGGCCGCCTAATTTCTACCTCGGCCCAGGAGATATCGCTCGCGGGCCAGGGCTTGCGCGACACCACGCGAATTGCGGCAAGTGACCCTGCCCTCTGGGTTCAGATTTTGAGCGCAAACGCTGCCCAGGTGACCCCGGTTCTTAGGGATTTGGCGGCGGACTTGCAGCGCGTAATCGCTGCTCTCGAAGACCCGCACGCAACCGGTGCACTCAGCACCATCAGCCGCGCCATCGAGGCGGGAAACCGCGGCGTTGAGCGCATTCCTGGCAAGCACGGCGGCAGCCACACCAACTACGCCACCGCCATCGTGATGATTGATGACACCCCCGGCCAGCTGGCCCGGCTGCTGGTTGAGGTTGCCCAGATTGGCATCAACCTCGAGGAAATCAAGCTCGAGCACTCGCCAGGCGCACAGATTGGACTGGTGGAACTGAGCGTGCTTCCAGAGCGCGAGCAGCAGTTGATTGCGGACCTCACCGCGCGGGGTTGGCGTCTGGCCTAATGTCAAAGCAGATTGTTGCCATCGATGGCCCGGCCGGCAGCGGCAAGAGCAGCGTAAGCAAGCAGGCGGCGCGCAACCTGGGTTGGGGCTACCTGGACACCGGTGCTGCGTACCGTGCACTCACCTGGGCAAGTCAGCACCTGGAGGGCTTTGAGGTACAGAGCCTTGCCAGCAAAGACCTGCGCCAAGAGTTTGAGTATTCAATCTCAACCGACCCGGACAACTACTGGGTGAGGGTTGGCGAGACCGACGTGACCGAGGCCATTCGCAGCGCCGAGGTTGCCGAGGCGGTGAGCGCGGTGGCGAGCGTCCCATCGGTGCGGGAATACATGCGCTGGCTCACCCGCAACGAAGTTGAGAAGTGTCAGCGCCCAGGAATTGTGGTTGAGGGCCGCGACATCACAACCGTGGTGCTGCCGGACGCCCAAACTCGCCTCTTACTAACCGCGAGCGAAGAAGTTAGACTTAGGAGAAGGTCCGCCGAGATTGGCGCGACCGAATCCTCGAGTGTTTCCCGCCAGGTAACCCAGCGCGATGCCTCGGACGCCAAGGTTGTCAACTTTATGAAACCGGCGGAGGGAGTCACCCTGATTGACTCCAGCGATCTAAACTTTGCCCAAACCGTAGACGCGGTGCTTGCATGCATTGCGGCTACGAACCCTAAGGACTAACTATGTCTGAACACGACGAGCGCGATGAATACGGCGACCTGCCGATCAGCTCGGAGTTTGTTTCAAAGCTAAACTCCATCACCGATGACGAGGCCGAAAACCGTGCCGCCGCTCTGCGCGCCGGCCTGGAGGACTTCGAGCTCGAGGGCGACGACCTCGCCGTTCTTGACGCCGAGTGGGATTGGCGCGACGGCCCGGTAATGCTGCCGGCGCTGCCGGTGCTGGCAATTGTTGGCCGCCCAAACGTTGGCAAAAGCGCGCTGGTAAACCGTATTCTTGGCCGCCGCGAGGCGGTTGTTGAGGACAAGCCGGGTGTAACCCGCGACCGCGTCTCCTACAAGGCCGAATGGAACGAGCGGAAGTTCACCCTGGTTGACACCGGTGGTTGGGAACCAGACGCCAAGGGAATCGACCTCTCGGTTGCCCTGCAGGCCGAGGTTGCCGTTGAACTTGCAGACGCCGTTCTATTCGTAGTTGACGCCATGGTTGGCGCCACCGGCACCGACGAGCGCGTTGTGAAGATGCTTCGCGCCAGCGGCAAGCCAGTGATTTTGGTTGCCAACAAGATTGACGACATGCGCCTAGAACCAGAGGCCGCGGCTCTCTGGAGCCTTGGTCTTGGCGAGCCATACCCGGTCTCCGCCCTCCACGGCCGCGGTGTTGCAGACATGCTGGATGCCGCCATGAAGGTGCTGCCAAAGATTTCGGCGGTGGCCAAGGAGGAGTTCGGCGGCCCACGCCGAGTGGCCCTCATCGGTCGTCCAAACGTTGGCAAGTCATCGCTGCTGAACAAGGCCGTTGGTTCCGAGCGCGCGGTTGTGAACGACCTCGCCGGAACCACCCGTGACCCCATCGATGAGCAGGTGGAGATTGCTGGCAAGATCTGGCGCTTTGTGGACACCGCCGGTATTCGCCGCCGTGTTCGCCTGCAGCAGGGTGCCGACTTCTACGCATCGCTTCGCACCGCGGCCGCCCTGGAGCGCGCCGAGGTTGCTGTAGTGCTGTTGGATGTAACACAGCCGATCAGTGAGCAGGACGTTCGCATTGTTGACATGGTGCTGGAGTCTGGCCGCGCGCTGGTTCTGGCATTCAACAAGTGGGACATGCTTGACGATGAGCGCCGCCGCTACCTGGAACGCGAGATTGAGCAGGACCTGGCCCACGTTGACTGGGCTCCGCGCGTAAACATCTCGGCCAAGACCGGCCGCCACCTGGAGAAGCTAGTGCCTGCCCTGGAGCTGGCTCTGGACAACTGGGACAAGCGCATTCCAACCGGAAAGCTCAACGCCTTCCTGCAGGAACTGGTTATGGAGACCCCGCACCCAGTGCGCGGTGGCAAGCAGCCGAGAATCCTGTTTGGAACTCAGGCGAGCACCCGCCCGCCAAAGTTTGTGCTGTTCACCACCGGATTCCTGGACCCCGGCTACCGTCGCTTCATCACGCGCCGCCTGCGCGAAACCTACGGCTTCGAGGGAACCCCAATCGAGGTTGGCATGCGTATTCGTGAGAAGCGTAAGCGCAACGGCTAACACTTTTGCAACTAAGTTGCACCTAACAAACCCCTGCCATCGCGGTTGGGGTTTGTTCGTTTTTGGGCTATCGTCCGGGGCTAAACTGCCCATATGAACCAAAGAACCAAAGTCGCAATCATCGGTGCCGGTGCGGTTGGTACCGCCACGGCCTACGCCCTGCTAATCAAGCGAATCGCGGGTGAGGTGGCGCTCTATGACCTCAACGCGGCCAAGGTTGAGGCCGAGGTTCTGGACCTTGCGCACGGTAGCCAGTTCACCACACCATCGCGAGTTTATGGCGGAGATGACCTTGAGGTTGTGCGCAACAGCGATGTGATTGTGATCACCGCGGGCGCCAAGCAGAAGCCCGGGCAGACCCGCCTTGAGCTAGCCGGCACCAACGTGGCCATTCTGCGCGAGCTGATGCCAAAGCTGGTTCAGCTGGCGCCTGACGCCATCATTGTGCTGGTTACTAACCCCTGCGATGTTCTCGCCTATGCAGCGGTTCAGTTCTCTGGCCTCGGGTCGAATCGTGTGTTTGCCTCGGGCACGGTATTGGATTCCAGCCGGCTGCGCTGGCAGTTGGCGGAGCGCCTAGGCGTGAGCACGGAGAGCGTGCACGCCCTGATTGTTGGAGAGCACGGCGACAGTGAGTTCCCGCTCTGGAGTGAGGCGTCTATCGGCCCGGTTCCGCTGGCCGACTGGAAGGTTGGCGGCCACGGCCGTGTGCTTGCCCAAGCTGAACTAGATCAAATCGCCTTCGATGTGAAGAACGCAGCCTACAAGGTGATTGAGGGCAAGGGTGCAACCAACTTTGCTATCGGACTATCGTCGGCTCGCATCGTTGAGGCCGTGCTGCGCGACGAGGGAGTGGTGCTGCCGGTTTCGTCCGTGCTAGACAACTACCTTGGCGTGAGCAATGTTGCCCTCAGCGTGCCAACCCTGGTGAACCGCAACGGTGCCGCCCAAACCATTGAGGTGCGCATGAGCGACGAGGAGCTGGCCAAGTTCCAGAACTCGGCCGCAACCCTTCGCAAGAGCATTGAGGCGCTTGGGCTGGGCTAAACGGACTCTTCGCCAGCAAGTGGCAGCGCCTGTGTATTACCCCGAATAGCTGTACCGCCCAGCCTCGATGATTGAACAACTGGCAGAAAGCGCGTCTTTGTCTAGTCCAGTTAAAAACCAAACCCCCGAGGATGAATCGGGGAATGGTTCGACACTCGATCGAGTGACTTCCGGACTCCACGGAAGTCCAGTTACTTGCCTCGTTGATGCGTAAATCACATATAAATCTTCCCTGGCAAGACATGCGTGGAGTCTGGTTGGATACCCTCGGTGCCGTCCCTCCGAGAACAGCTAAACTTATCTGGTTGCCCCGCCACCTGGCGAGGCATACGGGCTGTAGCGCAGCTTGGTAGCGCACTTGTCTGGGGGACAAGGGGTCGCCGGTTCAAATCCGGTCAGCCCGACAAAATGCTAGGTTCCTAACTAGATGAGTCGCAGGGGGAAGCGGATAAACATGAATTCTCCGCACCCCAACGAAGTTAGACTTTTGGCATGACTGAGCGAGTATCCATGTGGCACGAAGCCAAGACCGTGCCAAACCTGCTCAGTTTTCTTCGCTTGGCACTCATTCCGGTTTTCCTCTGGTTGATTGTTAGCGGCCACGGTGGCTGGGCCATCGCGCTCCTGGCGTTCAGCGGCCTCACCGACTACCTCGATGGCTACATTGCCCGCAAATACAACCAGGTCACTCGACTCGGCAAGCTCATAGACCCCGCGGCCGATCGCCTCTACATCTTCACCACCCTCATCGGGCTGGTCATCACGGGCGTAATTCCCTACCAGCTGGCCGCCGTCATTGTTGCCCGCGATGTGATGCTGCTGATTGTTTACCCAATTCTGGCAACCCACGGTTACGGGCCGCTGCCCGTGCACTACCTGGGAAAGGCCGGCACCTTTGCTCTGCTTTACGCCTTCCCGTTGCTGCTCATGGCAAACGTTTGGAGTTCAGCAAACTTTGTGATTTTACCCATCGCGTGGGCCTTCGCACTCTGGGGCGCGGGCCTTTACTGGTGGGCGGGTTTTGTGTACGTTATGCAAGTAAAAGATCTGGTTTTGGGGGAGCGCGCGAGCCGCTAGGCTTGCGTGTAGGGAGACACAAATGCAGGATTTCACCGCACCTGGACAGGGCAAAGACGAGGTAACAGACACTCAGCGTTTCAGCGAGGATCTGCTTGCCATGGCTGGCTCCAACCTGTCCACGAGTGAGGCTGAAGCCATCGCCGCCCTCCCGAGTGGTCACGCGCTGCTCATCGTCAAGCGCGGCGCCGACATCGGTGCGCGCTTTCTTCTAGACCAGGATGTTAACACCGCCGGCCGCCACCCAAACGCCGACATCTTCCTTGACGACGTAACGGTTTCGCGCCGCCACGCCGAGTTTCTGCGCCACGGCACCAGCTTTGAGGTCAAGGACCTCGGCTCGCTCAACGGCACCTACTTCGATGGTGTCCGCATTGAGACCGCCCTGCTGGACGACGGCGCCGAGGTTCAGATTGGCAAGTTCCGCATGACCTTCTATGCCTCGCCGCTGGATAAGCGAGCCGCGTAATGGCCCAAACCTCAACCGCCAGGCTGCATGTAGCCGGCGGAAGCAAGCTCTATACCATCGGTCAGGTAATCAACCAGCTCGATGGCGACTATCCGGGTCTCACTTCATCCAAGCTGCGCTTCCTGGAGGACGAGGGGCTCATCACCCCGCAGCGAACCAACAGCGGGTACCGCAAATACACCTCCGATGACGTGGAGCGCATCCGCATCATTCTGGAACTGCAGAACCGAAAACTGCCACTGAAGGTGATTTACGACTACCTGAGTCAGCTGGATGCGGGCGTAAGCGCCAGCCTTCCGGGAGACCAGGATGCACCGGAGCCAGCCCTTCGCAAGCTGCGCGCCCGCAAGATCACCAGGCTCGAGCTAACCGCCGAAACCGGCATCAGCGACGCCATGATTGCCGAGGCGCAGGACATGAAGTTCCTGGGCGCCGAGCCTTTCGACTTTGGCGCGCTGGAGGTTTGTCGCGCGCTGGTAAATCTGCGTCGCTTCGGCATCACTCCCCGCCACCTTGCCGGCCACAAGACTCTAATCGACAGAGAGATCGCCATCATCGAGGGCGTGCTGGCTCCCGTGAAGGGTCGCAAGGATGTCTCGGCACGCGCAAAGGCCGCGGACTACGCGCGCGAAATTGAGCAGCAGTTTGACACAATTCGCACCGAACTGATTGCCTCGTTCATCTCAAAATTCGAGAACTAAAAACCGCGCCGTTAAGCCCGACACGCCGTAACGAATTCTTGCGGGGTATTGACCCCATCGTTCACCAGAATTAAACCTGTACTTGAACCTTTAAAGTTCGGCTCTCAAGCGGGAAGGATGCGCAATGTCAGAGCATGACCAAACCGCAACTCCCGCAGCCGCCGCGGGTAGCGAGTACGCCGACACACTGTTCAGCGATGACCTGCCGGCAACCGATGACAAGAGCGGCTACCGCGGAACCTCGGCGGCCAAGGCCGTTGGTATTTCATACCGTCAGCTGGACTACTGGGATCGCACCGCGCTGGTTCAGCCGTCGGTGCGCGGCGCCTCCGGTTCAGGCACCCAGCGTCTGTATTCATTCCGCGATGTCCTGGTGCTCAAGTTGGTGAAGAGCCTGCTCGACATCGGTGTTTCGCTTCAGCAGATCCGTACCGCCATTGACGAGCTTCGCTCGGCTGGCATCCACGAGCTTTCCGGCATCACACTGATGTCCGATGGCGCACGCGTTTACCTGTGCACCACCCACGACGAGGTAATCGACCTCTTGGGTCGCGGCCAGGGCGTGTTTGGTATCGCGGTGGGCAAGGCTCTCAGCGAGGTCCAGGCAACGCTGGCCAACATCCACCCGGATTCGGTTTCGGAGCTGGACGAGCTGGCGAGCCGCCGCGAGCGCAAGCGCGCCGTCTAAGAACTAATCCTTTTTTGCGCGTCTAAAGAACGACGACTTCACCGAAGCATCTTTGGCGCCACGCGCGCTTCGGCCGCGACGCTGCTTCCTGGCTGCCTCGCGTAGCGAATCCTGGATGAGATTCAATACCTGATCGAAAAGCCCGGAGAGTTCGGCTGCGGCATCGCCTGGCCAGGAGTGGATTGGGCGGGCGGCTCCTTGAGCCTGCTGAACGGCAGCGCGCTCAGGCAGGTGAACCGGCAGCAGCGCCTGTCCAACAATCTGAGCAAGCTCGCTCTGGCGGTATTCGTGTTCGGTGAACGAGCCGTTTACGCGGTTCAGCACCACGCCGGCCAAAGCCAGGCGGTGGTTCAGCTGGTCGTGAACCTCATCCACGGCCTGAATGGCGCGCTTGATGCCGCTAACCGCAAAGATTCCGGGTTCGGAAACCAGAAGCACTCGGTCGCTGGCCGCCCATGCGCTACGGGTTAGGCCATTCAGCGATGGCGGGGTGTCGATAATCACCAGGTCGTAGTCGTCCTCAACCTCGCTGAGGGCGTGCTCAAGCTTCCAGAGGTCACGCAGAGTTGGTGAGGGGGAGTCGTATGCGCTGGCCAGCGGTTCGCCAACCATGACATCTATTTTTGAAGTCTGTGACTTGTTCCAACTGGAGGGTAGAATTGCCTTCTGTACAACGGAGTGCACGGGGCGCTTGATTACGTCAACAACAGTCGTTTCATAATCCCCGATGGCACCCAGACCTGTGGAAGCATCGCACTGTGTGTCAAGGTCTACCACCAACGTACGTAGCCCCTTGGCATAGGCGGCCGAAGCCAGGCCTAGAGAGACCGTGGTTTTGCCTACGCCCCCCTTCAGGGAGCTAACGCTGAGAACATGCACCTCTCTAGGCTACCCACAAAATTTGGGAGTCCCTTAAAACTTCGGTAGGGAAGGAAACACATGTTCAAAAAGATCTTGGTGGCAAACCGCGGCGAGATTGCGGTACGTGCATTCCGCGCGGCTTACGAGCTGGGCGCCAAGACCGTGGCTGTGTTCCCATACGAGGATCGCAACTCCGCCCATCGCATGAAGGCCGATGAGGCATATCAGATTGGAACCGTGGGTCACCCGGTTCGCGCCTACCTCGATGTTTCCGAGATCATCCGTGTAGCCAAGGAGAGCGGCGCAGACGCCGTTTACCCGGGCTACGGGTTCCTTAGCGAAAACCCAGAGCTGGCCAACGCCTGCGCCGAGAACGGCATCACCTTCATTGGACCGAAGGCGAATGTTCTGGAACTTGCCGGCGACAAGGTGAACGCCAAGGCCGCTGCAATCGCCGCAGGCGTGCCAGTTTTGAAGAGCACCCAGTCCAGCGCGGACGTTGATTTCCTGATGAACGAGTCCGACTCAATCGGCTTCCCTCTGTTCGTGAAGGCGGTTGCCGGAGGTGGTGGCCGCGGCATGCGTCGCGTTGCAACCAAGGACGAACTACGTGCGGCACTGGTTGAGGCGTCGCGCGAGGCCGAGAGCGCATTTGGCGACGGCCGCGTCTTCCTGGAGCAGGCCGTTCTGCGCCCACGGCACATTGAGGTTCAGCTGCTTGCCGACAACGCTGGCAATGTGGTTCACCTGTTTGAGCGCGACTGCTCCATTCAGCGCCGCAACCAGAAGGTTGTTGAGATTGCACCTGCTCCGCTACTGGACGACACCCTGCGTAAGCAGCTTTTCCGCGACGCCGTTGCCTTTGCCAAGGAGATCGGCTACGCCAACGCTGGAACCGTGGAGTTCTTGATTGACACGGTTGGCGCCAATGCCGGCAAGCACGTTTTCATCGAGATGAACCCTCGTATTCAGGTGGAGCACACCGTATCCGAGGAGATCACCGACATCGACCTGGTTCAGAGCCAGATGCGAATCGCTTCGGGCGAGACCCTGGCCGACCTAGGCCTGAGCCAGGACACCATCACCTGCCACGGCTTTGCCGTCCAGTGCCGCATCACCACCGAGGACCCGGCCCAGGGCTTCCGTCCGGACACCGGCAAGATCACCACTTACCGTTCGCCAGGCGGCGCCGGCATTCGCCTCGATGGCGGAACCGTGTCCACCGGTGCCGAGGTGAGCCCATTCTTCGACAGCATGCTGGTGAAGCTCATCGCCAAGGGCCGCGACTTCCCGAGCGCCGTCACCCGCGCCCGCCGCGCGCTGGCCGAGTTCCGCATCCGCGGTGTCTCGACCAACATCGCCTACCTGCAGGCCGTGATGAGCGACCCAACCTTCATCAGCGGCGATCTGAGCACCTCTTTCATCGATGAGCGCCCGGAACTGTTCAAGGCCAAGGCCAGCCAGGACCGCGGAACCAAGATCCTGCAGTGGCTTGCCGAGGTAACGGTGAACCAGCCTTACGGCCCACGCAACGGCCGCCTCAACCCGGAGGAAAAGCTGCCAAAGGTTGATCTGCTTCAGCCCGCTCCCGCCGGTTCGCGCCAGCGCCTGCAGCAGCTTGGCCCCGCAGGCTTTGCCAAGGCGCTGCGCCAGCAGACCGCCGTGGCCGTCACCGACACCACCTTCCGCGATGCCCACCAGAGCCTGCTCGCCACCCGCGTTCGCGGCCGCGACCTGGTTCAGGTTGGACCATACGTTTCGCGCCTCACCCCTCAGCTGCTCTCGGTTGAGGCCTGGGGTGGCGCAACCTACGACGTTGCGCTGAGATTCCTAGGCGAAGACCCTTGGGAGCGCCTGGCCAACCTGCGCGCGGCAATGCCAAACGTTTGCATCCAGATGCTGCTGCGCGGCCGCAACACCGTTGGCTACACCCCGTACCCAACCGAGGTGACCGACGCCTTCGTCAAGGAGGCCGCCGCCACCGGCGTTGACATTTTCCGCATCTTCGACGCCCTCAACGATGTTGACCAGATGCGCCCAGCCATCCAGGCGGTTGTGAACACTGGAACCGCTGTTGCCGAGGTTGCGCTCTGCTACACGGCGGACCTACTGGACCCGGAAGAGAAGCTCTACACCCTGGACTACTACCTGGGTCTGGCGCAGCAGATTGTTGACGCCGGTGCGCACATCATCGCCATCAAGGACATGGCCGGTCTGCTTCGTCCGGCCGCCGCAGCCAGGCTCGTGACCGCGCTGCGCGAGCGCTTTGAACTGCCGGTCCACCTGCACACCCACGACACCGCAGGCGGTCAGTTGGCCACCCTGATGGCCGCAATCAATGCGGGAGTGGATGCTGTTGACGTTGCGTCCGCCCCGATGGCAGGAACCACCAGCCAGCCTTCGGCCTCGGCACTCGTGGCCGCACTGGCTCACACCGAGCGCGACACCCTTATCCCGCTCTCGGCAGTCACCGCGCTGGAGCCGTACTGGGAGACCGTGCGCAACGTTTACTCGCCGTTCGAGAGCGGCCTACCTGGCCCGACCGGCCGTGTTTACAAGCACGAAATCCCCGGTGGCCAGCTATCCAACCTGCGCCAGCAGGCGATTGCGCTTGGCCTCGGAGACCACTTCGAGCGCGTTGAGGACATGTATGCCGCCGCGAGCGAGCTGCTAGGCCGCCCAACCAAGGTGACCCCGTCATCCAAGGTTGTTGGAGACCTGGCGCTGCACCTGGTTGCGGTAAACGCAGACCCGGCAGACTTTGCCAACAACCCGCAAAACTACGACATCCCAGACAGCGTGATTGGCTTCATGGCCGGCGAGCTGGGAGACCTGCCGGGCGGATGGCCGGAGCCGTTCCGCACCAAGGTACTGCAGGGCAAGCACCCTAAGTTTGGCATCACCCCGGTTAGCACCGAGGACCTGGCAACCCTCGAGGGAAGCGACGCCAGCGCGCGCCGAGCCACCCTCAACCGACTGCTGTTCCCCGGCCCAACCAACGACTTCCTGAAGGTGCGCGACACCTACGGCAAGCTGGACAACGTTGACACGGTTGACTACCTTTACGGCCTGGAGCAGGGCAAGGAGCACGTCATCGACATCGCTCGCGGTGTGCGCCTGTACGTTGGCCTGGAGGCAATTGGTGGCGCAGACGCCAAGGGCTTCCGCACCGTGATGACCACTCTCAACGGCCAGCTTCGCCCGATTCTGGTGCGCGACCACAAGATCAAAGTTGCAACCGTCCAGGCCGAGAAGGCAGACACCAACAACATGGGCCACGTTGCCGCGCCGTTCTCCGGCGTGGTAACCATCCAGGTTGTTGAGGGCACGCCGGTTGAGGTTGGCCAGCCAGTGGCAACCATCGAGGCAATGAAGATGGAGGCAACCATTACCGCCAGCAAGGCCGGTGTGGTGCAACGCTTAGCCATTGGCAAGGCCCAGGCGGTAGACGCGGGAGACCTTATCCTCGTCATCGAATAGGGAACTCCACAGTCCGCTCGGTTAGAATAGTTGGGTTAGCCCAACCCGGGCGGGGGAGTTCTCAGGAGGTCTATATGGCATTCGGACGCAAGAAACCCGAAAACTCTTCGGACATCTTTGCAGAGGTAGTTCCGGCAGCGGAACCTAAAGGCCACAACCTGGCCGAGGTTGCAGTAGATGCAGGAACCGTTGACGTCACGCCTGCAACCGCGAGCATCCCAATCGCAACCGAGGCCCTGGTTCCAGACCTGAGCGTTGCGCCAGCTTCTGTTTCCGTACCTGTGGCAACAGGAGTTCCCGCGGCCTCAGAGCCAGTCCGCAGCAACTACAGCCGCCGCGACAGCCTGCGAGGAAACGCCTTCGATGCCCCGGAGCCAGCCGCGATGCTCACCGCGGACCGACTGATCGATACCTCAAACCGCTTCCGCCCAGCACCCGAGTCGGGCTTTCGTCGCTTCCTTTACTTTGCAACCCTGAAGGCCTGGAATCTCGGCGACAGTCTGGCGGTGCGTGAGCGCAAGGCCATCGAGGCCCGCATCGCTGCCCACCTCGAGGGTGGAACCATGTTTGTGCCAGTGCTCACCCGCAAGGGCGGCGTTGGTAAGACCACCATCACCACGCTCTTGGGCATGGCTCTGGCTCTCACCCGCGAGGACCGAGTAATCGCGATCGATGCCAACCCGGACCGCGGAACCCTGGCCGAGCGCGTCTCCAAGGGAACTCGCTTCACGGTGCGTGACGTAGTCAACCGTGCCGCCAGCATCGATGGCTTCACCGACTTCTCATCGATGGTTTCGCGTGACGTTACCCGCCTGGATGTACTGGCCTCCGACAACGACCCGATGCTATCCGAGGCCTTCAACGAGGGCGACTACAACGTTGTTGCCGATATGGCGGCCCGCTACTACTCGCTGGTTCTTACCGACTGCGGTACCGGCATTGTGCACTCCGTGATGCGGCCAACTCTGCAGCGAGCCAACGGTATCGTCATTGTCTCGGGTGGATCGGTTGACGAGGCCCGACTGGCTTCCGAGACCCTGACCTGGCTTGAGGCAAACGACTACGGCGACCTGGTTCGTAACGCCGTTGTGGCTCTCAACACCGCCACTCAGGCAACCGAACTGGTGAAGCTCGATGAGATCGAGGCCCACTTCGCCAGCCGTGTTCGCGCGGTGGTTCGCATTCCTTACGACCCAGCCCTGGCCGCCGGTTCCGTCATCAAGTTTGCCGAGCTGAAGAAGCACACCCGCGAGGCCGCGCTTGAGCTTGCCGCGCTGGTTGTAGACAGCCTGCCGCACGCCAACTAACCGCAAAAGAGCAATGACCGTACGCGAAATTCGCCTGTTTGGCGACCCCGTGCTGAAGAGCGTGTGTGACCCCGTGCGCGAGTTTGGCCCGAAGCTGCAGGAATTAGCGCAAGACCTGTTAGACACCACCACCAAGATTTCCGGTAGGGCGGGCGTTGCCGCCAACCAGATAGGGGTTGGCCTGCGCGCGTTCTCCTGGAATGTTGAGGGCAAGAGCGGCGTGATCTTCAACCCGAGGGTGGTTGAGGTTCGCGGCGAGAAGCGCCTGGTTCAGGAGGGTTGCCTGAGTGTACCCGGCCTGTGGCACGAGACCCCGCGCCACGACTACGCCCGCGTTGAGGGCTTTGACGTTGACGGCAACCCAATCACTCTGGAGGGGCACGGCCTAATGGCCCAGGCGCTCCAGCACGAGTGTGATCACCTGGACGGCTACCTCTACCTCGACAGGCTGGAGGCCGAGGAACGCAAAGTGGCAATGCGCAAGCTGCGCGAGCAGGACTGGTTCAAGCGCGGCTAGCGACCTCAAACAACGGCAGCACCGGGCCCGCGGCTAGTCCTCGCCGTAGATCTCCGCAATCTGGGCGGCAAAGTCCTTGGCAACAACGTTGCGCTTAATCTTCAACGATGGCGTAACGTGGCCAGACTCCTGAGTGAGCTCGCAGTCCAGAATCACAAACTTCTTGATTGCCTCGGCCTTGGAAACCGTGCGATTGACGCGGTCGATCGCGTTCTGCACCTCCGCCATCACCGTCGGGTGGCTGGCTGCCTCGGCAATGGTCATCTGCTTGTTCAGGCCGTGGCTGCCTAACCAAATCGGCAGCATCTCGCCATCGAGAGAGATCAGGCAGGCGATGAAAGGCTTGTTGTCGCCAATCACAACCGCCTGACCAATCAGCGGATCGGCGCGCAGCGGGTCTTCCATCGGGGCGGGGGCAACGTTCTTGCCGCCAGCGGTGATTAGCAGCTCCTTCTTGCGGCCCGTGATGGTGAGGAATCCGTCCTCATCAAGCGCGCCGATGTCGCCGGTGCGGAACCAGCCGTCAACGATGGCCTCCGCGGTGGCGGCAGGGTTGTTGTGGTAGCGCTGCAGCACGTTGCTCCCGCGCAGGAGGATCTCGCCGTCGTCGGCAATCTTGATTCCGCAACCCGGTAGCAGGCGACCAACCTTGCCAATTCGGATGCTCTCCGGGCGGGCCACCATCGCCGGCGCGGTGGTTTCGGTGAGGCCGTAGCCCTCGAGCACAATCAGGCCTATTGCGCGGTAGAAGTGTCCGAGGCGCACGCCCAGAGGGGCGCCACCGGAGACGGCGAAGCGCACCTGCCCGCCCATGTTCTCGCGAATCTTCGAGAAGATTAGGCGGTCGAACACCCAGAATTTCAGTCGCAGGCTCAGGCTTGGGCCATCGCTGGTGTCCTTGGCCATGGAGTAACGCACGGCCACGTCCGCGGCCTTGCGGAACAGGTCGCCCTTACCGGCCGCCTCCGCCTTCTGCTCGGCCAGGTTGTAAACCTTTTCAAAGACGCGTGGCACAGCAAGCAAAAAGTTGGGGTGGAAGGTCTGCATGGCCTTGGCCAGGTTACGGATGTCTGCCTGGTGGCCAACCTTCACGCCGGAGTGAACTGCAAGCACCTCGATGAAGCGTGCGAAAACGTGCGCCAGCGGAAGGAACAGCAGGGTGGTGTGGCCATCCTTGACCACCTCTGGAATCTCAAGCTTCGCGTTCTTGCTCAGGTCAACAAAGCCGCGATGCGCCAGTTCACAACCCTTTGGCATCCCCGTGGTTCCGCTGGTATAGATGATGGTGGCTAGATCGTCCAAGCCGCTGCTGGTGCGGGCGTGCTCTAGCGTCTTGTCATCGATGCGCTCACCGAGCGAACGCAGCCTGTCGAGTGAGCCGTCCCAGGCGCGCCAAACCTCACGCAGGTAGGCGCTCTGGCTGCGAACCTGCTCCAGCTTGGCCTCCATTTCGGGGGTCTCCAAATACACGCCAACGGCCTCGGAGTCGGAGAGAATCCAAGCCATCTGGCTGGCGGAGGAAGTCTCGTAGATTGGCACGGGAACCGCGCCGGCAAACCAGAGAGCAAAATCAATCAGCGTCCACTCGTAGCTGGTGTGCGCCATGATGGCAACTCGCTGACCAGGAAGTACGCCCCCCGCAATGAATCCCTTGGCCAGAACCCGCACTTGATTCAGAAACTCGGTTGCCGAGACATCCAACCAGCTGTTGCCATCTTCGCTCTGCAGCGCGTAGAGCGGAATCTTCGGTGTCTTTGCGGCGCGCTCAACAAGCAAATCTGTGATGTTGCTTGCCGGGTCCGATTCAATCAATGATGGAAGATCGTAGCCCTGCATCGTTGCCCTCCTCGTTGCGGTCATTTGCTCTACTTTACTGGCTTGGCGCACCCTTTCGATGGCTAAACTTTTAGAGATAAATCCCAGTCTTAGATAGGTGTGGAATGTACGCGGTTGGCATTGACATTGGTGGCACCAAGATTGCCGGCGCACTCGTTGACCCGGCTGGCAACATTGTGCGCGAGCTGCGCGTTCCCACCCCCGCAACCGACCGCGAGGCCATCGTTGATGCCGTGGCAAACCTGATCAACGTGCTCTCCGAGGGGGAGCAGGTGATTGGCGCTGGCGTTGCGGCTGCCGGATTCATCGATGCGGAACAGGCAAACATTG
>Ga0213920_1000538_pt1 | contig 28559 bp, 23 predicted proteins | sample McNCre1117MG_FD_161054 | JGI IMG/M metagenome (GOLD analysis project Ga0213920, IMG submission 161054) | Freshwater microbial communities from McNutts Creek, Athens, Georgia, United States - 11-17 MG | ecosystem: Environmental > Aquatic > Freshwater > Creek | place: USA: Georgia | collected...
CCGCCGCCGGGCCACCCCAAGGCGGGTCAGCCCCCTCGGGGGGCAGCGAGGACACGCCAGTGCCGAGCGTGGGGATCCGTTACACCTGCGGTAACTGCGACAACTGCCTGCAACCCCCTGAGATTTGGGACGGCACAGAAGCCGCCCGCATGCTGCTGTCCACCATCTACCGCATCAAGCAACAAAGCGGCATGTCGTTTGGCGCGGGTCATGTGATGGACATCTTGCGTGGCAAAGCCACCGAGAAAGTCAACCAATACGGCCACGACAAGCTCAGCACCTTTGGCATTGGCGCGCATTTCAGCGAGGTACAACTGCGCGGCGTCTTGCGCCAGCTCATCGCGCTGGGCGCTTTGGGTGTGAACGCGCAAGCCTTCAACACCTTGTATTTGACCGAGGCCTCACGCGCGGTGCTCAAAGGTGAAGTCACGGTGCGCCTGCGCGCCTCGGTGTCCACGCCTGCCGACCGCAAAGGCAAGCGCAACGCCAGCGGTGCGTCCAAACCCGCACCTATTGCGCTAGACGCACAAGCCCAAACCCGCTACGAAGCGCTCAAAGCATGGCGGGCCGACGTGGCCAAGTCGCACAATCTGCCCGCTTACGTCATCTTTCACGATGCAACGCTGGCTGCCATCGCCCAAGCCGAACCGCAAGACCTCGAAGCGCTGCAAGGCATCGCAGGCATCGGTACCAAAAAGCTTGAAGCCTACGGCGACGAAGTGTTGCGCGTGGTGGCACAACCCGCTTAAAACCACGGTTTTCGGCGGGTTTACCCTGTCACGGCGATGACTACAAAACAGGTCAACTCCCCTAGAATTTGTGAAACTCATATTCATGAAAGAGACAAGCCATGTCCAATGACACCCACGCGCATGATGCTGAACAAGATGTAGTTGAAGCCATCGTCCCCTTGATGCCCATCGTCTTGCCTGTGGCGGGTGCGATCCTGATTTTCTTGTTGGCCTTCATCGCCGTCACAATGGCTTAAACCCTAGAAATGACCGCAAGATGATCGGTTGTCAAACTCAAAAAGCGCCTCTAAGTGGCGCTTTTTTGTCTTTTTGACTCGTAACCTGGCGCTAGGCCAAACCCTAGAAATTACATAAAACAGCTAAATAATTGATGCTTTTAAATTAATTGTTGTGGCTTATAAGGGTTTTGCAAGCTTCAGGAAGGACAGAGTTTCATAAAATAAACAACCGTTTGGTCTAGGCCAACGGCAATGAATTGAGGTCAGAGCCTCGCGATAACGGGCAGGGCTCTGACCTCAATTTTTTGACTTAGGAGCTTTTCATGAACATCCATGCACCCGCATATGTAAAAAACCCAAAGCTAATTGCTTGGGTCGGCGAAATGGCCGCTTTGTGCAAGCCAGACACCATCTACTGGTGTGACGGCAGCGACGAGGAATACAACCGCCTGTGCCAGCAGCTGGTCGACGCAGGCACCTTCAAAAAGCTGAACCCTGCCAAGCGCCCCAACTCTTTCTTGGCTTGCTCTGACCCTTCAGACGTGGCGCGCGTGGAAGACCGCACCTACATCTGCTCAGAGAAAAAAGAAAACGCTGGCCCCACCAACAACTGGATGGCCCCCGCTGAAATGCGCGCCACCCTGCAACCCCTGTTTGACGGCTGCATGAAAGGCCGCACCATGTATGTGGTGCCTTTCAGCATGGGCCCTTTGGGTTCGCACATTGCCCACGTTGGCATTGAGTTGACCGACAGCGCCTACGTCGCCGTGAACCAAAAAATCATGACGCGTATGGGCAAAGCCGTGTACGACGTGATCGGCGCGGACGGCCCCTTCGTGCCTTGCGTGCACACTGTGGGCGCACCGTTGGCCGCAGGCCAAGCCGACGTCAAATGGCCTTGCAACAAAACCAAATACATCGTGCATTACCCAGAGACTCGCGAAATCTGGTCTTACGGCTCTGGCTACGGCGGCAACGCTTTGTTGGGTAAGAAGTGCTTTGCCTTGCGTATCGCGTCCAATATGGGCCGCGACCAAGGCTGGTTGGCCGAACACATGCTCATCTTGGGCGTGACCAACCCGCAAGGCAAGAAGTACCACGTCGCTGCCGCTTTCCCCAGCGCTTGCGGCAAAACCAACTTCTCCATGCTCGTGCCGCCCGAAGGCTTCGACGGCTGGAAAGTCACCACCATCGGTGACGACATCGCTTGGATCAAGCCGCACTCAGACGGCAAGTTGTACGCCATCAACCCAGAAGCGGGTTACTTCGGCGTGGCCCCTGGCACCAACTTCCACACCAACCCCAACTGCATGGCCAGCTTGGACAAGAACGTCATCTTCACCAACGTCGCATTGACCGACGACGGCGACGTGTGGTGGGAAGGTATGGAAAAAGACACAGGCGCTATGCCCGACCACCTGATCGATTGGCAAGGCAAAGACTGGACCCCAACCATTGCCAAAGAAACAGGCGCCAAAGCTGCTCACCCCAACGCCCGCTTCACCGTGGCTGCCACCAACAACCCCGCCTTGGACCACCAATGGGATGATGCAGATGGCGTGGCCATTGACGCGTTCATCTTCGGCGGTCGCCGCTCCACCACCGTGCCTTTGGTCACCGAAGCACGCAACTGGACCGAGGGCGTGTACATGGCTGCGACCATGGGCTCAGAGACCACCGCCGCGGCCGCTGGCCAACAAGGCGTGGTGCGCCGCGACCCCTTCGCCATGTTGCCGTTCATGGGCTACAACATGAGCGACTACTTCCAACACTGGCTCAACATGGGCGATACGCTCAAAGCTGGCGGCGCCAAAGTACCGGCTATCTACTGCGTCAACTGGTTCCGCAAGGGTGACGACGGCAAGTTTGTGTGGCCTGGCTACGGCGAAAACATGCGCGTCTTGAAGTGGATGATTGACCGCATCGAGGGTCAAGCCCATGGCAAAGAAAACGTGTTCGGCGTGAGCCCCACGTATGAAGAAATCAACTGGACTGGCTTGAACTTCACCGCCGAGCAATTCAAAACTGTCACCAGCATCGACAAAGCTGCTTGGGTGGCTGAGTTGAAACTGCACGAAGAGCTGTTCACCCAATTGGCTTACAACTTGCCTTCTGAAATGACCACGACCAAGGCCGCTTTGGCTGCACGCTTGGAAGCCTAATCAGCCCGACACACTCGGCCAACGCCGAGTGTTACAAAACAAGAAGCCCCGCAAGTTGCAAAGCTTGCGGGGCTTCTTGTTGGTGAGCGCTGGGCAAGCATTTATGCGTTTTGAATCACCGCAATCAAAGCGTTCACTGCTTGTTTCGCCTGCTCGCCTTCGGCGTAAAGCTCGACCAAATCATCATGCGCAGCACCCAAGGACATCACGTGTGCAACCGACTTGGCGTCCACGGTTCGACCGTGGCAAGCGATGGTGATGAGCCCATCGAAGTGAGATGCCGTCATGGCGAACTGCGCCGCCACACGTGGATCGAGCCCAGCCCTGCCTGTGAGTTTGAGTGTGATGGGTAAGGTGTGTTCCATCATATTTGCACCCGTGTTCCAAGTTCAACCACTGAGTTATCTGGCAAGTGGAAGAACTCCACCACGCCCCCCGAATTGCGCGTCATGGCTGAGAACAGTTTTTCTCGCCACTGCGCCATCCCACTGCCAGGTGTCGACACCACTGTTTCACGGCTTAAGAAGTAAGAGGTTTCAAAGACTGGGATTTCAAGCCCCAACTCTTGGCAATGCGTCAGTGCTTTAGGCACGTCTGGCGCGTTCATAAAACCGAACCGAATCCACACTTGCCAGAAGTGTTCGCTCAAATGCTCCACACGCACGCGGTGTTTGTCAGAAACCCAAGGCACGTTGTCAAACTCCACTGTCATGATGATGTTTTTCTCGTGCAGCACTTGGTTGTGTTTCATGTTGTGCAGCAAAGCCTGAGGCACCGTTTGAGGGTCAGCCACTGCGTAAATCGCCGTGCGCTTGGCTAAGTAGGTGTTGCCTGTGTCGATGTGTTGAATGAAAGTTTTCAAATCCAAACCATCACGGCGAATGGTCTCTACGACCAACTCGCGACCACGCGACCAAGTGGTCATCACCACGTACAAGGTAACGCCCATGGCCAATGGGAGCCAACCACCATCAAAGAATTTGATAATGCAGCCCGCAAACAAGAACGCGTCAATGCACAGGAAAAACAAGGTAGCTGCCACGGCCAAGGGCGTGGGCATTTTCCATGCATCGTGCACAACGAAGTAGGTCATCACAGTGGTGATCACCATGGTCAAGGTCACCGCAATGCCGTAAGCACCAGCCAACGCCGACGAGCTTCGAAAGGCCAACACGGCAATGACCACCCCTGCCAACAAAATCCAATTCACTGCGGACATGTAGATTTGCCCCACCTCTTGTTCGGAGGTGTACTTGATGTTCATGCGCGGCAAGAACCCCAACAAAATGGCCTGCTTGGTCATGGAGTACGCGCCCGAGATCACCGCTTGTGAAGCAATGATGGCGGCCACGGTTGCCAGCACCACGGCAGGTATCAGCCAAGCCTCGGGGAACATGCGAAAGAAAGGGTTTTCAATGGCTGAGGCATCGCGCATCAACAAAGCGCCTTGCCCCATGTAGTGCAACACCAAGCTCGGCATGACCAAGCCCATCCACGCGATTTGAATGGGCTTGCGGCCAAAGTGCCCCATGTCGGCATACAAGGCTTCAGCGCCGGTCAGCGCCAACACCACAGCGCCCACAACCGCCAAAATAAACGGGCCGCGGTCCCACAAAAATGTGAGGGCACGCAGCGGGTTCAAGGCTTGCAAGATCATGGGTGTTTCCAAGATTTGAATCACCCCTGTTGCACCCAAAATCAGAAACCAAACCACGATGATCGGGCCAAAGAACTTGCCCACAAAGTGCGTACCCCAGCGTTGCATGAAAAACAACATCACCAACACCGTCAGCGAAATGGGCACCACATACGGTTGCAACACAGGCGTTACCACCTCCAAGCCCTCGACCGCACCAAGCACCGAGATGGCGGGCGTGATCACGCTATCGCCATAAAACAAGGTAGCGCCAAATAAACCCAACAGCAACAAAAAGTGGCGCAGCTTGGGGTTGTACTTCACCGCATTGGCTGCCAGCGCGGTGAGGGCCAGCGCACCACCTTCACCACGGTTATCTGCACGCAAAATCAAAATCACGTACTTGAGCGTGACAATGAACATCAGCGCCCAAAAGATGGCAGATACGGCGCCAATCAAGTTCTCGGGTGTGAGCGCCACACCGGTGGCCGGCAAAAACACTTCTTTGACCGTGTAAAGCGGGCTGGTACCAATATCGCCGTACACCACGCCAATCGCACCCAAGGCCAACGCAGCAGTTGACTGGCGCTTGATGTGCGCCGATGGGTTGTCTGCATCTATCACTGACATGAGTCACTCCTGTTTAAGTGCCTCTAGATTGCCAGCTTCGGCGTTAGGAAAGCATAAGTGTCTACATGTGTGAGCTATTCTGCTAGCCGATAGCCCACACCCGGCTCGGTCAACAACAAGGTGGGCTCGGTCGGGTTGGCTTCTAGCTTGGCGCGCAGCTGGCCCATGTACAGGCGCAAGTAGTGGGTTTGGTCCACATGCTCCGCACCCCACACATCCACCAGCAGTTGGCGGTGCGTCACCACCTGCCCCGCCTGGCGCACCAGACGCGCCAGCAGTTTGAACTCAGTAGGGGTCAAGTGCACAGACTCGCCCGCTTTGAGCACGGTGTGTTTGGCGAGATCAATCTCCAACGCGCCGCAGTGGTATTGGGTCTGCGGAGCCAACACCACCGTACCGCGATGACGCAGCGTGACACGCATGCGCGCCAGTAACTCGCTGATGCTGAAGGGTTTGACCAAATAGTCATCTGCGCCCGCATCGAGCAAGGCCACTTTATTGGCATCGTCATGACGCGCTGAAATGATCAGCGCAGGCAAGGCATATTGCGCACGCACGGTGTGCAGAAGGTCGCCACCATCGCCATCGGGCAGGCCCAAATCTAAGATCAACAAATCTACAGGGGTATCTGAGGTCATGTTGTGACGCAGTACAGCGCTCGCATCGGCCACACTACCGCTTGCCATCACCTCGTAGCCCTCCACAGTCAGCGCGTCGCGCAAAGTTTGGCGCAACTCACGGTCGTCCTCCACCAACAAAACTTTGAGCGCCATGAGTTTAGGCCTCCACCATCACATTGGGTTGTTGATCCACGGGCAACGAGAGGCACATCACTGCGCCGTGCGGTGCCCGGTCTTCAACCCACAACTTAGCGCCATGCACTTTGGCAATTGCCTTGCACACAGCCAAGCCCACGCCCATGCCACGACGTAACTGCGTAACGTCTGAGGCATCCGCTTGTGCAGCCTCCGTATGCACGCGCTCGAAGGCGTGGAACACTTTGTCTTTCCAAGCATCCGCAATGCCCGGCCCTTGGTCCATGACACGCACCTCAAGGGTCTCGGCTTTCGCCTGTACTTGAATGTCGATAGGCGCATTAGCCGGGCTGTACTTGATGGCGTTTTCAATCAAGTTATCAAACAGCTGCACCAACAAAATCGCGTCGCAGTGGATGAGCGGCAAACCACCGGGCACAGCGACCACCATGCGACGCTGTGGATGGCGCTGTCGCGCGTTGGCCAGCACCGAGCCTAAGATTTCTTGCAAAGACTCCCAGTCTTTTTTGATTTGCAAGGGCGCTGCATCCAGTCTCGCCAACTGCAAGGTGTTGGTGGTCATGCGGTTGAGGTGCTGCGCTTCATCCAGCACGGTTTGGGCAAGCGAAGCGATTTTCTCGGTGCTCAAGCGCGATGCTTGGTCGTGAATGACGGATGCCGCGCCCATCAGGTTGGCCAGAGGCGTGCGGTAGTCATGCGAGATGGAGGTCAGCAAGGTATTGCGTAAGCTTTGGCTTTGTGCGTCGGCTTTGGCGCGCTCTGCCAACCTGAAGGTTTGGGTTCGTTCTATTTCTAAACCCAACAAGTCACAGACTTGCTGCAATGTGTCGCGCTGCTGCAAGGTCATGGGTTTGGGTTGCTTGCTGTGCAAGGCCGCAGCGCCAAAGACACTGGTTCTTCCACGCAGAGGCAAAAACAAAGTGGGTTGGTTTTCATGCCGCCCCGTACCGGGCCCAATGGCCCCAAACTGTTGCACACATGCCCACAAGCCCTGCACGTCTTGTGCTTGGGGCTGGCCAATCAACTGGCTGGCTTGACGCTGACCAGACGCCTCATCTTCCAGCAAAAGCACGGACACCTCACACCCACTGCCTTGCGCCAAGGCAGATTGAAGGTGTTGTCCTTGCAGACGCAAGTCACGGGTCTCACCGAACGCTTCGCTCAGAGCGCGCAATTGCTCAGAGGCCTGTGCATGCTGATGCTCCAAGTCGGCCACCCAACGCAAACGGGCCATCACATAGCTCACGACCGTGCTTACGCCCATCATGGTGACGAGCAGCAACAAGTCTTGATGCACATGCACACTGAAGGCAAAACGGGGCTCGACAAAAAACCAGTTGAACATCAACACCGAAAGTGCGCTGCACACCACCGAGGCCCAAGCCGACAGCCACACCCCCGCAATGGCGCTGGCCAGAACCAACAGCAAAGCCAAATTGGCCAGGTTGAGCTCACCATCCAAATACCAGAGCAATGCCCAAGCGCACAGCCAAACGACCGCGGCTGGCCAGCGCGCTTCAAATTTAGGCGTGGATAAACGCGAAGCGAATAAATGAGAAGTTAAGGGCACAGTCAAAGGCTAGCACAGACGATCCAAAGGTAGATTCAAACCGTATGCAACTCCATTTTGTGTTTGCTAGACAATGACGTATCTTTGCAAATACTGTCGGTCAGCCGCAATGGCGTCTGGCACCGTTATTTAAGGCATCCCCGTGAAACCCATTGCTTCTATTTTTCGCACCGTCGCCTTCGCTTTGTGCGTGGCAGCCCTGCCCGTCTTACCCGTCATGGCCCAAAACGTCATCAAGATTGGCGAGATCAACAGCTACAAAGCACAGCCTGCTTTCTTGGACCCCTACAAAAAGGGCATGGAGTTGGCCGTAGAAGAAATCAACGCTTCTGGTGGCGTGAACGGCAAACAACTGCAACTCATCACGCGTGACGACAACGCTTCGCCCGGCGACGCCGTGCGTGCTGCCGAAGAACTGTTGAGCCGAGAAAAGGTGGATGTGCTCTCGGGCGCCTTCCTCTCGCACATTGGTTTGGCGCTGGGCGACTTTGCCAAGCAGCGCAAGGTGTTCTTCTTGGCGGGCGAGCCACTGACCGACAAAATGGTTTGGCAAAACGGCAACCGCTACACCTACCGTCTGCGCGCCAGCACCTACATGCAAGTGGCCATGCTCGTGCCCGAAGCGGCCAAGCTCAAGAAAAAACGCTGGGCCGTGGTGTACCCCAATTACGAATACGGTCAGTCGGCGGCCGCCACCTTTAAGCAACTGCTCAAAGCCGCACAGCCTGATGTGGAGTTTGTGGCCGAGCAAGCACCCGCGCTGGGCAAGATTGACGCAGGCTCTGTGACACAAGCGATTGCCGATGCCAAACCCGACGCCATCTTCAACGTGTTGTTTGCCACCGACCTTGCCAAGTTTGTGCGCGAAGGCAACACACGTGGTGTGTTCCAAGGCCGTGAAGTGGTGAGCTTGCTCACGGGCGAGCCCGAGTATTTGGAACCACTCAAAGACGAAACGCCCAACGGCTGGATCGTCACCGGCTACCCTTGGTATGGCGTCCAAACAACTGAACACAAAGCCTTCTTCTTGGCCTACCACCGCAAGTACAACGACCACCCCCGCTTAGGCTCAGTCGTTGGCTACAGCATGATTCAGGCTTTGGCAGCTGGCATTGGCAAGGCCAAAAGCACCGACAGTGAGAAGCTGGTCGCGGCGTTCAGCGGCTTGAAATTCAGCACACCTTATGGCCCAGTGATGTTCCGCAAACAAGACAACCAGTCCACCATGGGCGCCTTCTTAGGCCGCACCAAAAACGACAATGGCAAGGGCGTGTTGGTAGACTACCGCTACATTGATGGCGCCAGCGTGCAACCCAGCGATGACGTTGTGAAAAAACTCAGACCGAGTAACTAAACCCAACCCACAACGCCCGCCTCTTGCGGGCGTTTTAATTTCAAACCTCACCATCATGGACATCGCCAGCTTTTTTGTGCAGGCCCTCAACGGGCTGGCCAGCGCGTCGTCTTTGTTTTTGGTGGCAGCGGGCTTGTCGCTCATTTTTGGCGTGACGCGCATCGTCAACTTCGCGCATGGCTCCTTCTTCATGCTGGGTGTGTATGTGACCTATTCGTTCGTGTCACATGCTGCGCCTGTTGTGTCCTCTGCTTTAAGTGTCGTACTGGGTAATGGCGCAGCCCAAACCACCGCCTACTTTTTGCTCTTGCTGTGCGCTGCGCTCGTCACGGGTGTGTTGGGCGCGTTGGTGGAAGTGATGTTGTTGCGCCGCGTTTACAAAGCGCCTGAGTTGTTTCAGTTGCTCGCCACCTTTGCCTTGGTGCTGGTCATCCAAGACGGCACGCTGTGGTTGTGGGGCGCAGAAGACTTGCTAGGGCCACGCGCGCCGGGACTGAGCGGCGCGGTGGATATTTTGGGTCGTCGCTTTCCCACGTATGACCTCTTTCTAATTGCCATTGGCCCAATGGTGTTGACGGTGCTTTGGTGGTGCTTGCAACGCACGCGCTTTGGCGTGTTGGTGCGCGCGGCCACACAAGACCGCGAGATGCTGGGTGCACTGGGCATCAACCCCCGCCACTTGTTCACTGCTGTGTTTGCACTGGGTTGCGCGTTGGCAGGCTTAGGCGGTGCGTTGCAACTGCCTCGCGAGCCCGCGCATTTGGGGCTGGACATGGCCACGATTGGCGACGCGTTTGTGGTGGTCGTGGTGGGCGGCATGGGCTCCATCCCCGGTGCATTTGTAGCAGCGTTGTTGATTGCCGAAATCAAAGCGCTGTGCATTGCCGTGGGTACGGTTGAAATTTTGGGCTTGTCGTTTGCATTTTCAAAACTCACCCTCGTGGTTGAGTTTTTGGTGATGGCGGCTGTGCTGATGGTGCGTCCTTGGGGCTTGTTGGGCAAACCACAAAGCGCACCGCGCCCCAGCACCGAGCAAGAAGCGCCGTTTGCTTTAGGCGATGCACGCACGCAATGGGCGTGGCTGATGGTTGGCGCGGCATTGCTCACACTGCCACTGTTCACCGTCAACTCGCCCTACACCTTGGTGCTGGGCATTGACCTGCTCACTGCTGCTTTGTTTGCCGCGAGCTTGCACTTCATCATGGGCCCTGCGGGCATGCACTCGTTTGGTCATGCGGCTTACTTTGGTGTGGGCGCATATGCGGCTGCGCTGCTGGTGTTGCGTGCGGGTGTGTCTAGCGAAGCGGCTTTGTTGTTGGCCCCACTTGTCAGCGCTTTGGTGGCTGCACCCATCGCGTGGTTTGCCGTGCGCTTGTCGGGCGTGTACTTGGCCATGCTCACCTTGGCGTTTGCACAAATTGTGTGGTCTATCTGTTTTCAGTGGGACGACTTCACGGGGGGCAGCAACGGCGTCACCGGTGTGTGGCCCAGCGCATGGTTGCAAGAGAAGTCATCTTATTACTGGCTCACGCTCACGCTGGTGGCGCTCAGCGTGATGGCATTGCGCCGTGTGCTGATGTCGCCTCTGGGCTATGCGCTGCGTGCCAGCCGAGACTCGGTAGGCCGCGCCGAAGCCATGGGCTTGAACGTCGCACGCGTACAGTGTCTGGGCTTTGTGATCGCCGCTGGTTTTGCAGGTTTGGCTGGGGCATTGTTTGCCTTCTCGAAGGGCAGCATCTCGCCTGATGTGTTGGGCGTGAGCAAGTCGGTCGACGGCTTGGTCATGGTGCTACTGGGTGGTGTGCACACGCTGGTTGGCCCGTTGGTGGGCGCAGTGACATTCACTGTGCTGCAAGACAGCTTGACCCGCAGTACCGACTATTGGCGTGCCGTGTTGGGTGGCAGCATGTTGCTGATGGTGCTGGTGTTTCCGCAGGGCATTGCGGGGTCTGTGCAGGGGCTGTGGCAACGTGTCCGTGGTGCGCGCACCTCAGATGAGCGAGGTTCGGTATGACGACGCACGACAACACTCCATTGCTCAGCGTTCAACATTTGCACAAAGCCTTCGGCGGCAACCAAGCCGTGAACGATGTGTCGTTCAACTTGCAGGCAGGCGAGTTGTTGGCGCTCATCGGGCCAAACGGCGCTGGCAAATCCACCACGTTTAATTTAGTCAACGGCCAGCTCGCACCAGACAGTGGCAGCATCACCCTAGGTGGTAAGTCACTGCTGGGCAGAAAGCCGCATCAGCTGTGGCGCATGGGTGTGAGCCGTACATTTCAAATTGCACAAACCTTTGGTTCGCTGACCGTGGCCGAGAACGTGCAAATGGCGCTGCTGTCTGCCGATGGCAAATCGCTCTCGCCTTGGCAACGCGCCACACACTATCGACGTGCAGATGCGTTACAACTACTGACGCAAGTGCAGCTAGACACCCAAGCCCATCGCCCATGCAGCGCACTGGCCTATGGCGATGTGAAACGTCTTGAGCTAGCCATGGCCTTAGCCAACGAACCACGCTTGCTGCTCATGGACGAACCCACCGCTGGCATGGCGCCTGACGAACGACACGCACTCATGCAACTCACACGCAGCTTGGTGAGTCAACGCGGCGTCGCTGTGCTGTTCACCGAGCACAGCATGGATGTGGTGTTTGAACACGCCGACCGCGTGTTGGTGATGGCGCGCGGCGCACTCATTGCGCAAGGCGCCCCTGCGCAAGTACAAGTCGACCCACAGGTGCAGACGGTGTACTTTGGCAGTGGCAAAACTTTTGGCGCAACAGGTGCGAAATCATGATGCAAGCATCCACACACGCCACAGCAACAGATGCAGCGCTACTCGATGTGCAAGGCTTAAACGCTTGGTATGGCGCAGCGCAGGTTCTATTCAACGCACAGTTGCATGTGCAACGCGGTGAAGTGGTCGCACTCATTGGGCGCAACGGTGCGGGCAAGTCGAGCACGCTCAAAGCCATCATGGGCCTCATGCCGCGACGCACGGGTCGCGTGATGTTTGCGGAACATGACATCTCGAATGCTGAGCCTTATCAAGCGGCCCGCTTGGGGCTAGGCTATGTGCCCGAAGACCGCCGCATCTTTACAAACCTCACCGTGCTGGAAAATTTGCAACTCGGTGTGCAGACTGCGCGTCACTTAGCCGATGGCACAGCGGCACCGCAATGGTCACTCGAAAAAGTGTTTACGCTTTTTCCTAACCTTGCCGATATGCAGCAACGTCCCGCGAGTCACATGAGTGGCGGCGAACAGCAAATGCTCACCGTTGCACGCACCCTCATGGGCAATCCGTTGATGGTGCTGCTCGATGAACCATCAGAAGGTGTGGCCCCCGTCATCGTGGAGCAAATGGGTGAAATGATTTTGGCGCTCAAGCGCCAAGGTGTGAGCGTGTTGTTGTCTGAACAAAACACGCACTTTGCGCAATGGGTGAGTGACCGCAGCTACACCTTAGATTGCGGCGAACTTGCGGCAGTTCAAGCCACCGTCGCCACACCCCAATAGTTGTAGCCCAAGGTCTTGGGCCAAGCGACATACGCCTCGCCGCCCGAAGTTTGAAACCCTGCGTCCTTTAGCATTTCAGGCACGTCACGCGTCAAGTGGCAACCGCCTGCCAACTTGCGCCAATACGGTTCGATACGAAATTGCCAACGGGCCACGGACGCATCGGGTGCCAAACCATGCTCGGCAAACAACAATCGGCCATTCGGTTTGAGCACGCGACGCATCTCCTGGAGCGCAGCAAATGGGTCATCAATGGAACAAAGCGTATACGTGCAGACCACGCAGTCAAACGAAGCGGATTCCAACGGCAAAGCCTCTGCAGATAAGTGCACCAACGTCACAGGTAAGCCAGCGCGTTCGCTGCGTTTTTGCGCTAGCGCATGCATTTGCTCTGCGGGGTCTACGCCTACCAAGGATTGCACTTTGGTTCGGTCGTAAAACGGCAAATTTAAACCCGTGCCAATACCCACTTCCAGGACACGTCCTGACGCAGTAGGAACCACTTTGCGGCGCTGACTTTGAATGACCGGCAAGCCGCATGCAAAATCCAAAAGATAAGGCAACACATGCTGGTCGTACCAGCTGCGTGATGTGGCGTTAGGCGTAGGTGTTGTCATAGCAATTCATCAAAGCAGTTGTGGTCCAGCTTTGCCGCGCTTGACCACATAGCTTGCTTGCGTTTTGAAACCTGCCTCGCTGCCCGCTGGAAATTTGGTCGTTCTAAAGTCGCAACGAACTTCATTAGGCGTGACAGTGATGAGGCTGTAGCCACGTTCGTCAGGACGGTAGTGCAGCAAATCAGAATTGCTCTCGCGAATCACGGCAGCTGGCTTATCGCCCAAGCCGCGTGAGGTGATAGAGGTGGTGACAAATTCGCTCGCGACGATCGGCGACTGCGGGTTGTTGGGTTCTAAACGTAAGTTCGCAGCGACGTTGCAATGCACATCGCCACCCAAGGTCACCACATCTTGCAGCTTGGCGTCCACCACGGTTTGCAATAGGCGTTTGCGTGCTTCGGGGTAACCGTCCCATGCGTCATTCCAGTAGCTTCGGCCCACGGGCGTGGGCACGCTGGTAGAGCTGATCTGTGTCGCTTGCGCCACCAACTTCCACTGGCGTTTGGAGTGGCTCAAACTGTCGGTCAACCAACGCTCTTGTACTTGACCCAACATGCTGCGCCTTGGGTCACTCAGCTCATCACATTGCACCACCATGCGGCCACCACCACGCACGGGGTCGCGACAGGCTTGAGCGCTGCGGTATTGGCGGCAATCCAGTGTCCACACATCAGCAAGTTTGCCCCAGCTGAGTTGGTCATACAAACGCATGTTTGCTGGGTTATCGGCATCGGGGCCGAGTAGCACAGGCTGGTGCTCAAAGTACGCTTGGTATGCCGCCGCACGACGCTGTAGCACTTGCTGTGGATCGGTGTACTTGCGATCTTGATCGTTAGCGTAGTCGTTGACGACCTCGTGGTCGTCCCACATCAAGACCCATGGGTGTGCCGCGTGTGAGGCTTGCAGCATGGGGTCACGTTTGTACTGTTCATAGCGCTCGCGGTATTGCGGCAAGGTTTTTGGCTCTTCACCGCTGTGCATGCGCACAGCGTATTGCGGGTTGCTGCTCTCGTAGATGTAGTCGCCCATGAACAACACAAAGTCAAGTGGTTGCTGAGCAATCTCTTGGTGCGCCACAAACAAGCCTTGCTCATAGTGCTGGCATGACGACAAGGCCATGCGCAGTTGACGCACCTCCGCATTCAAAGCAGGTGCAGTGCGCGTGTGCCCTATGGTGCTCTGCGCATCGCCTTGGCGAAAACGATACCAATAGTCGGTGCTGGGCTGCAAATGCTGCACATGCAGATGTACGCTGTGACCGCGGGCTTCGTTTGTTCCCACCTCTGCTTTTTGCACGAGATGCTTGAGCGTGGCATCTGCAAATACTTCAACTTGCACACGCAAGGCCTCGGTGCCTGCTGCTCTGTCTTCTTCACTGAACAAGATGCGCGTCCACAACACCACCGAATCAGCACGCGGCCTACCGCTGGCCACGCCCAAGGCGAATGGGTTGTTGTGCCATGCGCGCAGCCTACCTTCTGGTGCGGCAACGGCAGTCAACCACGGCGAGAGAGCAAGCGCCATGGCGCTGCGTTGCAATAACCGGTTGAAGTCGCGACGTTTCATTTCAAAAGAAAACCCAAATATTTGTCAACCAGTTTTCGATAGGGGGGCCACATCAAGCGCATGCCACTGACGCGCGCTTGGTAAAAAATAGGCCTCATTTTGGAGAAGGTCACGAACCCATCATGACCATGGTAATGACCCATGCCGCTCTCGCCAACGCCACCAAAGGGTAAGCTGTGTTGCGCGGCATGAAACAGCGTGTCATTCACACCCACGCCGCCCGACCGTGTGCGTTTGACTAAATCACCCACCACACGGTCATCGTGACTGAACGGATAAAAAGCCAAGGGGCTGGGTGCACTGTTGATGTTTTGCACGACCTCGTCTAACGAGTCATAGCCGATGACGGGCAATACGGGGCCAAAGATTTCGTGCGTTTGCAGTGCGCAACCTTTGGGCATATTGAGCACCAAATGTGGGGCTATCTTGCGGGTGTGTTCATCCCAAGGTTTTCCCGAAAGCAGGGGGATCAGCGTTGCCCCTTTCGCTTGTGCCTCTTGCATGCCTTCAACCAAGCGCCAAAAAGATCGCGCATCGATGATGGCCGAATAATCCAAGCTATCAAGCGATGCAAATCTCTTTTGCACAATCTCTTTCGCCATCACCACAAAAGCGTCAATGCGCTGGTGCGGCATATAGACATGGTCTACTTCCGTGCAAATTTGGCCGGCGTTGAAACACTTGGCAAACAAGATACGTTCAGCTGCGGTGCGTAAAGGGAAATCGTCGCACACGACGGCGGGTGATTTTCCGCCCAGCTCCAGCGTCACGGGACATAAGTTCTGCGCAGCTGCCGCCATCACAGCGCGACCGGTTTGCGTGGAACCCGTGAAGACCAAGTGGTCAAACTTGAGCTGAGAAAACGCCACGCCCACGCCACCGGTTTCTTCAAAGAAAGCCAGCTTGTCGCTTGAGAAATACTGTGGTGCTTGATGCATCAGCAGCTGGGTGAGATGGCGCGAGTTCTCTGACATCTTCACCATCGCGCGATTGCCAGCGGCGAAAACGTCGACCAACACGAGAAAACTCAAATTGACAGGAAAGTTCCACGGCACGATCACACCGACCACCCCCAGTGGTTGAGGCAGCACGCGGTTTTTAGCGCCAAAGAAGTTCAGCCAATCCACACCGCGTCTTTGCGGCCTCATCCAACGCTTGAGGTGTTTCAGTGCATGCGCCACGCCATGAATGACAGGCACCACCTCAGCCAATATAGTTTCGTGCCGCGAGCGGTGGCCGTAATCAGCGCTGATCGCCTCGGCAATCGCTTTAGCGTTATCACGCACAAACGCTTTGAGCGCGAGCAAGTCTTTACGACGCGCAGCCTCACTCGGATACGGTTGCGTCAAATGTGCGGCACGTTGGAGCTGCAGTGTTTGTTCTAAATGTGGGCGCTCTATGCTCGCCATACAAAGTTCTTGACTTAACCTTCGTTGCGCTTCATGCGCTCGCTTTTCCAATACACGTCATCACCGCCATTCATGCGGTTGAGCACACGAGCGAGCACGAACATGAGGTCGCTCAAGCGGTTGAGGTATTGGCGTGGCGCTTCGCCAATGGCCTCTTCGTTACCTAAGGCGACGACCGCACGTTCTGCACGCCGCGCCACGGTGCGGCAAACGTGCGCAAGCGCCGCGCCACGTGTACCAGCGGGCAAGATGAATTCTTCAAGTTTGGGAAGTTTTGCGTTGTAGGTTTCAAGCGCGTCGTCTAAGGCTTTTACGGCTTCTTCTTTGAGCAACTCAAAGCCAGGAATAGACAGCTCGCCACCGAGGTTGAACAGCTGGTGCTGGATTTCAATCAACACATGGCGCACATCTTGCGGCATGTCTTCGCAGAGCAAGACACCGATGTTGGAGTTGAGCTCGTCCACATCGCCCATGGCATGCACACGCAAGCTGTTTTTAGAAACACGTTGGTTGTTGCCCAAGCCGGTGGTGCCAGCGTCGCCGGTGCGGGTGGCGATTTGTGAAAGTCGGTTGCCCATGTGCTTTGCCTCGTCTTTTTGGTGGTGCTTATTGTGCCTGTCACACGGATGGCTAGCGCGGCTGGGGCTTGTTCTTAGAATGACCCCATCGCTTAGGAGACAACACATGAACGCCCCCACCCCCTCCCAACACCTGACGCCTGCCGTGATACAACGCGAGGCACCTGCCGAGATGATTGCCGCACTGCAAGCACGATTTGGGGCGAATTGTTCGACGGCATTGGTGGTGCGTGAGCAGCATGGGCGCGATGAGTCCCCGTTTGTGCATGTGCCCCCACCGGCTGCGGTGGTGTTTGCCGAGAGCACGCAGGATGTGGCTGATGCAGTGAAGCTGGCTGCGCAATACAAAGTTCCTGTCATTCCTTTTGGCGTGGGCTCGTCGTTAGAGGGCCATTTGTTGGCGGTGCAAGGTGGCATTAGCGTGGATGTGAGCCGCATGAACAAGGTGTTGAGCATCAACGCCGAAGACTTGACGGTGACGGTGCAGCCGGGCGTGACGCGCAAGCAGCTGAACGAAGAGATCAAGAGCACAGGTTTGTTTTTCCCCATCGACCCAGGGGCCGATGCGTCAATTGGTGGCATGTGCGCAACCCGTGCGAGCGGAACGAATGCCGTGCGTTACGGCACGATGCGTGAGAACGTGTTGACTCTCGAGGTCGTCACCGCAAGTGGCGAAGTCATTCGCACGGGCACTCGGGCCAAAAAATCTGCAGCAGGTTATGACCTGACACGTTTGTTTGTCGGCAGTGAAGGCACGCTTGGAGTAATGACTGAAATGACGCTGCGCATTTACCCATTGCCCGAAGCGGTCTCTGCGGCGGTGTGTTCGTTCCCCAGCATTGAGGCGGCAGTCCACACGACGATTACAACAATTCAAATGGGTGTGCCGATTGCGCGCGTCGAACTACTTGACGGCGGCTCTGTGCGCATGGTGAACCAATATGCCAAATTGAATTTGGCCGAAACACCGTTGTTGTTGATGGAGTTTCACGGCTCCCCCGCTGGCGTGAAGGAACAAGCCGAAATGGTGCAAGAGATTGCAGCCGAGCATGGCGGTGTGTCGTTTGAGTGGGCCACCACGCCAGAAGAGCGCACACGTTTGTGGACAGCGCGACACAACGCTTACTTCGCCGCGATTCAAAGCCGCCCCGGTTGCCGTGCCGTGACGACAGATACGTGTGTGCCGATTAGCAAATTAGCCGACGCCATGTTGGATTCAATTGCCGAAGCGGATGCATCTGGCTTGCCCTATTTCTTGGTAGGCCATGTGGGTGATGGCAATTTTCATGTGGGGTATTTGATTGATCCGACCGACGCGAACGAATGCACGCTGGCCGAGGACTTGAATCACAAACTGGTCACGCGTGCTTTGAACTTGGGCGGCACCTGCACGGGCGAACACGGCATCGGTTTGCACAAGATGGACTTCTTGCGGACCGAGACGGGCGAAGGCGCAGTGGAGATGATGCGCACCATCAAGCTGGCGTTAGACCCGCACAACATCATGAACCCAGGGAAGATTTTTTCTCTGTGAGCATTTGCTCAACCTGAGCACATACCTTCACCGCATCAAAGGGTTTGAGCACCACAGCGTTGACACCTGCGGCCAAGAAACGCTCTAAGTCTTGTGGGTTAACGTTGGCTGTCAGGCCCAACACCGGCGTATCGCACACCGGTGTTTCAAAATTTTGGCGTAGCGCGCTGATGGCTTCAATGCCATCCATCTCAGGCATGACCATGTCCATCAAGATCACGTCAAAGTCTTGCTTACGCAGCGCATCCAGCGCTTTGGCGCCGTTGTCTGCCTCAACCAACTCGCAGTTCTTCCAATGGTTCTTAAGAATTTGACGGACCAAAAATCGGTTGATCGGATGGTCATCCACCACCAAAAAGCGTTGCACCGCTTCAATCGGGGTAGCGAGCTCCGTTGGGTGTAAAACTTGCGCTTTAGGCGGCTCCACTTCCACCAAAGGCAAGGTAAACCAAAACTGAGAACCTTGCCCAGCCGTGCTCACAAACCCGATATGCCCACCCATCAGTTCCACCAAACGTTGCGTGATGGACAAGCCCAAACCATTACCACCATAACGCGATTGGATGTCATCTTCCGCTTGCACAAAGCGCTGGAATATCTTGGGCTGCTGCGCCTCCGGAATGCCAATGCCGCTGTCTTGTACGGAAAAATGCACACACAGGGACTGCCGCCTCACCGTCAAGGTGACATGCCCTTGGTGTGTGAACTTGATGGCGTTGCCCAACAGGTTCACCAAAATCTGCATCAAGCGGTGACGGTCTGCGCGCACCCAATGCGGCACGTTGTCATCGATGGTGCAGGTGTATTGCAGGTGCATGCTCTCCACACGTTGCGCGAAGAGATCAAAGGCAGTGTTAACGGTATCGCGCAACGCAAACGTTTCGCTCTGTACCTTGATCTTGCCCGCTTGCAGCTGCGAGTAGTCAAGCACATCGTTGATGACCGTGAGCAAATGGTCTGCCGACTGCCGCGTGTGGTTCAAAATCTTGAGCGCTTGGGGGTTGTCTGCCACACGGGCGAGCAGCATGTTGTTGAAACCCAGAATGGCGTTCATGGGGGTGCGCAACTCATGACTCACGGTGGCAATGAATTGCTCGCGCAAAGTGGCCGTGCGCAACAGCTCTTTGCGTTTTTCTTCCAGTTCTAGGTTGCGCTGCAAACTAGCGGCATAGGCTTGGCGGAAGAGGTTGTCGTACAAAAACGGTACCGTGATGATGATGAGCGTGACCACCGAATAACTGGCAAACGACGACATGACTTGTGCCGCACCTAAGGTGGGGTTGTCAGGTAGCCACCCCTGCCAAGTCACATAGGCCATCGCTAACTCAACGAGGACCACAACCACCAACCAAGCCAAGCCGGACAAACGACTGACGGCATAAAACGGCACCAGCGGAATTGCGGCCATCCACGCCATACGCGGTGAAAAAATCCCGCCAGACATCCAAGCGGCATAACTGACTTGCAACACAGCGGCAGACAAACCGATGTTGACCGACCATTGCAAAGACATGCCCCATGCAAACAGGAACAGCAGGACCAAAACCACAAATGCAAATACAAGTGGCGCAGGCACACCATTGGGGTAAGGCATGATGATGGTCAAGATAACCATCACCCAAATCAAGACGACTGCAAGAAAGAAGAGATAAGGCAACCGCCCTTCTCTGAAACGCACAGGCAAATATGGAATGGCCCAAGCTGTGAAGTCATCAAAAACGTTGCGGCTCACGTGAAGCCTCTGGCCGCGTGCGCCGCAAGTGCGTGGGAGATCTTCGAAATGAGCTCTTGCTCATCCAATGGTTTGTGCAACACATCGTCCATACCAGAGGCCAAGCAACGATCTTGGTCCACAGGGTTAGCGCTTGCAGTGAGCGCCAACACAGGCATGTGACACGTTGGTGCAGGGAATTTGTTACGCACGGCTTGGGTCACTTGCATGCCATCCATGTCGGGCATGACCATGTCCATCAGTGCCAAATCAAAACGCTGTGCACCTAATTTTTCCAATGCGATCAGGCCACTGCTTGCCTCCACAATTTCAGCTTTAGGGAAACATTTTTTGAGCATCATGCGTGCCACCAACAAATTTACCGCGTTGTCGTCCACCAGCAAAATTTGCAAGGGCTTGGCAGCCAATGCGCGCACCATTTCAGCGGCGGCCTTTGCGTCTTTCGCCGCCACACTGCGCAAGGGCAATTGAAACCAAAATCGAGCACCTTGGCCTTGCACGCTGCTCACACCAATGGTGCCGCCTTGCAAAGCAACCAACCGTTCGCAGATAGAAAGACCCAAACCCGTGCCGCCATATTGGCGATTGGTTTGTACATCTGCGTATTCGAAGCCATGAAAAATTTGTTTTTGACGATCCGCTGCGATGCCAATGCCCGTGTCCTGTACCTCAAACAACACGCCACCGTCCACGGCTTGCACACGCACATCAATACGACCGGTTGCCGTGAACTTGAACGCATTGTCTAGCAAGTTTTTGAGGACTTGCAACAACCGCTGGCGATCACCCTTGACCCACATGTTATGCACGGCAGCGATGTCTAAGTTGAGCGCAATACCTTTGGCTTGGGCTTTGCTGGCATAGGCGGCCAACAGCGCTATCAAAGTTTCGCGCAAAGCAAACTCTTCAACATACAAAGCAAGTCGCCCCGCTTGCAGTTGTGAGAAATCCAGAATGTCATTCACGACTTGCAACAGTTGCTCAGTCGAGCGACGGATGAGGTCCACCACTTCAGCATCTTCAGGGCGGGCGGCCAACTCGTTGCGCAAGATGCCATTGAGCCCCAAAATTGCATTCATTGGTGTGCGCAATTCGTGGCCCACTGACGCGATGAATTCGTCTTTATGCGCTTGCGCTCGTATGAGCGCTTGGTGCGTTTGTTCTAACTCAGCATTGCTTTGGTCCATGTCGGCCACTTGGCTACGATGCATGCGTTCGGTGACAAACACCACGTACATCGCCAAGCTGATGACAAACAGCTTGTTGGCCACGGTCCAAACCATGACTTCGTTCGTCATGTTGATGTCACTGTTGACAGCCCCATACTGGCTGATGAGCAAGAGCAACAAATTTGCCACAAATACAGCAATGACCCAAAACAAAGCAGACAGTCGATCAAGCAACAAAATAGCGGGCAACACAGCGGCTGTCATCCACACCATGACGGGAGAGTTGATGCCACCGGTCATCGCCGCCAAATAGGCGACATAGCAAATCGACCAAAGCGAAGTGCCATTGGCGATCAGCAAATAAGGCGCGCCCAGCAGTAGCAACACCAACAAGCCCCAAAAACCAGCTGTACCGATCAAGTTAACAACGTGGTCATAGTCGGGGTGGTAGATGAAATAAAACGGCAACGAACACGCCCCCACCAAGAGCAGCATGTATGTCAGCAAGCTGCGGCGGCGTTCGAGCTGGGAGCCTTTAAAAAAGCTCCTCGGCAAGAAAATATGCTGCAGCGTTTTAAACATCGACCGTGTTAAGGCTTGCGCAATTTGTCGATGAGGCCGTTGAGTTCGTCGATGGAACCAAACTGAATGACCAATTCACCCATCTCTTCCACACGACCGTGTCGTTTGACACGTTTTTTTACACGAACTTCGACTTGTGCCGTGAGCAAATCAGACAGTTCCTCTTCAAGGCGTTTGATGTCACGCGATTTTTCACTCTTCGGTTTTTGAGGCACAAGGTTGAATTCGGCGCTGAGTTTTTTGACCAAGCTCTCGGCTTCACGCACCGACATCTTTTTGGCGCTGATTTGATTAGCCGCTGTGATTTGAGTGCCACGATCCAGCGACAGCAAAGCGCGGGCGTGGCCCATGTCGATGTCACCCGCCATGAGCATGGATTGCACCGGGTCAGCCAAGTTGAGCAAACGCAGCAAGTTACTGGCAGCGCTGCGCGAACGGCCAACGGCTTGTGCGGCGAGTTCGTGCGTGAGGCCAAATTCTTTGATCAGGCGTTGCAAGCCTTGGGCTTCTTCGAGCGGGTTAAGGTCTTCGCGCTGAATGTTTTCGATCAACGCCATCGCCGCCGCCGCTTCGTTTGGCACGTTGCGCACGAGCACAGGCACCGTATCGAGGCCCGCTAATTTGGCGGCACGGCTACGGCGTTCACCGGCGATGATTTCGTACTTACCGGCGTTGGGGCCATCGGTGAGTTGTCGCACAAGAATAGGCTGCATGATGCCTTGGGCTTTGATGCTCTCTGCCAATTCATACAAAGCGCCCTCGTCCATGCGTGTGCGAGGCTGATACATGCCAGCAACCACCTGGGTCAGTGGCAGGGAGCTAGGCAAACCTTCAGCAGCGGCTGTTTGTGCGGCAACGCTGTCGTCAACTTTGGGGCCGAGTAAAGCCTCGAGGCCGCGGCCTAAGCCTTTGGTTTTTTTAGTGACCATGGGTAACTTCTTGTTTAAGTAAATCTTGTAGGAGGGCGAAGCCTTCTGGCCAATCGCCCAAGCGTGAATCGGTGTTGATGTGGCCACTCATGCCGCAATCGACCAAGCGCGAACCCCAGGCTTGGGCCAATGCACTGGCGCGCAAAAGGCTGCAGTAAGGGTCATTGCGGCTGGACGCCAAGGTGCTTTTGAATGGCAAGCGTTGGCGCACGATAGGGCTCCAGCTGTGGAGCATGTGCTGCATTTCTGGACGCTCAACATCCGCAGGCGCGACCAGCAATGCAGCGCTGACACGGTGCACATTTTTTGAATGCGCAGCCCACGCGGCGACCAGCACACAGCCCAGACTATGGGCCACCAGCACAGCATCAGGGTTAGCCAACACGGCCTCCTCGAGCTGCATCATCCAGTCGCCACGCAACGGAAAATCCCAGTTGTGTTGCTCCACACGCGCAAAGCCATGCGTGTTCTGCCATCTACTTTGCCAGTGATCAGGGCCGCTGTTGTGCCAGCCGGGAAGCATGAGGACAGGTGTTGCCACTATGTGCACGATTGTTGAGTTCAGAGCGTCTTAACGCGTTCTACCATCTCATTGGCAAAGTCCACAAACGCGTGGCTGCCTTTGGCTGCTGGGTCGTACACCACACCAGGTAAACCATAACTTGGGGCTTCGGCCAAGCGCACATTGCGCGGAATCACGGCACTGAACACTTTGTCGCCAAAGTGGTCTTTGAGTTGATCACTGACCTGTTGTTGCAAGGTAATGCGCGGGTCAAACATGACGCGCAACAAACCAATGATTTTGAGTTCGCGGTTCAAGTTGGCGTGTACCTGCTTGATGGTATTCACCAAGTCGGTCAAACCCTCAAGCGCAAAGTATTCGCACTGCATTGGCACGATCACGCCATTGGCAGAACACAAGCCATTGAGCGTCAACATAGACAACGAAGGCGGGCAATCAATAAGAATAAAGTCGTACTCAGAATCTACCGCCGCTAAGGCTTGTTTGAGGCGGTTTTCTCTGCGCTCTAACGACACCAACTCAACTTCAGCACCGGCCAAATCGCGATTAGCGCCCAACACGTCATAGGTTGGAATCTTGGCGCGTACGCCATCCGTGCCCCAGTTGCTACGGATGCGAGCTTCAGCCACAGAAGCTTCTTCGAGCAACACGTCATACACAGACAGCACCATCTCACGCTTGTCCACGCCTGAGCTCATGGTGGCATTGCCTTGAGGGTCCAAGTCGACCATCAGCACCCTCTGACCTACAAATGCCAAACCGGCCGCCAGATTGACGGTGGTGGTGGTTTTGCCAACGCCACCTTTTTGGTTTGCAACACAGAAAATTTTAGCCATACAGAGCTTTCGAGAGATAGAGAAAAATTTATTTAAACAAAGCCAATTTCAGGCCAAAACCAACCAGCAAAACACCAGCCGTTTTATTGAGGATGGTTCCCACAATCGGGTTGGCGCGCACGCGCTCGGCCAAATAATATGCCAGCAAGACAACCACCAAACCATATACCAAAGTCAGCGCAGCAATGGTGGCTGCCATCACACCAAAAGTAAGCAGCCCCAAGTGAATGGCAGGATCGACAAACAACGGAAAGAATGCCATATAGAACACAATCGCTTTAGGGTTCAATACGGTGATCAACAAAGCTTGACGAAAGTAATGATCAGGCTTCATGTTCAGCACCGGCCCGTCACCCGGTTTGACCTTGAACAAGGAATACCCCAAGCCCAATAAGTAAGCAGCGCCCATCCACTTGACCGTGCTGAACAAGCCAGGATAGCTGGTCAATACGGCAGACAACCCGGCGACAGCCAACCACAACAGCACTTGATCACCCGCAATCACACCCAAGGTAGCAGCCGCACCCGAACGCACGCCGCCCTTACCCGTTGCCGTGAGCAAGGCCAAATTACCGGGACCGGGAATGGCCAGAAACACAATGATGGCCACGACAAATTCGCCGTAGTCCGCAATACCGAACATGGAAACCTCAGATCTAAAACTGAAAGAAGTTTAACCGCGCATCCAGACGATGCAGCGTTCAGCATCCAAGCCGGGAACTTGCAGCTGTTCCACGTGAAACACTTGCGTGGTTTCAGACAATACAGCCATCTCTTGGTCTGGGTGTTTTCCCTTCATGGCCATCCACACACCATGCGGAGCTAAAGCCAATTTGGACCAAGTGGTGAAGTCAACTAACGAAGCGAAGGCTCGCGAACAAATCACGTCATAAGGCTGAGTCAAGCTCTCAACGCGGGCATGGAGCCCTTTGAGATTGGGCAACCTTAAGGTGGCAGCGACCTGTTGAATGAAGGCAGCCTTCTTGGCCACCGTATCAACACAGGTCACCGAAACATCTGGGCAAGTGATGGCAATGACAATACCGGGCAAGCCAGCACCAGCCCCTACATCCAACAGTCTGAATTTTGGAGGGGCGCTTGCAACACCCAAACCATCACCCTGCTCTGTCGACCCAATCGACACAGGCAACACCAACTTTGCCAACTCACGGCGCAGGGGTGCAATGACAGCCAAACTATCTAGCAAGTGGTGGGTGAGCATTTCGTTGGCATCACGCACAGCAGTCAGGTTGTAGACCTTGGTCCATTTGGCAATCAGATCCATGTAGGCCAAGAGTTGGGTTTGCTGCTCATCAGCCAATGACAAACCCAAACCATCCAAACCCTTCTGCAAGACTGGCAACAACGGATGCATTAAGCCTCCTCGCCTGCGTTGCTGGCTGCAAGATCTGTAGCAAAGCCCTTGATGCGCGATCGCTTTAAGTGGATGAGCAACAAAGAAATAGCCGCAGGCGTGATGCCCGACATACGCGACGCCTGACCCAAAGTCTCAGGACGCTGGCGACTTAAGCGCTGACGCACCTCAAACGACAAAGCCGTGACTTGGTTGTAATCCAAATCCTCTGGCAACTTGAGGTTTTCATAATGGGCAGCACGCCCCACCTCTTCCCGCTGGCGATCAATATAGCCCGAGTATTTGGCAGCGATCTCGATCTGCTCAATGACCGCTCGCGTTATTTCACGTGAAACCTCGTCACCAACCAAGGCATCGGCCAAATCTTGGTTTTTGTATTTAGATTCATCCAAAGACATCAAGCCTTGGTAGCTCACATCAGGGCGGCGCAACAGATCAGCCAAGTTGTATTCGCGATCAATCGCTTTGCCCAAGATGCGCACAGACTCAGATGCGGGCAAGTTTCGAGGATTGACCCAGATGGATTTGAGTCGTTCTGTTTCACGTGAAACAGCTTCTTGCTTGCGACTGAACGCCTCCCATCGGGCATCATCCACCAAACCCATCTGGCGACCAACTTCGGTCAGGCGCACATCGGCGTTGTCTTCACGCAGCTGCAAACGAAACTCAGCGCGACTGGTGAACATACGGTAAGGCTCCGTGACACCTTTGGTCGTGAGGTCGTCGACCAACACGCCCAAGTAAGCCTGTTCTCGGCCAGGCGTCCAAGCACCACCAAAGTCGTTGGCATCGCCAGCTAGGCTGCGACATTGAAGGGCGGCATTGATGCCAGCGAACAAGCCTTGGGCCGCAGCCTCTTCGTAACCCGTTGTGCCGTTGATTTGTCCGGCAAAAAACAAACCGCCGATGGCACGTGTTTCGAAGCTGCGCTTCAACTCGCGTGGATCAAAGTAGTCGTACTCGATCGCATAGCCGGGGCGAATGATGTGGGCGTTTTCCAAACCCTTCATCGATCGCACCAACTCGTACTGAATGTCAAACGGCAAACTGGTGCTGATGCCATTGGGGTAGTACTCGTGGGTGGTCAGACCTTCCGGCTCCAAGAAAATTTGATGGCTGTCTTTGTCCGCAAAGCGGTTGATCTTGTCCTCCACACTCGGGCAGTAGCGTGGGCCCACGCCCTCAATCTTGCCTGTGAACATGGGACTGCGGTCAAAGCCAGAACGAATGATGTCATGGGTGCGTTGGTTGGTGTGCGTCACCCAGCAAGGCATGTGCTGCGGATGCATCGATGCGCGCCCCATAAAACTAAACACGGGGACTTCGCCCAACACGCCCGCCGAAGCTGCTCCGGTCGTCGTCTGTGAAAGCACGCCATCGCCTGGTTGCTCCGTGCATTGGCTGAAGTCGATCGTACGGCCGTCGATACGAGGAGGCGTTCCAGTTTTGAGACGGCCTTGGGGCAGCTTCAACTCTTTCAGACGCGCAGACAAACTAACTGCAGGCGGGTCGCCCGCACGACCGCCTGCGTAATTGTTCAAGCCCACATGGATCTTGCCGTCCAGAAAAGTACCCGCCGTCAACACAACGGTTCGGCTGCGAAATCGAATGCCAGCTTGGGTGCAAGCACCCACCACACGCTCGCCCTCGACCATCAAGTCATCCACCGCCTGTTGGAATAGCCACAAATTGGGCTGGTTTTCGAGCATTCGCCGAATCGCAGCCTTGTACAAAATGCGGTCCGCTTGAGCACGCGTAGCACGCACAGCGGGGCCTTTGGAGCTGTTCAAAATGCGGAACTGAATGCCCCCCTCGTCCGTCGCCAATGCCATGGCGCCGCCCAAAGCGTCCACCTCTTTGACCAAGTGACCTTTGCCGATACCACCGATCGACGGGTTGCAACTCATCTGGCCCAAGGTCTCGATGTTATGACTTAGAAGCAAAGTTTTGGCACCCATGCGCGCAGCGGCCAGCGCAGCCTCTGTGCCGGCGTGGCCACCGCCAACGACGATGACATCAAACTCTTGGGGGTACAACATAAAACCAACCTTTGGGGTGTGCGCAAATGCGGGGCTGCAAGGGCTTGCGCCGCCCTTTTAGCCAAGGGGGCGATTTTACAAGGGCTTGTTCAAAGTGATGCTCACCCGCAAGCCGTGGGGGCTTTCGGTTTGCATGCTCACCTTGGCACCCAGCAACCGCACGTACTCACTGACGATGGCCAAGCCCAGGCCCGCCCCCTCTTTCAAGGCCTCACCCGCCGAACCTTGCACCCAGCGTTGGGTGAGTTTTTTCAACTGCTCAGGCGACACGCCACAACCGTTGTCAATCACAGCCAAAACCACAGACTGCGGGCCGTCCGTGACGGATACGGTGATGTGGCTTTCGCCCGCCAGCGCTTTGCCATAACGCAGAGCGTTATCAAGCAAGTTGTTGAGCACGCCTTCAATCAACGCGCCATTGCCTATGGCCCAAACGGGTTGGTCCACACCGCGCGCGCCAAGGTCTACGCTTGCCGCATCGGCGCCTGGCAAAAAGCGCAACACGGCCTCACGCACCAGCGCATCAATCGCCACTGGTTTCAACTCTAAGGTGTGGTGCGCTTCATCGGCCAACGCCAAAGCAAGCAATTGATCGACCAAGTGGCTGGCTCGTTCTTGGCTTTGGGCAATGCCTTGGAGCTGTTCACGCCACACCTGCGGATCGCTGTGGCGCAAACCGTAATCCGCCAAAGCCCGAATGCCCGCCAAAGGTGTGCGCAACTCATGCGCCACGTTGCCCGAGAATTCGCGCTGAGCTTGCACACTGTACGCAATACGCCCCAACAAGGCATTGATGGCTTGGCCCAAGCGCTGCACGTCACGGGTGGTGGCCGTCACGGGCACGGGCGTTAAATCTCGCGCGTCGCGCCTGCCCACGGCCTGCTCCAGCGCAGCCAGCGGCACCAGGTCGTCGGCAATGGCACGCTGCAGCCAAGCCGCTAACCAAAGCAACAACAGCAGCTGCGGCACGATGGAGAACGTCAACAAACGTTGCAGCAAGTGATCGCGACTGGTCGTCGTTTGTGCCATCACCACATAAAAACTAGACGGA
>Ga0213920_1000539_pt1 | contig 28289 bp, 27 predicted proteins | sample McNCre1117MG_FD_161054 | JGI IMG/M metagenome (GOLD analysis project Ga0213920, IMG submission 161054) | Freshwater microbial communities from McNutts Creek, Athens, Georgia, United States - 11-17 MG | ecosystem: Environmental > Aquatic > Freshwater > Creek | place: USA: Georgia | collected...
GCCTTTGGTGCGGCCGCAGCAGCGGCAGCCTCGGCTGGGAATGCATCGCGCAGTTTCTTGGCTACTGGCGGAGCAATGGTGGAAGAACCGGACTTAACGAATTCGCCGAGTTCTGCCAATTTTGCCAAAGCAACTTTGCTATCAATGCCAAGTTCTTTAGCTATGTCGTATACGCGTGGTAGTGCCACTTAGTTTGTTCTCCTGTCTGGGCCTACCCCAGACAGGGCAGGCTTAAAGCTTTGGGGTACTCATTTCGAGCAACTCATTATGAAGCCAACATCTTCTCTGCCTGTTCTACATAATTGGCGACCTGCTGCCACTGCAGGCTTGTTGAAACGCGAAGCGCTCGGCTGAATGCCTTGCGGTCTATTGCGAGTTTCAAGCATGCGGTGCTGGTGTGCAGCCGTGCACCTCTACCTGGCAACTTACCGCCGAGATCTGGAACAAGTTCCTGACCATCTAAAACGATGCGAAGCAAATTTGAGGCACGCTGACGACAACCAACGCAGGTTCTTACGGGTTCCATTCTACCTGCTCCGCTTATCGGAGGCTAGACCCGAAGGTCTAGTCCTCGAGAATGCTGTCTGGCTGAACGTCGATCTTGGCTCCGGTAAGACGGGCTGCCAAACGAACGTTCTGGCCTTCCTTACCAATAGCCAGGGAAAGCTGGAAGTCTGGAACCAGCGCACGAACGTGCTTGGTTGCTGCGTCAAGGGTGTAGCAGCTGGAGACACGAGCTGGCGAAAGTGCCTGGGCCACGAAGGTTGGCAGGTCTTCCGACCAGTCAACGATGTCGATCTTTTCGTCGTTGAGCTCGGCACCCACAGCGCGAACGCGCTGACCTAGCTCACCGATGCACGAACCCTTGGCATTGATGCCTGGCTTAGTGGCGCGAACCGCAATCTTGGTGCGGTGGCCAGCTTCGCGGGCAACCTGAACAATCTCCACGTCGCCGTTGGCGATCTCAGGAACCTCGAAGGCGAAAAGCTTGCGAACCAACGATGGGTGGCTGCGCGAAACAGTGACCTGAGTGCCACCCTTGGCCGCGCGAGCAACCTTGGTGACGTAGAAGCGCATGCGCTTACCGTGCGAGTAGTCTTCGCCCGGAACCTGCTCGCTGTCTGGGAGCATGGCCTCGACGGTGCCGAGGTTTACGTAGACAAGGTAAGACTTCGCACCCTGCTCGATGACACCGGTAACGATGTCTTCTTCCTTGCCCTGGAATTCACCGAAGAGCACGTCATCGTTGATTTCGCGGAGGCGCTGGGCAATAACCTGCTTGGCCGAGTACGCGGCAACGCGGCCGAAGTTCTCTGGAGTTGAGTCGATCTCTTCGCCGGTTGGCTGACCCTCTTCATCCAAAACTGGAGTGAAGATGGTTACCTTGCCGGTCTTCTGGTCTAGCACCGCGCGGGCTGGGTCGTGGTTGCCCACAGCCTTCTGGAAGGCCGCAACTACTGCAGCCTCGATGATTTCAACTAGTTCTTTGAACGGGATTTCGCGGTCGATTTCGACCTGTTTTAGTAGCCTCAGGTCGATATCCATAGCTAAACCTCTTCCGTTACTTAAGTTCTGATACCGCCAAGTTTACCGCAACCGAGCGACGCTCGCCGGTGGAGCGATTCCAGAGGTCCACCTCACCCTGCTCGAGGCCCTTGCCCACGATCACGATATTTGGCACACCGATTAGCTCGGCATCGCCAAACTTTACGCCTGGGCTAACCTTTGGACGGTCATCCAACATCACAGTCTTACCCGCAGCCTCAAACTCGGCTGCAAGCTTCTCGGCGGCCTCAAAGACGCTGTCGTCCTTGCCGGCAGCAACGATGTAGACATCAACCGGAGACACTGCCTCAGGCCAGATCAGGCCCTTTTCATCGTGGTTGGCCTCGGCCAAAACTGCAATCATTCGGGTCACACCGATTCCGTACGAACCCATAGTGACAACCTGCAGCTTGCCGTTTTCGTCAAGCACGCGAAGGTCTAGAGCCTCGGCGTACTTGCGGCCAAGTTGGAAGACGTGACCGATCTCGATGCCGCGAGCCAACTCGAGCGGACCCGAGCCGTCTGGAGCTGGATCGCCCGCACGAACCTCTGCGATGTCGGCAAAGCCGTCCGCCACGAAGTCGCGTCCAGCCACCACGTTGATGATGTGCTGGTCCTCGGCATTTGCGCCGGTGATCCAGTTGCTGCCGTTGACCACGCGTGGGTCAACCAGGAAGCGAATGCCGGTGGCCGAATCCTTGCCTAGGTGCTGGGTGGCTACGCCGTTGACCAGCGAAACCGGACCAACGTAGCCCTTAACTAGGCCAGGGTGCTTAGCAAAGTCGCTCTCGTTGGCTGGCTCTACATCGTTAGGACCAAAAGCAGCCTCGGCGCGCTTGGTGTCAACCTCGCGGTCGCCTGGGATTGCCACGGCAACCAGCTCGCGCTTGCCCTCTGGGCTGGTTAGCGCCAAGACCATGGTCTTGAGGGTGTGGGCGCCAGTCCAAGAACCGGCAGGCTTAGCAAAGTTGGTGTTGGCCTGGTCTACCAGGGCCTGGATGGTGGTGGCACCCGGAGTGGCCACTGCGGTTGCCGCTGGCTGGCCCTCGATGGCAACCTCGGCCGGAGCCACAGTCTTCACTGCCTCGACGTTGGCCGCATAGCCACCAGGCGAGCGAACAAAGGTGTCCTCGCCAATCTCGGATGGCGAAAGGAATTCCTCAGAGGCGCTGCCGCCCATTGCTCCGGCATCTGCCTTCACAATCACGTATTCCACACCTAGGCGGGTGAAGATGCGCTCGTAGGCATCGCGCTGAGCCTGGTAAGCCTTGGCGAGACCCTCATCGGTGAGGTCAAACGAATAGGCGTCCTTCATCACAAACTCGCGACCGCGGAGCAGACCGGCACGCGGACGGGCCTCGTCGCGGTACTTGTTCTGAATCTGGTACAGGCAAACCGGTAGGTCTTTGTAAGAGCTGTAGAGGTCCTTCACCAGGAGGGTGAACATTTCCTCGTGGGTTGGCGCCAACAGGTAGTCGGCCTTCTTGCGGTCCTGCAGACGGAACAGGTTGTCGCCGTATTCGGTCCAGCGGTTGGTGGCCTCAAATGGCTCTCGTGGCAGCAGCGCTGGGAAGAACACTTCCTGGGCACCGGCGTTGGCCATCTCCTCGCGGACAACCTTCTCGATCTTTGCCTTAACCAGCAGACCAAGCGGCAGCCAGGTGTAAACACCAGGGGCGGCTCGGCGGATGTATCCGGCACGCAGCAACAGCTTGTGGCTGGCTACTTCGGCTTCGGCAGGGTCTTCACGCAGGGTGCGCAGGAAAAGGTTAGATAGACGCGTTGGCATTGTTCTAGCCTACCGAACCGGCGGCTGGCACTATGGCTGGGCTACGACAACCTCTGGCTTGCCCAGTAGGGCAGGATCCATCGATTCGGCAATGCGGTTGGCCTCTTCGATGAGGGTTGCCACGATGTCTGCCTCTGGCACGGTCTTGATTACCTCACCGCGAACAAAGATCTGACCCTTGCCGTTACCCGAGGCAACGCCGAGATCGGCCTCGCGAGCCTCGCCTGGGCCGTTTACAACACAGCCCATTACGGCAACGCGCAGCGGAACGGTGAGCTTTTCCAGTCCGGCGGTTACATCGTTGGCCAGCTGGTAAACGTCTACCTGGGCACGGCCACAGGATGGGCAGGAAACAATCTCAAGCTTGCGAGGACGCAGGTTTAGGCTCTCCAGAATCTGGCTGCCGACCTTGATCTCTTGCACCGGTGGCGCACTGAGAGAAACACGGATGGTGTCGCCGATGCCCTGGGCTAGTAGTGCACCGAAGGCCACCGAAGACTTGATGGTGCCCTGGAACTCAGGGCCGGCCTCGGTAACACCCAGGTGCAGTGGCCAGTCGCCACGCTCTGAGAGCAGCTGGTAGGCCTTCACCATCACCACTGGGTCGTTGTGCTTCACCGAAATCTTGAAGTCGTGGAAGTCGTGTTCCTCAAAGAGGCTGGCCTCCCAGACGGCGCTTTCAACCAGAGCCTCTGGGGTTGCCTTGCCATACTTCTGAAGCAGGCGTGGGTCTAGCGAACCGGCATTTACACCGATGCGGATGGAAACGCCCGCGTCCTTGGCGGCCTTGGCGATTGCGCCAACCTGGTCGTCAAACTGGCGGATGTTGCCCGGGTTTACGCGCACAGCGCCACAACCGGCATCGATGGCCTGGAATACGTACTTTGGCTGGAAGTGAATGTCTGCGATTACCGGAATCTGCGAGCGCTTGGCGATGATGCGAAGTACATCGGCGTCGTCCTGTGAGGGGCAGGCCACACGAACGATGTCGCAGCCGGAGGCGGTTAGCTCTGCGATCTGCTGCAGGGTGCCGTTGATGTCGGTGGTCTTGGTGGTGGTCATCGACTGCACGCTGATTGGTGCACCGCCGCCAACCGGAACCTTGCCAACCATGATCTGGCGGGTCTTTTTGCGGGGAGCAAGTACCGGAGGCGGCGACTTAATGGCACCAAGATTTACTGCTGGCAACTAGCACTCACTTTCCATAACTAGAGTTCAAGCCTAAAGTACTGGATGCCTAGCCAAGCTTGATGGGGTTAACAAAGTCTGCAACCATCACCAGCAAACTGACGGCCATCAGAACTACCCACATGGCCATTGTGAAAGGCACCGCCATTGCCGTGTCTACCGGCCCGGGATCTGGCTTGCGGACCAAACGATAGAGCCCACGTTTGACGCCCTCATAGAGTGCGCTGAGCACATGCCCGCCGTCCAATGGAAGCAACGGCACCAGATTGAAGACAAACAGTGCAAAATTGAGCGATGCCAGCATCATGAAGCCGGTACTGAGCTTGCCCATCAGATCGATCTGGTTGTTGGCTGCAACATCGCCGGCGATGTTTGAGATGCCAACGATGGAAACCGGACCACTGGCATTGCGCTTGGCACCCGAGAAGGTGTCTACTGCCAGTGAATAGAGCTGGTGTGGGAGATCAACAATGAGCCCCGCAGTTTGCGTTAGCGCCAAGGCCGAGTAACCCCAGGTGCGATCAAGACCGTATGGCGCGCGCGTCCAGTTGAGCGCAACACCCACCACGCCACGCTTCTCTTCCAGCTGCTTGCCAGACTTGGAGAGCTTTGGAGCAAGCGTGAGCTTGTCGTAGGCGGGGCGAAGGGCAAGCACCGGCTTTAGGGTTGCCGTGTGAACCACCGAGCCGCGACGGTACTCGATGGTGAGTGGCTTGGCGTTTCCAGCCAGCATGTCTTGCACCGGGGTAAAGGTGGAGATGGACTGGCCATTTACCTTGGTGATGATGTCGCCCGGAAGCAGGCCCGCCTTACGAGCTGGGCTGATTGGGTCGTTTGCAGTGCACGCAGCGGCGGTGTCTTGTACCTTCACGCAGGACATGACGTGCTCTACCTTGGTGCCCGCCTGGAACATGCCAATGCCGCTGATGGCGATGGCGGTGAAAAGAAGGCCAAGGACAAGGTTCATGGATGGACCGCCCACCATGACCACCACGCGCTTCCAGATGCTGAGGCGATAGAAGGCCTTCGACTCGTCGAAGCTGCCATCGGTTTGGGCCTGGTTGCGGCGAGCCGAGTTTGCCCAGCGAACGAAGCGATTCTTGGACTGAACATCGGTGCCATTTTTGGCGGGTGGCATCATGCCGCTGATGGCGATGTAGCCGCCCAACGGAATTAGTTTGATGCCGTATTCGGTTTCACCGCGGCGGAAAGACCAGATGGTTGGGCCAAAGCCAATCATGTACTTGGATACCCGGGCACCGAAGCGCTTTGCGGGTACTAGGTGGCCGATTTCGTGCAGGCCGATGGAAACACCGATGCCCACAACAACAAAGAGCACACCCAGCACGAATTCGACAATGTATAGCACCCGTTAAATCTAAGTGAAGGTGGGTACATTTTGGCTGTGAATTCGCTGCCGGCTGCAACGGCCCGGTTCAACTAGAGCCGGAAGGGGTGGCTAGCACGCCCTTGCGATGATTCCATCCGCGCGATCGCGGGCCCACTTCTCAGCAGCCAGCACCGATTCGAGGCTCAGCACCTTTTCGGGCTCATGAGATGAAACCACGCGCTCGATGAGATCCACAATCGAATTGAAGCCAATCTGCTTTCGGTGGAAAGCCTCAACCGCCTGTTCGTTGGCTGCGTTGTAAACGGCAGGATAAGTTAGCCCCTGCTCCCCCACCTGACGAGCCAGCGCCACCGAGCGGAAGACTCGCTCATCCAGCGGCTCGAAGGTCCAAGTGGCAGCCTTGGTCCAGTCGCAGGCCGGCGCCACATTTGGCACCCGCTCTGGCCAACTCATCCCAAGCGCAATCGGCAAACGCATGTCTGGTGGCGAACACTGCGCCAGCACCGAGCCATCAATGAACTCCACCATCGAGTGGACCACCGATTGCGGGTGCACGGTTACTGCGATGCGATCGAAGGGAATATCAAACAGCAGGTGGGCCTCGATGACCTCGAGCCCCTTGTTGACCATGGTGGCCGAGTTGGTGGTGACCACCTTGCCCATCACCCAGGTTGGGTGCGCAAGCGCCTGCTCTGGGGTTACATCCTGAAGTTGCTCGCGACTCCAGCCACGGAAGGGCCCACCCGAGGCGGTGAGGATAAGTTTGTTTACTTCGCTGGACTTGCCACCGAGAAGGCACTGAGCCAGGGCGGAGTGCTCAGAATCTACCGGCACAATCTGGCCCGGGGCGGCAGCCTCGGTGACCAACTTGCCACCGACAATCAGCGATTCCTTGTTGGCGAGCGCCAGGGTCTTGCCAGTCTTGAGCGCGGCAAGGGTGGGCGCTAAACCAATCGATCCGGTGATGCCGTTGACGACTACATCGGCGTCTACTGACTCAACTAGTTGGGTTGCAGCGGCGGCACCAAGAACTGCATTCTGAGCTGCAACACCGAAGCTGGCGCGCTGCGCCTCAAGCAATTCGGCATTGGTGCCGGCCGCCAGTCCAACCACCTGAAAGCGATCAGGGTTGGCGGCAATGACCTCTAGGGCCTGGGTACCGATTGAGCCCGTGGAGCCCAGAATGATGACGCGACGCATTTTCCTATTGTGGCACGAAGCCCTTCCCCTAAGAATTTGCTGAGGCCAACGCCAAGAATTTGCTGTGAATTGCCGGCAATCTGCCCTGGGGGCACTCCCCCAAACCCCCGCGGGTTTAGACTTAAAAAATGAGCGAATTCACGGTCGCGCAGGAGCGCAAAGTTGTAACCACCATCCCTGGCCCAAAGTCTGTGGCCATGCACGAGCGTCGTCGTAAGGCGGTCTCAAATGGCGTGGGTGCAGCCCTGCCGGTCTACATCGAAAAGGCCAATGGCGCCATCCTCGTAGACATCGATGGAAACCAGCTAATCGACCTGGGTTCGGGCATCGGTGTAGTTTCAATCGGTCACACCAACCAGGGTGTAATCGATGCAGTCACCGAGCAGGTTTCTCAGCTAACCCACACTCTTTTCACCCTCACCCCTTACGAGCAGTACGTTGAAGTCTGCGAGCTGCTGAACAAGCACACTCCTGGAAACTTCGAGAAGCGTTCGGCACTTTTCAACTCGGGTTCCGAGGCGGTTGAAAACGCAGTCAAGTTCGCCCGCAAGTACACCAAGCGCAACTCGATCGCAGTATTCGACCACGGTTACCACGGCCGCACCAGCCTCACCATGGCAATGAACTTCAAGGTTGCGCCATACGCAAACGGCTTCGGTCCACTGCCTGGCAACATCTACCACGTGCCAATGTCGTACCCATTCCGCGACCCTGAGGGCATGACCGGCGACGAGGCCGCAGCCCGCGCCATCAACTACATGGAAAAGCACATCGGTGCCGAAGACCTTGCAGCCATCATCATCGAGCCAATCCAGGGCGAGGGCGGTTTCATCGTTCCGGCTCCTGGCTTCCTAACCGCGCTTACCAAGTGGGCCAAGGCAAACGGCATTCTTGTTGTTGCAGACGAGGTTCAGGCTGGCGTTGCCCGCACCGGCCAGTGGTTTGCCTCCTGCTACGAAGAGGGCTTCGAGCCTGACCTATTCACCATCGCCAAGGGCATCGCCGGCGGTATGGTTCTATCGGCCGTAACCGGTCGCGCCGAGGTCATGGATGCAGCTCACCCGGGCGGCATCGGTGGCACCTTCGGTGGTAACCCAGTTTCGGCCGCAGCCGCCATTTCGGTGATCAAGCAGATCGAAGCCGGTGGCGTACTCGAAAACGCTCAGCGCATCGAGGCCCTGCTAAAGCCACGACTAGAGGCAATGCAGGCCAAGTACGGCGTAATCGGCGATGTTCGTGGCCGCGGTGCCATGATGGCAATCGAGTTTGTAGAGCCTGGCACTCGCAACCCAAACAAGGACTTCACCGACAAGGTGATTCAGCACTGCCACCAGAACGGTGTGCTGGTTCTAAACGCCGGTGTTTACTACAGCACCCTGCGCTTCTTGCCACCGCTGGTAATCACCGACGAGCTGCTAAACGATGCGCTAGACGTGCTCGAAGAGGCAATCGCCAAGTTTGCATAAATCAAATAAATAAATGGGCCCGGATCATTGATCCGGGCCCATTTATTTAACGTCCTTGCAGACGTCCGCAATTATTTGATTGCGCGGGGTTTCTTATTTGATTGCGAACAAACGCTTCTGGCGCAGGTTGGAGCCAACCTGGGTGCCAATCACAATCAGAATGGCCAGGATGAACACCGCGCTGGCAATTACGTTTGCCTCAGCCGGAACGCCCTTGGCAGCAGAGATGTAGATGAACAGCGGGAAGGTGTTGACCGGTCCGGCGTTGAAGTAAGTGATGATGAAGTCATCGAAGGAGAGAGCGAACGCCAGCAGCGCGGCAGACACGATGCCCGGAAGTAGCAGCGGGAAGGTAATCTTCCAGAACACCATGCTTGGGCTGGCGTAAAGGTCACGGCCAGCTTCCTCCAGCACCGGATCCAGGGTCTGGACTCGAGCCTTGACGGTAACCACCACAAAAGACAAACAGAACATTACGTGCGCCAAGATGATGGTCATGTAGCCGTAACCCGCACCCAGGTTGAAGAACAGGCTTGCCAGACCGGCACCCATGACAACCTCAGGGGTAGCCATCGGCAAGAAGAGCGAAAGGCTTACCAGGCTGCGTGCCTTGAACTGATAGCGCACCAACGCGTAGGCGATGGCGGTTCCCAGAGCGGTGGCAATCAGGGTTGAAACTCCACCGATTAGCAGCGAGTTGCCTACTGCCTCGCAGATTCCTGGGCGCTGACAGGCGTTTAGCCACTTGTCCAGCGTGAACCCCTGCCAGATGGTGTTGGTGCGACCGGCCGAGTTATTGAACGAGAACACGATCGTGTAAACAATCGGGATAAGCAGGTAAACCAGCGCGATTACTGCGTAGATCGGCAGGATGAACCTGCTGAGGCGGTAGCGGTTCAAAGCAGTTCCTCCGTACCGGTGCGACGCACGTAAACAGTAACAAGGATGAGGATGACCGCCATCAGTACCGCCGACATGGCCGAAGCCGCCGGGTAGTCGCTGTTCTGCAGGAAGTCGGCCTGAACCATGTTTCCAATCATCGAGGTGTCTGATGCACCGAGGAAGTCTCGGCTGGCATTCACGTAGTCACCGGTGATTGGAATGAAAGTGAGCAGGGTGCCACTGATGACACCGGGCATGGTCAGTGGCAGAGTCACCCTGCGGAATACCGCGCTTGGGCTGGCGTAAAGGTCTCCGGCGGCCTCAAGTAGGCGCAGGTCCAAGCGCTCCAGCGAACTGTAAAGCGGTAGCACCATAAACGGAATGAAGTTGTAGGTGAGACCCCAGACCACCGCAAATGGAGTGCCAAGGAAGTACTGCTGCGGGCCAAGCAGGTGCAGGCTGCGCAGGAACTCGAGGGTTGGCGAGTTGTCGCTCAGGATCTGCTTCCAGGCGATGGTGCGAAGCAAGAACGAGATGAAGAATGGGGCAACCACCAGGGTGAGGGTTAGCTTCTGAACCAGTGGACGGGTGCGAAGGCGCACTCCCACAAAATAGGCCAGCGGATAGGCGATGAGAACGGCAAGCAGCGTGGCCAAGAAGGCGTAGCCAAACGAACGCAGAATCTGCGGGAAGTAATCAACTACAACCCGCTGATAAGCGGAGAAGTCCAGTGCGTATTGGTAGACACCGAAGGCCCCTGATGGGTCGGGGGTCTCAAGCGAAGTAATGATCAGCGAAACCAGCGGCACCATGAAGAACATGCCAAGGTAAAGCAGGCCTGGGAGAAGCAAAACCAGAACGATCTTGCCGGACTTTACCGGAGATGAACTCTTTTGCTTGCTGGCCGATGGCGAGAAGGCTGCGAAGGCCATCCTTACGCCTCGTTACCCGCTGGCAGGTCTACCAAACCGAAGGCGTGTTCAACCTTGAAGGAGACCCAAACCTGCTCGCCCAGCTCGATCACAGGGCTAATTCCAATGTTCTGTGCAAACACAGTGATGTTTCCAACGTTTGGAATGTTAATCAGGTACTGGTTGCTAACACCGGTAAAGCGAATGTCGACAATCTCGCCTGGGCCCAAGATGTTAAGTTCGGCGCTGGCTGCAGGCTGGGTGCGGTGGAACTCTGCCTTCTCAGGGCGCACACCGATTGCGATGGTGCCATCGTGCTTCTCGGCGCGGTTCTTTGGCACACTGATTTTGCTGCCGGCAACGCTAATGCTCAGCGAGTTTGCCGACGACTCGACAACATCGCCAACGAACAGATTGGACTGACCCAAGAAGGTTGAAACAAAAGCGGTCTTTGGTCGCTCGTATAGAGCCTCAGGAGCTCCAAGCTGCTCGATGCGGCCCTTGTTCATAACCGCAACGATGTCGGCCATGTCCATGGCCTCTTCCTGGTCGTGGGTTACGTGCAGGAAGGTGAGACCAACCTCCATCTGGATGGCCTTGAGCTCGATCTGCATCTGGCGGCGCAGCTTTAGGTCTAGTGCACCCAGTGGCTCATCCAGCAGTAGCAGCGATGGACGGTTAACCAGAGCGCGAGCCAGAGCCACACGCTGCTGCTGACCGCCGGAAAGCTGCTGTGGTCGACGCTCTGCGGCGTAACCCAGCTCAACCATGTCCAGGGCTTCGCGAGCCAGTTGAAGTGGGTTAGCCATCTTGCGGCGACGCAGGCCGAAGGCCACGTTCTCGAGGATGGTCATGTGCGGGAACAGTGCGTACGACTGGAAAACGGTGTTGACCGGACGCTCGTGCGGCTTGGTGAAGGTAACGTCCTTGCCACCGATTAGAACCTGACCACGGGTAGGTTCTTCGAGGCCCGCAATGATGCGCAGGGTGGTGGTCTTACCACAACCCGATGGGCCTAGCAGAGCGACAAACTCGCCTGCCGGTATCTGCAAATCGAGGTTTTCGATTGCGGTAAAACCAGGAAACTCTTTGCGAATTCCGCGCAGTTCTAGATCGGCACCGGCCGGGACGAATTCCTTCAACTACACAACTCCATTCGAGGCGTCGGACCAAGCCTTGCTGAACTGATTGTCTTCCTTTGGCGAAAGCGGACGGAACTGGTGCAGCTTGCTCATGTCGCTTGGGAAGATAAGTTCATTGTTTCCAATGGCAGGGTTCTTGGCCATGGCAATTTCCTTGGCACCCTTCACCGGAGGAACGTAGTACACGCCACCCAGGGCCAGCTTGGCTGCAACCTCTGGCTGGTAGTAGTAGTTGATTAGAGCCTCGGCGTTGGATGCGTGAGGCGATCCCATAGGGATCAAGAAGTTGTCGCAGGCAAAGGTGCTACCCGACTCTGGAAGAACAACACCCAAAACGTCTCCGCCAAGTTCGGCGTTGGTGCTAACCACGTCGCCGGCCCAGACGATACCTGCGACGGCATCGCCGTTCTTTAGGTCATCGATGTAGCTGTTGCCCTTGATGCTGCGAATCTGGCCATCGTTGACCAACTTCTTGAACTCGTCCAGGGTGTTGCTGAAGTCCGAGTCGGAGAAGCTGCCAATGTCGATGCCCTTGGCGAGCATCATGATGCCAAGGGTGTCGCGCATTTCGCTGAGCACAACAACCTTGCCCTTAAGTTCTGGGGCCCAGAGGTCGGCCAGCGATGTGGGGGCGTCCTTGCCAGTCAACTTCTTGTAGTTTGCCTTGTGGTAACCGATACCGGCGGTGATGCCCTTCCAAGGAAGCGAGTAGGTGCGGTCTGAGTCGTAGGACCAGCTCTTGCCCTTGAAGAATGGGTCTAGGTTCTTGGTTACAGCTGGAAGCTGCTTGTAGTTGAACGCCTGAACCAGACCACTGTTGATGAGGCGAGCCGCCATCCAGTCGGTTAGGCAGAAAGTATCTGCACCGGTGTCTTTGCCCAGAGCCAGCTGATTCTTAATGCGGGCGTAGTAGGTGTTGTTGTCATCGATGTTGATGTTGTAGTAGACCTTGATGCCGGTCTGAGCTTCAAATTCGTGAATGGTTGGGAACGAGGAGTTGGACTCGCCGTCCATGTAGTAGGGCCAGTCGTCCCAGGTGACCACGTGCTGTTTGGCAGACAGGTCCTTGGCAGGGGTTAGGTGCTTGGCGCCACCCGGAGAGCAGGCGGCCAGGGTAACGGCACCCGCAGTTAGTCCGGCACCGGTAAGCAGGGTGCGTCGTGTTACTGGGCTCTTGGCAAGACTGATGAGGTCCTTGAGCATTGGGTCTTGAGGGTTGGTCATAGGTACCGACTCCTTAGAAGTTAGGGTCGATAGCGGCCCAACCAGCAGGGATGAGCGCCAAAGTGCTCAAAACAAAATCTTGCCACATAAATCTTCTAGAAAAGCGCGAAATTAGACCATTTGCCAAGTGGATATTAAGCGGACTCTCCCAAATCAATGATGTGGGCGGGCCACACCCCCATTTCCTGAGAAAACTTAGGCGGCGCCTGAGGAATAAAGGGGTTAGCGGGTGGGGCGCATTCCTTAAGTTTTGCGGCTTGAACCTTGCCCGAACTGGCGAAGTTGAAACGAAGTTGGCGAGCCGGAGTGACCATTGTGGCAGGAGCCCATTCGGCTGTTGGCGGTTGTGAAACAGGCTCGCTTCGAGCCATGCCCAGCTGTGCCATTTCCACCGGATCTGCCTTGCCCAAAAGAAATCGGGTTCCCAGATTGCCAATGATGCTTCTAGGTATTCCCGAGAGCGACTGGCCGGTGAGAACGATGTGCACGCCAAGCGATCTGCCACGGCTGGCAATGCTGTCCACCACGGAAGCAACCTGTGGCAGCGCTAAAACCGGCTGAGCCTCATCCACAACTACCAGCAGATAAGGCGGCCTGGCGTGAGTTGGCAGATCTTGAACACGGGAAAGCCCCGCGCCGGCTAGCAGCTGCGAGCGCCTAGCTAACTCGGTGGCTACCCCGTCAAAAACTGCGGCAACGTTGCCGTCAAGGTCGGTTGCAAAGGCCCTGGTTTGGGGTTGTCCGGCAAACGCTCCCAGGCAGGCCCCACCCTTGAAGTCGATGAGAGCCAAATTTAGCCGCCGGGCATCGTATTGCGAGCAAAGAGAAACCAACCAAGTTGCCAACAGCTGGCTCTTTCCAGATCCGGTGGGGCCAATCACCAGACCGTGATAGCCCTCGGCGGTCAAATCCAACTCAACCGCAACGCTGGACGCAAAACCCAGCCAAGCCGTAAGGCCATCGGGGTTGAAGCTTTCGGCGCTGAGTTTGCCGGCCACCTTGCCTTCAATGGTGACCCTTGAGTTTCGCTGCGCCACCTCGTCAGCAATGGAGTCGTAGACCCGATCGGTCCACTCGGGCTTCCAAAGCCATTCGCTTTTTGGCAAGACGCGGTTGCCAATAGCCACCCGATTGTTGCCAAAGTAAACCTCTTGCTTGGTGTCCACCTCGCGGCGTCGGCGTTGCATCCATTGCGAACCGCCCATGGAAAGCAGGCTCATACCGCCAAAGATCAGTCCCGAGTAGTTGCCCGTGGTTGCAAATAGGTAGACGCCATAGCCCAGCGAAGGGAGAATCCAAAACCATTGCATCTATCCAGCGAAGCAGACGAGCGCTCGCGGATGAGTTGCAAAGGTAAGACTGTGGAAAACTCGGTCGCTAGACGCGTGACCGCTCCCCTATTACCTACTCACCAATAAATGACATCACGTGCTTAATGCGCGTGTACTCCTCGAACCCATAGGCCGAGAGATCCTTGCCGTAGCCCGAGTGACGGAAGCCGCCATGTGGCATCTCGGCAACCAGCGGAATGTGGGTGTTGATCCAAACACAACCAAAGTTGAGACCCTTGGCAAAGCGCATGGCGCGGCCGTGGTCTCGGGTCCACACCGATGAGGCCAGACCGTACTGAACATCATTGGCCCAGCGCATCGCCTGCGCATCATCGGTGAACTTCTGCACGGTGACTACCGGACCAAAGATTTCGCTCTGAACCGCTTCGTCGGTCTGCTTGAGGCCGGTGACCACGGTGGCCTGGTGGAAGAAACCGGCGCCAGCCAGTCTGCTTCCTCCCACGGCAACCTCGGCATGATCGGGAAGTCTTTCGATGAAGCCCTCAACGCGCTCCAACTGGGCGCGGCTATTGACCGGACCAAACAGGATGTCTTCGCGATCTGGAGCACCGGTAAGGGCATTAGCCTTCACCTCGGCGGCAAGCAGGGCAACAAACTCGTCGTGCACCGATTCCTGAACCAGGATTCGGGTGGCGGCGGTGCAGTCTTGGCCGGCGTTGAAGTAGCCCGCAACCACAATCTGTGCGGCCGCCTTGGCCAAGTCAGCATCAGCAAAAACGATTACCGGCGCCTTGCCACCCAGCTCTAGGTGCACGCGCTTCAGGTCGGATGCGGCAGCCTTGGCCACCTCCATACCTGCTCGCACCGAACCGGTGATCGACACCAGCTGCGGCACCGGGTTCTCGATCATGGCGCGACCGGTGTCGCGATCCCCGGTGATCACATTCAGCACACCTGCAGGCAAGAATTCGGCTGCCATCTCGGCTAGCAGCAGCGTGGATGCCGGGGTGGTATCGCTTGGCTTAAGCACCACGGTGTTGCCCGCGGCAATAGCCGGTGCAAACTTCCAGGTGGCCATGTTTAGCGGGTAGTTCCAAGGTGTCACCTGTCCAACCACACCGATGGGCTCGCGCCTGATAAAGGAGGTGTGGTCGGCCATGTACTCGCCCGCGGCCTTGCCCTCGAGGTTTCTGGCAGCACCTGCAAAGAAGCGAATCTGGTCAACCGAGACCATGATTTCGTATTCCACCAGAGTGGAGCGAGGCTTTCCGGTGTTTTCGCTCTCGATGTCGGCAAACTCTTCGGCGCGCGCCTCCATGGCATCAGCGATTCTGAAAAGAGCCAGCTGGCGTTCGGACGGAGTGGTGTTACCCCAAGTCTCAAAGGCCTTGTCGGCGGCGCTAAATGCGGCGGCCACATCGTCGGCATTGGAAACCGCGGCGGTGGCGTAAACCTCACCGGTGGCTGGATTGATCACATCGCTGGTCTGGCCAGAGCGGGCTCCAACGTATTGGCCATTGATGAAGTTCTTGAATTCGCGAGGCGCCATTGCAACTCTCCTAGAGTTCGAATATCCGGTTTGACTAATAATAACTTTCGGCTGACGGCAAATAGTAATCCGAAGCAAAATGCCAAATTTGGCGTCGATTTCGCACCTTATTTATGGCATTTGCTACGGATTCATTGGTTAAGTGCCATTTTGAGTGCCAGAATGGTTTCATGTCCCGAATGCTTCGCACCAAGAGTAGCCAGCTGGATGAGGTCTCCAAGTCCATCATCGAGCAGCTGCAGCACGACGGCCGCAAGTCTTATGCCGAGATCGGTAAGGCCGTTGGTTTGTCTGAGGCAGCCGTTCGTCAGCGCGTTCAGAAGCTCACCGATGCCGGCGTCATGCAGGTGGTTGCGGTAACCGACCCGATGCAGCTTGGCTTCTACCGCCAGGCCATGATTGGTGTGCGTTGCGGCGGAGACACCCGCGCCATTGCCGAGCACCTGGGTGGACTACCCGCTGTCGATTACGTGGTGCTCACCGCCGGCAGCTTCGACATCCTGGTTGAGGTCATCTGTGAGAACGACGACGACCTGATCAACCTGCTCAACTCCGAGATTCGCACCCTTCCCGGTGTGACCTCCACCGAAACTTTTGTCTACCTCAAGCTCCACAAGCAGTTCTACAACTGGGGTACCAGATAGCAATCCCGCTGCAAACCCAGCCCAGATTCAACCCACCAAAGATTCAAACCAGCTCCAAACCCAAAACAAGCGAAGAGTGATAACCATGGCAGCCAACGCAAACGCGAAGCGCGCCACCCCAATGCTGGATGCCCGCAAACAGGGTCAGCCAGTAACCCAAGATATGCTGGAAGCCGGCGCCAAGGACAACATGTTCTTGCACTTCACCCAGCACCAGCCATTCCAGAAGTCTCCGATCCCAATCATCGTTAAGGCCGAAGGCCACTACTTCTGGGACATCAACGGCAAGCGTTACCTAGATGGAATTTCCAGCCTCTTCGCCGTCAATGCCGGCCACGCCCGCCCAGAACTGGCACAGGCCGCCTTCGACCAGATGAGCAAGCTGGACTTCTTCCCAAACTGGAGCCACTCCACTCCACCAGCGGTAGAGCTCAGCGAGCGCCTGCTCTCCTACGCGCCCCAGAACCTAACTCGCGTCTTCTACACCACCGGTGGCGGCGAGGCCAATGAGACCGCCTGGAAGCTTGCCAAGCAGTACTTCAAGATCAAGGGCAAGCCAACCAAGCACAAGGTGCTCACCCGCTCGGTGGCCTATCACGGCACCAGCCACGGCGCCCTATCGATGACCGGAATCCCGGCAATGAAGAAGATGTTTGAGCCGCTGGTTCCAAGCACCTTCCGCGTGCCAAACACCAACTGGTACCGCGCCCAAGACCAATTCCCAGATGAAGAGGCCTTCGCACTCTGGGCCGCCGATCGCGTCGAAGAAATGATTCTCTTCGAAGACCCAGACACCGTTGCCGCATTCTTCCTAGAACCGGTGCAGAACTCGGGTGGAACCTTCACGGCCCCTAAGTCTTACTTCAAGCGCATCCGTGAGATCTGCGACAAGTACGACGTGCTCATCGTTGCCGACGAAACCATCGATGGCTTTGGTCGTTGCGGAGCGATGTTTGCCTCCACTCGCTATGACTTCGAGCCAGACATGTTGGTTTGCGCCAAGGGCATGACCAGCGCCGCCGCTCCCCTCGGTGCCTTGCTACTGGCCGAGAAGCTGTTTGAGCCGTTCAAGCACGGCGAGCTCTTCCCGCACGGTTACACCTACGGTGGCCACCCGGTTTCCTGTGCCGTTGCTCTGGCCAACCTAGACATCTTCGACCGCGAGGACCTAGTGGGACACGTGCAGCGCAACGAAGCTGCCTTCAAGGCCACCCTGGACAAGCTGCGTGACCTGCCCATCGTTGGCGACGTGCGCGGTGTGGGCTACTTCTGGTCAATCGAGATGGTCAAGGACAAGGTCACCAAGGAGACCTTCACCGAGCGCGAATGCGACCTGCTGATTCGCGACATCCTGAGTCACCGAATGTTTGAAGAGGGCCTCTACTGCCGCTCCGATGACCGAGGCGACCCCGTGATTCAGTTGGCCCCACCACTTACCTTTGGTCAGGCCGAATTTGACGAGATGGAGCGCATCCTGCGCAAGTGCCTGATCGAGGCCGAGAAGGCGCTGCACCTGATCTAAGGGTGGCAGTTTTGGGGAGGCAACCGGCGTTATCAGCTTTGTCTGCCCTCCAGTTTTCCGCAGTTTGAAGTAATTGTTTTCGCCCCGTCGGTGCTGGCTTAGCCTTGACTCATGCACGAAAACCTCGACTTCGATTCTGCGGGAAGCATCGACTCCCCCGTTGGGCCAATCTCGGTCTATGCCAAGGATGGCCAGATCATCTACCTGCGAATGACCAAGCCCGCCGAACCTCAGTTGGGCGATAACCCGGTGGTTTCCGCCGCACTGGCACAGTTGGCCGAGTACTTCGCTGGCAGGCGTCAAAGCTTCGACATTCCCATCCAGGCTCACGGCACCGAATTCCAGCGTGCCGTTTGGCAGCGCATCGCTGCCGTGCCCTTTGGTCAGACCATCAGCTACGCCGATATCGCCAGGGAGATTGGCAAGCCCCTGGCCGCTCGCGCCGTTGGCGGTGCGGTTGGTGCCAACCCACACGCCATCATCGTGCCGTGCCACCGCGTTATGGGCGCATCCGGCCGCATCACTGGTTTCTCGGGCGGCGAGGGAATTCCAACCAAGCGGTGGTTGCTTGCCCACGAGTCGATTGAAAGTGTGGACTAATGACCCACAGCACTGTTTTCGAAGACGGGCTTGAGCGTTGTTCCTGGCCAAACGGTGATGCGCTCTACACCCACTACCACGACACCGAATGGGGTACTCCCCTAACCGGTGACGACGAGATGTTCGAGCGCATCGCCCTCGAAGGTTTTCAAGCGGGCCTAAGTTGGATCACCATCCTGCGCCGACGCGAGGGCTTCCGCAAGGCTTTCCACAACTTCGAGATGACCAAGGTGGCAGCCATGACCGAGGCTGACGTTGAGAGCTTGATGACCGACGTTGGCATCATCCGCAACCGTGCCAAGATTCTGGCAACAATCAAAAACGCCCAGTTGGCCCAGCAGGTGCCGGGCGGCATCTCCAACTTTGTTTGGCAGTTTGCACCGGAACGCGGGCAGCACAACACCGCTCTAAACCCATTCGAGTGGCGTGCCACCGCTCCAGAGAGTGATGCACTCAGTAAGGCGCTAAAGAAGCTTGGTTTTGGCTTTGTTGGCCCAACCACGATGTACGCCCTGATGCAGGCCACCGGGATGTTCAACGACCACGCCCCAGACTGCTACCGCCGAGCCCAGCTGAGTTAAGTCGTCTAAATTCGTTTGTAAGATTCCTTCGGGTGGCGACATAGCCCTTTTAAGAATCTATTTATGGGGGCGGTTTGACACCGGAATTATTTGCGGAGCACTACCGCCAGCACCTTCCCGCTATCGCGAAATTTTTGGCTCGACGCGTTGACTCTCCTGACATTGAAGATCTGTGCTCAGATGTCTTCATCAAGGCTTTCGAGAAGAAGCATCTTGCCCCTGAGGGGTTTGAACTTGCCTGGCTTTATTCCATAGCCGGCCACCTTGTTGCCAATCACCGACGAAAGCTGACTACGGCCACTCGACTGTTTTCAGCTCTTTCGGTAACAAACTATGCCCCTTCTGCTGAGTCACTTGCTGTGGCAGACCTCACACTTGCTCAAGCGTGGCAAAAGTTGAAGCCCAGCGAGCAAAATCTCCTCGCACTAGTCGCACTTGACGGAGCATCCGTCACCGAGGCCGCCAAAATATTGGGCATCTCACCCAACGCAGTTAGTGTTCGACTGAATCGAGCGCGCACCAAGTTGGCGAGTTTCATGGAGGTATCAGAATGAAAGAATTCGATTCGCCAAGACAGAACATTGATATGAAGATTGAAGAGCGCCTTAGGCAAGCAGATCCAGCCCGCAACGCAGAAGTGCTAGACGAAGGGCTTGTCCTAAAAGCAGCCAAGCTCGCCGACGCGCGCCGTTTAGCCGGTGATGTTTCTGAGGCAAGTTGGATCACCCGGAATCCTCGCCGTTTGACACTTGGGCTCAGTGGATTGGTGACGGCGACAGCATTAGCCACCGCTTTTGTTGTGGTTTTACCTGGATCTGAAGCTAACAAGCCCCTGCCGTCATCTACCAATTCCATCGCCAGTGGAGGGCAGTTACCGACCCTGCCAGAACCGATAAGTTACTCAAATTTCGGGCAATACATATCTCCGGAATACAACTCTTCGAGCCAGGCCCTGGCCGTTCCAAATGTTGTTGCCGGTGTGGCATTGATGACGAAAAATGTAGATTTCTCGCCAAGCAAAAGCATTCTCAAATTAAGGCCAAGCTTCGCCACCATTTACAAAGTTACTAGCAATGAGACCGTGCTGGATACCGGTAAAAAGCTAGCAGAATTGTTCGCCCTTGAACAGCCGCTCCGCATTTCCAAGCCAGGTAGATTTGGCTCCACTACCGCGACGGTTGGTTCGATTCCCTCTACGCCTACTCTTCCGGGAATTGGGCAACCTAATAGCCCAAGTTACCGCAGCGTTGCAGTTACGGGGTCGAAAAACGGCATCAGTTGGGTCTACGGGAATTCACGAGCGATGGCTTGGCGTCCGTGCAAATCGGGTGACTCCATGAATAAAAACGTAAGCATAATTTCTCGTGGCGGCTCCAAAGGTCACACAAGTTGCCAAGCATTGCCTTCAGGGCTTGGCCCAACCAGCACAGAGGCCTTGGACCGGGCAAAACAGCTATTCCAGGGGCTTGGTTACCAAACTGGAACAACCGTAGCGTCAACACCAGAAGGCGGACTCTATTTGGTAGCCCAGGGTTTCGGCGAGCAAATCGAGGGGCGCCTGACCTACTATTTGGGAACCGTTTCAGGCTTCCTGAAAATTGGGGGGCAAGTGACCACACTCGCACAAAAAGTATTCTTCACAAGCAGCTCCAAGCAGATAGTCAGCGCACAGGGTTTCATTGGCAACGCCAAACCTGTCTACACCTCAATACTCAAAAGCCCTGCCATAGCAGCCCGGCAAATAAGTGTCTATGACCAAGGCCCCGACTCCATGCAACTAATCGACCTCAAAAACCCCGGATCATATATCCGCATCGATTACAGCACCTCGATAAAAAAGGCACCAAACGGAAACCCAGTTCCGCACAATGCCAAAACAAAGACCATTTACATTTCAAAATTCCATTTAGTGCCAGGCGTTATTCAAGGCACCGACGGAAGCACTTGGCTGATACCCACCTACGAGTTCACAGACGGAGGCGGCTATCTTGGGGCCGTGAAGGGCATTCCAAGGGCACTTTTGCTTAACCAGGATGCAAGCACTGCCCAAAACCAGTGAGGTTTAGGCGCGCTTAGCCTTCACAATTTGGTCGGTCACCAAGATCAAGCCGCCGTCGGACTGGTGAAGCTCCATGCCAATGCCGGCGGCGATGTCCACCAGCTCTTCCAGGGAGGTTGGAGCCTTAGGTGCCCGCAGTACAGCGCCAATGAGCAAACCCTTTGCCAGCTTGTTGAAGTGATTAAGCGCGCGCAGTTTGCCGTCGCTCTCGCGGCTGACCACCTCAACCCAAAGCGACTGATGGTCACTTGGAATCGGAGCAAGCTGAGCGTAGGCCTTGGAGCGCAGATCAATCAAGAAGTTGGTATTCAACCTCGGCCAAACCGCGTGGTTGTGCGCCTCGGTCCAAACTTCCTTCAGGTTCAGCTTTGGCAGAACTGTGTTTGCCGAAAGTCGATACTCAGGGATGAGGTCGGTGGCCGGCAACAGACCAAACAGGGCGGTCTGAATCAAGACCCGCTCCTTAGCCACCTGCCAGTGAGTAGCCTCTAGAGCGGCCGGTTCGATGGCATCAAACAGCGTGCCGGTGTAGCGCTCCAGGGCTCGCATGGTGGGCGCGGTTCTGATGGCTAGGTTGGTTTCAACTGCCCCCAACTGCTTGGGCGAAAGCTTTAGAGCTTTGGCAGCGTGAGTGGGTTTCTTACAGAGTTTGAGCAGGGCATCCAAGACCCTTTCTCGGGCTGGATTCATGCCGCCAAAACTGAGCGCCACCTCTTCGATGGTGAGTAATCCGCCGCCACTGGCTTTGGTCTCGCTGGGTGGCAGAAGAAAGAGCATGTTCCAAGCCTAGACTTAGACAATGGTGAACCTGACGAAGATCTACACACGAACCGGCGACGAAGGCATGACGGGCCTGAGCGACTTCAGTCGTACTCGCAAGACCGATCCTCGAATCGAGGCCTACGCCGACGTAGATGAGGCCAACTCGGCTCTGGGAGTTGCCATCTCGCTGGCACAGAGCGAATTTGATGCCGACACCTTGGCGCTACTACACCAGATTCAGAACGAGCTCTTTGACCTTGGCGCGGACCTCTCAAACCCGCTTAACGAGCACTACGAGTATGAACCGCTTCGCGTTGACGGCGCCTGGATCGACGCGCTTGAGCAGGCCATCGATCACTACAACACCGGCCTACCAACCTTAGACTCGTTCATCCTGCCAGGCGGCTCCGGATTGGCCGCTGGTCTGCATCTAGCCCGCACCGTGGTGCGCCGAGCCGAACGTGCAACCTGGCACGCCATCGAGACCTATGGCACCGAGCCTGCCAAGAAGGGCCACCACGACGGCGGAGTAAACGTACTTGCTGTGCGCTACCTAAACCGCCTGAGCGACCTAATGTTTGTTCTTGCCCGCGTGGCCAACGTAAACCACGGCGGCGACGTGAAGTGGGTTCCGGGTGCCAACCGCCGCGACACCCCGCTTACTCGCAAGGCCGACAAGGCTCAGCGCCTCGAATAACTGCTTGCATCTCGCCGCGGGAAGTTGAAGAAAATACTTCAGGCTCCGGCTACCGATTAGAGGTTAAAGCAAAAACCCCAGCCCGAAGGCTGGGGTTTTTGCTTATCTAAACGTATTAGACCAGAGCTGCGTGACGAGCAACGATTCGAACCACGTTCTTCTCTACCGAGAGGAAACCATCTTCGGCGTTGGCAAGAATCTTCTCGCCCTCCGGAAGAGTGATACGAACCTCACCAACAGCGAGGATTGCCAACATCGGCTCGTGGTGAGCGAGAATACCAATCTCACCCTCAACGGTCTTGGCAATAACCTGCTTTGCCTGACCCGACCAAACGGCCTTGTCAGCCGAAACGAGGTCTACTCGCATGGTGGCTTCAGACATGATTACTTGCTTTCCTTCTGGATGCGCTCGTATTCCTTCATGATGTCATCGATACCACCGATGTTGTAGAAGGCCTGCTCTGGGATGTGGTCGAACTCACCGTTAGCAATCTTGCTGAATGCCTCGATGGTCTCCTTTAGCGGAACGGTCGATCCTGGAACACCGGTGAACTTGGTAGCCATGTAGGTGTTCTGCGATAGGAAGCGCTGGATACGACGTGCACGCGAAACGGTGATCTTGTCTTCTTCAGAAAGCTCGTCAACACCAAGGATGGCGATGATTTCCTGAAGTTCCTTGTTCTTCTGAAGGATTGCCTTTACGCGGGTTGCAGTTGCGTAGTGGTCGGCGCTTACGAAGCGAGGGTCAAGGATTCGCGAGGTCGAAGCCAGTGGGTCAACCGCTGGGTACAGACCCTGCGATGCAATTTCACGCGAAAGCTCGGTGGTTGCATCCAGGTGGGCAAAGGTAGTTGCCGGGGCTGGGTCGGTGTAGTCGTCGGCAGGTACGTAAATAGCCTGCAGCGAGGTAATCGAGTGACCACGGGTCGAGGTGATGCGCTCCTGAAGGAGACCCATCTCATCGGCAAGGTTCGGCTGGTAACCCACGGCAGATGGCATACGACCTAGAAGGGTCGAAACCTCAGAACCGGCCTGGGTAAAGCGGAAGATGTTGTCGATGAACAAAAGCACGTCCTGCTTCTGAACATCGCGGAAGTACTCCGCCATGGTCAGAGCCGAAAGGGCAACGCGAAGACGGGTGCCAGGTGGCTCATCCATCTGACCGAACACGAGGGCGGTCTTGTCGATAACACCCGACTCGGTCATTTCGTCGATGAGGTCGTTACCTTCACGGGTACGCTCACCAACACCGGCGAATACCGAAACACCATCGTGGTTCTCGGCTACACGGTAGATCATTTCCTGGATCAGAACGGTCTTACCAACACCGGCACCACCGAACAGACCAATCTTTCCACCCTGTACGTAAGGGGTTAGAAGGTCGATGACCTTGATACCGGTCTCGAACATCTGAGTCTTCGACTCAAGCTGGTCGAAGGCAGGTGCCTTGCGGTGGATTGGCCAGCGCTCGCTGATCTCAATCTTCTCGCCAGGAGTTCCGTTGAGGATGTCGCCGGTTACGTTGAAAACCTTGCCCTTGGTAACGTCACCAACAGGCACCGAAATAGGTGCGCCGGTGTCCGAAACCAGTCCGCCACGAACCAAACCATCGGTTGGCTTTAGGGCGATGGCGCGTACCAGGTCGTCTCCGAGGTGCTGTGCAACCTCAAGAGTCAGAGTGGTCTTCTCGCCATTCAGGTCGATCTCGGTGGTGAGAGCGTTGTAAATCTCTGGGATAGCGTCGTGCGGGAACTCGATGTCCACAACTGGACCGGTTACGCGAGCGATGCGACCCTGAAGGTTCTTCTCGGCCATGTCTCTTTCTTTCTTTTAGTCGTCACTGGCGGTGACCATTGCGTCGGCACCACCAACAATTTCGGAAATCTGCTGGGTAATTTCGGCCTGACGGGCCGCGTTGGAAAGACGGGTGTAAGTGTTGATCAGCTTCTCTGCGTTATCGGTCGCGCTCTTCATGGCCTTCTGGCGAGCGGCGTGCTCGGAAGCAGCCGACTGCAGCATGGCGTTGAAGAGGCGGGTCTCAACGTAGATAGGGAGAAGGGTATCAAGCACCTTGGTGGCGTCTGGCTCAAACTCGTAAAGCGGGTATGCCTCAGCCTTGTCGGCTTCTGGCTCTACTAGCTCTAGTGGAAGCAAACGAACCACGGTAGGTACCTGCGAAACCATGCTTACGAAGCGGTTGTAGATGAAGTGAATTTCATCTACGCCACCAGCAACAGAACCGGTCTTGTAGGAATCAACGATCGCGTCGGCGATTTCCTTGGCGCCATCAACCTGTGGAAGATCGGTGCCACCCACCCAGTTCTGGATGGAGGTGCGACGACGGAAGTTGAAGTAGGTTACGGCCTTGCGACCAACCAGGTAGTAAACAACCTCTTTACCCTGCGAAACCAGAAGCTTTTCGAGGGCTTCTGCTTCCTTTAGGACGCTGCTGGAGAAAGCACCGGCCAGACCGCGGTCTGAGGTGAAAATGACTACAGCCGCACGGTTGATGTTGGCGCGCTCGGTGGTTAGTGGGTGGTCTACATTGCTGTAGGTGGCCACTGCCGAGACAGCGTGAGTAACGGCATGCGCGTACGGAGCCGATGCAGCCACACGCTGCTGAGCCTTGTAAATACGCGAGGCCGAGATCAACTCCATGGCGCGAGTGATCTTCTTGGTCGTCTTGGCAGACTTAATCTTCTGCCTATAGACCCGAAGTTGCGCTCCCATGTCTCTCCTAGTTCCTTGAAATCCGTTGAGTAATCGAAGAGGGCTTACTTGCCCTTGACGATCTTCTCCTGGTTGACCTCGCTGGCGCCAAGGGCGTCAACGTTCACCGAAGGCAGCGGGGTGCCCTCGTGAGTAGCAAACGACTTCTTGAAGTTTGCAACCGCTGCAACAAGAGCTGCCTCGGTGTCCTTCTCGAGCTTGCTGGTCTCGCGGATGGTGGTGAGAATCTCGCTGTTGCGACGTAGGAAGTCAAGTAGCTCGCGCTCGAAGCGAAGAACGTCCTGAACTGGAACCTCGTCTAGCTGACCGGTGGTACCTGCCCAAACCGAAACGGTCTGCTCCTCAACTGGGTATGGCGAGTACTGTGGCTGCTTTAGAAGCTCCATCAGACGAGCACCACGCTCAAGCTGCTTGCGGCTTGCTGCGTCGAGGTCGGATGCGAACATTGCGAATGCCTCTAGTGCGCGGTACTGAGCTAGCTCGAGCTTTAGGGTACCGGAGACACCCTTGATGCTCTTGAGCTGTGCAGCACCACCAACACGCGAAACCGAGATACCCACGTCGATAGCTGGGCGCTGGTTGCTGTTGAAGAGGTCGCTCTGAAGGAAGATCTGACCGTCGGTGATGGAAATCACGTTGGTTGGAATGTAAGCCGAAACGTCGTTTGCCTTGGTCTCGATGATTGGAAGTCCAGTCATCGAACCGGCGCCTAGCTCGTCGTTTAGCTTGGCACAACGCTCAAGCAGACGGGAGTGTAGGTAGAAGACGTCACCTGGGTAAGCCTCGCGGCCTGGTGGACGGCGAAGAAGAAGCGATACTGCACGGTAGGCCTCGGCCTGCTTCGATAGGTCATCGAAGATGATGAGGACGTGCTTGCCACCGTACATCCAGTGCTGACCAATGGCCGAACCGGTGTAAGGAGCTAGGTACTTGAAACCAGCTGGGTCTGATGCAGGAGAAGCCACGATGGTGGTGTACTCCATTGCGCCGGCCTCTTCTAGAGCACCCTTTACGGCTGCAATAGTTGAACCCTTCTGACCTACGGCAACGTAGATGCAGCGAACCTGCTTCTTTGGGTCGCCCGACTGCCAGTTGGCCTTCTGGTTGATGATGGTGTCTACCGCGATGGCAGTCTTACCGGTCTGACGGTCACCGATGATGAGCTGACGCTGACCACGGCCAACTGGAATCATGGCGTCGATTGCCTTGATACCGGTCTGAAGTGGCTCGTGAACCGACTTACGGGCCATAACACCAGGAGCCTGAAGCTCAAGTGCACGACGACCCTCTGCAGCGATCTCGCCTAGACCATCGATTGGGTTACCCAGTGGGTCTACAACGCGGCCGAGGTACTTGTCGCCAACTGGAACCGAGAGAACCTCGCCAGTGCGGTGTACTTCCATACCCTCGCTGATGCCCTCGAAGTCTCCAAGAACAACAACACCGATCTCGCGCTCGTCGAGGTTTAGGGCTAGACCCAGAGTGCCGTTGGCAAACTTGAGAAGCTCGTTGGCCATCGCACTAGGAAGACCTTCAACGTGAGCGATACCGTCACCGGCGTCGATTACGTGGCCTACTTCCTGGGTGGAAGCCGCTGCTGGCTTGTAGGACTCAACGAAGTCCTTAAGCGCGTCGCGAATCTCGTTAGGGCTGATAGTCAAATCTGCCATCTCGTTCCTCTACTTCTGGGCCTCCGATTAGGGAGGGTCCGGTTGGTCTTATGCGGGCTTACGCCAGCGAAAGCTTTGCTTGGTTCAGGCGGCTGATTACGCTGCCATCGATGATTTCGTCGGCGATCTGAATGCGAACGCCACCGATGATGCTTGGATCGTGCTCGACGTTCAGCTTGATGCTGGCGCCGTAGTTCTTGGCAAGTGCAGCCTGTAGACGACCAAGCTGGTCGGCGTTTAGCTGCTGAGCCACCTTTACGGTGGCAACAAGAGACTGAGCAACCTGGGCAACGTGCTTACCAAAGTGGTCTAGCACTACCGAGGTGCGAAGCTTGTGGGTGCCGGTAACTGCCTGGTTGATTAGCAGCTTGGCCTCGGCCGAAGCCTTGGAGCCAAGTAGTGCGTTTACCAGGTTGAGACGGGCCTCAGGGGTTGCGGTCTTGGAGGCGAGAGCAAACTGCAGGTCGCTGTTTGCTTCGATTGCCTGCTGGAACGCGAAGAGCTCGTTGCTTAGGCCATCGATGCTGCCGTTCTTGGCGGCAATGGTTGCGGCAGCAATGACACCCAGCTGCTCTAGGGAAGACACTAGGTCTGAACCCTTAGACCAGCGAAGGGCAACCAGGCCAGTCACGAACTGCAGTACCGGTGCCGAAATGCTCTTTGAGAACACGGCCGATACTGCACCCGACTTTGCCTTCTCCTCGGCGGAAGGGTCCGAGAGGAGGTTACGCAGCTGTGCCGAACTCGACACTGCATCCGACACAGCAAAGAGCTGTGCCGCAAGTGTGAGGTCTGCGGATGCGAGCAACGGCTGGAGAGCCGCCTTAGCGCTCGCCAGTGACTGCCTGGTTGAACTTGCCATTAGTGCTTTAGCCTTACTTGCCTTCGAGGTCGGCCAGGAACTGGTCGACTACGCCGGCTGCAATCTTGTCGTTCTTTAGGCTGGCACCAACCACGTTCGAGGCGAGGTCGATGGCAAGAGTGCCAACCTCGGCGCGAAGCGAGATAAGTGCTGCCTGACGCTCGGCTTCAATCTGAGCCTTTGCGGTGGCGGTGAGACGTGCGGCCTCTGCTGCAGCCTGCTCCTTTAGCTCGGCAAGAATTGCCGCGCCTTCGGTGCGAGCCTGCTCGCGGATCTGCGAAGCCTCGGCACGTGCCGCGGCCTGCTCAGCCTCAATGTTTGCGGTCTTGGCGTCTGCCTCAGCCTGGGCCTTCTCGGCTGCCTCTAGGCGGCCTTCGATGGCTTCGGTGCGAGCATCCAAGTTCTTCTTGAAGTTAGGTAGAACCTTGGTCCAGAAGAACACCAGCAGAACCGCAAAAACCACCGATGACCAGATCAGGTCGGCAGTGCTTGGGAGCAGCGGGTTGTGTGCCTCGCCCTCCGCCGCGGCTGCGACGATGCTTGAAATCATCATGATTTAGGAGTTCCTGACTGGATTAGGCGCCGAAGATGAATGGGGTTGCAAGACCGATAAGCGCAAGTGC
>Ga0213920_1000541_pt1 | contig 28259 bp, 28 predicted proteins | sample McNCre1117MG_FD_161054 | JGI IMG/M metagenome (GOLD analysis project Ga0213920, IMG submission 161054) | Freshwater microbial communities from McNutts Creek, Athens, Georgia, United States - 11-17 MG | ecosystem: Environmental > Aquatic > Freshwater > Creek | place: USA: Georgia | collected...
CACCTCCCACACACGGGACCTTCCTGCCTTTTGTTCCCGGAACCGTCCGAGAGATTGTTCGCATAACACCACTTCGTGACATCGTCAAAACACTTTTCCAAAGCATTCACAACAAGCTTAACGTACCGCAGAAAGGCTTACGCAAGGTTTTACGTTGCCACGTGCACGCAGCACGAGCGACAGCCACCCATTTCTTGATGACCTGCGAGCGATGCCACAAGTATCATCATCGCTGCGAAGGAGGCCCTCCATGCCTTCGTTGTGTCAAGCGCAATGTCGTTTGCCGCCCTTTCACCCCGAAGCCTGTGAAACAACTTCAGCGCCGTTTGACCGGAGCCAACCGCAAGTTCAAGTTGACCCTCAAGACCTCTCCCGAGCTTTATGAGCGCTTCCAGAGTATGAGTGAGACATGGGAGGGACATAATGAACATCTCATGGTAGCTCTTGTGCATCAGCATTGGGATAAAAGCATTGTCAGGACTCTTTTTAGTTCAAAGTAAGATCCACGCGGTACTTCCCGCGCCGGATGTCATTCATAAGCGCCCCATCTACCTGGCACTGGTAGACGTAGTAAGTAGTCTGACCAACGATACATTGCTTTTCAAATCCACCAACGCATCGAAGCAAAGCAGGCCAACCATGCTTGGCGGACGCCGCATCAATGTCATACAAAGTATGAAAGTTGGACTGCCAGGTCGCTCCCATCAGATCGTAGTACAAGCCTACGACTCCACTATCCCACCCCCCATACAGGTTGTCCATAATGAGGTCTGAATCGAAGAAGTCGGCGTAGGTGTACCGCATGTCGAGGTCGCAGACGAGGAAGAGACCTTGGTCGGTCACAAAGTAGTTAGAGTCGTCTCGACAAAAGATGGCATGCTTGAGACCTTTCACGCATCGCAGCAACGCCGTGAGCTCCGGGCATACCATTTCCTTCATGACATTCTTGTAGATCTCATGGTAGGTATTGTCGAAGGCATAGCATTGCCGCACCAACTCGGGAGGGAGCAAGGTATACATGTTCGTCTGCTTCGCAGACAGCCAGACCAACACAAAGCAAACATTACCATAAGTAAGTGCGGGAAGTCAATGCAGCATGAACAACAGGTTCACGAAAGCACACACGTTCTCTGAAAAAACCGACCGAGCGCGCGGGAGCACACACTCCTCGTCTGTCCGGACAAAAAAGGCGATGACGGTAGCACACACCGTCCTGACAAAAACCTCTGGTACACTCTATGGAAGAGATTCTTATATATGGAAGAGAGCAAACTCATATGGATTTACTTAGCATTGCTTTGGTGTTGTGTTTCTCCCAGACCATGAACACCAAGGGCCAACCCAACACTTTGACGGCTCACTACGATAAGACCTCCCAGAACTTCAGCATCAGCCTCCACGACCCTGAACGTCCTGAAAACGACGCAACTGGTGTGGTAGGCCGTGACGGGGAGACGGTGATCAGCAACACCATGACCTCCAAGAAGGCCGAAAAGCGCATGAAGAAGATCGTCAAGTCCATCCTCAAGCCTCGCATGGAAGCGTGCAAGAGGTTGTACATGGTGAGGGAGAGGATGTGCCGCAAGATCTTGATGAAGAACCCCGATGCCGAGATTCATGAGTATAGCGGTGATATGGGAGGCGCCTATTTTTAGATGAAGGAGACCGTATAGTTATCTTCCCGTTGAGGCTCTGCTACCCCGTTATTGATTAAACCTGTCAGGAAGTCAATATCATGACACGCTTTGACAATGTCCTCATCCGGACTATGCTCCGTAATACCACGCAATGCTTTCCAGGCCATGAAATGGCTTTCGACGGTACCGATACATCGCCAGAAAATATATGGCTGTTGTTCTTTGAATGCTTGCATGCGCTGTCGTTGCCCGTCGAAATAGAGATAATTCATTATATCCCATATACATCATTCCCTTTTATATCCACAACCACTCCGATTGAAAGGATTGACGCTTCATTGCACAGATGGACTACAAGCTTATTCCTCTGAGCGGCAAGAATGGTGCTGGGCTTCAGGCTAAGGTCTCACCCGAAGACTACGACAAATGCATACAGCACAGCTGGTGGCTTGACAGCAACGGCTACCCTACCACCAAAATCAACAGCAAGCCGACTAGAATGCACCTTTTTCTCACGGGGAAGAAGTACAGCGATCACATCAACGAGGACAAGCTGGACAACAGGCGCTCCAACCTTTTCGCTGGAGGACCAGGTCCAAATCAACTCAACCGCAACCTGAACGTCCGCAAAACCAGCAAATATCCCGGAGTCAGCTGGGATAAACGCCGAGAGAAATGGCGAGCTCAAACCTCCAATGAGGGCAAGAGTCAGTATCTCGGGATTTTCAAAGACGAGCTCGATGCAGCATATGCTTACTATATAGCAGCACGTAAACGCCATCCTTACATGAACCCGCCCGCGTGGCAGACATTACAATTCCTAGCTAAGTGTGTCGTAGAGCAGTCTAAGCACTCTTCTTATACGTCTTAGAGGCTTCTCGCATGCACTGCTTCAAACTCTTGCCGGGATTGGCTTTGCGGAACGCCATCAGATGTTGATGCCAGGCTTGTAGAGCTTTTGGAGGTGCCATTCTAATATATTCTATATACAGATGATCTTTTTTCTATCGTTACTTCCTTTGGCACACGCAATGATCCGCGGCATCGCGTATTTTGGCTGTGAAACGGAGTATATGAATTTCATGTGCAACTGGTCACATCCCATTGATTGGCATATTGCCAAGATCAAAGAGTTAAATTTTACACATGTCCGCATCCCTTTCAGCTACGATTTTGTGGTACGTCAAGACTGGCAACCGCTTGACGAGCTATTTGATGCCGTCGAACGGCACAATCTCAAAGTGGCTCTAGATTTCCATCGGCTGGATAAAACCCATCAGAGCGCTAAACCGTACGACAACCGCGTGACCTTTGATATGTTTCTGGATACCTGGAAAACCATTTTGCATCGTTACCATGACCGTTCCGCATTGGAAGCCGTCGATATATTCAATGAGTATCAATCCGATAATTACGTGGAATGGAATAATTTGGCGAGACAAATCGTCTCGACCATCGAGAACGAGTTCCCTGCTCGTTTTATCTATTACGTGCAAGGAACCAACTGGGGTGGTAATCTGCAATACGTCAATTTAACGGATATGCTGTGCGCACGCCGCATCCAGTACAGCATCCACAAATATTGGTTCAGTGATCGAGAGCCTTTAGAGGAGAAATGGGATATTTCCTTTGGGCCCTACAAACCCATTGTCAATGTCGGCGAGTGGGGTTTCATGTCCAATCAACCGGATCAAGTAGCATGGGCGACTCGATTTATTGACTGGTTGATTTCCAAAAATATTTCGGATAGTTATTTCTGGACCTGGACTTTTAATTCAGGAGATACAGGCGGGATTTTATTGGAGGATTGTACAACCGTCGACCAAAACAAAATGAATTTATTACGACGATTCTGGAACGCTTCGCACCAATCCTAGCTCCGTGAGCACGTAGTCGATAATAAAATTATCATCTTGACCCCACACCGTATAAATCTCAGAAGGGATGGGTACAGTCTTGGCTTCGACAAATCGTGTTGTGTCTGTAAACATGGACACGACTGCCATACCTTCCGTTGCATTCAACGAGAACGACGTCAATTCAATTTGGACTTGTGTCACAATACTTTCTTTCGTATGAGGCTGAATATTGATCATTCTATAATGTTAAGAAAAAAAATTGTCCGATTAACCAAGTCTGGTAGCAGTGACTCCACACTTGTTGGCAACCCAGCATGTAAATTCTGTGCTAAGCGATGCGCTAATCAGTCTAGCGTTAAGGTAGAAGGTTGTAGAGCTTGAAATGGTTACTACACATGAAGCACTGAGAAGATCTACGTAGTTGGTAGACCAAGCTGCGTAAGGGTACCCATTCTTAGGATCGTAGGGAAGACTTGTAGAATTATTTGATAACGCAATTTCGGCTTTGGTCTGACCCGCCCCACTGGACTGTCCATGCACGTGAAGCAAGTACGTTCCAGCCGATAAGGTCAAAGACCCAAGATTTTTCACCGTAAAACTTTCCCCGGAAACGACCTGTGTATTGGAAGCTAGCCAGAAAGAACTCACAGCAGCAGGCATCCCGTACGATACTGCTTTTGTAGAAGTGTCGTAGTACAGCATGTTGGAGGTTGTGGCACTAGGAATTGACTGCAGACTTAGAGTCCCTGCACTGGCTGCCCCGCTTACCGTCAAGCTTCCCAGAGTTCCTACGCTCGTCACATTGGGCTGCGCGGCCGTCGTGAGCGTGCCCCCGATATTCGAGGGGCCGTACGTAATTTCGCCGGATGTCGAATCGTATTGTACCAACGAAGTGGCTGTCGTATTATTGCGGATGGGTTTCACGAAGAACCGGGAAGTTCCATCGGAATTCAGGGCAGCACCTGATGCATTCAAGATCACCGAATTGGCATGCTGGTTTGTTTGGCCTGCATATCTACCTACTGCTACAGCCACACTACCTTGTCCAGTATTTCCTGCGCTGTCACCAATCGCAACACAACCATTCGCTTGTGTAGTTTGTCCTGCAGCATAACCGACTGCAACTGAATACTGTCCTTGTGTATTACTCCCCGCGTTATACCCAACAGCCACCGCATTCGCTCCTTGTCCCGTTCCCGCCGTGGCAGTTCCGCCCCCAGCACCATCGCCAACGGCGACGCCGTAGCCTCCTTGATAATATCGCCCAGCACCTCTTCCTATTGCCACGGTAGAACTACTCTGCGATTCATTTCCGGCGACTCTTCCTATGGCGACCGAGTTTGCGCCTTGGGCGTTTAAACCTGCCAAGGAACCAACAGCGACGGAATTTACACTTTGCGTGTTTTGTCCAGCGCCTTCTCCAATTGCAACTGTGCTCAAGGCTTGTGAAGCATATCCGGCAAATAGTCCAACAGCCACCGCACTCGAGCCCTGTGTATTATTCCCCGCAGAAGTTCCAATTGCCACCGCATTAGATCCTTGTGATGTTAGACCAGCGTTTTGCCCAATGGCGATTGCCGAAGCCCCCTGTGTATTATTCCCCGCACTATTCCCAATGGCCACCGCATTAGATCCCTGACCTGTTCCCGCCGTGGAAGTACCTGTGCCCGCATTCAGCCCAATGGCAACTGCACTGGGGGCTTGGGTGTACTGGCCAGCATTTGTACCAACCGCGACGCAATTATTTCCTTGAGAACTGTTTCCCGCGGCTGCTCCAACAGCTATTGAATTAGAACTTTGAGAAGTGTTTCCTGCACTTGTTCCAATAGCAATTGATTGCTGTCCTTGATTAGATGCCCCGCTATTCAAACCAATACAGACTGCCTGAAGAGATTGAGAAGTCGTCCCAGCACCATTCCCAATGGCCACCGCATTATTCCCTTGAGTATTTCTTCCCGCATCAAGTCCAACGGCGATTGCTGAAGCCCCCTGCGTATTACTCCCCGCGTTATACCCAACAGCCACCGCACTCGAGCCCTGCGTATTATTCCCCGCGTTATACCCAATGGCCACCGCACTCGAGCCCTGCGAAGTAGTACCGGCGCTAGCACCCACCGCCACCGAGTTGGTGTTTCGGGATGCCACAAAATCTGTCCCATTAATCCGGTACACACCTGACGTATTCACATTCGTCAGCGTCCCTACACTGGTAATATTGGGCTGGGCGGCGGTCGCCAGAGTACCATTAATATTCCCACTCACCGTTAAACTCGTCAGAGTCCCGACACTTGTAAGCGACGAGTTTATGACCGATGTCCCCAGCGTGGTTTTGTTTAACAATAGATTTGCCGAACTGAGTCCTAGATACACACCTCCGATGAGAGGGGACGTATCATTCGTATTTTCAAAAAACGAGTAATATCCATCTGCATCGCTTCCATAGTTAGAACTCACCAGCCCTCCATTATATGGAAATTGATATCCACCGTAACCAATTCCAAGTAAGGCGTTGTTCCCAAATACTTCAAATAGAGGATACTTGTCATCGGTTGGCCAAGTCCATGTGGCTCCTGGCGGGATTGTCCACGTTTTTTTGGTTGTCGCAGAAGGTACAAAATAGACACGTGTAGTGGCAGTACCCGTCACTTTTTTGGAACTGTAAAATTCGAACATCGTCACCGGATTCCCCAAGGCATCCAAAGGACAATGTTTATTAGCAATCATCAAATTCTTGATGTACGTCGTGAGGGACGCGAGGGTGTAACTACCAGGAGGCAGCACAATATCGACTATAGTCCCGTCGATCCATGTATATGCATAGTGATTGGTCGAACCCGTAACTGTGTAAGCAGGACTGTACAATTCTCCTTGAGTTGAAATGTTATTATTCTCATTCAATTTAATTCCTGTCAGCACACCCCGAAGGTCAGTCACTGTAGCTCCAATACTCTTGGAGTCAATTAGTAATTCGTGGTAGTTGTTGCGGAGGCTTAGCGGATTGTCACTATTGCATATGGGCATGGACACCGTACCTCTTCGGTAGTAGGTACCTGTGACATTTGGTTGTAGATTCAAAAGAGTTTGAGTAGTGTCGTGAAGACTGAAGCGATAACCATTGATGTTGGTATAGGCATCAAAATAGAATGCGGGTCCTGTATTCGAATGTATGAATATACCGGCAAACCGATTATCCGCGAGATCAGTGAATCGTAAACTTCCAGTGTAGTTAGTATACGTGTCAATGTTCGTGGGAATAACTCGATTTTGAAATTGGACTAGAGGATAAACAACCGTATAATCAATATTAGGATCCGCGTCTTTGTTACCCTTCACGACTAAGGTATAGTAACCTGAAGTTTGTATGGAGTGAGCCAAATAATCACTGTACAGAATGATATCTGTTAAGGACGACATGGTTATATATAATATATTTATTTGAAATAAATATCAAAGCTTTTGCCTGCTAACAAGTAAGTAAGGTTGTGGGCGTACCACGGATTGATTTTCTTTACATCTTCATACATCAAATCTTTGTAAGGGCCGAAATAAAGAACCCAGGTGTCCGGGATAATGCGTGGATCAGGATGAGGACGGACGTCGGTATCACTCGGGTCCATACTACTATATATTAATAGGCGCCGATAAAAAGACCGCTTATTTGACTTGCTGTTGTACCAGTACTAACCGTGATCGTATTCGTATTAGCGACTGCCGCTGTAAAGGTCGTGAAATTAGTAGGCGGCGAACTTGTTGCAGTCATCGCAATCGCCCCCCCATTTCTTCTTACTAAAAAGACATTTATCCACCCGCTATTAGTGGAACCATTTTTGGCAAAAATATATAACTGTCCTTGGAAATTACTTTGCCCTAACACTGTCAAACCGCTAGTAGTGGAAATGGTAAGCGTATAGTTTCCAGAGCTGAGGGCAGACGTAAACCACGCAGTCCCTTGAATTTGACAAGCTCCCAGAGTAAGAGTGGGAATGGAAGCCGAATTTGCGATCGTGAGATCGGGAATGGAAGCTGAGCCTGTGACATTTAATGTGTAGGTTTGCGTAGTAGTAGCACTTAGTGAAGTATCGGAAGAAATTGCTCCGGTACAAGAAAGGTCTCCGTTAAATTGTGAGGCGGCAGCCGTGACAGTCAATTGACTTCCACTCTTTAGATCGATGGCGTTGGTTTTGATTCCTCCCGAAAAGGTTTCTTGAGCGACAATCGTCTGACCACCTGCCAGTTTGGCATAGGTTGCATCGGCTTGTGCCGTTGTTAAGTTTCCCGTCGAATACGAGGTAAACAACGACGGATTGAAAATAGACGGGTACCGAGAAGGCGGCGGGTAAACAGACATCCTTTTTTACTATATACTATAAATAATGCCACATTGTTTTCGTGGGAAAGGCGCTTCACTGTCCAAAATGATCAATGAAACTGCGAGTCATGTTGCCAATACGGAAAATATAGCACCACTCTACCAGCAATATGTGAACCTGATTGAACAGCTACGTGATATTGATCAGTATGCTTTTTTTAGCATTCAGAATACGTGGGATTTACGGGAGACGACTTTTATGCGACGCATCGCGGAATGGCACACGGGGGAGGCTCACCATCGCGAGCCAACAGCAAGCGACGTCGCAAGAGCAGTCAGTATATTACGACAACGTATTGTCCAATTAGAACGAAGGATTTCAAGTTTGGTAACACCCCGTCGACTCCAATTTGAAGGTTTAGGCATGTCGCCTTCGCGACGGGGAGTAGGCATGTCGAAAAAAGCGAAACGAGCCGTCATTGGCACTGCCACCGCCGCAGCACTTGCAGGCTTATCGGCAGCTGCCGCCCATTCGTACAATAAGCCTCCTCCCCCGTTGCGACCTCCCGCTTCGCGTTTTACGTCAGTAGAGTCGCCTGAAGTGAGGGAGAGCATGGCTCGTGCAGAACGCAATGCTGTGCGACTCCAACAACTCCATGACGCTCAACAAAAAGCGTGGGAACGATCTCTCTATCCCCACAATCGATTCTATGATGCCGAGACCTGGTAATTTTTTGCTGCACAAAAAATCCGAGCTGAAAGCTCGGCGACACGAAAATTACCGTACAGGACGTTTGCGTAGTTCCCGTTGAAGTGGCGCAGATTTTGGCTGTGGCAATTCTTTGATGCCCATGATCTCATCATAAGATCGTGCAGGAGGCATACCATATTGTTTGGCGAGCATGGCAGAGATGGCAGTTTGTTTTTCATACAAACGATTTCGTGCTTCCCCACGATTGTATTTTGGTTGGCTGACGTTTTGGTCAACACGAGCTTGATTTAGACGTTGGGCCGTCAAATCTTGCATGGCTCTGTCTAAATTAGTAGGTTTTTGTTGATTTCGGGCGGCCAATGCGGCCGCGCCTGCAACCCCAAGCAACGCTGCGGTAGTTCCTAATGCAGCTTTTTGTTTTGACGTAAGACCACACCCTTTGACCTTACGAACGTAGACAATTTTCATTTCTTAATAGTCACCGCTAGGTTTAAATCCGTAACCTGCCGCCGAAAATGATCCCCCTCTCGCGAAAGCAACGGTGTTGCGTAGATTGGGTTTGTTATTGAAAACAGGATACAGAGCGGGATGTCCACTAGAGTCTTCACAAATAACTCCACCACCTCCACTAATGACAGGTCCTAGATGAATACTCGCCAAAGGATCCCGTTGAAGAAGTGTCGGCTGTGCAGCCGGATGCTTGGATGCAATAAAATTAGACTTATTGTTCATCAAGACATGATCAGGAGTATGATTATGAATCCCAAACAAGCCAACATCCACATTATCTTCAAGATTATCCGCCGGGTTGCGAACACCATATCCATACATCGGTCGTGCCATTGCCATTTGTGGAAGTGCAGTTTGAGGCATGTAATAACTCATCGCACCTTGTGCCAGTACGGGCGCTATGGCAGGCAGGGCTTCTGCAGTGGCATCAGTCAACGCATAGGCAGCATGTTTTGCTACATTAGAAGCATCTTTGACACCACTCCATACACTTTTTGCGGCCTTACCCAGCCAAGGAGCGGCTTTATTCTTGAACCATCGATTGGCTTTTCTGGAGAAATCCTTGAAACCCTCCCCTTCCATCGTCGCGGAAAATTCTTCCGGCGAAAGGACAATTTCACAACCTTTATTCTTCGCAGCGGCCGCATACAATTTACGCGCTTTGACGCTGGAACTCAGATGCAGGACATGAGGACCTCCTTGCAATTGTGTTTTGTTAAGACGGATTTTGCCGCCTTTCATCAACGTCTTGAACTGTCCATGTGACACAGTTACCGGAACTGTTTGGAAAACTGTCTTTTTTGGCATGTCTCTCTATATATTATTCGTCAGCGAAAAAACGCTGACATACATGGAAAATCGCCCCGCAAAATAACCTTAGGATTAGCCAAGAAGCATACCCGAGTCGAGAGCAACGTCCACAGACTTCTCGAATTCGACAAAAATAAACAGCGTAATAGCCTGAGTGCACGTGTTCCTACCAGAAATCTGGATGGATTTGGGTACAGCATCCTCTGCCTTGATACGACGTGACAGATCGGTGACGTAGTAACGCATATTAGTCTGGAAATTTTCAAGCCCTACCAGCCCAGACATGAGACCGTCGACCACACCGCCATTGATGCCGTTGATACGAGCAAGCTCGTTACGGAAAGCCTCAAAATCGTACTGAGTGTTGGAGGTGTAAATATTGACCCCCGCCAGCTGCACATTGTAATCCGTAATACCGACGTACGGTGAAGTCGTGCCGGGCTCCGAAGCAAACGGCGACTGGTATACGGCAGTAGTAAGCAGATCCTTGTTGACCTTGTTCGCGGAGGTAGCAATGTAGGGAATGACAATCAAAGCCTTAGGGTTGGCAACACCGTTAGTCAGTAGGTTGTTAAAAGTGGCGCCTGCCCCCACATCAATCTGGTACTGGAAGATGTCGCGGTACACAATGTGCTTGGTAGGCTGCAGTGTTAGGTAGCGGGACACCTCTTCGTTGGTCATGGTGTACAGTGGTACATACAGCCTACAATTCTGGAAGGTAGGGTGTGTGATGTTGAGAGTAGTATCCTTGACAATCGACACACGTGCTTTGAAATTGAACTGGTAGTTGGTGGAAGAGCTGACGGTGGTGAGCCCACTACCAGTATCAGCGCTAAACCAAGCACCACCTTGCGCTCCAGGAACAGTTGTGAAATTAGCTGATTGCGACTGAGGACCCATGCCAGATGCTACCATCAACGGACTAGTCCCGCCTATCACGGTGGTGGACAGACAATTCAGATCGACACACTGCACGCAATTGGATGCGTCGGTGGGTGCAGTCAACAGTTTGGTGAGAGTGTACCCGATCTTGTGCTCGGCAGTGTTGGTGTTGATCAGAAGCCTCATGTAGGCACCTCGAGTGAGAGGCAGCTTGTCGAAGAAATCACAGATATCCTTCAGGCGGATTTGAGCGAGCACATAAAAGGTATCTACGTAAGAATTATTTGTGTAAGAGGACTGGTACAAATTAGCGCCTAGTGAGACAGAAGAGTTTGAGTCGGTCACAAGAGACGTGGTAGTCGCGGCGGATTGCCTAAGACCAAACGATCTCACGCTGCGTTTATGGAAACCTTCGTTAAAGAAAACATCTTTCAGCTTGTAGTCGTTGCTAGAAGTGCTGCTAGGTGCTTTATAAGTCGGCATGTTCTTGTTATTGGTACTACCGTGACCGTGCCAGTTATTAGCAGTGGCATTGTCGAAGTCATGACTGAAAGGACTATCTGGGAAAAACCCGATCATACTACCCCACTTCTCCACATCATCCTCGCTCAATGTGGTCAAAAGCTTGTACGAGACGTAATGATTGAGGTAAGGGGTTAGCTGTACGACCGAAGTATTGTTGTATTCCACGCTCAAGGAATGAATGAGCTGGTAATGACCATTCTTCAGACCGACAGCAAACTGCTTGGCAAGATTCTTAATACCGTTAGTTTGAGCGGTGAGGGTTTGAGCAATATTGGTAGCAGCAGCAGTGTCAGATTGCGCTTCCATGGTAACAACAAGGGGAATCTGAAGCACACCCTCCGAATAGGAAGCCCATCGCCCACTGTTTGATAGAGAAGAAGTATCAATCTGAATCTGCCCATTGTAGGCACCATTGTTGGAGTCGATCACGTACACGGATTGACGACTTACGAAAGGCTCGTCGACGATCTGCGATTCGAGGCTTTGTTCTAACACAACTTGGTCCGCCATTTTGAATATCTATATGTTTTTAGAAGCGGATATTTTTTACTTTCTCCGTGATTCGTTTGAGTCGTTCGATGCCTACACTCCCGCCAATCACATTGTTGTCGACTGCCACATTGTCACTTCCATTCTGGCTTAATGTGGCTGTCCCACTTCCTAGATCTTTGCTTAGCAGCAACGGAATATACCCGCCGCGTTTCAACACACGACGGCCTTTGCAGCTGCAATGTAGACCACGGCCTGTTTTTTTGGGATATACAATCTTCATCTAACTAAATACCCACATTCCTTTTGAGCCGATGGGTAGGTACCACATTTTTCCTTTCTGGAGATAATAACAACACAGTTTGGCAATCAACCGTTTCCGGGTTATTTTGCTTCGATGCTGGACGCGTAGCGTCCCGTGCCCAGAGGGCACGAAAATCCGAGGCGGAGCCTCGGCGCTCTTTCTAGAGGTTAAAATACCCAAGTATCGGGCAAAACACTCGAAATCCTTTTTGTCGTAGGCACGTAGACATCGCGGATGGTGTACAACAAAAATAATATCGCGTTCAAACAATTCTTTTAACTCCAAATTCACCACCAATTCATGTAACACACTTCTATAGATTTCGTGATAGGTCGCGTCATACGAGTAAATATGAGGCAAGACATCTTCGTCTAGCTGCGCTAGAGCGCGGCAGCGCCTCGCAGCGTTGCGACATACATCTTTGGGTAGTTGTTGCATATATACATAAGCTAAAGCTTCTACGAAGCTAAAGCTCGTCTTTCGAAGCAATGGTCAACAAGATGACGATGTTATTGTCTTGGATTTTCAACTTATTGAAATTCTGATCCAAGAACGTAATCGAAAATTCCGATACTTTGCCGCCTTGCATGTCCACAAAGGTTTTGGAAGGAGGGGTAATATTAATCTGTGAACCGTACGTTGTATTGGGTGCAAAGCTATACAACAGGTTATTGGGAATACTGTAGTGATTGTTCAACAAGGAGCATGTAACAACAACTGAAGAAACAGGAGTGACTTGAGGCGTGAAATCACTGATTTTGGAATATGTGGTTGAGCCAGATGTGCTGGAAGGGTAGGTGCCTGCATTAAACCCAATGATTTTGCTGATGGAATTGGAAGAAGGGATAATGATTTGCGGGTACGTACTTGTGGTAGGAAATGACCATGCTGCAGTGCCCGTGCCCCAAGGAGTGCTATAACCACTCGGAAGAGCCGTCGGTATGGGACTCACGTCCAATTGGACGGCATAGCGCACACTGTTGGTGGAAAAATTGAGATAGTACACGTAATTGCCTGACGCGTCGACCAAATAGTGTTTATTGGCAATCATGACATATTGCAAATACGCATTAAGATCCGCAATCGTATAAAATCCATCAGGCACCGTCACGGTAGTGGTCGTGCCTAACCACACATACTGGAAGGTATTATTGCCGTTTGACGAAGTAATACTAGGCCACGAGTAGTACATGGACAAACTGTCTAATGCGATCTTGTCCCCCTTTTCGAAGGTCGGCTGTGAGCCAAGAGGAAATCTATATGTGTATGTAGAATTGTCAGAACTGACAAAGGTGTTGTTCAAAATGATTTCCTTCATGTAGTCTATAGATTATGCCAAGAAGTAAAAGTGAGCCTCATGACCAAGCATGGAAGGAATGGTGCAAAGAAAACAAAATCAAAGGAGGTGAAATACCTCAATGGATCTCTTCTCTAGGTGCGTGGGCTAAAGGAATTGCCCCAGATCTATGGAAAGAACATGGGAAAGAGATTGTGAAAAAGATATTGTTATCTTCCGGGCCTTTGGTCCTTACTGCACTCGGTGTACCGCCAGGTCTCAGTAATCTAGTGACCAACTACGCGGTAGGTCAGGTTGACCAAATAACCGTCGGCGAAGCCGAGAAAGCAATCAAGGAGACCACGTTGCTTAAAAAGAAAGCAACCACTCGTCGTAACACAAAACAAAAGGCAGTGAGTTTGGAAGCCAAACGTCCAAAACGAAAAGCCAAAATCACAAAATAGCAATTTCAAACAGCAAGTCATGTGCACTGCGTTTGGGAATCTTGCCTTCGGTCACCAACTTCAGCGTCAAATGTTTTAATTCTTTGATAAGTTGGGGGGCATCGTTGCCCGCCAAAATCTCACCTCGCACAAGCTCAAACCGTTTCATGTCTTCATTGTCCTTTTTGACGGAAATACCCAGTTTGCCTCCCACCTTGCACATGTGCGCCAGATTATCAAAATACTGCTTGTCGCTTTCCGAAAGTGCTGCGTACAAGGGCGCATTCATCTGCCCTTCTTCCAGCACTTTTTTGATCAAAGCAACCAACTCCTCAGAGGCAACACGCTGTGGGATTTTGGGATGACTAGCCAACGAAGGGAATTTGATATTAATAATATTTTTTTCCAAAGAAGGCTTGTGTAACAAATAACAACCAAACTGGCTGTATCGTACGTCTGGGTCGGCAGGGATACCATATCCAATGATTTTGGCATTTCCTTTTCGTCGTACACCACTTCCACTTGTAGTCACACCACCCTGCGGATTCAACATAACAAAGTTGGGGTCATTCGCAGATTGTGACATATAGGTGTCGACAATCTCCTCCCAACCATACATGCCTCTTTTGAATTGATACAAAGCAAACCCAAGACCTACCCCGGCTGCAATCACGTCCGCCATACTAGGCATCTGCTGTTTAAGATAGCCCATTATACCGACAGTAGCCTTCTGAAGCTGTACTTGGTCCTCACGAGGCAATTGCTTTACTTCTTCCACATTTTTTTCAAATTCTCCTCCCGTTAACCTCAAAGGGGCGTTTTGATCTCGGATGTAATCTACTTCTGGTAGAATATTGATTTTGGAGTATTCACGAGCACGAGATAGCTGTTCGGGACCTCCCGCTAGCAGCGGTTGTGGCGAAGGGGGAACAATGCGAATTTTGGGTCTGTGTGGGAAAATACGGGTTTGAGATGGTATGTAATCAGGAGGAGGAGGTGGATAATTTGGACGACGTCGTGCAGGCGGATAGTACCACGGTCTTTCGGAAGGCTGTGTTTCCGGGTTACCACTTGGAATTGCAACACGTTCAGCGCCTGGAGAGGGAGGAGGAGGAGGATCGTCTCCTCCAGAAGAAGTCGAGTTCAATGTATCGTTAGACATTACGAATAAATCAACACGACGCCGCCAGTCTGTGGTAGTGTTTAATTGTTTTTGTATTTTCTTTAAGAACGACTTCGCAATCGAAGACATGTCAGGCCATGCAGCCGATTCGTCCGGCGGCTCCTCATTAATAAGAGGCGGTTGCGGCAGCTGTGAGGCTGCCAAAGCATCCTGGTTTGCACGATATGCCCCATACTGTGCTATCATGTCAGACGACCCTCGTAAAGATTTACTGTCAGCGACTATACCAGTTTGATCCTCTTCTACGGCGGGGATTGTTTTTTTTTCTTGGTCGACACCTGTGGTATTTGTAGCTTCTACTTGTTTGCGGTATTTTAACCAGTATTCACGGAAGTAATTGGGCGTTAGATTGGTAACATTGGCTGCATATTTCTGAAACCCAGGCCACAATCGATTGAACTCGCTGATCCCCACATGATCTCCCAACAACCCTTCTTGCAAAACTTGGGCGGCGTATACACCCGGCATAATACTTTTCAAGTGATTCAGGGCGGTATTGTACTGAGCAACCTTGTCATTGGCCGCGTTACGAAGCATGTCTTCGTTTGGCATGATCGGAAGCACATTTTGTTTGACTTGTTCTGCCGCAATCTTGAAAGCGACATTTGCATCCTTGTCGACTTTAATACCCGTTTGCAGGGCCTTTGCCTGTCTGTTTTGTTTCCGACGTAAATCCGCTGCATCCTTCAAATTGCGGATCTGCGGTATCAGGACGGAATCACCCATTTCTATATATAATAAACTACTTGCGAAATTCTTCACAAACAACACAATTCGCATCAACGCTAATGATAGGTTCAAAGTTATACCGGAACCGCCGATCTTCGGGAGCGCTGAGATCGACAAACAAGAAGTCCCTCTGATTGGAATCGACACAATGTTTGTACAGCGCGTGCAGCTGTTCGCGTGTACAATCGAGTGAGAAATCGCGTAACAACATATTCAGATCGCGCGTCGACATCAATTTTTTAACGAATACAAACGTGCATTGCAAACGTATCACTTTGGGAGCGCCAAAATACGATTGAGTTAGATAGAGACAAGACACACCTTTGGCGATCTTGCGACCTCGGATAAAATACTGGGCGATCTTGTCTTGATTTTTTTCCAACACCAAATCATCAAACACCACCAAATGCTGTAATTCCTTATCCAGCTTTTCGGGAGGTTCAATGGCCGCATAGCCTTCTTTGATCGTCAATTGTTGGGGTTTGATTTTGCTCTCCAAATACTTGTAGAGAGGTTCTTCGGCATTCATGGTGTAGATGGTGACATGGCCAAACGTATCGTACATCCGATGTAAAAGCTCAAGTACCAACGTTGTCTTGCCTGACCCCGATCCCCCCACAATTAAGCCTCGGAACGGAATACCGATTTTGTGGTTCTCAAAGCAAGGGTTGTGGTATTTTGGAATCATATCTTTTGGCATGTTGCCATACCAATTGACTAACGAAGCTTTCTTTTTTGCCATATAATGTGTATATATATACACAAAAAATTATGATGACCAATGTGGATTTAGAAGAAAAAGCCAAACGCTTAAACATCCCATTGGTAGGGGTATTCAGTAAAGATCAATTACCTCCCATCAAAAAAGACGGTGGGTACATTATCAATTTGCAGAATGCCGGGGAGGGTCCTGGTACGCATTGGACGGCTTTTTACATCGAAAACTCTCAAAAAGCGTACTTTGATTCCTTCGGAGTCATTCCTCCACTGAGCGTGCAACGCTTTTTGCGCAACAAGTACATATTCTCGGAAAAACATATCCAAAACATCCAGTCGGAGATCTGTGGGTATTACGTCCTGTACTTCATTTGGTTCATGTGGACACATCGGTATCGCATCAAGGATTTGAGGAAACGTTTCTGTGCCTTTCTTCGGCTTTTCAGCAGTGACGCAACCAAAAACAAGCAGTTGTTAATAAAGTATATAGCCCCCTTGTAATATGTCAGTGTATCCACCTCCTACCCGCAACACAAGTATTTTCAATTCGACTGATTTTGGAGCGACTACTTCGACAACAGTCACACAGACGTTTGTTGATACCTACTACTTGAAAAAAGCAGGTGGTCAAACCGTATTGGCATTAGAAACTTTTCAAGGGGGCATTGCCACCAACAGCATTACGCCGTATGCAGGGACAACCATTGATTTTGGATCCAATAATTTGACCACGACGGGCACAGGCAGTGTAGGAAGCCTTAGCGTGAGTGGAGCCGTCAATTCAGGAAGTCTTAGCGTGAGTGGCGCAGTTACAACGGGAAGTTACACTAGTTGGAACACCAGCAGTACTACTGTAGGATACACGGTTTCTTCCTCTACTGGAAGTGTGGTTTCGGTAACAAGTGCAACCGCTACCAAAGTCAATAGCAGCAATCTCACGTTGACACCTGGAATATGGTTTGTACAGATGTGGGTGCAATTAGGATCAGGCGGCACAGCAGGAGGTGTTTCCGTAACCAACGTGTCTTTGGGTTTCAATAATAGTGCAACCACCGCCTTTCCTACCTTTAGTTCAACCGCAGGAGGATACCGGTATATCTATGACCCTAGTTCCACATATACACCCGCAACAGGTACATCGTCGACATGGCCAGTCCTTGAATATTCACAGATTATCCAGGTGACTTCCACTATGACCAACTTTTATGGAGTCATGCAAGCCACCTGGAGTATTACGTCGGGAACGACAAGTCTTACATTGAGGGACGTTTCCAGTGTCCAAGCAACACGAATTGCTTAATGATAGGAACGTCTTCGATGTATCACAAAGCCGCTTCCTTGTGGGGATTCATTTTCTTTGCCGGGAGCTTGACCTCGCCATCCTCGTAATCTACGTCCATGTGCAAGCCATCGTATGAAAATGTTTATCGTCCTCGCTAAATCATTCGTATACTTCTCAATTTGGATTTCCGTGAGAGATGCTATCAGTTCACGAACACGTTCATGCAAAACCAAAAATGGCGCCTGCTGAATCACAGTGCCATTGGTCGCATAGACGTTCGAGGGGTAATTCCCAAAAAAGCGGGTAAACCCAAACGGTTGCTGTCTGCGAAAATCTTGTAGTTCGCTATATAGCTCCAAGTATCGATTCATGTATGTCTACTGCGTAGACGAAGAATTAATCAAAGTGATTGGCTTCCATGTGCTGAGTTAAATCAAACTCGTGTTCTTGCGCAGAGTGCAAGAACGGATTTGCCTAGGGCAAATCGAGCATATTCTCATGTAGATGGAACCATAAGATGAAGGTCAACAATCGTGCTTTGGTAATCCGTGTATGCACCGGCAAATGGAAGGTTTTGGTGTACTGCAATAACTCTTTCTTGGTAAAACGCTGCAAGAGCTGCCAACGGTACCACGGCGTGAGAATGATTTCTGGCAACGAATCCCGGAAACTGTTGCGCAGAAACAGCATCCTTTTTAATTCGGCATGCACTTCCCATCTCCCATACCGGTGGTAGGTGGGATCATACTCGTAGATTTTCACTACAATTTCAGGCGGAAGGTTCATTACTAACTGACATACTTTCTTCTTCAGACGACGCTGGGAAGTTGACAGAAGGTTCAGTGGGAGCATTAAGTTCGTTCTCAATGCCTTGTGCCCACACCAAAACATCGTTGACGTGCAAACACAATTTGCGAAGCAGGTTCTCATTGGTAAACGACATGATCTTGGGTTGCACCTCGACACAAGTAATGTATTTGTTAAGAATGTCACCCGTTAGGTTTTGCCTCCATTCTGTGGGATACATCAATCGAAACACTTCCAATGCCGAGTACGTCTGATTGAAAAAAGCCTGGCACGCATTGACATCCATGGTTGAAATATCCATCCTATAGTTTATACAATGGAAGAAACTCGTATTGGATATGTGGCACTCGGAGTCTACTTTGTCTTGGTCTTATTGTTGTGTATCATCATCTGGTTCGGGAGAGACTATCTAGATTTTGGTAAAGTATAATGTCTTCGAATCAATGGCACCGCCAACCCTGTCCCTTTACGAATCCTGCTCCCTTTGGGATCGTAATAACAACCTGGCAGCACATTAGAAGACAAATCACGACTCCCTTCCGTTAAAAATCGTAATGCTTTTTTGCCTGTAGCAGACCCACATGCAGTGTGTCTCTGTCGACGCAAATCGGCGTCTGCCCAAAAGAGTCGCTTACCTTGTGCTGCAGAGGCTGCGGATTCAATCATACGGTGCCGGGCATCTTTCACGTCTTGTTTCAAGATACTGCGCACCTGACGAGGTTCCGGTGCATTAAACGATGTTAGATTATCCGGCAAAGCCTCTTTGCGACTACGAGAACTACGTACCATTTGGGAATTGACAGCTCTCGCTACATCCGTCTGGAAGAGATTGGCAGTTGGTTGACGGCGTTTTGGCATGTTTATATATGAAGGGATTGTAATTCTTGCTGGAGCACATAATCGAGGAAATCTTGGGATTCCCAGCCTGGGTGGTTCATGAAAGGATGCTGGTTGCGTGCTGCTTGGTAGTACGTGTAGGCGGCCTCGAGTTCGTTGGTGAAGTAGCCGAGATGTTTCTTCTTGCCCTCGAACCTGATTTGGACCCACCATTTTTCGTATCGTTTATACCAGCTTACTCCGGGGTAAATGCTTGTAGTCTTTTCGTTTTTCAGGTTGCGGTTCCGGTTGTTTTCGGTTTGCCCTCCAAGGAAGAAATTCCCCCGGCGATTGTCCAGTTTATCACGTGAAATATGATCGACATAATTTTGACCTGTAATGAACTGTTGGATGGTGACCGTCTTGCCGTCGATTTTGGTAACTGGATAGCCTCCGCTAATATACCATTTGTGCTCCATGCAGCGTTCGTAATCCGCTGGTGACACGAGAAACCATTCGCCCAGGTGTATCCCTATCAATGGCACTTCCTTGCTTCCAAAGCCTCCCTTGCAAATCCAGGCGTCTCGATCGCTCATCTGTTTCATAGGAGAGACAACATATAGTTCTTAGCGGATTCCGCCCTCAATACGGTCACTAACCATTTCGCATAGTCGACATCATTGTCGCAAATCCATTTGTAAGTCTTCCCCTTATATTTCCCAAAATTGCATTGCCAAAGGAAAGGAGGAGTGCCAGATTTTTGTGTTGATGATTCCATTGATTGTATGAATCATCATCTTTTTAAATGTCAAGAATGTCGCGGGGTCTTCGATTTCGTTGGCTAGGTTGACGACGCTCCTGCGGTGCTGGTGCTTGTGGAGGTGCTGGTGGCTCTTGTGGCTCATCAGCTCGCGGTTGGGTCTCGTATGCATGCGTTAGCTCGTACTCGGCGCGAGTTTTGGTCTCAGGATTATTAGCCCCTTCCTTAGTCAATTCGAAACGCTGGCCTCGTTTGCCTGTAATAATGTACACAGCACGAGAGAATGTGATACGGTCACCTTTCCGCAAAACCGGTTTGGCAAGACGATACCTGACTCTATCCCCCAAATCAAAGGTTGTATCCACCTCCATAATCACCTGGCGATTGTAATCTTTCCCACGGAAAACGTCGACTGGCTTGGCATGAATCATACGATGCCAAGAATTGTTGTAGGCCTCGATAATTTTTGGTAAGACTTGGTACCATTTCGCAAGCCCAGGATTACGTTGCGCCTGCCGCCATCGTTGTAATCTCCCTGCCAGAGTGCGATGCCAACGCTCAACGATTGGATTCTTGTGGAGTTGATCGGGTTCTGAAAACCAGAATTGACAATTGGGGTGCACATCCGTAAACACTCTACGAATGGCAGGCGTATTGAATTCTTGATCCGCACTTACACCGGTAGGGTACCGTCCCATTTCATCCATCATTTCGGTTAATGCCTTCACGTACCCCCGCTGATCTTTCGATGAAAGCGCTCGCGCGTTGGCGTATCTGCTCTTGACATCAATCAAACAGAGGACGTATCTGATTTTATTCATCTCATACCGACTATAATCCATTAAATCGATTTGGTAATTATCTCCTACATTGGCAGCCCAATATGACGAGTAGCGGGAAGGTAAATTCTGCTGTTTATTCAATTGCCATGTTTTTTGGTTGCGTAGAAATCGAGTCATCTCTTTCCGACTTACCTTGACACCTTCTTCCTTGAGCAGTCTTGCAAACTTGTCCGCCGAGAGAAACCCTTTCTCCGGGGCGTAATACAATTCTTCCATGTTTATACGTTAGCGAGATAATGTCCATGAGGCAAAGATACAATGCCGTCTACACTATAACGCTTATCATCGACTGGTCTCAACGAGGCTTTCGTCTGTTTAATCTGATGAATCTGATGCTGCTGCGATTTCAGACTGCTAAACGTGACATCCTCATCAGTATGCTCTAGCGGGTTCAAAACAATATCCCTGTAGTACTCGTGGGTGAATTGCTCTTCGACCACGGAGGATGGAATCCCTTTGGCTTTACACACATCCCGATGCTTCTCAGCGCCACACGCTTCCAATCGCCACTTGCCTTGCTCGTACGATTGCCAAGTCCGCTGTTTCTGCCATTGACCATTGACAAAAACGTCCGTATTCCGTAGGAAGGAGTACATCTTGGCCCGCATGGCGCAGGCTTCGATGATGCGATCATGATCAGGCTTGAAATACCCTGGAATACTCTTCATATACTTCTCCCCCAAATCGAAGATGCCGACGAAGGGATTGATGCCTTTCTCCAAAAGCTGTTGCGTGGTGGTGTCGCTGTACCGGCTGTTCCTGTAGAAAGGATGATCCTCAGGAAAAACAGAGAATTGATTGAAATACACGGCATCCTCTCGCCACGAGTTAGTGGTCACATGGAAAATCAAGCTATCCGTGTCCGTGCCGCACAATTCAATGTTGGGACCGTAATGATTCTGTAAGAAGTACCATAAATGTGTCATAAGGAGTTTACTGATGTCGTAGACGGCAATCCCCAGCATGATGGGTTTGTTGAGCTCGGTTTTCTTCTTCTTGACCTCGGCTAATACCATGTCGTCGTTGAGAATGTACCAATTGGGCTTGAGGCGGCCTTTCCTCTCGTTCACCTTGAACTCCTGATAGCGTTTCCAGATACGAAAGTCACTGTGTTTCATCACGTCCTCAATGAACTTACCAATGAGAGAATTCATATTGGTCTTCTGGAGAGTCTTTTCAACTGGATTCTTGGCCTTGGCTCGGAGCTCGACACATTCGTCCAAGAAGTCTTTCACACAGTACTCTTGACGGAACTCCAAGCGCTCATACACTTTCGTGATCACCCAGCCTGTCTCCAATGCTAAGCGAATGGTCAAATAATGGATCATGTACTCTTTCTTCGGGTGCAAATCGTTAATCAGCTTGTTAGTGGGAATATGTTTATGGTTGCCTTTCAAGCTCCCATACAATGCACGTTGCCAGTCACTCAATTGATCGGTTGGTACCTCCTTGTTCTCGACGAGGACTGGGTAGTTCTGTTGGTAGTCATGAAGGTTGCTATTGAATTTGTTTTTGATGGTGTCGGCATACCTGTGGTATTTGGACGGGACGGCTTGTAGCCATTCTTCGGCGTTGACAGGCAGATGGATATCCACCCACGCATAGTATCCCTCGTCTTCGGGCATTTCTTGTAGGAAGAAATCCCACATGGCTTGTCCTTCGAGGGACTCTTCGACATATTCAAAATCACCTGTAGGCAGTCGTTGACGTGCTGCCCAAGGATAGAGCGAGGTGGCATCCATATCGAGTATCTCGGTACGAGGTTTTGTGGCGTCGTAGTCAGGATGCATCTCGTTATTAGCCTGCGTGAAATAGCGTCTCCAATACGAAATCCCACCACGCATTCCTTCGCCACGACACTTCAGATACATTTTGGCATCAGTGAACAATTCCAACTCCTCCTCCTTGTATTTGAGGAAAGAATCCAACACGAGCGACGGGTTACCGAAATAGTGGCAAGGGTCTTGTCCACAGTTGTCGGCTTGCAAACAGGTACGTCGATACCGTTGGAAGATGTCGGCCAGCAGGTAGACGTCCATTGCCAGATAGAAATCGTGGTACTCTCGGAGTGTCGTAAACCCCATACCTCGAGAAATCATTTCTGCCCATTTCACTTTCACGACAAGATCTTGCGAGCATTTGTTAGCCAAGTGACTGTAAAAATCTTCCGGTTCGAGCAAGAATTCACCATCTTCGTCAAAGAGCGGCTGGTCTAATTTGTCCAAGCTGTCCAAATACTCGTACGGGAAATAGCCTTTGCGTAAACAAACCTTTTTCAGTAATACCTTCGGGATGCCTGTCTTGCGAATAGCGTTGTTGAGGTACTTGGTAGTCCAAGGCAGATTTTTGACCAGTCCCTGTCCATTTTGGTCTGCAGGATCCTCATTAAAGTCAATTGCCAGTTTGGTTAGTGTGTCCAGGGACGAGGACAGGAAGGCAAACGAATCGATGAATCGTATCTCATATCGACGTCGTTGGCCTTCGTGATAATGATGTTGGCGGAGGCTCAAGGATTTGATTTTCTCCGTGTTGTCGCCAAGAATCATGACGTTGCCGTGGTAAGGTTTCAAGTTCTTCATCAAGAAATGTGAGTCGTAGCCCTTCAAATTGTGGAAGAGCACGGTCACCTTATCGTATTGGCCTGCCTTGAAATTGCAGTCGCTGTGTGCTGCTCCGATGTATTTACCTGTGAAGTGACAATGATGCTTTACCTTCACTCGCTTTTTCTCAGCCATAATGCGAAAGCCTCTTCTTGTAGTCTTCTCGTAATATCCTTCTTCCCACTCGCCAGGCTTTTTGCAGAGGCAGCATTCTTGGGCTTCACGATGTTCGGCTTCTTCTTCGGCTGTCAACTCGTCCATATCGAGATGGGTGTTTATCTTGGTAGCATAGTTCTTGTGACAATACTCGACAATGCTGTCCAAGAAATCAGAAGCTGCATCCTCACCACAATACAGTTGCAAGTCGTCAGGTTTACCATCTGCAGTCGCAATGGGTAAGAAGGCATACGAGCAGGCTTCTTGTACGCTGATTTTGGTCGACGACGCTCCACAGGGTTTTTCCATCTTCTTGTTGATCGACTCGAAATCGGCGACAATCATCAGCGGGACTTGAATGCTCTTTCTCCCTCCTTTGAATTTGATGACGGGAGGGCCGTCTTCAGTCTCGGCAGGGCACGAAATCTTGGTCTGAAATCCTATCTCACACACATGCTCGACCATTTCGTTAATGGGAACCCATTGTAAACAGTCCCAGCAGATGCGGTTCAGGTTGTTATTATCGCCTTGGCGCATCGTCCTGCTAATAAAATGCTCTGGATTCTTAACCCACACAAAATGAGCTTCATCAGTCTCTTTGACGGCTCGTAACAGAAATACCTTTCGCTGGTAATCTTGCACGCCCTGAAAGATGATGTACGGCTCATCGCAGGAATCCTCCCTAACATTCATCTCAAACACGTACAACCTCACATGGAAGATCCTTTCGACTTCTGCGAACGTTAATACCTCTTCGTTCACACCTTGCTCGTCGATCGCTTGCTGGACGGTCGGGTCGAGTTGATCCCAGTATCTCTTGAAAGCTTTCTTGTATCGATCTGTTGTATTGCGAGTCTGCGTCTTGGGATTCTTGTCTACCTTGGTCAGATAGTCCACGGCTGCAGTCAGACTCCAGAAGAGGCAACGGTTGTCATCATTCTTGATATTCACCAATCCACACTTTTTGTTCTCATACGTGGGGATAGGGAAATAAGATTTGCCGCTGATGGGGTTAGTGTCGTGCACATTCAGCCAAACATTCAGAATACGCTGGGGATACCATCCCGAACCATTCTTTGCGTCCATGTTCTCGATGATGGCCTCCAACTCGTTTTGGACCTCTCTGTACTTGGCCAATGCGTCACGGTAGCTGGAACTCGTTTTAAATTTGGGATACAGGGTGGTCTGCATGGTCTCGTTGTTATCCCATTTCTTGAATTGGATTTGAAATCGCATACTCCACCTTGCGACGTATGGCTTTTTGACATTCTTCAGGATGCTGAAGATTTGCGGTTTTATTTGGTGGAACATGGAAGGGCGATTGGCGTACCGCATGCTGGGGAGGTGGCTCACCTCGTAGCTGGACAAGGCTTTTTGGAAAGCTTTGGCCTCCTGCGTGACGGTAGCATTCATTCTAGTCAAAGCCTGGCGCACGTCTCTTACCTTGCTGTTGAGCGGGGTGGCATCCGAGAGCACATTCCTGAAGAAACTCGCAAAATTTTTCTTGTTGCCAAAGTGCTTTCGGAAGTAATTATAGTCGAGCTCGACCCGGTCATCGTCGGTAACCTTCCACCCCGGAAAAAGAGCTCCGCCAGCTCGGATGTCCTGTAGCATGTCATTCTTTAGATTCGCCTTCTTGGGCTGCTTCTTCTTCTTCTGTTGATGATGGCGGCCCTTGCGCTTCTGCATTCTTATAGATAGACAAGAATAAATCTTTCAATGACGATTCAGGTTGACCTACAACACGAGCAATCAGCTGAGCAATTAATTCAGGCGAGAGGTTTGTTAGTTGTGCCTGAAGCTTGACAGCTTTCAAATGCTTGGCAGTTTTGAGATGGGTGGTGATGTGTGTTTTGGTATATTGACCTCCGCAAAGTGCACAAACATATTTCTTACCACGGGCTTCCAATAGTCGTTCCTTATGTTGTTCGTAGTACTGCTTCTGATAGGCTGCTTTGTTCTCCTTCCGTTTCTGAGCTTTCTCCTGAGGGGACATAGGGGCAGATTCATTAGTACTCATGCTATATAGTATATGGGATAACATGTTTTTAAGTGGGCATGGACATGTTTGAGTCATTAAAGTTTTCCTTGACGACTCATCCAAATCAACCACCCCATGTACCGACGATCCCTCTCTGACATCTTTTGAGCCTTCTCCACTAGCCATACAGCATAACGCTCATTCTCCTCTACAATCTCTTTGTACAAGAAATCCTTGTACTGTCCATAGTTCATCAAACAGCCGGGAGCGCCATGGCATAATTTCTCAAGATCACAAGATGAGGGATTCTTGACCATCCTCCACTCGGTGACGCGAACCCAGTTATTAGGGTTGTCCAGAAAGGCCTCACGTCTCGGCGACGAAAAATGCGGTATGAAAAAGCTACGCATGGCCTTAATCTCGTCATTACGGAAAGGCATCTCCAGCTCCTCATAGTCTCGGATGTACTCGCTCATAATTGTCTGTCATGGCGGGGGTGGGGAGTGAAAAGGAATTGTCATGTTTTTGTCTGTTACAAGGCTGTGAATGTCGGGGGGATGGTGTCAGGGGGGAGCTGGGAGAGTGCTAGACGATGCTTCATGGACTGACAATGCTTCTTGATGTGACAATACTTGACAACCTTGGTACACAGCTCGCAGTACATAGGCTTCCCTCCCTTTAGACGATAATATCGCTGTCGCCTTGTCTCCTGTTTGGGGGAGTCTTTACCGTCGTCTACATCCAATCCCTCATACGACTTCCTAGTCTGCTTTCTCAAAGCTCCGTGGATGGGAGTGGAAGGTGGCACTTGGCCGAGAGGAGGAAGCGTTTTGGCCAGTTCCTTGACCCTCTCCAGCAAAAGTTGGTTCAAGTCCATTCCCTGCACCCACCCCAGCAAAAGCAGCACCACTTGGTCAGTACCGGAAGAAAAACTCCTGCACTAGGAAGTGGGTGCTCTATCGTAACAGACTTTTCTGTCCAGGACGGTGTGTGGTGTCCCAGACGTTTCTGTAAGAACGAGTGTGTGGTGCGCGCCTTTTCTCGAGAACGTGTGTGGGACTCAAACGAGGAATATCTGCTCTTTCATCTACGTAGCTCGCGAGTCTATCAAGAGTCAAGTAATAAGCACATCACTTTCTGTTTGTGTGTATGATATTTAGCGATGATGCAGTGGACTAATGAGGGCCAACGTTGGGTGAAGAATTCACCATCGCCACTTGCTACTTTCCGCCTGCGGTGCCATAACCCGGACTGCCATCACGAGTACGAGTTCTCCCAGAACATGCGGACTGTCTCCCAATCCAACTGGCTATGCCGTCGGTGCAGTGCCGACCTCTTCGGCCACATAGACCTCATCACCCCTTCCGACCAAGACATCGTCGACCTGGCTGTCAACCTCTTCCAAAGTCCTTCTTCCAACAACAAGGAGAATGTCAACAACAACAACAACAACGCCAACACCAACAAGAAGCCTTCGCCCACCAACACCGTCATCAGTGTGTCTTCCTCGGATAGCCCTTGGAAAGACGGTAATTCCCTCTTCCTTGCTCCTGGCTCTTATCTAACCATCCAAGGGCTTGCGGAGGCCAGACGGGTCGGGCAAGCGGTGTTCTACATCACCTTCCCCCGCAAGACCTCCTTCAAGGCCCGCATGAAGGTGGGGCTGGTCCATGGCACGGTGCTCGGCCAACTTCGAATCGTAAGCCTGGAGTCGGATCAGCGGGCTCTCCAGGACATCTACCGACATGTGGATCGCGTGGATGTGAGGAAGACCTTGCTGGACCTGAAGGAGCTTTCTATGGTGTCTCCTTCCTTCCCCATCTACCAAGTCCGGCGTGGCGGGAGCTATGTGGAGTACCGCCTATCGCCTGTCATGCTGGAGTGGTTTGCGGCCTATGGCGGCGAGTACAAGTATGGTGGGTGTGTTCATGATGGCTTTGAGGGGATTTTCCGCAAATGGGAGCGTGCGCAAGAGACTGAGCAGGGTCAGATTCACTTGGCGCGGGTTATGCAAGTGCTGACCTTTCTCCATGCGCATCCTTGTAAAAGATTCCAGACGACTTTTTAGGCGGTTAGATGAAAAGAGCGATGTAGCCTGGGACTGTATTATCGACATGATGATGAAGCCACAAAAAGATTTCGTCTGGCATTCCTAAAAAGCGCCGCATGCGGAGGCTCTTCATCACGTTACTTGCATGCTGCTCAAAAGTCTGATGCGAATCATACACAATCCTCACAAAAGCGCCTGTTGTGCTACCTCCCCAGAAGACTGCATAGGTGACTAGGTAATGGTCTGGTTGGATGAGCGTGATGAGCTCCGCCGTCTCGTGAGTGCTTGGATGGTAGTGGATGACCGGACATCCTCGATTGTAATAGACCATTCTGTGGATGACAGCAAACAGCGGAAGTTGTTGTGAATACCATGGAAAGTGTTTTGACGCAAACACGAAGTGGTCTTATGCAAAACATCTCTCGGACGGTTCCGTCAACAAAAGGCAGGAAGGTCCCGTGTGTGGGAGGTGTGGGAGAGGCGGGTCGTTTCGGTGTTTTTGTGAATTCGAGGGGCGCCGGGCTTCGCGGGCGGCGAAATTGGATTTTGGAGGTAGAAGTCTGGTATACACATCTACTAC
>Ga0213920_1000543_pt1 | contig 28164 bp, 28 predicted proteins | sample McNCre1117MG_FD_161054 | JGI IMG/M metagenome (GOLD analysis project Ga0213920, IMG submission 161054) | Freshwater microbial communities from McNutts Creek, Athens, Georgia, United States - 11-17 MG | ecosystem: Environmental > Aquatic > Freshwater > Creek | place: USA: Georgia | collected...
CCAATGATTTGCCATTGGGTGTTGTCAAAGCCCAAGGTGTTCTCGCCATATTGATGGCAGGCATCACCACCACGTGTTCGGCCCCTGCCGCCACCAAGCGACCAATGCTCGTGACCAAGTTCGTCGTGGCCGTGTCCACGCTGGCACCCGTCATCACAGCATCGTAAATGTCCCAGTTGCCAACGGTAATGATGATGAGGTCTTGCTTGGCAACCACACCGCCCACATCCGTCAAAAAAGTGGTAATTTGGCTGTCCACACTATCTGTGCCTGTCGCCGCACGCGCTTCAACCGCGGCGTAACTAAAACCACCTGTGGCGGGCAAAGGGTTCGACCTGTTTGGCTTCACCACAATCCCTACCCGCGCCGCAATACGCCCAGCAACCGTGTTGTCTGTTTCAGGGGTGCGAACGGTTGATAAACCGTAGCCGTTCGCATCCACATAACTGAACCCATCACCAAACGCAATCACACGCGTGGGTTTGAACGCATCAACGGTGCTACTGGCACCACCGCAAGCAGACAACAGAGCTGCAGCGGCAACGGCGCACAGGGCTTGAAGGATTCGGCGAAGCATTGGATTCATCACAGGCTCTCTTTTGAGTACCGCGCTAGTTTAACGAGTTGGCGTTGCAGCACGCGTTAGGCGGTCTCGCACGCCATCCCATTCGGGGGTAAGGGGTGGGATCTCGACCCAAATTTGCGCAACGCCTTGGGCATCGAAGCTACGCAACTGGGCAAAAAGTTGGTGGGCACAGTCTTGCGCAGATGTGGGCATGGTCTGACATTTGAATTGGCGCGCATTGGTGGCGGGCACTTGTAACGGGCTACGCGCCCACACGGCAACCGGTAAGCAAGCTGCGGCATCCGCATTACTCGCGGCGTTGACATGGGCATCACCATTGATCGCCTTTTGCAAATCAGCCGCCGTCATCAGCTGCACTTTGGCAACGGGCGCGTAGTGCGATTCAAGCGTGCCCGAGGCGCGCGGCGCATCGGCATCGGGTGCGCTGGGGGTGATGACCGTCACACCACACGCATCGCTGAGCTGCTGGGGCGTCAACACACCAGGGCGCAACAACACGGGCGCCGCACGAGTGCAGTCGACGATGGTGGACTCGATGCCCACATCACATGCACCGCCATCGATGATGAGCAAGTCGTCGCCAAATTCACCTGCCACATGCGCGGCCGTGGTGGGGCTGACGCGACCAAACAAATTAGCGCTCGGTGCGGCCACGCCGTACACACCCAAAGCCTCGGCGCTTTGCAACACGGCATGCGCGATCGGGTGTGAGGGGCAACGCAAGCCGACTGAGTTTTGCCCGCCTGCGGCCACCGCCGCCACGTCTGTGCGACGCGGCAAGATGAGCGTCAAAGGACCGGGCCAAAACGCGGCGATGAGTTTTTGTGCGAAGTCGGGCACATGGCTGGCAAAGCGTTGTACGCCTTGCGCGCTGGCCACGTGCACGATGAGCGGGTGGTTGGCGGGGCGGCCTTTGGCTTCAAAAATTTTGGCAACAGCTTGGTCGTTACCAGCATCTGCGGCAAGGCCATACACCGTTTCAGTCGGCAAGCCCAACAGCTCGCCGCGCTGCAAGGCTTGCGCAGCAGCGGCGATAGAGGCTGGGAGTTGACCGTCGAGAATCATGAAATTTGGCTGTGTGAAAACCTGCGCTCTCAAGCGAGGGCTTGTACTTGCAGGGCTTGGGATGGCGTCATCAAAATGCCGCAATGCCAAGAATAGCCGCAGCTTGTAAAGCCACAGCACGTGCGGCTTCTGGCGTAGCAGCGGTGATGTTCAGGTGCCCCATCTTGCGGCCCTTGCGCGCTTCGCGTTTGCCGTACAAGTGCAGGTGCGTGCCGGGCAGCGCCAACACTTGCGCCCACGCGGGCTCGGTCTGCGTGTCACCGCGTGTGAACCACAAGTCGCCCAACAAGTTGAGCATCACAGCAGGGCTGTGTTGGCGCGGCTGCGTCAAAGGCAAATCGGCCATGGTGCGCACTTGCAACTCAAACTGCGACACGTCGCACGCGTCTTGGCTGTAGTGGCCGCTGTTGTGGGGGCGTGGGGCGATTTCGTTGACCACCAACTTGCCATCCGCCAACACAAAAAACTCCACGCACAACACGCCCACATAGTTCAGCTCTTGCGCCACGGCTTTGGCCGCGGTGATGGCTTGATTCGCCAACGCCTCAGGCACGTTGCCCGCAAACACCTCGGTCACGGCCAAGATGCCGTCGCGGTGCAAGTTGCGTTGCACGGGCAAGTTGACCATCGCGCCGTCTCGGCCACGCGCGATGATGACCGAGCATTCGCTGGCCAAGGGCAGCATTTTTTCAAGCACGCATGGCACGCTTCCCAGCGTGGCCCAACCGGCGTTCAACTCATCACGCGTGGTCACACGCAACTGGCCTTTGCCGTCGTAGCCCATGCGCGAGGTTTTCAAAATACCGGGCAACAGGCTGTCTGCTTTGGCTGTATTGGCCAACAACACCGCAAGTTGCTCGGCGGTGTCAATCACCGCATGGGGCGCCACAGGCACGCCGCATGCGACGAAGTGGGCTTTCTCACGCGCACGGTCTTGCGCCACGGCCACGGCGGAGGCGGCGGGTGACACAGGGAAGGTCACCGCAAGTTGCGCCAGCGCGTCGGCGGGCACGTTTTCAAACTCGGTCGTCACCGCTTGGCACACCGCAGCGAGTTGCTTCAAGCCTGCGGCATCCAAGTAATCGGTGTGAATGTGGTGGTGACTCACCAGCCCTGCGGGGCTGTGTGCATCGGGGTCGAGCACGGCGGTGTTGTAGCCCATGCGCTGCGCTTCGTGCGCCCACATGCGGCCCAATTGGCCACCGCCCAACACGCCCAAGGTTGAGCCCGGCGGCAAAGGTTTCAGCGTGGCGCTCATACGGGTGGCAAGGCCATGTTGCGGGCCACTTCGGTTTGGGCCGCACGGAAGGCTTGCAGTTTGTCGGCCAAGGCTGCGTCGGTCGACGCCAGCAAAGCCACCGCAAACAACGCCGCGTTGGCCGCGCCTGCATTGCCAATGGCAAAGGTGGCCACTGGAATACCTTTGGGCATTTGCACAATGCTATGCAGCGAATCCACGCCTTGCAAATGCTTGCTCGCCACAGGCACGCCCAACACGGGCACGATGGTTTTGGCGGCGATCATGCCTGGCAAGTGCGCCGCACCGCCCGCACCCGCGATGATGGCGCGCAGGCCACGGCCTTGGGCGGCTTCAGCGTAGGCAAACATGTCATCAGGCATGCGGTGGGCTGAAACGACACGGGTTTCGAAAGAGACGCCAAATTCTTGGAGAATCTGGGCTGCATGTTGCATGGTGTCCCAATCAGAGTTGGAACCCATGACGACACCGACTTGGCACTGGGTCATGATGTGGCTGTGTGTGAGCAAAAACGAATTTTAAGACGGGACCCCCATGATTGATGTGACGATGGCAAATTTCGAGACCGATGTGATCGCGGCCTCTCAAACCACCCCCGTGTTGGTGGACTTCTGGGCCGATTGGTGCGGACCCTGCAAATCGCTCGGCCCCGTGCTGGAAAAGCTCGAAGCCGACTACCAAGGCCGCTTCACGCTCGTCAAAATCAACGCCGACACCGAGCAACAACTGGCCGGCGCGTTTGGCGTGAAAAGCCTGCCCACCTGTATCTTGCTCATGGGCGGCCGCCCTGTGGACGGTTTCATGGGAGCCTTGCCCGAAGGCAAAGTGCGCGAATTTTTGGACAAGCATTTGCCATCTGACAGCGACTTGGCCGCGCAGGCCGACGCGCAAGAAGCCGAGCAACTCATCGAAGCGGGCGATGCCCACGCGGCCATCGCCAAGCTGCAAGAGGCCTTGAGCCTCAACACCAGCGACGACGAAACCCGTTACAACTTGGTCAAGTTGCTCATCTCGGTGGGCGAGCTGGAAGAAGCCGCGGCCACGCTTCACCCCAAGCTCAGCGAAATTCCGTTGCAACTGCGCTTTGATGCGCTCAACTACTGGCTGCAAGCTTTGCAGTTTGTCTCGACCGACGAACGCGCAGGCTGGAGCTTTGAGCAGTTCGATGCGGCCATCGCCCAAAACAAACGCGACTTCGACACCCGCTTGGCCAAGGCCCGCGTGTTGATTGCCGCCGAGTTGTTTGAAAACGCGATGGAAGAGTTGCTCGAAATCATCATGCGCGACAAGACGTGGAACAACGAGGTGGCGCGCAAAACCTATGTCGGCATCCTCGAATTGCTCACGCCACCCAAGCCCAAAACGGACGATGCCGCCGTCGGTAAAACCGCAGGCGGCATCGAATTAACCGGCAAAGCTGCGGTGCAAGAAGACCCTGTGCTGGAAATGATTTCTCGCTACCGCCGCAAGCTCAGCATGGCGCTGAACTAGATCAGTTTTTCAACTCAGCGGGTGTTCGTGGATGTATTGACGCAACGCCAAGTTCACGCGGGTTTGCCAACCCTTGCCCGTTGACTTGAAAGCGCTCAACACATCAGCATCCAAACGAATCGCGGTGAACACCTTGGTTTCGGTTGCCTTCGGACGACCGCGGGGTCGCTTGGCAATCAACGTCGCGTACGTTTCATGCGGTAGCACCTCGCTTGCAGGTTTTGCCTTTGCGAACCACTCCGCATCAAGCTCGCGTGCGTCTGGGTCAGCAACGATGCCCGCATGGATGGCGGCTTCCTCTTCTGGCGTTGGCATGTGAACGACACGCCCTGATTTAGTTTTCAACATAGCGCTTCACCTCTCTTAAGTTGGCCTTGCGAAGGCTGATGACTCGAACGGCATCACCGCGCAGGCAATAAACCATCACATGCAACCGATCGCCAATCAGTCCGATTGCATCTAACCGTTGCTCGGCGTACTGTTTGCGCGTGTCCTCACGAACGACTGCTGTTTCCCACTCAAAATCTTCGGCATCCGCCAACGACAAGCCATGCTTGTCGAGGTTGCTTTCGTCTTTGGCTGGGTCAAATTCATAATGCATGAAACGGACAATTTAATGTATTAACAATAAATCAACCTGTCAAGGTTGGCGAGCGTCCATTTTTCAAGGGCTGGCGACATAAATGGCCAGCCGAAAATCAAAAACCCCGCTTGTTGAAGCGGGGTTTTTATCAATCAAAGCACGAGATCTTAGTCCTTCAACCGCTCCCAAGCCTCTTGGTACTTGGCGGCGGTTTGGGCAATCACCTCTTGCGGCAAATGCGGCGCGGGGGGAGATTTGCTCCAAGGCTTGCCTTGCACCTGGGCAGTTTCCAGCCAGTCGCGCAAAAACTGCTTGTCGTAACTCGGTGGGTTCACGCCCTCTTTGAAGCTTTGCTCGTAGCTGTCAGCGGGCCAGTAGCGCGATGAATCGGGGGTGAGCACCTCGTCCATCAACACGAGGTTGTTGTTGGCATCCAAACCAAACTCAAACTTCGTGTCGGCAATGATGATGCCTTTGGCTGCCGCCACATCACGCGCGGTTTCGTACAAAGCGATGCTGACGGTTTTGATCTTCTCGGCCAAGCCGCCACCAATCATCTCGACCACTTGTTCGTAGGTGATGTTCTCGTCGTGGTCGCCAACCGCCGCTTTGGCGGCCGGTGTGAAGATGGGCTCAGGCAGCTTGCTGGCGTTCTTCAAACCTTTGGGCAGCTTGACGCCGCACACCGCTTGGTTCTCTTGGTATTCGGCCCAGCCGCTGCCAGCCAAATAGCCACGCACCACCGCTTCCACGGGAATGGGCTTCAAGCGTTTGACCAACATCGAGCGGCCTTTGACCTGCGCCACTTCGTCTGCGCTCACCACGCTTTCAGGCGCTTCGCCCGTGAGGTGGTTGGGGCAAATGTGACCGAGCTTGCCAAACCAAAACAACGCCATTTGGGTGAGCAATTCGCCCTTGCCCGGAATAGCCTCGCCCATGATGACGTCAAACGCGCTGATGCGGTCAGACGCGACCATCAAGATGCGGTCATCGCCCACCGCGTAGTTGTCGCGCACTTTGCCGCGTGCGAGCAAAGGCAATGAAGTGAGCGCAGAGGTGTGCAGAGCTGTCATGACTTACTTCACCAACTGAGCGAGTTCGCCCTTGGCGTACTTGGCCGCCACCACAGAGAGGCTGTCGCCTTTGATCTTGCCGCCTTGGCCTTCGCAACCGAATTCCAAATAGCGCTGCTTGCAAATGTTCATCGCGGCTTCGCGGGCTGGCTTGAGCCATTCGCGGGCATCGAATTTTTCTGGGTTCTCAAACATGAACTTGCGCGCCGCAGCCGTCATGGCCAAGCGGATGTCGGTGTCGATGTTGACCTTGCGCACGCCGTGCTTGATGGCTTCTTGAATTTCAGACACAGGCACACCGTAGGTTTGCTTCATCTTGCCGCCGTATTGGTTGATGAGCGCCAGCAGGTCTTGCGGCACGCTGCTGGAACCGTGCATGACCAAGTGCGTGTTGGGAATGCGTGCGTGAATTTCTTTGACGCGGCTGATGGCCAAGATGTCGCCCGTGGGCTCGCGTGTGAACTTGTACGCGCCGTGGCTGGTGCCAATGGCAATCGCCAAAGCGTCGAGCTGTGTGGCCTTCACAAATTGCGCAGCTTCTTCGGGATCGGTCAACATTTGGCTGTGGTCGAGTTTGCCCACGGCGCCGATGCCGTCTTCTTCACCGGCTTCGCCAGTTTCCAAATTGCCCAAGCAACCCAATTCACCTTCCACCGACACGCCCACTTTGTGCGCCATCGCCACCACTTGTTGGGTCACTTGCACGTTGTACTCAAAGCTCGAAGGCGTTTTGCCGTCTTCCATCAACGAGCCGTCCATCATGACGGAGCCAAAGCCCAGGTCAATCGCACCTTGGCAAACCTTGGGCGATGTGCCGTGGTCTTGGTGCATGACCAAAGGAATGTGTGGGTAGGCTTCGGTGGCGGCTTGAATCAAATGCTTGATGAAGGGCTCACCCGCGTATTTGCGTGCGCCAGCGCTGGCTTGCAAGATGACCGGGGCGCCCACGGCGTCAGCGGCCATCATCACGGCTTGCACTTGTTCCAAGTTGTTGACGTTGAAAGCTGGAATGCCGTAACCGTGCTCTGCAGCGTGGTCCAAAAGTTCGCGCATCGATACGAGTGCCATGGGGAATCCTCAAAAATTAAAAACGTATGTAACTGCTGACAATTTTAAAGGCGGCAGCATCGCACCCCGCTGACAGGCGCAAAGGCCCGCCAGCTTTGAATTTCAACGGCTTGGGTGTTAGCGCACTTCGCAAATGCGCAGCATATTCGTGCCGCCCGGCGTGCCCATGGGGTCGCCGCAGGTGATGGCGTACACATCGCCTGTGTCCACAATTTCGCGCAGTTTCAAATGGGCCTCGGCTTGGGCCAATGCGGTGTCGCGGTCCGCGCTGGTGTCCATCAACAAAGGACGCACGTTGCGGAACAAAGCCATGCGACGTTGCGACGCCACTTTGGTGGTCACCGCGTAGATGGGAATGTGAATGCGGTGGCGGCTCATCCACAGCGCGGTCGAGCCCGACTCGGTCAAGGCCACGATGGCCTTCGCGCCCAAGTGGTGCGCTGTGAACAACGCGCCCATCGCAATCGTTTGGTCAATGCGGGTGAAGGTTTGGCCTTTGAAATCGGCGTCCAGCTCCACGTCTTCAGCGGCCTCGGCGGCGGCGCAAATCTTGGACATTTCTTGCACGGTTTCGAGCGGGTATTTGCCTGCGGCGGTTTCGGCGCTGAGCATGACGGCGTCGGTGCCATCAATCACGGCGTTGGCCACGTCACTCACCTCGGCACGGGTGGGCACGGGGTTGGTGATCATGCTCTCCATCATTTGCGTGGCGGTGATCACCACCTTGTCGTGTTCGCGTGCGAGTTTGATCATGCGCTTTTGCAAAGCTGGCACGGCCGCGTTGCCCACTTCCACGGCCAAGTCGCCACGCGCGACCATGATGCCGTCACTGGCTCGCAAAATTTCTTCCAACAACGGAATGGCCTCGGCACGTTCAATCTTGGCAATCAGGCCCGGCTTGTGTTTGTATTCAGCACCCGCCACGTTGGCGAGTTGACGCGCCATTTCCATGTCGGTCGCGTTTTTGGGAAAGCTCACCGCCAAGTAGTCAGCTTGAAAGCTCATCGCGGTTTTGATGTCTTCCATGTCTTTGCCGGTCAAGGCAGGCGCGGTCAAACCACCGCCTTGTTTGTTGATGCCTTTGTTGTTGGACAGCTCGCCACCGATCTTCACCGTGGTGTGCACTTGCTCGCCACGCACGGCCTCGACCGTCAACACAATCAAACCATCGTTGAGCAACAGCAAGTCACCAGGCTTCACATCGCGGGGCAGTTCTTTGTAGTCAAGGCCTACGCCTTGCAAATCGCCGGGCTCGGTGCGCGAGGCATCGAGCACAAACTTGGCACCGTTCTCGAGCATGACCTTACCGTCCACAAACTTGCCTACGCGGATTTTTGGGCCCTGCAAGTCGGCCATGATGGCCACTTCGCGACCTGCGCGGGCGGCGGCTTCGCGCACAAGTCGCGCACGGTCAATGTGGTCTTGGGCCTTGCCGTGGCTGAAGTTGAGGCGAACCACATTCACACCGGCGCGAATCATGGCTTCAAGCAAAGCAGGATCGCTAGAAGCGGGGCCTAAAGTGGCAACAATTTTGGTGGCGTGACGGGCCATGACGTGGTCTCCTGTGGGTGTTGTTCTGCGTCTGATTCTGGCACGCTTCCAGCCTCGGCCTGCGTTGCTTTTCAGCACACAAACCCTCTCAAACGAACGCTTTTTATCTCGTTTGCACCGCTATACCTCAGTTCAAGAGCGGGTTAACACCCGTTTTCTAGGTGTCTGCGGCGATAATCGCCTGAGTAATTGATGCAAATCAGTGCGCGTGCGCACCGACCACCTAAGATGCTTCCCCTATGACCACACATATCCAACCTATTCTTCCCGGCGAACCGATGCCACACCGCAAAGTCATGCGCGAGTGGCTGATTCCTTTGGCTGAGCGCACCACCATGCTGGCCATCGTGATGCTCGTCGTTGACCTCGTGCTGTGGGCCGCGCTCATGGCCGGCACCGTGTTGTTTGAATCTTGGTGGGCCAAGCTCTTGAGCGGCTGCGTTGCAGGCTTCGTGATTGGCCGTTTGTTCATCATCGGCCACGATGCTTGCCACCAAAGCCTCACACCGCACCGCACCCTCAATAAGTGGTTAGGCCGCATTGCGTTCTTGCCCTCGTTGACTGCCTATAGCTTGTGGGACATCGGCCACAACGTGGTGCACCACGGTTACACCAACCTCAAAAACTTCGACTTCGTGTGGGCCCCTTACACCCCAGAAGAGTTCGCAGCCTTGAGCAAGTGGGAACAACTCAAAGACCGCGTGTACCGCAGCGGCTGGGCGCCTGGCCTGTACTACATGATCGAAATCTGGTGGAACAAGATGGTGTTCCCCAACGAAAAGAACATGCCCACACGCCGCCCCATCTTCACCAAAGACTGCTTGCTCATCACCGCCTTCGGCGCGGCTTGGGTGGCTGTCATGGTGTGGGCTGCGATTGCAACCGACCAAACCATTGGCTACATCTTGTTGATGGGCTTCGTGGTGCCGTTCTTCTTCTGGGTGACCATGATTGGCTTCGTGGTGTACGTGCACCACACCCATGTGGACGTGTCTTGGCACGAAGAGCGTACCGGCTGGTCTAAGGCTTCGCCTTTCGTGTCCACCACTGTGCACTTGACCTTCCCCTTCAACATCGGCGCGTTGATGCACCACATCATGGAGCACACCGCGCACCACTTGGACATGAGCATTCCGCTGTACAAGCTGAAGCAAGCGCAAAGCAAACTCGAAGAGTTGCTGCCTGAACGCATCATCGTTCAGCCCTTCTCTTGGAGCTGGTATGTGCAGACCGCTCGCGACTGCAAGCTGTATGACTTCAAGACCGACAGCTGGATGACCTACGAAGGCAAAGTCACCAGCCCTCGCGCCATGAATAAAGCGGCTTAAAAGCTGCACGCGCAAAGCCCCGCAAGTTCTGACGAATTTGCGGGGCTTTTTCTTGTACGCTTCACACCCATGAAACGCCTTGTCTTGTTCTCGCTTTTGTTGGCCTCAGCAGCTGCACACGCCATGTGGGTGACCGTCACGCGCAACGAAATGGCCACCGTCTACATCGACTCGATGTCGATTGAAAAGCTAGGCTACAACCGCCGTGTGTGGGTGGTGTATGACCTGATCAGCCCAGATGCCACAGGCCAGCAGTCCGTCAAATCACACATCGACTACGACTGCACCGAAGGCAAATACAAAACCCTCAGCGCCAGCAGCCACCCCAACAAAATGGGCAACGGCCCAGCCATCAAAGCGCTGCCCGTAGCTGAAGGCTGGCGGCCTGTGAGCCAAGACGCCATGAGTCGTCAGTTGTTTGCGTTTGCTTGTGCGTGGTGAACGAGGCTTAAAGCACGGCCTCTAGGCCCTTGCGCTCTAGCAAGCTGAGCAGCTTGAGAGATGGCCCACTTGGGTGCTTGTCACCCAACTCCCATTTGCGAACCGTTGAAATGCTGGTATTCAAAACCGCCGCCAGCACGGCTTGGCTGAGCTGCAAGCTCTGACGCAAATCGCGGATTTTTTCGCTATCAAAATCGGCCACAGGCGCGATGCACAGCGCATCAAACTTGTCCATCTTGCGTTTGTCGATAAACCCGAGACGATGCAAATCTTGCGCGGTCTCGTGCGCAGCTTCTTGCAGTCGGCTTTTTGTTTTTCCTTTAGTGTTCATGACAAATTTCCTTTAATGCGCCATCGGCTACTGCGATTTCTAGATCTTCTGGGGTTCTAAGCAGTAACTGCGTCGCTAGCTCTTGCAAGGCTTCGAGCTCGTCGGCATCAATATTGGCACGCTCGTTTTTCTCGAACCCAAAAACAAAAAACCATCGGTTATTTTTGTTTGTCGCCACCAAAGTTCTTGCGCCGCCACGTTTGCCTCTATTACCGATGCCAACCCGCTTCTTGACTAAGCCACTGCCTAGGTCTACGTCTATCAAGCCTTGCGACATTTCTTGCACCGCTTTGCATAGCGCAGCATCAGTCAACTCGGTCTTATGCATCCATCGGGCAAAGTGCCTAGTCTTGAAAACTCTGCCGACCTTAATTATGCCACCTAGTGGCATATATCGTGAAGTCACCATGATGCACCTTGTGTGAAATCAATCCACCCAAGGTAGCCAATCCGAACAGCATTTGTGAAAGCAGCAGTCGTAAAAAAACCCCGCAGTCATCACGACAACGGGGCTTTTATATTGCGCGATTTGTGGAATTAACCCGCTGCGCGTTTGCTCAAAATTTCAAACGCAGGCAAGGTTTTTCCCTCGAGGACTTCAAGGAAAGCGCCGCCACCGGTGGTGATGTAGCTCACATCTTTCTCGATGCCAAACTTGGCAATTGCAGCCACGGTGTCGCCACCGCCTGCAATGCTGAATGCGGGCGACTCGGCAATGGCGCGGGCAATGGCTTCGGTGCCCTTGGCGAATTGGTCGAACTCAAACACACCCACAGGACCATTCCACACGATGGTGCCTGCGGCCTTGAGCTTCGCGGCCAAGGTGGCGGCGGTCTCGGGGCCGATGTCCAAAATCAAGTCGTCGTCGGCCACGTCGGTGGCTTTCTTCACAGTGGCTGGGGCGTTCGCGCCAAACTCTTTGGCCACCACCACATCGGTCGGGATTGGCACATCCGCGCCGCGGGCTTTCATCGCGTCCATCACGGCTTTGGCTTCGCCCACCAACTCGTGCTCGGCCAAGCTCTTACCAATGTTCAAGCCTGCCGCCAACATGAAGGTGTTGGCAATGCCGCCACCCACAATGAGCTGGTCCACGTTCTTGGAGAGGCTTTCCAAAATGGTCAACTTGGTGCTGACCTTGCTTCCAGCCACGATGGCCACCAACGGGCGATTCGGCGCTTCAATCGCTTTGGTGATCGCGTCAATCTCAGCACCCAACAAAGGGCCCGCACAGGCCACAGGGGCGAACTGGGCGATGCCGTAGGTGGTGCCTTCGGCGCGGTGGGCTGTGCCAAACGCGTCGTGCACAAAGATGTCGCACAAAGCAGCCATCTTGCGGGCCAGCTCTTCGTTGTTCTTTTTCTCGCCTTTGTTGACACGGCAGTTTTCCAGCAGCACCACTTGGCCGGGCTCTACGGCAACGCCGTCTACCCAGTTGGCCACCAGCGGCACGCGGCGGCCCAACAACTCACTCAAGCGCTCGGCCACAGGGGCCAATGAATCTTCGGGTTTGAATTCGCCTTCCGTGGGGCGCCCCAAGTGCGAGGTGACCATGACCGCAGCACCCGCTTCGAGCGCCATGCGAATGGCGGGCACGCTGGCGCGAATGCGCGTGTCTTCCGTGATGTGACCATCATCGTCTTGCGGCACGTTGAGGTCGGCGCGGATGAAAACACGTTTGCCTTTGGCCGAGCCGTTGGCGCACAAATCAGAGAAGCGAATGACGTTCATGTGGAATGCGAGAAAAGTTAAAAACTGACGCTATTTTAGAAGTTGGAGCTTGCACGAAATTGGCAGCCCAACCCGTTTTAGCCGCGCCCCACAAACGGCATTTTGGTCGCCATCACCGTCATGAACAACACATTGGCCGACAGCGGCAAACGCGCCATCGCCATGAAGGTGTCGGTCACGCCCTGCATGTCCATGCGGGCCTCGGGCTTCACGCTGCCATCGGCTTGCAAGGCACCTGCGGCGAACTTTTCGGTCATGTCGCTGGCCACGTTGCCAATGTCGATCTGGCCCACCGCAATGTCAAACGCGCGGCCATCGAGCGCCGCCGCTTTGGTCATTCCCGTGATCGCGTGCTTGGTGGCCGTGTAGGCGATCGAGCCGGGGCGCGGCGCGTGTGCCGAAATCGAGCCGTTGTTGATGATGCGCCCGCCTTGTGGGCTCTGATCTTTCATCACCTTGAACGCGTGCGAGAGGCAATAAAACGCGCCATTGAAATTCACATCCACCGAGCGACGCCAATCGGCACCGGACAAATCACCGGGCATGGTGGCGGGCAAAAACACGCCCGCGTTGTTGAACAACAAATCCAAGCGACCAAAGTTGGCGCGCACCTGCTCAAACAGTTTGGCCACCTCATCTTCGTGACTCACGTCGCAGGGCACGGCCAACGCGTTGGCCGCATGCGCGCCCGCCGCTTGCACCATGGCTTGCAGCGCGTCGGCACGACGCCCCACCAACACCACCTTCCAACCTTCGGCCAACAAGGCCAAGGCGCATGCTTTGCCAATGCCTGAACTGGCGCCTGTGACGAGTGCTACTTTGCTCATGGGGTTCTCCTGTGTATGGATTCAGATTGTGAACAACTCACGAGGCTCTGAACACGGCCATTGTCTCGTGCGCGAAATCATGCGTAGCTCACGCTAAAGTAGACCCATGAGCACATTCAACAAAGTCACCCTCTTCACCGACACCGACGGCTTCGCGCGCTTCCGCGAGGAAACGGTGGAACTCACCGAAGGCAAGCCGCAAGCGCGTTTGTCGCCGCTCATGCCCAGCGGCGGCATGCAGTTGCGTCGCAGCCCTGTGGGGTTTCGCAGCGACTTTCATTGCACCGACAACCCGCAGTGGTTGTTTGTGTTGGAAGGTCAGATGGAGATCTTTTTGCAAGACGGCACGTCGCGCGTCTTTGGCCCAGGCGAGCACTTTTACTCAGCCGATGTGCTGCCCGCAGGTGCCACGTTTGACGCGAAGGTGCACGGCCACTGGAGCCGCCAAGTGGGGCCGGACGAACTCGTCACACTGTTTGTGCGCGGCTAATTACCAACCCAGCCCTAAGTGCAAGGGCAAATAAACGCCCATACCCAACACGATGGTGAGCAACACATTGCGCTTGGCAAAGTAAATGGCCACACCCACCGCCGCAGCAAAAATGCGGGCGTCTTGCCAAGTGGCGATGAGCTGGCCTTGCGTCATCACAATTTCGGGCACGACGACGGCCGACAACGCGGCGATGGGCGCGTATTGCAAGCCGCGTTGCGCCCAATGGGGCAAGTGCCATTCGCTGTTGCTCAAAAAGAAAAAGCTGCGCGTGACCGCTGTGATGATGGCCAGGCCCACGATGACCCACAGGGTCCATGCGTCGGTCACGTTCAAGTCGGTGCTGCTCATGCCAGCCTCTCTTTCGCGGCTTTGAGTTGCTCCGCCATCAAGCAGGCAATCACCGCCATAAGAATGGCGAACACGATGTTGAGCTTCAAAGGCAAGGCGTAAGCAAGCACGGCCACGATGCCCGCAACAATGGCCGACAACACGCGCAAGCGCGAGCTGGCCAACGAGCATTGAATGCCCAGCAAACACAAGATGCCCGCAAAGCCCAAGCCCCAAGAGGTGGGTATCGCGTTGGCCAAGGCAATGCCCAACAAGCTGCACGAAATCCAACTGGTCCAGTTGGCAAAACTCAAACCGGCCAAGTAGGCTTCTTGCGTGAGGCGTTGTTCGTCGGTGTGCCCGGGGTGCACGAAGCGGCGGGTGAACAGCACATAGGTGGGGTCGGTGTTGAAGTAGCCCGTCACGATGCGCGGCCATCGCGGCAAGTGCATGAGGTAGCCGCGCATGTGCAAGCTGAACACCACAAAACGCAAGTTCACACAAAAGCCCGCGGCCAGCACCACCCAAGCAGGCGCACCGGCCACGATGAGTGGCGTCGCAGCCAGTTGCGAGCTGCCGGCGTACACCACCAAGGTCATGAACACGGACTCAAACACACTCATGCCCGACTTAACCAAAGCCACGCCAGTCATGAGTGCCCACGCAATTTGGCCAAAGGCTTGCGGCGCAAGGTCACGCACGCCGAGTTTGAACTCAGGGTGTTGGTAAAGCCTGCGTTGCCAAAACATCAGTCAAAACGCTGGCCAGCAGTGAGGGGGAAGCCGCGCAAAAAATCAGCCACGTTCAAACGCTTGCCGCCTGCGCGTTGCAGTTCGGTCACGCACAACACGCCTTCGCCGCAGGCCACACGCACGCCGTGTTCGTCCGCACTCAGCACTGTGCCTGCGGGCTTGTTGTGCGCGGTGTTGTCGACCGTGGCGCGCCACAGCTTGATCACATCCGAACCCAACTGCGCTGAGGCGGCTGGGAATGGGTTGAACGCACGCACGCGCCGGTCAATGGTTTGGGCTGAGTCAGTCCAGTTCACCGCGGCTTCTGCTTTTTCAATTTTGTGGGCGTAGGTGATGCCCGCTTCGGGTTGCTTGCGCGGCTGCAACTTACCCGCTTGCACATCGGCCAACGCGCGCACGATCAATGCGCCACCCATGTCGGCCAAGCGGTCGTGCAGGCTGGCGGTGGTGTCGTCTGCCGCGATGTCGAGCACATCGGTCAACAGCATGTCGCCGGTATCAAGTCCCGCATCCATTTGCATGATGACCACACCAGTTTGTGCGTCACCCGCTTCAATCGCACGGTGAATGGGCGCTGCGCCACGCCAGCGTGGCAACAACGAAGCGTGAATGTTGAGACAGCCCAAGCGCGGCGCATCAAGCGTCCACTGCGGGAGGATGAGACCATAGGCGGCCACCACCATCACGTCGGCCTTATGCGTCGTGATAGCTTCGGCAATCGCAGCTTGTGCAGCGGCTGCGTCGTCTGGGTATTTGCCGTCCAAGCGCAGGCTCAAGGGTTGGGCCACGGGAATGTTGTGTTGCACGGCAAGCTGCTTGACGGCTGAGGCTTGCAACTTCATGCCACGGCCTGCGGGGCGGTCGGGCTGGGTCAACACCAAAGGCACGGTGTGGCCCGCGGCCAAAATTTGAGCCAAGGCTTCCGCCGCAAATTCGGGCGTGCCGGCAAAGATAACGCGAAGCGATGAACTCATTTATTCGTCGTCGCGCTGGGCTTTGAGCAGCTTGGTTTTGATGCGGTTGCGCTTCAAAGGCGAGAGGTATTCCACAAACACCTTGCCCATCAAGTGGTCGAGCTCGTGCTGAATGCACACGGCCAGCAAACCATCGGCGGTGATGGTGCGCTCTTTGCCGTCGAGGTCGAGGGCCTTCACTTTCACTTCGGTGGCGCGCTCCACGCCGTCGTAAATACCGGGCACCGACAAACAGCCTTCGTCGCCCTTGACGCGCTCGTCGTTCATCCACGTGATCTCGGGGTTGATGAGCACCATGGGCTCGTCGCGCTCTTCCGAGGTGTCAATCACCACCACGCGTTCGTGCACGTCAATCTGCGTAGCTGCCAGGCCAATGCCGTTGGCGTCGTACATGGTTTCCAGCATGTCGGCCACGAGGGTTTTGATGCGCGCATCAATCTCTTTGACGGGCTTGGCCACGGTGGTGAGCTTGGGGTCGGGGTATCGAAGAATGTCTAACTTAGGCATGGCTTTATTGTCTCTGCTTTTGTCGGCTGGCTGGGCTTTACACGTCACACATATTCCGCGCGTACCGGCATGCCTAAAATCAAGCCATGCGAAAGTTTTGTCTCTTCATTTGCATCAGTTTGCTCAGCAGCCTCTTACATGCTGTGACGATGCCTGTCGAGACCTCGCATGCCCCTGTTGCCAATGTGGTGGCCGCGCATGAACACCACGCCTGCGACGAAGCACCAGACAACACCCCCGCACCCACGTGCAACTTGAGCGGCCATGTGTGTTGCCTAGGCATCACCGCTGCCACGCACACCGCTTTGAGCGCCAATGTGTATGGTGTAGCGCTGTTGAACCCCGTGTTTCAAACCCTGGTGTTGCAAGACCACCCCAACAAACAGTTCAAGCCGCCCAAGGCGCATCTCCAAAGCTAAAACACCTTTGCCCTTTTGTGGGCTGTTGAACTTTATTTGGAGAAATGTATGAACATGACGCATTACATGGAACTGCTCGCGGTGAACCAACCGTGGAACCTTTTGATTTTTATGGCCATCCCCGTGGTGTTGGCCGAGACACTCGCCATCACCGAGCTGTATTTGCTCTTCACTCGCAACTTCACGGGGTGGGTCCACCGCTTGAACCGCGCCGCGGGCATCACCGTTGGCGTGTACTTTGTGGGCGTGATTGTGTATTTGCTGAAAACCGCCGTGTTGCCCATCACCCAAGCGGGCGAGTGGCGCACCGCGATTGACGTGATTGCCGTGGCTTGCTACTTGATCGGCGGTTTGCCACTCATCTACATCGCGCTGCAAGAGTTGGGCTTGGTCAATGCCAACGCCTCGGACGAAGACAAACGCAAAGTGCACGCCACTTGCGTGGCCTTGTTCTTGGTGTTCGGCCACATCGCGATGATCGCGGGCATGTTGGACCCGTCATTGCTGGGCTACGGCGCTGATACAGCGACCGATATGCCCATGATGCACAACCACTGATTGAACGGGGCCTAGGGCACCAGCACCAACGCATGCGCCCACGCCTCTGGCTGGGCGCGCAAGGCGCGGTACTGGCCTGAGGCCCATTCATTCTTCATATCCCTGTAGTTGTCGGACCACACCAAACCGCTTTGACCGGTTTGGTAAATGAACTGCGATTGCTCTAAATCCGACAAGTCGTACACCACACGCAACGACGCCGCGTGTCGGTTGGCAAACGGCAAATACGTTTCCCCCGCCCAGTACTGCCCCACGTTGACGGTGAACAAATCGCCATCCGATGGCACGCGCACACTGAACACATTGCGCAGCAACGGCACTTGGCCAAAAGGTCGGTGCGTGCTGAGTGCCAAGTGCTCGTCACCCCAACGCCAATTGGCAGGTGTTTTGCCTTGCAGCGCCGCGATGCGATTCAACGCACGATCCAACGCCGCTGTGGATTGCTCGGCACACGACTGCGGCGCACACCACGCGTTGTGCGTTTGCTGCATGACGCTTTCCACCAGCAGACGGAAATGGCGTTTGCCGTATTGCGCTTTGAACACATCCGCGCCCAACTTGGGTTCAATCAACCCGCGCGTCAACTCGTCGGCCCACATGGCAAAGATGAGCGGGGCGGCTTGATCGGCTTCCATCCGCCCATCAAAACGGGCCAACACCTGCTGCGCTTGCGCCGCCAACGGATGCTGCGACGTGGTGGCTTTGAGCACCGGCAACAACGTCAAGGTAGACAACGACAGCGTGTCGTTTTGCAAAGCTTGCATGTCTTTGAAGCTGTGTTTGGGCTTCGCGCTCAGCACTTGTTCGATGCGGTCAAAGCGGTGCGGTGTGTTCCAGTCTTGCCCCAAATAGTGCGGGTAGTTGGGCGGTGTGATGCGTTGGTTGGCGGTGGCCACCCAGCCCTTTTGGCCATCGTCGGCAGGCATGTCGGCGTAGGCAATCCAGCCCGTCCAGTCGTAACGCGCATCCCATCCGGGTGAAGGCGCAACACCACGAATGTCATTGGCTGCGCTGCGCACCGGCACACGACCTGCGGCCTTGTAGGCGATGTGACCTTGGGTGTCCGCCATGACGATGTTGTGCGTGGGCGAATGGTTGTCGCCATACGCTTTGAGCAAATCAGCCACCGTCTTCGCCTGCTGCGCTTGGAGGCCACCCACCAAGGTGCGGTTGTCGGCATCGAGCGCACTCCAGCGCAGGGCCAGCACAAAACGTGAGGTGTCCAGCACCTCGGCATGCGCCGCTTGTGCATCACTCAACACGGGGCCATGCCGCGTGCTGCGCACCACATGCGTCACCGCAGGCTTGCCTTTGACGGCGATGGTTTCGGTGCGCGTACCAAAGGCTTGCCAGCCCGTCGGCGTTTTGTAGCGCGTCGGGTCTGACGGGTCGATTTGCTCCAAATACAAATCTTGCACATCGGGCCCCGTGTTGGTAAAGCCCCAGGCCACTTGCGCGTTGCGGCCCAACACCACAAACGGCAAACCGGGCAAGCTGGCCCCCAGCACATCGGTGTCGGGTGTTTTCAAATGGGTGTAGTACCAAATGGCGGGCGCGCTCAAAGCCAAGTGCGGGTCGTTGGCCAGCAGCGGTTTGCCGGTGGTGGTGTGCGTGCCGGCCAGCACCCAGTTGTTGCTGCCACGGCCTTCGTTAAAACCGGGCTCGCCAATGACAGGCAACGAGAGCGATGTCTTCAAACGCGCGTCGCTTTTGTACACACCCAAGTCGCGGTAGAGCTTGGCCAAGTCCACCGACGTGGCGGGCTTTTCACCGGGATAAGGCGGGTACAAATCCCACAACTGCTCGGTGCTCAAAGTGCGTGCCGCCACCAAGCGCGCAAACTCGTTGCCCCAGTTGCCCCCCAAATCCAACGCCATCACAAGTGACCACGCCACACTGTCGACAGGCTGCCACGCCACGCCGCTTGCGCCACCGGGTTGAGTGCGCAGCAACGCAAACTCGGGCGGCAAGCCTTGAGGACGATTGGCATGAAAGGCGTTGATGCCGTCGCTGTACGCCTGCAAGTGTTCGCGTACCTCCGCAGGCAACAAGTCAAGCTGCTGTTGTGCCACGCGCATGAGCCCCAAGGTGCGCATGAGTTTGTCGGTGGGCAAGGTGGCTTCGCCCAATATTTCAGACAGCTCGCCGTGCATCACGCGGCGGTTGAACTCCAGCTGCCAGCTGCGGTCTTGTGCGTGTGCAAAGCCCAAGGCAAACGCAGCATCGCGGTTGCTTTGCGCAAAGATGTGCACCACATCCGAGGTGTCGCGCTTGATGTTGACCGAGGCTTTCAAGCCCTCGCTTCTGAGCTGCCCGTCGTACATGGGTTGGGCATGAAACACCCACAGCCCAAGGGCCGCACCCAGCAACACCAACAGCAGCAACACCGCTTTGAAAATTCTTGTGAGCCAACGAGACATAAACATCCTTTGAGGTTGCAAATCACACTTTAACCAAGCAACCCACTTTATAAGTTTTCGAGCCCCAACCGCGCACGCAAGCGACACCTGTTCTGACAATGCTTTCACCTTCCACAGGAGACGCACATGAACAAAGACGAGTTACGCGCCTGGCTGCGCTTGAGCATGACCGAGGGCGTGGGCAACGACGCAGCGCGCAAATTGCTGGCCTGCTTTGGCAGCCCGCAAGCGGTGTTTGAACAAACCGAATCAGCCCTGTGCCAAGTGGTCACGCCCAAGCAAGCCCACGCGCTGCTAACGGTGCCCAACGAATTGGCCGTGCAATGCGTGCGCACCCACCAGTGGCTGGCCCACCAACCCGACACACACAGCCAAGCCTTGTGGACGCTGGGCGACCCACATTACCCGCCCGAGCTGCTGCAACTGGCCGACCCACCGCTCATGATTTATGTGGCCGGACAAACCGAGCGAACGCTGGGCAACGCCTTGGCCATCGTGGGTAGCCGCAACCCCACACCGCAGGGTGCAGACATCGCCACACAGTTTGGCGAAGCGTTGTGTGAAGCTGGTTTGTGCGTGGTGTCCGGCTTGGCCTTGGGCGTCGATGGCGCGGCGCACACCGGTGCGTTGCGTGGCGGAAAAACCTCTGCGCATTGGCACACCGTGGCCGTGGTCGGCACGGGGCTTGACCGCGTGTACCCGAGCAAACACAAAGTGCTGGCCCAACACATCGCCTTGCAAGGCTTGCTGATCAGCGAATACCACTTGGGCGCGGCACCACTTGCGCACCACTTTCCCAAACGCAACCGCCTCATCGCCGCTTTGGGATTGGGCACTTTGGTGGTCGAAGCCGCCTTGAAATCGGGCTCGCTCATCACCGCCAAGATGGCACTGGAGTTGAACCGCGAAGTGCTCGCCATCCCCGGCTCGATTTACGCCACGCAATCGCACGGTTGCCATGCGCTCATTCGCCAAGGTGCCAAGTTGGTCGAGAACGCGCAAGACGTGTTGGAAGAGTTGCAGCTTACACCGCAGCAACAAGCCAATCTATTTGCCGATGCATTGGCAGCGGATGACTCAGTGCCGAGTGACGACACCGAACATCCACTGCTCTCCCACATGGGCTACGCACCCGTCAGCTTGGATGCCCTGCAAGCACGTTGCGGGCTCGACACCGCAGCGCTTCAAGCGCAGTTGCTCACGCTAGAGCTTGATGGTGCCGTGGGCCGATTACCCGGTGGTTTGTTTCAGCGTTTGGGCGCGGCTTAGTCAGGGTCTACACCGATGTTTCGCGGCGATTGCGAAATAAAAAACATGTATATTGGCCTCATGTTTGAAGTGCTCGTATTCGTCTATGAAAACTATTGGCGAGGCGATGCGTGTCCCGAGCTAGAGCAGCTGGGCCGCAAACTCAGTGCTGCTGGTTTTAACGTAGAAGACATCCAACAAGCTCTGTCGTGGCTCGACGAGCTGAACTTGGCATCGCACAAAACCGAGCTGATCGACATCAGCCAAGCCGAGCGCGAACACCACACCGAATCCGACCACAGCATGCGCGTGTACTCAGTGGCCGAGCAAGACCACTTGGGAGCCGAGTGCTTGGGCTTCATCAACTTCCTTGAATCCGCCGACGTGCTCTCGCCCCACATGCGCGAAATCGTGATGGACCGAGCCATGGCCATCCCCGGCAACCCCATCCACCTAGACGATCTCAAAATCATCGTGTTGATGGTCTATTGGAGCATTGGCTTAGAGCCGGATGCGCTGGTGCTGGATGAGTTGTGTGATGACGCGGATCGGGTGGCACACTGAGCTGACGCTCAAAACACACAGACACAAAAAAGCCGGTTCACCAACCGGCTTTTCTTTTGGCTTGAAGTGGCTTAAACCACCGCCCCCGAGTTTTCATCCTCAGGGTCATGCGCGGCTTTGTTGCCGTGATGCTTGATGAGGTCTTCGCGGCGAATGCCCAACCACATGGCGATGGCGGCGGCCACGAACACAGATGAGTAAATGCCAAAGCAAATACCGATGGTCAACGCCAGCGCAAAGTAGTGCAGCGTCGCACCACCAAACAACAACATGGACAACACCATGAGCTGCGTACAGCCGTGGGTGATGATGGTGCGGCTGATGGTGGAGGTGATGGCGTTGTCAATGATTTCGACCGTGCTCATCTTGCGGTAGCGGCGGAAGTTTTCACGAATCCGGTCAAAGATCACGACCGATTCGTTGACAGAGTAGCCCAACACCGCGAGCACCGCAGCCAACACTGGCAACGAGAACTCCCACTGGAAAAACGCGAAGAAGCCCAAGATGATGACCACGTCATGCAAGTTCGCAATGATGGCGGCCACAGCAAACTTCCACTCGAAGCGCATGGCCAAATAAATCATGATGCCGACCACCACAAAGGCCAAGGCCTTGAGACCGTCTGCCGCCAACTCGTCACCCACTTGTGGGCCGACAAATTCGGTGCGACGCAGTTGCGCAGCGGCATCGGCTTCTTTCAAAGCGGTCAACACTTGTTCGCTTTGCTGTGCCGAACTTTGGCCCTTCACCGCAGGCATGCGAATCATCACATCGCGGGCGGTGCCAAAGTTTTGCACTTGCACATCGCTGAAACCGAGCTTGGCAATTTGGCCACGCACAGCATTCAAATCCGCCGGTTGGCTGTAGCTGACTTCCATCAGCGTGCCGCCCGTGAACTCGACCGAGAGGTGCAAGCCACGGCTGAACAAGAAGAACACTGCGGCCACAAACGTGATGAACGAGATGGCGTTGAACGCCACCGCGTGCTTCATGAATGGGATGTCTTTTTTAATCTTAAAAAATTCCACGATGTCTTCCTTTTAAGCGCGCCAAACGGTGCCGATGGACACGCTTTGCAATTTCTTCTTGCGGCCATACCAAACGTTGACCAGGCCACGCGAGAAGAACACGGCTGAGAACATGCTGGTCAAAATGCCGAGGCAGTGCACCACGGCAAAGCCGCGCACAGGGCCTGAGCCAAAGGCCAACAAGGCCAAGCCCGCAATCAGGGTGGTGACGTTGGAATCGAGGATGGTGGCCCATGCGCGGTCGTAACCCGCATGAATGGCCGACTGCGGCGATGCGCCATTGCGCAACTCTTCGCGCACGCGTTCGTTGATGAGCACGTTGGCGTCAATCGCCATACCCAGCACCAAGGCCATCGCAGCCATGCCAGGCAATGTCAAGGTGGCTTGCAACATCGAGAGCACCGCCACCAAGAGCAACAAGTTCACCGCCAAGGCCACGCTGGAGAACACGCCGAACAACATGTAATAAATACACATGAACACGGTCACAGCCACAAAGCCCCATGTGACCGAATCAAAACCTTTGGCAATGTTTTCAGCGCCGAGGCTTGGGCCAATGGTGCGTTCTTCAATGATTTCCATCGGTGCCGCAAGCGAACCAGCGCGCAACAGCAACGCGGTGTCGTTGGCTTCCACGGTGCTCATGCGACCCGAAATTTGCACACGGCCACCGCCGATTTCGCTGCGAATCACAGGCGCAGTAACAACTTCGCCCTTGCCTTTTTCAAACAGCAGAATCGCCATGCGTTTGCCCACGCTCTCACGCGTCACGTCTTTGAAGATGCGCGCGCCTTTGGCATCGAGCGTGAGGTGCACAGCAGCCTCTTGGTTTTGCGTGTCAAAGCCGGGTTGTGCGTCGGTGAGGTTTTCGCCGGTCAAGATGACTTGCTTTTTTACGATCACAGCTTGGCCGTTGCGGTCCATGAAACGCTCGGTGCCAAACGGCACAGGGCCGTTGCCAAACTCTGCGCTGCGGGCTTCGGCGCTGTCGTCCACCATACGGATTTCCAGCGTGGCGGTGCGGCCCAAAATGTCTTTGGCCTTGGCCGTGTCTTGCACGCCCGGCAGTTGCACCACGATGCGGTCGGTGCCTTGCTGCTGAATCACGGGTTCGGCCACACCCAACTCGTTGATACGGTTGTGCAGCGTGGTGATGTTTTGTTTGATGGCTTGCTCTTGCACGCGCTTAGCAGCCACGGGGTTGATGACGGCGGTGAGCTTGAAGTCAGCGCCATCCGCAGCGCTGGTGGTTTGCAAGTCCAAGAACTGGTCTTGAATCACGCGTTGCGCGGCTTCCAAAGTTTCCATGTCGCGGAAACGAATCTCGATGGTTTGCGCATTGCGGCTGATGCCGCTGTGGCGCACGTTCTTTTCGCGCAAGCCACTGCGAATGTCACCGGCCAACGATTCGGCTTTTTTGGTGAGTGCGGCGGGCATGTCGACTTGCAACATGAAGTGCACGCCACCGCGCAAGTCCAAACCCAAATACATGGGCGCGGCGTTGAGCGAGGTCAGCCACGCGGGTGAGCGGGCCAACAAATTGAGGGCGACGACGTACGACGCATCATTGGCATCAGGCACCAAAGCAAGCTGGATCGCGTCCTTGGCTTTGAGCTGTTGGTCGGTGTTGTCAAAGCGCACTTTGAGCGAACCGTTGTCCAACGTCATCACGTCGGGCTTGAGGTTGGCCGCAGCCAAAGCGGCTTGCACGCGCTCTTGCACGCCCACATCGACCTTGACCGACGACTTGGCGGCAGACACCTGCACCGCAGGCGCTTCGCCAAAAAAGTTAGGCAGCGTGTAGAGGCTGCCGACAAGCAAAGCGATCACGATGATCGCGTACTTCCAAAGGGGGTAACGGTTCATGATCGCTTCGTCGTCTCAGTGAATACGAATTACAAAGTGCCTTTGGGCAACACTTGCACCACAGCTTGGCGTTGCACTTGCACTTCCACGCCAGCAGCGATTTCAACGCTCACGGTCGCGTCAGCCAACTTGGTCACCTTGCCGAGCAAGCCACCCGCTGTTGCGACTTCGTCACCTTTGGCAAGTGCATCGATCATGGCTTTGTGTTCTTTTTGACGCTTCATTTGTGGGCGAATCATCACGAAATACAAGACCACAAACATCAACACCAAGGGCAACATGCCTTGCAAAGAAGACATGAGGTCACCACCTGCGGCAGCGGCAGGTGCGGTTTGGGCAAAAGCAGAAGAAATCAACACGGTCAAACTCCAATTTGAGGGACTGCTGCTGGGTGCAAAACCGCCCCAGCAAACCAACCGCGGATTGTATGCGGCTGGCCCTGCCTCAGTTGGGGGCTGACCACTGGGCTTTCAAGGCATCCCACTTCTGACGCGCCGCAGCCAAGTGGCGTGCTTTGACGTGGCCAAAGCCTTTGATTTGTTCGGGGATTCGCGCCATCTCCACCGCCAAGGCGTGGTTGTCGGCGGTGAGCTGGCTCAACATCACTTCCACGCTGCTGCGGTACTGCGCACCGAGCGCGCGCTCGGTGCGGCGTTCGTGGGTGTAGCCAAACACATCCAAGGCTGTACCTCGGAGCCACTTGAAGTGCTTGAGCAGCTTGAAGCCCGTGAGCATGAGTGGTCCAAACTTTTGCTTTTGCAACTCGCCTTTGGCATTGGTTTTCGCCGTGAGCGGCGGGGCCAAGTGGTAGTGCAGCGTGTAATCGCCTTCAAACATGCCGTTGATTTTTTGCAAGAAGCCTGCATCGGTGTGCAAGCGGGCCACTTCGTACTCGTCTTTGTAGGCCATGAGCTTGAACAAGTTTTTAGCCACCGCCTCGGTGAGCGTGGTTTTGTTCAACACCGCTTCAGCCGCTTGCACCTGCTGCACCAACGCACGGTAACGCTTGGCATACGACGCGCTTTGGTACGCGGTGAGAAACGCCACGCGTTTGTCGATGAGCGCGTCCACGCCTTCGGGCTTGTGAAACTGCACCACTTGTGCAGGCGCCAACAACGCTTGCACTTCAGGCCAATGCGCCGCGCAATGGCGGCCCCATTCAAACGCGGCTTTGTTTTGCGCCACCGCCATGTCGTTGAGTTCCATCGCACGCATCAAAGCCTCGCGCCCCAGCGGCACCCAACCCTTTTGCCATGCAAAGCCCAACACCATGGGGTTGACAAAAATACTGTCGCCCAACACCTGCGTGGCCACGCGGTCGGCATCAAATGCACTCACCGCATCTGCCCCCACGGTGTGCATGATTTCGGCCACGCATGCATCGCTCGGGTTTTGCCAATCGGCGTTGCGCACAAACGCAGCCGTGGGTGCGCTGTGCGCATTGAGTGCCACATGCGTGCGACCCTCGCGCATGCGCTGCAAGGTTTCTTTGCCGGCCACCACGATGGGGTCGCAACCCACCACCACATCGGCAGCACCCAAGCTCACGCGCGTGGTGCGGATGTCGTCTTGGTGGTTGGCAATGAGCACGTGGCTCCAAGTGGCCCCGCCTTTTTGCGCCAAGCCCGCCGCGTCTTGCGTGACGATGCCTTTGCCTTCGATGTGCGCCGCCATGCCCAATAACTGACCGATGGTGATGACACCCGTGCCACCAACGCCGGCCACCACCATGCCCCACGCGTGCGTAGTGTCGGGCAGGGTGGGCTCGGGCAATTCAAGGGCGGGCAGCTCGATGCGTGAAGCACCTTTGGCTTTCTTCTTGAGGCTGCCGCCTTCCACCGTCACAAAGCTAGGGCAAAAACCTTTGAGGCAACTCGTGTCTTTGTTGCAGGTGCTTTGGTTGATGGTGCGCTTGCGGCCCCACTCGGTCTCCAGTGGTTCCACGCTCAAGCAGTTGCTTTGCACGCCGCAGTCGCCACAGCCTTCGCACACCAAATCGTTGATGAGCACACGCACCGCAGGGTCCACCATCGTGCCGCGTTTGCGGCGGCGGCGTTTTTCGGTGGCACAGGTTTGGTCGTAAATGATGACAGTGCAACCTTTGATCTCGCGCATCTCGCGCTGGATGCGGTCCAACTCATCACGGTGGAACACGGCAACGCCTTCGACCAACCCAGCACCTTCATACTTCTCGGGCTCGTCGGTCACCACCGTGATGCGTTGTGCACCTTCGGCTTTCATGCTTTGGGCAATTTGCAAAACGCTGTGGCCCTCCGGCCTCTCACCCACGCGCTGACCGCCCGTCATCGCCACCGCATCGTTGTAGAGCAGCTTGTAGGTGATGTTCACGCCCGCCGCAATGCTTTGGCGAATCGCCAAGATGCCACTGTGAAAGTACGTACCGTCGCCCAAGTTGGCGAAGATGTGCTGGTCGTTCACAAACGGTTGCTGGCCCACCCATGGCACACCCTCGCCGCCCATTTGCGTAAACCCGTTCGTGTCGCGGTCCATCCACAACACCATGAAGTGGCAGCCAATGCCCGCCATCGCGCGTGAACCTTCGGGCACTTTGGTCGAGGTGTTGTGTGGACAGCCCGAACAAAACCACGGCATACGATCCGCCTTGAGCGCGACGGTTTGCATCTGTGCTTCTTTCGCGCTGATGATGGCGAGCTGCGCGTAAATGCGCGAAATGGTGTCGGCATCCACGCCGAGCTTCAACACACGTTGTGCGATGGCTTTGGCGATGAGCGCGGGGTTGAGGTCGGCGTTGGCGCGTAACAAAGTATTGGCGCTGGGGTTGGGCATGGACCATTCGCCGCCGCCGCCACCGAAGGGGCCTTGCCCGTCTTCGCCATCGATTTCATTGAACTTACCCAACACATTCGGCCGCACATCGGCACGCCAGTTGTACAGCTCTTCTTTGAGTTGGTACTCAATGACTTGGCGCTTCTCTTCGATCACCAAAATCTCTTGCAAGCCCGTGGCAAATTCGCGCGTGAGCTGCGCGTCCAACGGCCACACCACCGCCACCTTGTGCAAGCGAATGCCAATGCGGCGGCAGGTGGCGTCATCTAGCCCCAAATCCAACAAGGCTTGGCGCGTGTCGTTGTAGGCCTTGCCGCTGGCAATCAAACCGAGCCGATCATTCGACCCTTCAATGACGTTGTGGTTCAAACGGTTCGCGCGCACATAGGCCAATGCGGCGTACCACTTGTAGTCAAACAAACGCGCCTCTTGCTCAAGCGCCGTGTCGGGCCAACGGATGTGCAAGCCACCGGGTGGCATTTCAAACTCTGGGATGACGATGTTCACGCGATGCGGGTCAATCACCGCGGTCGAACTCGACTCCACAATTTCTTGAATCGTCTTCATGCCCGACCACACGCCGCTGAAGCGACTCATGGCGATGGCGTGCAAACCCAAATCCAAAATTTCTTGCACGCTGGAAGGGAAAAACACAGGCGTGCCACAGGCTTTGAAAATGTGGTCGCTTTGGTGCGCGGCAGTCGAGCTTTTGGCCACATGGTCGTCACCCGCCACGGCCAACACGCCACCCCAAGGTGTCGTGCCCGCCATGTTGGCGTGTTTGAACACATCCGAGCAACGATCCACACCCGGGCCTTTGCCATACCAAATGCCAAACACGCCATCGAACTTGTTGCTGCCTTGTGG
>Ga0213920_1000546_pt1 | contig 27998 bp, 25 predicted proteins | sample McNCre1117MG_FD_161054 | JGI IMG/M metagenome (GOLD analysis project Ga0213920, IMG submission 161054) | Freshwater microbial communities from McNutts Creek, Athens, Georgia, United States - 11-17 MG | ecosystem: Environmental > Aquatic > Freshwater > Creek | place: USA: Georgia | collected...
AGGGCCTCGTAAACGAACATGACGTCAGCATCCGACCCGAAACCAAGTTCCTCTCCCCCAAATCGACCCATTGCGATAATTCCGAAATCTAGTATTTCGCGAGGGTTATCCAATGAAACGCCCGAAACATCGAGCTCCATTACGACGTCAAGAATCCCACGGAGATAACAAGCGGTTAAGTCGCTAAGCCCCTGGGAGATCTGATCCAGATCTAGTTCACCCAAAACAGCACCCATTGCCAATCGCAGCGTTTCCCGCCTTCGAATTTGGCGCATTGAATTTGCAGCCGATTCACTTTGTTCATGACGAGCAACGATGGCATTGAACTCTACTTTGAGCTCGTCCTCGGTCATAGGAATCAAATCCTCGGTCTTCTCAAACCAGGCTGCCGCCTCGGGAATGCGTTCAAAAAGGCTGGTTGCTAAGCGACTATTCGAAAGCACCTGGGTCATTCGTTCGGCTGCACCGGTTGCATCCCTGAGCATTCTCAAATACCAAGGCGATTCGCCAAGGTCTTCGCTCAAGCGCCTAAACGCTAGTAAGGCGGAATCAGGGTCACTTCCACGTCCAAACCACTCGATAAGCACGGGCAGCAGTTGTTTCTGAATTGCGGCCCTGCGTGACAACCCCGATGTCAGTGCAGCGATGTTCTTGTGAGCAGCCTGGGGGTTTGTGAAGCCGATCACTCGCAAACGGTCTTCTACTTGGGCGCTAGAGAGCTCTAAATTGGAGTCATCCAATTTAGCCACAGCGCTGAGGAGGGGCCGGTAGAAAATCTTTTGATGAAGCGCACGCACTTGAACTTTTACGCGCTCCCACTCTTCAACTAAGCCCGTTGCCGTTGTTTTCAAGCTGACGCTTCGAGCCAATGGGCGCAGTTTCGACTCAGAAGTCGGCATCAGATGGGTGCGCCGCATTTCGGAAAGTTGAATTCGGTGCTCTAAAAATCGAAGGAACTTATATGCCGAGGCGAACTGCGAGGATTCCTGCCGGCCAACATATCCAGCCGCAGTTAGACTCTCAAGCGCCCCAAGGGTGTCGCGTTGATGGATCGAGTCATCCGTGCGTCCATGAACGAGTTGAAGCAACTGCACGGTGAATTCGACATCGCGGAGACCGCCAGGGCCAAGTTTTATCTCTAGATTTAGCTCGTTATCGGGAATGAATTGAATTACCCGTTCACGCATTTTCTGAGCCGATTCAACGAAATTTTCACGGCCAGAAGAAGCCCAAATCTTTGGTGTAAGCGCCTCGATATAGGCGTGTCCCAAAACCATATCGCCGGCGATTGGTCGAGCTTTCAAGAGCGCTTGGAATTCCCAACTCTGGGCCCACCGATCGTAATAAGCGATGTGCGATTCAAGAGTGCGCACCAGGGCGCCGGATTTCCCCTCAGGGCGCAAATTCGGGTCCACTTGCCAAAGGTCAGGCTCGCCGGCAGTTCCGTCCATTGCACGCATCATCCGCGTGGCTATTTTCGTTGCCACTTCAACCGCTCGCGAGTTCTCAACTTCGGGTGAATTCGACTGGGCAACATAGATCACGTCAACGTCGCTGATGTAATTTAGCTCGCGCGCGCCGCACTTACCCATTCCAATCACAGTCAGAGATGTCGCTGATATCTCAGCTTCGGTGAAGATCCCATGCTCTTTTGAAAATAACAGCTCGGCTCTTGCAATCTGCAAGCCCGCTTCTATCGCAGCTCCAGCGATATCTGCTAGCGCGGCGGCAACAATTGGAACAGCATCCTGAGGCGCCGGGTGGGTCAAGTCAAAAATCGCGATTTTTAGTAGTTCAAGCCGGTATGCCCGGCGCAGAGCATTCCACGCGTCGACCGAGGAAAATCCCTCTTCCAATACCGGCGCGACGGCCTTGGTAACGCGGGCTCTGAAATGCTCAGGATCGGATGATAATGGCTCGTTGGTTTCGAAAACACTAAATGCAGCTGGGTTTCTGCGGAGAAAATCGGTGAGAGATTTTGAAGCACCCAGCACAGCGCACAATCGCACCGCACTGTCATGCTTATTCAGCAATTTTTTAATTCGAGATTTATCGAGTTCTGCAAAATCCAAAAGACTGTTTAGAGCCTGATCTGGATCTGGACACAATGCCATAGCGGCAACTGCCGAGCGACCTGGATCGCCAACAAGCTTGACTAATTGATCAAGTTTCCCGACGGTGCCGCTTAGATCAGCAAAACCGAACTTAGCAAATTCGGAAAGACCGGTTGGTCGATCTGGATAAGCCATGTTTTAGAGAGATTCGAGGTTATGCTTCAGCTCAAATGGCGTTACTTGAGCGCGGTACTCGCTCCATTCGCGTCGCTTGTTCGCAAGAACATAACTGAACACTTCTTCGCCCAGCGTTTCCGCAGCCAGCTCAGACTCTTCTAACTTGCGGATGGCGTGATCCAGAGATTGAGGCAATGGTTGGATGCCCATGGCCCGGCGCTCTGCATCTGTCAGTGCCCAAACGTTGTCTTCGCTCTCGGCAGGTAGAGGGTACTCCTCTTCGATTCCCTTCATGCCCGCAGCCAAAATCAGTGCATAGGCGAGATACGGGTTAGCTGCCGAGTCGATGGCACGGTACTCGATTCGAGAACTGTTTCCCTTGTCTGGTTTATAAAAGGGCACTCGAATTAGTGAAGAACGGTTGTTGTGGCCCCAACTTACATAGCTTGGTGCCTCGCCACCGCCCCAAAGTCGCTTGTATGAATTCACATACTGGTTTGTTACCGCGGTGATTTCAGGCGCGTGCTTCAAGAGACCTGCGATGAAGTGCTTTGCCGTCTTTGAAAGGTGATATTGGGAACCGGCTTCAAAGAACGCGTTCGTGTCACCTTCGAAGAGGGACATGTGGGTGTGCATTCCAGAACCAGGATGCTGCGTGAACGGTTTTGGCATGAATGTCGCGTAAACACCCTGTTCAATTGCGACTTCCTTGATCACAGTTCGGAAGGTCATGATGTTGTCAGCCATGGTGAGAGCATCTGCGTAACGCAAATCAATTTCATTTTGTCCCGGTCCACCTTCGTGGTGGCTGAACTCGACTGAGATGCCTAGCTGTTCAAGCATCCCGACCGCACGACGCCTAAAGTCGTGAGCTGTTCCACCAGGAACATTGTCAAAGTATCCGGCGTTATCGACCGGGATTGGCCCCTCTGGGCCAACCTGAGAAGACTTCAGAAGATAGAACTCGATTTCAGGGTGAATGTAGAAAGAGAATCCACGATCGGATGCTTTGTTCAACGCGCGACGCAAGACGTTTCTTGGATCCGCAGCGGCTGGCTTACCGTCCGGGGTTTGAATGTCACAGAACATGCGCGCAGTCGGGTCAATCTCACCTCGCCAAGGCAAAATCTGGAAGGTGCTCGGGTCTGGCATGGCAAGCATGTCAGCTTCGTAGGTGCGAGCTAGGCCCTCAATGGCCGAGCCATCGAAGCCCAAGCCCTCTGCGAAGGCACCCTCAACCTCAGCCGGGGCGATCGCAACCGACTTGAGAGTGCCCGCCACATCGGTGAACCAAAGGCGGACGAATTTAACGCCACGCTCCTCGATTGTGCGCAGTACGAAGTCGGTTTGCTTGTCCATCGAAAAATCCAATCTCTACCTGCTACTAGGCTAATGGTTATGCCTAAAGTTCGCTTAGCAATGGCCCAGACAAACCCGATCGTGGGTGACATTTCTGGAAACCTTGCGCAAACAATCGAAGCTCTTCGCGAGGCGGTCTCGAACAAGGCCAATCTCATCGTCTTTGGCGAGATGAATTTGACCGGATATCCAATCGAGGACCTATCGGTGCGCGAAAGCTTCCTTTCCGCCGCGGAGAAAGCTGTGTCTGATCTCGCGCTCGTTTTGCAAGCTCCAGAGTTTCGCGGAGTTGCGGTGGTTGTTGGGCATCCTGCAAAGTCAGAAAATCCAACTGGCTGGGCACTTGCCGAGAACTCTGCGACCGTCCTCGTAGACGGCAAAATCTTAGGCCGCTATGGAAAACATCACCTTCCAAATTACTCAGTTTTTGACGAATTTCGAAACTTCATATCTGCTGACAAATCACTTGTTTTTGAGTTCCAGGGGATCAAATTTGCAACCCTGATCTGTGAGGACATTTGGCAGAATGGTGGCCCGGTGGCAGATCTCAGCACGAATCGAGTGGACATTGCTTTGGTTCTGAATGGATCTCCGTTTGAGCTCGAAAAGACCGACGTTCGATTGAAGATAGTTACCGACCTCGCCACTAAGCACGAGTGCGCTGTTGCCTATGTCAATCTGGTGGGCGGGCAGGATGATCTTGTATTTGATGGCAACAGCCTATTTGTCGATTCGACCGGAGAGCTCATTGCCCGCGCCCCCCAGTTTCAGTCATCGGTAACCTATGTGGACATTGAAACGAAAGACTCCGCTAGTTCTATTGGTGATGAGGATCGCCAAGATGAATTGGAGCAGGTATGGAATGCGTTGACGTTGGGATTGCGCGACTACGTTGAAAAGAACAGGTTCAAATCAGTTGTACTAGGTCTCTCAGGCGGGATTGACTCGGCCGTTTGTGCGGTTTTGGCCGCAGATGCAATCGGTGCAAACCGCGTGTTCGGCGTTTCGATGCCTAGTAAATATTCCTCTGACCACTCCATAAGTGATGCAGAGGACTTGGCAAGCAGAATTGGCTGCCATTACCGAGCACAACCAATTCCAAAAATGGTTGCAAGTTTCGAATCCGAAATGCAACTGAGCGATCTTGCATCCGAGAATCTCCAGGCCCGCGTTAGAGGTGTAATCCTCATGGCTCTTAGCAATAGCGAAGGCCACTTGACTCTAACCACCGGTAATAAAACCGAATTAGCTGTTGGATACAGCACCATTTACGGTGATTCGGTCGGCGGATACGCTCCAATCAAGGACGTAGAAAAGACTCTCGTTTGGAAATTGGCAACCTGGCGAAACGACTTCGCAGTGAAAAAAGGCTTGACTCCCCCGATTCCTCAAAACTCGATTACTAAGCCGCCTTCTGCTGAACTTCGCCCGGATCAGTTGGATCAGGACTCATTGCCTGACTACGAACTACTTGATTCGATGCTCGACCTATACGTTGAAAAACGCCGGAGCCGGGAGCAAATAATTGCTGCCGGGTATGAAGCTGAAACTGTCGATCGAATTATCTCCCTTGTCGACGGCGCTGAGTGGAAAAGGCGCCAGGGAGCTATTGGAACAAAAATTACCGGTCTTGCCTTTGGCCGGGACAGACGCCTCCCAATCACCAACAAATTTAAGAAATAGAAAAGGAAACTCAAAATGGCAGCTGACAAACTAATTTCATCTGGTGGACCCTGGGAATCAGTCATTGGCTATTCCCGCGCTACCGTAGCCGGAGATTACGTTCATGTATCCGGATCAACGGCAACGGTCGATGGAAAGTTGCAAGCAGAGGGAGATGCCTATGGGCAAACCCTTGTTGCTCTCAATGAAGTAATTGCCCCGGCATTGGCCCAGGTGGGCTATACCTTGGCCGACGTTGTCCGTTCCCGTGTTTACCTCTCAAATGCCGCAGACATGGATGCCGTTGGCCGGGCGCACGGAGAGGTTTTTGGTGACATACGTCCGGCTGCAACTATGTTGGCTGGAATTCAGTTCATTAACCCGGCAATGTTGATCGAAATCGAAGTCGATGCTTGGAAACGAAACCAGTGACTGATCTTTCGTCTCTAAGGAAGATTAGGACCACTCATCTCACAGAATTAAAGCTGTCTGGTCAAAAATTCTCGTGTCTGACTAGCTACGATCAACTAACCTCATCAATCTTCGATGAAGCCGGCATTGAGGTAATTTTGGTTGGCGATTCGGCCGCTGACAACGCTTTAGGTTACGAAAATACCCTTCCAATCACGGTTGAGGAGTTAGTCTCGATCGGCCGAGCAGTTGCGGGCGCAAGTAAGCGCTCTCTGATCGTCGTTGATTTGCCATTTGGCTCATATGAAATCAGCGCGGAGCAGGCGCTAAACACAGCCATCAAGGTCATGAAAGAGACCGGAGCGGATGCAGTCAAGCTTGAGGGTGGTGTTAGAAGCATGGAACAGATTCGAGCTTTGACCACTGCCGGCATCCCAGTTATGGGTCACATTGGATTCACACCGCAAAGCGTCAATAATTTGGGTGGTTTTAAAGTGCAGGGGCGCGGCTCCGCTTCAGAGCAATTGATCGCCGATGCGCGTGCGGTTAGCGATTCCGGAGCTTTCGCAGTGGTGCTTGAATTAGTTCCAGCCGAACTCGCCAAGCAGGTAACCGCCGAATTGCCGATTCCGACAATTGGAATTGGTGCCGGGCCATCAACCGACGGACAAATCTTGGTTTGGACCGACTTTGCCGGGCTCACACCTCACAAGCCAAAGAAATTCGTAAAGCAGTACTTGAATTTACGCGGTCAACTGCTGGAGGCAGCGCAGAACTATCGTCATGAGGTAGCAAACGGGGAATTCCCAAGCGATTCCCAATCCTTCGACAACTAGTCAGACTGCTCCTCTTCACGCCAGACGCGATTTCGATTGGCGATTGTCGTTAGTGCGTCTTGGGCGTCTTCTCGTGTCCTAAAGGGGCCGACTCTAAAACTTGCGGGCGACTTTTTTCCGACCTCAACGCGAAGCGTTTTCAAATTAAACCAATACTCCGGATTTTCATCTTTTTCCGAATACACACCTGCCATAACACGAGCATAACCTCACAAAGAATAGACTTGGAAAATGCCTCGAGACCTTGCAACCGGACACCTGATTATGGGTCGGGTTTCGCCGCAACGATCAGTCCCCGCCAACATAGAGCGACCGGAGTACGTTGGAAGGATCGCGCCTGCCAAGTTCATGGGCTCGGATGTTAAGACTCCGGAGCAGGTTCAAAAAATCCGAAACGCCGGAAGGATTGCCGCCCAAGCCATTGCGTTAGTCGGCGAGGCTTGCAGGCCAGGAGTCACAACCGACGAGCTCGATCGTATCGGCCATGAATTTGTGGTGAGTCAGGGAGCCTACCCATCCACTTTGGGATACCGAGGGTTTCCAAAGTCCATTTGCAGTTCAATAAACGAAGTTATATGCCATGGAATTCCTGACGACACTGTCTTAGAGGACGGCGACATCGTCAACATCGACATCACAGCTTTTAAAGACGGTTTTCACGGCGACAGTAACGTGACTTTTATGGTCGGCGATGTGTCAGAGGATTCACGGCTGCTTGTCGAAAGAACTCATGAAGCGATGATGCGTGGAATCAATGCAGCTTTGCCGGGCAGGGCGATAAACATAATCGGTCGAGCAATCGAAACGTACGCAAAACGGTTCGAATACGGAGTGGTTAGGGATTTCACCGGCCACGGAGTTGGCGAGGCGTTCCATTCAGGTCTCGTTATCCCCCACTATGACTCTGCACCACACTATGCAGATGAAATACAAGCAGGAATGGTTTTTACCATCGAACCCATGCTGACTCTCGGCACATTTGAATGGGATATGTGGAGCGATGACTGGACCGTGGTCACAAAGGACAAGAGCCTGACTGCACAGTTCGAACATACAATTCTGATTACCGACAATGGGCCCGAAATACTTACCCTCCCTTAGTAAACGAAGGAAACAAATTGGCTAAAAAAGCGATCGGCATCGACATCGGTGGCACCGGGATCAAAGGCGCCCTGGTTGATGTGAAAAATGGCAATCTCATTGGTGATCGTGTTCGCTATGAAACCCCTGACGGAGGGCACCCAAAGGACATCGCCGTTGTGGTCGCCAAGGTTGTTCGTGACCTCAAGCCAGCTCGTTCAACTTTGCCAGTGGGTGTTTGCTTTCCCGCAGTAGTTCAACATGGCAGAACTATGTCAGCAGCTAATGTCTCAAAAGAGTGGATCGGGCTCGACGCTGATGGATTGTTTGAGTCGACTCTGCAGCGTCACGTGCATGTGTTGAACGACGCCGATGCAGCCGGAGTTGCTGAAATGAAGTTTGGAGCGGGACGCAAACGCAAGGGGCTCGTGATCATGACCACCTTGGGAACCGGAATCGGAACCGCAATCTTCCAAAACGGGGAGTTGGTTCCAAATGCGGAACTGGGGCACCTGGAAATTGACGGTGTTGACTACGAAACCAAAGCCTCATACGCTGCCAAAGAGCGAGAAAACTTGACCTGGGCTCAGTGGGCAGAACGCCTTCAGAAGTACTATTCAACCCTGGAGCGACTGTTCAGCCCGGATCTCATAATCGTTGGTGGCGGCGTATCAAAACAATGGGAAGAGTTCCTACCACTCTTGGACCTAAGTGCCGAGATTGTGCCAGCAATTAAGAGAAATAATGCCGGAATTTTAGGGGCAGCTGCCCTAGCTTGGAAAAACTCAGACAACGATTAAGTGGATGGGCCGGCTGATACGCCGGGTTTTGTCCCTGTTGCCAGGTGACGGTCATCTATCTAGGAAAGTCATTGCTAACTTTCTCGAGCGGTCTACCCGAAGACTTGAACGAGCCGCTCTATACGCCTTCTGTCTGACCTTGCTCCAGGCGAGGTTTACATAGCCGAAACGCTCACACGCTCCGCTGGTGGTCTCTTACACCACCGTTTCACCCTTACCACTTGCGTGGCGGTCTACTTTCTGTTGCACTGTCTCGCGGGTTGCCCCGAGTGGCTGTTAGCCACCGCCTTGCTCTTTGGAGCCCGGACGTTCCTCGTCATTGCTGCCGCGACCGTCTTGCCGACCCATCCAATTCAACCCTACTGGCTAATCGGGCGAATGCTATAGGTGTGAAATCGAGTTCGCCGTTACAAGTTCGGCGGCTTGGTCGCCCCAGAAGCGAATGATGCTGATTGAGCAAGGAGCTATTTGTGGCCGCCAATAGGCAGCGGGGCCAGAGTCCATCGCCGCCTTGATGAACCCCCGGGTTGGCATTACGTGGGACACAACAACAATCGTTTTCCCACCATGCGCTGAAAGTATTTCACGTCGGCCCCGCTGGACGCGAGCATCGAATTCGGCTAGCGATTCACCATTTGGCGGTGAAGCGTCCCAGCTTCCTTGCCATGCAGAAAATTCTTCGGGCCACTTAGACATAACTTCTTCATTGGTTGACCCATCCCAATCACCAAATGAAATTTCGGCAATGTCATCATTTAGTTCCACAGACAGTGACAATTCGTTGGCGATGATGTTGGCAGTATCCACGGTTCTTTGGATCGGTGAGGCAACAATGGCTGAGATTGGGGGTAGGTGACCCCACGGCCCTGTAGAGCCAATTTCAGAAAGCGCACGGGCAACTTTGTGAGCATCTGACCTGCCGAGCTCCGACAGGCCGGGATTCTCTCCTCCGCGACCCGAAATGCGTTTATTTTCGGTCAGATGAGTACGACCATGTCGAACCAAAATTACTGTGGTGAGTGGCTCGGTAACCCCGCCGGGAGCTCTAACTGAGCTTGGGGCAGTCTGGTTGAACTCTGCTATCGGGGCACGAGCTGGCTCCTCGACACTGGAGACTATCGCGTCGGCCTGCTGATCCATGGCTTTATTTGCTAAGGCATCGGCTCGTGAGTTTTCTTCCCTAGGTATCCATTGCCATCGAAGCTGTTTCCCAGCGACCAATGCTTGAACCCTCGCACCCAGTTGGAGCATGTCAGGATGCTTGATCTTCCAGCGGCCAGCCATTTGCTCAATCACAAGTTTGCTGTCCATGCGCACCAAGACGCGTGCTTCTGGATTCAACCCGAACGCGCCTTCCAAGCCTGCGATCAAAGCCAAATACTCTGCAACATTATTGGTTGCGATTCCAATAAACCTAGAAATTTCAAGCAGAACCTCGCCCGTGTCTGCATTTATGACACAGGCGCCTGAACCAGCCAATCCAGGGTTGCCTCTGGAACCCCCATCGGCTTCGATTATGAGGTTTAAGGGTTTCGTCATCGAACTAAAATCGCCTGACACTCAGGGCAAGTTGCTATCTCATCGCGTGCAAGTGATTCAACCTCATTGAAGGCACTCGCACCAAGACTAATTCTGCAGGCGCCACATTCACGACCTATTAGACGAGCAACTGGGACTCCCCTGCTTGCTTTCTTGTTGTACAACTCTGCTAGTTCAGCAGGAAGCGCCGCAAACTGCTTTGCGCGATCATTTTGCTTGAGATCCAACCCTGACCTGAGTTTCAAAAGTTCACTCTCGGCGGCCGAAACTCCCTTGTCCAACTCTTCATCGATTGCAGCCTTATCGACTGCAACTGTTGCAAAAACGGCCTTTGCTGCCTCTAATTCATCCAAAATTGCCAACTCGATGTCCTCAAGATCAGACTTTCGCCTTGCGAGGGACTCGAGCTCGCTCTGAATGCCCTGAGCGTCTTTAGCGTTGTTTGTTGAAGCTAGCCGTTCTTTGTCCTTTTTTATTCGAGATTCGACTAGTTCAAGATCGGCTTCTGAACGCTTAAGTTCGAGTTCTACTGTATCCAGTTGGTTCCGAGCAGCGATTAGCCTTCCCGCCAGCTCGCGTTGTTGCTCGCGAAGTTTGGTGAACTGTGCACCGGAAGCGATTGTCGTAATCGTTGCCTTTGAACGAGATATCTCAAGATCTAGGTTTGCTAGTGACAACAGGTCTTGCTGCTGATTTTGGGTCGCTTTCATGCGCTGCCTTCTTTAGTTAGAGCTACTACTGGGTTACTGCGAAATCCCAAGGATCGGTGCGAATCTCACTGACCACAACTTGTAGCCCAGTAAATCTATCGTGTATCTGCATAGCAGCCTGCTCAAGCCACAGCCATTCAGCGGCCCAATGTGAAATGTCAATAAGTGCAAATTCACGACCGGATGCCGACGCGGTTTCTCTTATTTCCTGTGCAACATGGTGGCGCAAATCGGATGTGACGTATACATCTGCATGGGAGTCATATGCCGCCTGGATTAGCGAATCACCTGCACCTGCGCAAAGTGCCACAGTGCTAATCTCTTGCTCAAAATCGCCAGAAACCCGAATCCCAGTTGCGGTCGAGGGAATGCGCTTGGCAATCAACCGGGCAAACTCACCCAGCGTTGTTGCTGATTCAAGTTGACCAACCCGGCCATGACCGATGGCTTCTTGGCCCTTGGGAATAAGCGGAATGGATGATTTGAGTCCAAGAACCTGAGCTAGGCAAGCAGACACGCCAGTAGGCACAATGTCGGCATTGGTATGCGCTGCATAAATCGAAACATTGTTCAGAATCGCTTGGCTGAGAATCGAACCTTTAGCGGTATTCGCAGCCATGGTTTTAATGCCTCGCATAATCGGTGGGTGGTGTGCGACCACTAAATCGAATTGACCATTAATGGCTTCATTGATCACTTCTTGGGTAACATCTACCGTTAGCAAAACGCGCGCAACGGATGAGCTCAATGAGCCCGATATCAGTCCTGGGGCATCCCATTCCTCTGCGCCATCAAGCGGCCAAAGAGTTTCGAAATAACTAACCAAGTCCTTGAGTAGATTCGCCATCAGTCCAAAACTCCTAAGACATCCTTTAGATCATTTCTTCGGGCCTCGATTTTTAGCACTTCGGCCTCCTGTTTTTTAATTCTCGGGATTCCAAATAGAACCGGAAATAGCAAAGAGCATGCAAAGGCAATTACCAAGCCAAGATTTCCTTGTCTCCAAAACTCCGAGTTAGAAGCAAAATTCGAGAAATAGCCGAGCCATTGAAATTCCTTTAAGTCCGATTTCAACAGGCCGTAGCCGATTAGAACTGAAAATGCCCACCCAGAAACGTTGACCCAGTTAACCCGCTTGTAAAAGCCGTAACTGCGGCTCAATGAAACTTCATGGTAGGCAATCCTGCGAATTAGCACGTCAGACACAAAGATGCCCGACCACGCAGCCACGGGTACTCCAATCACCAAGCTGTATCCCTGGAGGATCGACCACACACCGATTGGACCGAAATATTGCAAACCCAAAAAAGCCAAAACCAGCGCGCCTACGGCTGTTGCAATAATCGCAAGGCGCGGTCTAACTCTGAAACCGAATGACTCAAAACTCAGACTGGATGACTTGAGTGCCATAGCCAGTGTTGTCAACAGGCTAAAGGCTAAAGAGGTCACTCCCAACCCGTTAAGTGATGCCGAATCGCCAGCAAACTCTCTCAAGAAACCCGAGTTCGAAGATTGCGAATTATCTAGCAGTACTATTCCGGCGATGGCTATTGAGCTAGGCACAATTGCCAGGGCAAGAAAAGACCAGGCGGCAACCTTCCAACCACGGACCGAGTGTTTTAAGGCGCTTGCGTAATCCGCAGAAGCCGAGGACCAAGCCAAGCCAAAAACAGCGAAAAGAATAACCGCGGCTCCAAGGGCACGCAGCCAAGAACCCTGACCGTATCTTTCAGATGTTGAAATGCCAGACGAAGCCTTAAAACAAAAAAGTGTGATCGTGGTGAGTAAACCGATCGAACCTGAAATGCGTTGGATCCAGAAAAAGGATTTAGGGCCTGTGTTCGCAAGTATGACGGCTAGCACGGTGATTGTCAGAAGCACCAGAGCAAGCAGGCCATTACTTGAGCCGGAAACCAGATTAGAACCGGAAAAAGAATCCTGATAGATAAGCAAGTAGCCGGAAAGAACGAGCGCGAGCGTCCAAAATAATCGACTAATTACCAGAAGCACAGAGGGCGCAATGTTACCGAAAACTCCAAATGCGGCACGCGACAGAAGCATGGTTGGCAGCGAACTTCGTTTACCGGCAATTGCACCCACTGCCAGTATGCAAGCCGACACCAGCACTCCCAGCAGCACAGAGAAAATCGATTGCAGCATGGTCAACGCCAAAGACTTCAGCCAATAGGCGGCGGCAAACGGCAATAAGGATCCGGTGATGGTGAGCCAGACCCAAAATTGTGAAGCAGACTTCACTGATTCCACGGCTGGCTCCGCGGCAGGAAGAACTTCCAGCTGCTTGGCCTTTTCATCAAAAGCAGTGGCTTCTTGCTCGGCGTCGTGTTCCGGCATGACAGCCTTCCCTAAAACCTGGGACGACGAGTCTTTGACATCGATGACATCTAATAATTCTTCTGAAACCAGTTCGCTTTGCCGAGCTTTCCAAGCAGCAAGCTCAGATTTATCCGTCTCGCGCAACTGAGCCTGAGCTTCGAGTATTTGCATTTGCACCAAAACACCGGCGTTTTCAGCTTTGGCTCGCTCAAGCACTTCTTGCAGTTCAACATCGCTTAGGGCGCGAGGTGTTGGCGGCAAATTTGAGTCGGCGTGCATAGGTAAATAGTAATGCCGGGGTGTCTAAACACCCCGGCATTTACCGTTTGTGGGCCCTACCGGGATCGAACCGATGACATCCACGGTGTAAGCGTGGCGCTCTACCAGCTGAGCTAAAGGCCCCTCTTTCGAGGGTTGCGTTGACCGCAACCAGAAAAGCCTACATCAAAATCGACTTGATTGGCTAATCGATTTGATGCTAGAGACTGGCGAGTGCGCGATCGTACTCATCCATGCTTCGTGCCTGACCAGGTGCGGTAACGAATTTCGAAACCAACTCGCCGTCTTTGTTGATCACAAAGGTGGCACGGTTAGCAATGCCCGCTTCTTCTAGGAAAACGCCATAAGCCTTGGCGACTGCGCCATGTGGCCAAAAGTCTGAGAGAACCGAGAACTTGTACCCCTCGTGCTCTGCAAACTGCTTCTGCACGAATTTTGAATCAACCGAAATAGCGAGGAGTTCAACGTCGCTGTTGTCAAATTTCGCGAAGTTATCGCGAATTTCACAAAGCTCACCACTGCAGATGCCAGAAAAAGAAAGTGGGTAAAACACTAGTACGACAGGCTTTTTGCCTCGGAAATCTGAGAGCTTCACAGTTTCACCGAACTGGTTCACTAGTTCAAAGTCTGGCGCCTGGTCTCCAATAATTAGGCTCATTTGGTTTCATCCTTAGGTTTTTGATCTTGCTGTTACCGGCTTTTACTAAGCCATTTCTATCTTGAACAACCAAAACATACAAACGCGTCCCAATGTCGTCATAAACTCTTATGAGGCTTCACCAAAGCTTTTCGTTAATTTTTGTCCATCCCCCACGAAAGAGGATGTCGGTGTCCATTAACAACCAGGATGCATTTGCGGTCAACACCCCTGACCTAGACCCACAAGAGACCAGTGAATGGCTCGAGTCGCTTGATGCGGTAGCGCGAGTGCATGGCCGAGGCCGAGCACGCGAGATCATGTTGAACCTGCTACGCAGATCACACGAGTTGCAACTGAATGTTCCTATGGTTCCGACCACGGATTACATCAACACAATCGCGCCTGAGAATGAGGCCGAGTTTCCCGGCGATGAAAAAGTCGAGCGAACATACCGTGCCTGGATGCGCTGGAATGCTGCAATGCTCGTTCACCGTGCACAGCGGCCTGGCATCGGTGTCGGTGGCCACATTTCTACTTTTGCCTCATCTGCATCTTTGTATGAAGTGGGCTTCAACCACTTCTTCAAGGGTCAAGGTCATGAATCGGGCGGAGACCAAATTTTCATTCAGGGGCACGCGTCTCCTGGCCCTTATGCAAGAGCCTTCCTTGAGGGCCGACTCAGCGAGAACCAACTAGATGGTTTCCGTCAAGAAAAATCCCATTCAGGTGGCGGCCTGTCGTCCTACCCGCACCCTCGACTTATGCCCGATTTCTGGCAATTCCCAACGGTTTCTATGGGAATCGGCCCAATCAACGCTATTTACCAGGCGCAGTTCAACCGCTATCTAGCAGGCCGCGGATTCAAGGACACCAGCGAACAGCACGTGTGGGCCTATCTCGGTGATGGAGAACTTGACGAAGTCGAATCACGCGGCGCTCTTCAGCTAGCCGCAAACGACAAGCTTGACAACCTGACATTTGTCGTGAACTGCAACCTGCAGCGTCTTGATGGTCCAGTTCGAGGCAACGGAAAGATCATCCAGGAACTTGAAAGCTTCTTCAGAGGTGCCGGCTGGAACGTAATCAAGGTGGTTTGGGGTCGCGAATGGGACAGCCTACTCAAGAATGACGTTGACGGTGCACTTGTTGAGTTGATGAACAAGACCCCAGATGGTGACTACCAAACTTACAAGACCGAGGATGGCGCTTTTGTGCGCGAGAACTTCTTCGGCCGCGACCCTAGAACCGCAAAGTTGGTTGAGCACCTAACCGACGACGAGATTTGGGGCCTAAAGCGCGGTGGGCACGACTACAAGAAGGTTTATGCAGCCTATAAGGCGGCTCTTGAGCACAAGGGGCAGCCGACAGTAATTCTTGCCAAAACTATCAAGGGATTCACCCTCGGCAAGTCTTTCGAAGGCCGCAATGCAACCCACCAGATGAAGAAAATGACGCTCGAGAACCTGAAGGGTTTCCGCGACGAACTACACATACCGATTTCGGATGCGCAGCTTGAGGCAAATCCATATCAGCCGCCTTACTTCCACCCAGGCAACGATGCGCCTGAAATTCAGTACATGCACGAACGTCGTCGCGAATTGGGCGGGTACCTTCCTGAGCGCAGAAGCAAGTACGTTGACTTCAAAGTTCCAGATGAGAGCGTTTATAAGGTTGCCAAGGGTGGTTCAGGCACGCAAGAAGTAGCTACCACGATGGCATTCGTTCGCCTTCTAAAGGACCTATTTAAGTCACCTGAATTTGGCGAACGAATTGTTCCGATCATCCCAGACGAGGCGAGAACCTTCGGAATGGATGCATTCTTCCCAACCGCGAAAATCTATAACCCGAATGGTCAGCACTACATCTCGGTAGACCGCGAACTCTTGCTCAACTACAAGGAGAGCGCATCGGGTCAAATTTTGCACACCGGCATCAATGAGGCTGGCTCGGTCGCCGGCTTTACAGCCGTTGCGACAAGCTACGCGACCCAGGGTCAAGCCATGATTCCGTTCTACGTGTTCTACTCGATGTTCGGATTCCAAAGAACCGCGGACTCGATCTGGGCGGCTACCGACCAACTTTCACGTGGCTTCATGATTGGTGCAACAGCCGGTCGCACGACACTTACTGGTGAAGGTCTTCAGCATGCCGATGGCCACTCTCCACTTCTGGCTTCGACTAATACCGGTGTGGTCGCGTACGACCCTGCCTACGGCTACGAAATTGGTCACATCATCCGTGGCGGTATTGAGCGCATGTATGGCGGTGAGCACCCAGACCCGAACGTGATTTACTACATCACCGTGTACAACGAACCTTATGTTCAGCCGGCTGAACCAGAAAACGTTGACGTCGAAGGCATCTTGCGAGGAATCCACAAGATCAGCGCGAATGAAAATGGCGGTCGCAAGGCTCAAATTCTTGCTTCAGGCGTTGCCGTTCCTTGGGCGTACGAGGCGCAGAAACTGCTTCAGGACGATTGGGGTGTATCGGCAGATATTTGGTCGGTAACCTCATGGACAGAGCTGCGACGAGACGGACTAGCCCGTGACGAGCGACAGTTCCTGTATCCAAACGAACAAGTTGCGCCGGCTTACCTAACCAGTAAATTGCAGGGTTCAGATGGTCCTTTCCTCGCGGTGAGCGACTATATGCACGCTGTGCAGGATCAGATTCGACCTTGGGTTCCGGGAGATTTTGCAACCCTGGGAGCCGACGGCTTTGGTTTCTCGGATACACGTGCGGCTGCTCGTCGTTTCTTCAAGATTGATGGGCCGTCTATCGCGGTTCGCGTTCTTGAGCAACTAGTCGCTCGTGGAGAGATGGATCCTTCTGTTCCACAGATGGCCATCGATCGCTACCAGTTACATGAAGTCACTGCAGGCACCTCGGGTAATGCCGGTGGCGAGAGCTAAACAAGACACTCTCGACTGGTTAAAGTCGATTTCGGGTGAATTGGCGACAACCACGCTGAATCGCTTGGATGACCTCCTCCCCTGGTATCGATCGATGCCAGCCTCGAGGAGGTCTTCTGTCGGATTGGTAGCTCAAGCAGGTATTTCATCTTTTGTGGCGTGGTACGAAGACCCGCAGTCGCAGCCCTGGGTAGCGGCGGACGTTTTCAGCACAGCACCGAGAGAGCTGCTCCGCTCGATTTCTCTTCAAGAAACACTTCAGCTCATTCGAGTTGTGGTTCAAGTTGTAGAGGATCGAGTTGTCGAGCACGATGAAAGCCTTAGAGAAGCGGTTCTCCTCTACTCCAGAGAAATCGCCTTTTCGGCCGCCGATGTCTATGCAAAAGCCGCAGAAGCTCGTGGTCTATGGGACGCCAGGCTAGAAGCACTCGTAGTTGATTCAATTCTCAGTGGAGAGCACGAGGAAGAACTGGCATCGCGAATTGCGGCACTAGGTTGGCGCGCACGCGGTTCTGTTGCGGTGGTGGTTGGTAACACCAAGCAGGCTATAGACATCGAAGAGCTACGTCGAGTGATCAGACGAAGTAACGCTGATGCCTTGATTGGCGTCCATGGCAATCGGCTCATCGTTGTTTTGGGTCATGTCTCACCAGCCGATCAGGCTGGCAACACGGCGGCAACCACAAACCATTTCTTTAAACTAGCTCAAACTCTCGAGCCGTACTTCGGCCCAGGCGCTTTGGTTTTAGGTCCAGTAGTAAGTTCGGTTTCAGAGGCACATCAATCGTCAAAAGCGGCTCTCTCCGGATTTTCGGTGGTTCGAACCTGGGCGAAACCACAGCGTCCAATCCTTGCGGACGAACTTCTAGCAGAACGGGCTCTTGCTGGAGATATGCTGGCAAAAGCCACCCTGATTCAAAAAATTTATCGCCCACTTGCCGAGAATTCGGCTGAACTTTTAGAGACTCTGGTCAGTTACCTGGAAAGTGGCAGATCTTTAGAAGCCACCGCCAGAGAGCTTTACGTCCATGCAAACACGGTTCGCTACCGATTGAAACGGATAAGTGAAATTATTGGCTGGGATGCCACAGGGCCCCGCGAGGCGTTCGTGCTTCAAGTTGCGATGGTTCTAGGCTCTATGAGTGAAACAGATTCTCGAAAGAACAGGTAATTTCTAGCATGATTGTCGTCGTCTGCCCAGGGCAAGGTGCCCAGACTCCAGGTTTCCTCTCACCATGGTTAGAGCTACCGAAGTTTAAGGCCGCGTTAGAAACTATGCAGTCAGCAGCCGATCTAGATCTGATTAAATTCGGCACTGTCAGCGACGCAGACACAATACGAGACACTGCAATCGCCCAGCCACTTATTGTTGCCGCTGGTGTCGCTACTATGGCACAGATTTTCGGCACAACAGGAGCCGTCTCTGGCTCAATTGCTGGCATTGCTGGCCACTCAGTTGGCGAAATCACCGCTGCAATTGGAGCCGGCGTGTTCACCCCCGAAGCTGGAATCAAATTCGTGAAGCAACGTGGTCAGTCGATGGCGAATGCAGCTGCGCTTGAATCGACAAGTATGGCGGCGATACTAGGTGGCGACCAGGCTTTGGTTGAAGCTCGCCTTAGTGAACTCGGACTCGAGCCGGCTAACTACAACGGTGGCGGACAAATTGTGGCAGCTGGCTCGGCGGCTGCAATCGCGGAGCTTCAAGCCGGCGCGCCGGCTGGCTCTCGTGTGATTCCACTACAGGTAGCCGGGGCCTTCCACACGCGATATATGGCACCTGCCATCGATGAATTGTCCTTATACGCTCAGGGCGTGTCAGTTGCAGACCCTCAGACCCGTCTTTGGACGAACGCGGGCGGCAAGCAGGTCTCAAGCGGAGCAGAGTACCTGCAGCTTTTGATTCAACAGGTTAAGAGTCCGGTGCGCTGGGATCTATGTATGGCAGCGCTGATCGAGGCTGGCGTAACTGCCCTTATCGAAGTCGCTCCTGCTGGGACCCTAGTTGGGCTTGCCAAACGCTCAATGCCAGGCATCGAAGCCATCGTTGTAAAAACTCCCGAAAATATCGATTCAGCATTGTCACTAATCGCAAACCACAGCTAAACCCATCACCATTAGATTTGTAGCAATAAAGAAATCGAGGATTCATGTCGCAACCGGTGCTAAACCAGTACGAAACCGTAAAGTACTCACGCATTTACTCGCTTGGTGCGGCACGTGGCGATATCACGGTTACCAATGACGACGTGGCAGGGCCAATTGACTCCAGCGATGAGTGGATTCGCCAACGTACCGGAATCATCACCCGCAAGCGAGCTAGTAAAGACCTAAGTCTGATGGACATGGCGGTTTCCGCATCTCTTGAGGCCATCGCCGGAGCCGGCATTGAGGCTTCTGAAATCGGCGCGGTTATTTTTTCAACCATCACACACCCACATCAGACGCCTTCGGCCGCAGCCTTGCTGGCTGACAAGATCGGCGCAAATCCAGCGCCGGCATTCGACATCTCGGCGGCCTGCGCAGGCTACTGCTATGGAATTGCTCAGGCGGACGCACTCGTTCGTTCGGGCGTAGCGAAGTACGTACTAGTTGTCGGTGGTGAAAAGTTGTCCGATTTCATCGACCCGACAGATCGAACAATTTCGTTCTTACTTGGCGATGGAGCGGGCGCAGCTATCGTTGGCCCTTCTGAAACTCCTGGGATTAGCCCTACCGTTTGGGGCTCCGATGGCTCGCACTGGGACGCAGTAGGAATGACCGCATCGTTGCTTGAACTTCGAGACGGAACAGCGCAATGGCCAACCCTGCGCCAAGAAGGCCAAACCGTATTCCGCTGGGCAGTTTGGGAGATGGCTAAGGTTGCCAGACAGGCGCTAGAGGTTGCCGGCGTTGAGGCATCAGATCTTGCAGCCTTAGTGACCCATCAGGCGAACATTCGCATCATCGATGAGCTTGCTAAGCAACTCCAACTTCCTGAGAGCGTTGTAATCGCGCGAGACATCATCAACACCGGCAACACTTCAGCAGCTAGCATCCCTCTTGCGATGCATCAGCTTCTCGAGGATGGTGAAGTTAAATCCGGTGGGTTGGCTCTCGAAATTGGATTCGGCGCGGGCCTCGCCTTCGGCGCTCAAGTTGTCGTCCTGCCCTAAACTTATAACCGGTCAAATACCCAACTAAGGAGATAAAAAATGGCACTTGCGCAGAGCGAAGTACTAGCAGGTCTTGCTGAAATCGTAAACGACGAGACAGGCATTGCAACCGAAGCTGTCCAGCTGGAGAAGTCATTTACTGACGACCTAGACATTGACTCAATTTCAATGATGACCATCGTTGTGAACGCCGAGGACAAGTTTGGCGTGAAGATCCCAGATGAAGAAGTTAAGAACCTAATCACCGTCGGTGACGCTGTTAGCTTCATCACTGCAGCACAGGGTTAATTCACCTTGTCGAGCAAAATCGTTGTCACCGGAGTAGGCGCCACCACGCCTCTCGGTGGTGACGTGCAATCAACCTGGCGTGCTTTGCTCGCTGGTGAGTCTGGAATCTCTACCCTTGAACAAGAGTGGGTAGCACGCTACGAAATTCCAGTTACTTTTGCGGGGCAGGCTAAGGTTCCAGCTTCAGAGGTTCTAACGCCTCAGGAAGCAAAGCGTTTAGACCCATCTAGCCAGTTTGCTCTCATAGCCGCCCGCGAAGCGTGGGCTGACGCGGGAAGCCCAGAAGTGCAGCCGGAACGCCTGGCAGTCGAGTACGCGACCGGTATCGGTGGCGTCTGGACTCTATTGGACGCTTTCGACACTCTCAAGGAACGTGGCCCTCGTCGAGTTTTGCCGATGACGGTTCCAATGCTCATGCCAAATGGACCAGCCGCGGCTATCGGCATGGACATTGCTGCTCGCGGAGGCGTAAGAACTGCCGTTAGCGCCTGTGCCTCCAGCACTGAGGCGATTGCCAACGCAATCACTCGCCTGCAGTCAGGTGAGATTGATGTTGTGGTCGCAGGTGGCTGCGAGGCTGGCATTCACCCACTTCCAATTGCCGCCTTTGCAGCTATGCACGCGCTTTCACGCAACAATGAAAACCCGGCAGCCGCTTCACGTCCGTATGACACAGCCCGAGATGGCTTTGTAATGGGTGAAGGTGCCGGTGCGTTAGTTCTTGAAACTGAGGAACATGCGCTTGCTCGGGGAGCCAAGATTTACGCGGAACTGGTTGGTGGCTCAGTCACCTCAGATGCGCACCACATCACCGCACCGGACCCAGAAGGCACCGGAGCCGCACGAGCTGTGCTTGCAGCTCTAAAGCAGGCCAACGCAAAGATTGAGGATGTTGTGCACATCAACGCACACGCCACTAGTACGCCAGTGGGCGACATTGCCGAGTACACAGCACTGAGAAGAGTCTTCGGTGACCATCTGGACAAGATTGCGGTTTCAGCAACCAAGTCTTCAACCGGACACCTACTTGGTGGCGCTGGAGCAATCGAGGCGATTTTCACCATCTTGGCACTGAAGGAACGCACCGCTCCCCCGACCATCAATCTTGATAATCAAGATCCGGCTATTCCGCTGGATGTAGTTGTGTCTCCAAGAAAATTGCCAGACGGACCAATCCTCGCAATTAGCAATTCATTTGGCTTCGGCGGCCACAACGCCGTTATCGCCTTCCGTAGTTATAACTAATCACCTTGAGCAAGCTGTACTTTCGTCACGGAGCTATGAACTCTGGCAAGAGTACAGCTTTGCTTCAGGCTGCTCACAACTATGAAGAGCGGGATCAAGTTGTACTTCTAGCCAAGCCGGCAATCGACACCAAAGGCGCTAAGGCAATCACTAGCCGCCTCGGTGTAGACCGCGAAGTTGATTTCCTAATCACTCCAGATCTAAACCTTCGTGAGGAATTTTCAAGACTGTGCAATGCGCTAGTGGCCGCCAAGGGTAAACCGGTGGCTTGCCTTCTAATCGATGAGGCGCAGTTCCTAACTCCCGAGCAAGTTGATCAGGCGATGGAGATTGCCGTTCTGGACAAGATCCCGGTGCTTGCCTATGGAATCAGAACCGATTTCCTTACCCATGGCTTTCCAGGGAGCATTCGGTTACTTGAGATTGCGCATTCCCTGGAAGAACTAAAAACTATTTGCCGATGCGGAAGAAAAGCTATGTTCAACGCACGTCTAATCAACGGTAGATACGTATTTTCTGGAGCTCAGGTCGCAATCGACGGTTCGGAAGTAACCTATGAATCCCTGTGCCCAAATTGCTACTTCGACGAAAAGGGCTTGAGTTAAAGAGTTTTGGCTCCGCAATTGTTGCGAGTCGTCGAAATTTACTCAATTTACAACCTCTGGTGGGGCGTGCGGGACTTGAACCCGCGACCGACGGATTATGAGTCCGCTGCTCTAACCGGCTGAGCTAACGCCCCCTGCGGCCGCCTAATCGCTGATGCGGCCCAGGGACAAGACTAGTCTTCGTCCCCCTTCAAGAGGTCAGTCGCGCGGCTGACCGCGCTTCTTGCCTTCTTTGCGGTCTTCTTAGCAGACTTTTTCACACGTGTGTTGACTGCCTTGGTTCTTTCCACGGCTTCGTCGCGCAATTCCTCAAGTTTCTCGCGCATCTCCTCGCGAACATCCTCTGCTCGGCCCCTCAGATCTTGAGCTTGATCCCGCAGTGCTCGCGCGCGTTCGCGAAGTGCTAGAACTCGATTGTGCAGCGCTGGAGTCAGCAAACCAATCGGAGCGTAGTAATCGGCTTGGTTATCATCTGAGGTGAGATTGCCGCCGCCTCCCCTATAAAGGTCCTCAAATATGCTTATCGTGCGCTCGATGTCGTGAGCCTGGATTAGGTGGAGCGAGTTTTCAGACAGACGTTCAAGTTCCTCTGGGCTCGCGGTCAGAACAGCTTTGAGCTTCTCACTGAACTCAACCACATCATCAGGTTGGAAGAGGTAACCGTTGTCCCCGTCGTGGACAAGGTGTGGCAGAGCCATGGCATCCGCCGCTACTACCGGGCGCCCAGAAGCCATGGCTTCCATCGTTGCGATACTTTGCAGTTCGGCGATTGAAGGCATAGCAAAAACTGTGGCTCGCTCATAGGCAAGTGGTAACTCTTTCTCGGTTACGTGCCCCAAGAATTTGACGTTTTTTGCGATTCCGAGTTCTACTGCAAGATTTTGCAGATAATCACGCTCACCACCGTCACCAACAATCTCAACCTGAGTGTTTAGAGACTTTGGCAGCATTGCAACGGCCTTTAGCAAGTTGTGGATGTGCTTTTCATAGTCGAGCCTGCCCAAGAATAGGACCCTAGGGACTGTATTTGAGGTTGGTGTGGTGTTGGCAAACTTTGAAGCGTCAATGCCGCAACTAATCGCCATGACGTCCTTGATTCCCGCGGCGGCCTCAAGAAGCTCAGCCGCGCGTCTGGTTGGCGTTGTAACAAAGTCGGCCTTCTTGAGGATTCGCCCGGCGTCGGCCCAGGCCATCTTCATTGCAGTACTTTCAAAAAACTTTGGGATGATGACCGAGTACTTAATCAGATTTTCAGGCATGATGTGGTTTGTTGCCAACACTCGGATGCCCTGTTTCTTGGCGCTCTTAACCAATGCGCGACCCATGATCAAGTGCGATTGAATGTGCACTGCGTCTGGGTTAACCTGTCTCAATATTTTCGAGGTTTTGCTCTCAAGATTGAATGGCCAAATCCAGCGAAGAGTCTTGTGTTGTGGCAACTTGTAACTCTTTATGCGATGAACTGTCATCGCGGTGCCATCGATGATCTCGGTAAAAGTGCCAAAGTTTCGATCAAACGCGGGTGCTATAACGTGCACATCATTACCGTGGCGGGCAAGCCCACCAGCTAGTCGCTCGGCAAACCTAGATGCACCGTTGATATCGGGTGGGAATGTGTCGCAGCCAATGACAATCGTCAGTGGACGACTTGTCTCAGGTGAGGCCTTACTTGACACGCGAAATCTTTCTAAGTTGGTTGCTAGCTAAATTTTACCTGCTATTCGGCTCTAGCTTCGGTTAGAGCAGGTGTTTGCGGCTGCGAACTTTGGTGGCCAATTCGGGATGAACCTTAGACAGAAGGTAAACACCAACTACTGCAATTATTGCCGCGATTATCCAGCCAATCACGGTGAGTAAATTGGCAGATTGGGCTTCACCCAAAATGAAAATACCGATGCTAACCGCAACTAGCGGATCAATTACCGTTAGGCCAGCTATCACGAGGTCTGGAGGGCCCGAGGCATAGGCGTTTTGCACAAACCATCCCCCCAAGCCGACGGCACCGATAAGCGCCAAAAGACATAAAAGAGTCAACCATTCGAATTGATGTTGATAAACGCGTTGAATTACTACCTTGGCTAGAGTCGCGACAAATCCATAAAGCACGCCGGCACCAGCAACGAAAGTTAGCGCCTTGGCCTTCTTACCGAAAGTGAAAAATAAGGCTCCGAAAAGCACCAGAATTACGATTAGCACGCCAAGGACTTGCCTAAGCCGATCATCATTTATAACGGCCTCATGTGCCACTCCCGAGGCCATTCCAACGAAAGCGGCAATTCCGAGCGTGCACAGCGAAATAGCAATGATTGTCGGACGGGTGAGTTTAGTTTTTGTCTCTCGGGCATTGAGAATTGAAGTGATTACCAGAGCCACGGCGCCTACCGGTTGAACCACGATTAGTGGAGCCAAAGTAAGCGCAGCCAATTGAAGTGCGATTCCACCCACCATAAAAGCGGTGCCCGACAACCACTTCGGCCTCGACAATAATGCCAAAACCTGCTTGACGCTAAGGCCGCCCTGCTTCTTAGTCTTTTGTTTGGAGTCAGCTACGACAGCAGCATTTTGGAAGTGCGCTCCATAAGACAAAGCAACCGCGGCCGCTACGGCCAACGCAATTGCTAAAAATCTAAAGCCCTCTGCGGGACCCATGTTTCTCCAAACTTGAACTACCTAGATGACTCTATCTCCCTGAACACCTCGAATACGCCAAGCCAACGGTAAATTTATCTCATGACAATAAGGCCAATATGCATTACCGGCGAACCGGTACTCCACTCTCGCGCAGCAGAGGTTACCGAATTTGATGGAAAATTGCGCCAATTGGTAGAAGACATGTTCGACACCATGGACAAAGCTCCAGGAGTGGGCCTGGCTGCCCCTCAGATTGGTGTCGGATTGAGGATCTTTACCTACGACTACGCCGACGATGATGGCAATGATCGTCGGGGCGTCATCATTAACCCTTCCTTGGAAATTGGTCCAATCGTGGATGAACCGGCCGACGAGGATACTGAAATCGAAGGTTGTCTATCCGTGCCTGGCGAAAGATTTCCACTTAAACGAGCCGAAAAGGCAATCATCACTGGCGTTGACCTTGATAAGCAGCCAGTTCGAATCGAAGCAGACGGCTGGTTTGCGCGAATTTTTCAACACGAGTTTGACCACCTTGATGGAAAGCTCTATGTCGATCGTCTAGCGGAGCCTTGGCATGAGATTGCTCTCGACATCATCCAAGACAATGGTTGGGGTAAACCGGGGCTCACCTGGTTACCAGGCAAAGATAATTTAGAGGGCTAGAGGAACATTCTTAGCAGGGCCGCGGTTCCCGCGGCAACCGCAACCATCAAAATAAAAGGCGCCCTGAAGGCCAACAGCATCCCGGCAACAATCAAGGCTGGTATTCGTGCATCAAATACGATCTGCGCGTGTGCCGTGAGCATTTGAACCCCCGTAAGTGCCGAAAGCAAAGCTACCGTTAGCAGACTGGCGATCTTTGCAACTTTGGGGTGATCCAAAACCGTTTCAGGAACAAGAAATCCTAGAATCTTCCATGAGAAGACTGCCAAGCTCCCCAAGAAAATTGCTGTCCAGAGATTCATGACTCTTTTGGTTTCTCAAGAAGTTCGAAGGCGCCGAAAATAACAGCAATGACTCCGGCGAGAATTACTGGCAAGCCAGCAGGTAGCACCGGGGTTGTCAAAACCGCAACCAAAAACGCGAGTGCACCGACAGCCAAAGCCTGCCGCTCCTTCAGTCGAGGCCAAAGCAAGCCTAGAAAGGCAGCTGCGGCTGCCGCATCTAGACCCCATTTTGTCGGGTCGCCCAGGGCATCTCCAAGGAGCGCCCCAACTAGAGTCATCAGATTCCAGAATATGAAGACCGATAATCCGGTGAGCCAGAACCCTCTGCGTTGTTCAGTAATTGCCTCTTGCGAGGTCGCGACAGCCGTGGACTCATCAATGGTTAGCAGGGCTGGAATTAGTTTCTTAAGACCGACTGCTTGCAAGACTGGCGCCATTCGCACGGCGTAGAATCCGTTACGAACGCCGAGCAGCCAAGCGGAGACGACTGCTGCCCCCAGAGCTGCAGGGCCTCCGCCGGCTATGACACCGATGAATGCAAATTGGGAGCCCCCGCTGAACATGAGCAAACTTAGTACCTGGGTCTGCCAAACATTGAGACCGGCGGAAACAGACAGTGCTCCGAAAGATATGCCATAAAGCCCGGTGGCTAAGCCAACTCCCAAAGACATAGTTGCCACTGGTGAAAATAATTTAGAACTTGCGGTTTTAGGCACTTAACATACCTGCCTCGAATAATGCTAGAAATAGTTGCGAGAGCGTTGCAAAACCGCACTTCTGCTGAGCGGCTTGGAGTATCTGTCGAACACGATATTTCGGCGTCTGCAATCTCTCTGCGACTTCATCCTGTGAAACGCCTGCCGCGAATAAATCAAGAACTTGCTTTTCACGCTCGTTTAACTGGCCTAGCCGAAGTAGAAACTCGTTAGATGCGACTCTCTCTTTCGTAGACCGCTGTAAAAACAATCGCAATTGTGCAAAATTCGGCTGGTCATTCTTAGCCGCTGTCGATCTGATCGCCTTCAAAAGCTCTTCCGGCCTGGCCTCTTGGGTTACTAGGTCGGTTGCGCCAGCACGAATTGCCGCCAACTGAAGCTCGTCAGAGAAATAGGCTCCCGTCAAGATAATTGATGGAGGTTTCTGACCTTCAAGCAGATACTTCTCAACTAATTGAAGCGTGAGGCTTACCCCGTCGCCGCCCCTTAGCCTCTGATCGATAACGAGGACATCGATTAGAGCCTGGGGAGCACGATCGAGGGATTCGCTAAATGATCCCTCTTCGAAAATTACTCGAAGGTCTTCTTGCGCATCGATGATTTGCCGACGACCAAATCTAATGTCATCGTCACCATCGATAAGACCTACACGGATCTCCATTACTGCCTTTGTGGGCCGGTAGCCGCAAATTCACGAAGTCTTGGGAAAATCGCTGAGACAGTGAAACCAACACCAGGGACTTTCGTAACCTCAACTGACCCACCGTAGATAGCGGCACGTTCCCTCATGGCTGTAAAACCAGGACCTGAGATTGGTTCAACTAGCGCCTGAAGGTCATCCTCAGCGGTGTATCCGGGGTTCTCAAGTTGCAACAGCCCGCGATTGGTAACTTCAATGCCGTTGTCCTTAATTAGAACTTGCATTCCTTCAGTTACCCAGGAAAAATCGACCGTCACATCGGTGCCGACCGGGGTATGTTTTTGTACGTTTTCAAGAGCGTCGTAAACCAATTTGAATATCGTCAGAGCAGCACCCTCATTGATTTCGAACCTCGGGCCTTCATGGCGAAGCGAGGCGTTATAACCAATCTGACGATAGGCAATCATTAGCGGTTCAAGATCTTCGAGACCAGGTGGTGCAGAACTGACTGTGTGTTCTCGGTTGAGCATGTCATAGAGGCGACGAAGCTCTGTGTGTGCGTCTCTTGCGCTTTGAGCAACTCGCTCTAGGGAACGTAGCCCCGCGGATGGATCAGCTTTCACTGCATAGGTTCCACCCTCGGCCAAGCTGATTACCGCGGTTACCTTTTGAATAATCAGTTCATTTATATCTCGAGCAATGTCCAATCGCTCATTCTGCTCTGCGATTTGGATATCCAGTCTGGCTTGATTGCGGCGGGCGACAGATTTATCCGCGCTGGTTCCAACGTGGAAGTACTGAGTCGATGAAAGCCTGCCAAGAATCCAAAACAGTGCGTTGAAAGCACCCACTATGGCAACACCGATCAGGAGGCCAGTGAATCGCCCTGAATCATTGAGCAACAACAAACCGTACACGTCTGTGTCGGTAGGCAGAGTGAATGCAACGTACCAACTCATGGCGACACCGGAG
>Ga0213920_1000547_pt1 | contig 27979 bp, 35 predicted proteins | sample McNCre1117MG_FD_161054 | JGI IMG/M metagenome (GOLD analysis project Ga0213920, IMG submission 161054) | Freshwater microbial communities from McNutts Creek, Athens, Georgia, United States - 11-17 MG | ecosystem: Environmental > Aquatic > Freshwater > Creek | place: USA: Georgia | collected...
CAGCGCCATGAATGCGTGGGCTAAAACTTCATCCGAGCCGTTGCCGACAAAGATTTGTTCAGCAGTGACCTTGTGGTGTGCCGCCAACGCTGCTTTGAGCGCATCCGCATTGGGATCTGGGTACAGGCGCAAACTGTCGGTCGTTGCACTTTGGATGGCCTCCAGCACGCGTGGTGATGGGCCCAAAGGATGCTCGTTGGTGTTGAGTTTGACTAAGTTGTCCATTTTGGGCTGTTCGCCTGGGACATAGGGGGTCAAGCTGTGGACGGTAGCGCTCCAGTATTGGCTCATAAGGTCTCGCGTGATAAAAAACGTGCAAGCCCCAATTCATGCGGGTTGCGGAGGGGCGATGGTATCATGTAAGCCTTTTTTCACCACACGGTTAAGACGCGTTTTATGCGACAAGCAGAAGTTATTCGTAACACCAATGAGACCCAAATCACCGTCAAAATTAATTTAGACGGCATAGGTCAATCCAAACTGTCGACCGGCATTGGTTTTTTTGACCACATGCTGGATCAAATCGCACGTCATGGCTTGATCGACTTGGACATTCATGCGGTCGGCGACTTGCACATCGACGGTCACCACACCGTGGAAGACGTGGGCATCACCTTGGGTCAAGCCTTTGCCAAAGCCGTGGGCGACAAAAAGGGCATTCGCCGTTATGGCCATGCCTATGTGCCGCTCGACGAAGCGCTCAGCCGCGTGGTGGTTGATTTTTCTGGTCGCCCAGGCCTCGTCATGCATGTGCCCTTCAAGAGCGGGATGATTGGCGAGTTCGACAGTCAGTTGGCATTTGAATTTTTCCAAGGTTTTGTGAACCACGCGTTTGTGACCTTGCACATCGACAACTTGCGTGGCGAAAACGCGCATCACCAAGCCGAGACGGTGTTCAAAGCGTTTGCCCGTGCTTTGCGTTCGGCGCTGGAATTGGACCCCCGTTCTGCCGGCATGATCCCATCCACAAAGGGCTCGCTTTGAACAACAAAGTCGCCGTCGTTGATTACGGCATGGGCAACTTGCGTTCCGTGGCGCAGGCTGTCATGCACGCTGCCTCTGTGGTTGACCATGCCGAAGTGGTGGTCACCTCTGACCCGCAAGTGGTGCGTGACGCACACCGTGTGGTGTTGCCCGGCCAAGGTGCCATGCCTGATTGCATGCGCGAATTGCGCGAATCGGGATTGCTAGACGCCGTACTGGATGCGGCCGAGAAAAAACCGTTGTTCGGCGTCTGCGTCGGCATGCAAATGATGCTGGACCACAGTGCCGAAGGCGATACGCCTGGCCTAGGGTTGATTCCTGGCGATGTGGTGAAGTTTGATTTGACAGGTCGCCTGCAAGCCGACGGTAGTCGTTTCAAAGTGCCTCAAATGGGCTGGAACCAAGTGCTGCAAACCCGTCCTCACGCCATGTGGGAGGGGGTGCCTGACGCCAGCTACTTCTACTTCGTGCACAGTTTTTACGCACGACCTCAAAATGTGGCACACAGCGCTGCCCAAACCGATTACGGTGGTCTATTTACATGCGCTGTGGCGCGTGACAACATTTTTGCGACACAATTTCACCCAGAAAAAAGCGCGGCGCATGGCTTGGCCCTGTACCGTAACTTTCTGCATTGGAACCCTTGAACTTAACTTGTCATCATGTATTTAATTCCTGCGATTGACCTCAAAGACGGCCATTGCGTGCGCCTCAAACAAGGCGACATGGACCAATCCACCACATTTGGTGAAGATCCCGCGCAAATGGCGCTCAACTGGGTGGCCAAAGGCGCACGCCGTTTGCACTTGGTGGATTTGAACGGCGCCTTTGCGGGCAAGCCGCAAAACAATGCGGCGATCAAAGCCATTTTGAAAGCCGTAGGACACGACATTCCTGTGCAGTTGGGCGGCGGCATTCGCGACCTCGACACGATTGAAAAATACATCGATGCAGGTTTGCGCTACGTCATCATTGGCACGGCAGCGGTCAAAAATCCAGGGTTCCTGAAAGATGCGTGCGCAGCTTTTGGTGGCCACATCATCGTGGGCCTCGATGCCAAAGATGGCAAAGTCGCCACCGACGGTTGGAGCAAACTGACCGGCCACGAAGTGGCTGACTTGGGTAAGAAGTTTGAAGACTACGGCGTGGAATCCATCATCTACACCGACATCGGTCGCGATGGCATGCTCAGCGGCATCAACATTGATGCCACCGTCAAACTCGCACAAGCTGTGACCATCCCCATCATCGCGTCGGGTGGTTTGTCCAACATGGCTGACATCGAACAGTTGTGTGCCGTGGAAGGCGAGGGCGTGGAAGGTGTGATCTGTGGTCGCGCCATTTACAGCGGTGATTTGGACTTTGAAAAAGCACAAGCTCGCGCCGACGAACTCAATGGCTAAATTCATGGCTGCGGGTAGCGCGGCCTGCGCCTAAATACCCCGCCATGTCTATGTTGACTTCCGAAGTTTTCCAGGGTTTGGCCTGCCAGCGCTTGACCCTGCCTTGTGGCGATACCGTGTTGGTGGCCTTGCAAGGCGCGCATGTGTTGTCGTGGGTGAGCCAAGGCCGCGAGCGTTTGTTTTTGAGCCCTTACAACCTGTGGGATGGCAAGTCTGCCATCCGTGGCGGTGTGCCGGTGTGCTTCCCTCAGTTCAACCAACGCGGCACCTTGCCTAAACATGGCTTTGCCCGCAACATGGTGTGGCAACTCGACGAGGCTGCGCAAAATGGCGCAGCTGTGGCCAGCGATGACGGCGCGCACATGAGTTTCACCTTGCGTGCTAACCCCGAGACCTTGGCGCTCTGGTCTCAGTCCTTTGTGGCACAGCTGCGCGTGGCCCTTGTGCCGGGTCAACTGACCATCACGCTCAGTGTGAACAACACCGAGGTGCAAAACGATTTGCAATTCACAGGCGCGCTACACACGTACTTCGCGGTGGATGACATTGACTTGACCGAGCTGCGTGGCTTGGGTGCTCACCCCGAATGGGATGCCGTGCTGGATGTGCATGGCGTGGCCGACGAGGTGCTTTACTTTGATGGCGAGTTCGACCGCGTGTATTCGCGTGGTGAAAATGCATCGGCACCGCCGTTGTACCTGCAAGATGGCACGGCGACCTTGCAAATCGAACAAAGTCCTTCGTTGCGTGAGTCCGTCGTGTGGAACCCTGGCGAGAGCAAATGTGCTTCACTGGTCGACATGCCCGCCCAAGGTTTTGCGCGCATGCTGTGCGTGGAAGCTGCGCAGGTGTTTGAACCTATCTCTATCCCTGCTGGTGGCCAATGGGTTGGCTGGCAGCGTTTGACCGTTTCTTAGGAAACACTGTTTGGATCTCTATGCTTGCTAAGCGCATCATCCCTTGCCTCGATGTGACCGGTGGTCGCGTGGTCAAAGGCGTCAATTTTGTCGAGCTGCGTGATGCGGGCGACCCTGTTGAAATCGCCGCACGCTACAACGACCAAGGCGCTGACGAGCTCACCTTCTTAGACATCACCGCTACCAGCGACGCGCGCGATGTGATTTTGCACATCATCGAAGCCGTGGCCAGTCAAGTGTTCATCCCCCTCACCGTGGGTGGTGGCGTTCGCGTGGTGGACGATGTGCGCCGCATGCTCAACGCAGGCGCTGACAAAGTGAGCTTCAACTCAGCGGCCATTGCCAACCCACAGGTCATTCGCGACGCCTCGGCCAAATACGGTGCGCAGTGCATCGTGGTGGCCATCGACGCCAAACGTCGCACCGCAGAAGACGAACAACGTGCAGGCGCAAACGGCTTGCCCGTCGGCCCTGGCTGGGATGTGTTCAGCCACGGTGGTCGCAAAAACGTAGGCCTAGATGCCGTGGCGTGGGCCAAGCAAATGGCCGACTACGGTGCAGGCGAAATCTTGCTCACCAGCATGGACCGCGACGGCACGAAGAGTGGCTTTGACTTGGCGTTGACCCGCGCCGTGTCCGACATCGTGCCCGTGCCCGTGATTGCCTCAGGCGGCGTGGGCAACCTCGACCACTTGGCCGATGGTGTGCAACAAGGCGGTGCTGATGCAGTGCTGGCTGCGAGCATCTTTCATTACGGTGAGTACACCGTTCAGCAGGCCAAAGAGCGCATGCGCGAGCGCGGTATTCCCGTGCGTTTGTGATTCTTTTTTCTTGAAAATAACCGACATGACCTCAACTTGGCTTGACGCCATCAAATGGGACGACAAGGGGCTGGTCCCCGTGATCGCCCAAGAAAAAGACAGCGGCGACGTCCTGATGTTTGCGTGGATGAACCGCGAGGCGCTGCAAAAAACGGCGGAGCTCAAGCGTGCGGTGTATTTCAGCCGCTCACGCAACAAGCTGTGGTTCAAGGGCGAGGAGTCGGGTCATGTGCAAACGGTGCACGACATGCGCATCGACTGCGACAACGACGTGGTGTTGCTCAAAGTGACGCAAGAAGGGCACGAGCCCGGCATTGCCTGCCATACTGGGCGCCACAGTTGCTTTTATCAACGCTTGAATCAAAGCGCGGAGGGGGCTGAGTGGCAGGCTTGTGAGCCTGTGCTCAAAGACCCTGAATCTATTTACAAATGACGTTTGACAAGCCACTGACATGAGCTCAATTGACACCCTGCAACGTCTGGCCGACGTGATTGAAAGCCGCAAACCTGCCAATGGTGGCGATCCCGAGAAGAGTTACGTCTCGCGTTTGCTGCACAAAGGCCCCGACGCCTTTTTGAAAAAAATCGGGGAAGAGGCCACCGAGGCCGTGATGGCCGCCAAAGATGTGGACCATGGCGGTGACCCTGCCAAGCTGGTTTACGAAGTGGCCGATCTGTGGTTTCACAGCATGATTGCGTTGGCCCACTATGGCTTAAAGCCCGCTGACGTGATTGACGAGTTGGCACGCCGTGAAGGCCTGAGCGGGTTGGAAGAAAAAGCTTTGCGCAAGGCGCAACACCGCGAATTGACGGGTGACTAAGCCAGCGTTGCCTGACGCATCGATGAGGTGCAATGTGGGCAACACCGATGGATACTTAATTTGTTGATGACCTCCCTATGACGACCGATTTAAATTGCATTTTTTGCAAAATCATTGCCGGCCAAATCCCCTCGCGCAAGGTGTACGAAGATGACGAGGTTTTCGCGTTTCACGACATCAATCCTTGGGCACCCGTGCACTTTTTGATCATCCCGAAGCTGCATATTCCATCGATGGCGCACGCCACGCCGGAGCACGAAGGCTTGCTCGGGCGCATGATGTTGCTGGCGCCCAAGTTGGCTTTGCAAGAGGGTGCAAGACCTTACCCTGAGGGGGGCTTTCGCATCGTGACCAATACTGGGGCCGAAGGTGGCCAAGAAGTCCATCACATGCACTGGCATGTCATGGGTGGTCCGCGTCCTTGGCTGCGCGGCTGATTAGAATTCGTTCAGTAATTTAGGAGTTAGACATGGGTTCATTTTCAATTTGGCATTGGCTGATCGTTTTGTTGATCGTCATCATGGTGTTCGGCACAAAAAAGCTGAAAAACATCGGTTCAGATTTGGGCGGTGCGGTCAAGGGTTTCAAGGATGGCATGAAGGATGGCGGTGCGGCTGCTGACGACAAAGCCACGCCACCCGCTGCTGTGTCTGCTGACAAGACGACGATTGACGTCGAAGCCAAGCAGAAGTCTTAATTCACATTTGATCGCTTGCTTTGATTGACCTTGGTATTTCCAAAATTGCGCTGATCGGCGCGGTGGCGTTGATCGTCATCGGGCCCGAGAAGCTGCCGGGTGTGGCTCGCACCATTGGCACCTTGATTGGCAAGGCGCAGCGCTATGTGGCCGATGTGAAGGCCGAGGTCAACCGTTCGATGGAGCTCGATGAGCTCAAGAAAATGAAAGACACGGTCGAAAGCGCGGCTCGCGATGTGGAGCATTCGGTCCATACCGCCAGCAGTGACTTTGAAAAAGACTGGGCTGAAACCACCGCCGGAATCAGCAGCGATGGGTACACGCAAGCAGCTTTTTTGCCGACGGTGCCTCAATACCAGCATCCCAAAAAGAAATGGCGCCTCAAGCGTGGCTCAACGCCGCATTGGTACAAGGCCCAAAACGGTGTGCGTACCAAGGCGCAATCGAGCGCCGCGCGTGTGGCGCGTTTTCGTCCCGTTGTGAAGCGTTCTGTTGATGTCTGATACCTCTAACGACGAGCTGGCTGGCACTGAGCAGCCTTTTGTGCAGCATTTGATGGAGTTGCGTGACCGTTTGGTCAAAGCGGTCATCGGTGTGGCTGTGGCTGCGGCTGCGTTGGCGATTTACCCTGGCCCCGCTGAGTTGTACGACTTGTTGGCGGCGCCGTTGGTGGCGCAGCTGCCCGCAGGTGCAACGCTGATTGCGACCTCTGTGATTTCCCCATTCTTGGTGCCGCTGAAGATCTTGCTGATGGCCGCCTTTTTGCTCGCCTTGCCGGTGGTGTTGTATCAGGTGTGGGCGTTTGTGGCACCCGGGCTGTATTCGCACGAGAAAAAGTTGGTACTGCCTTTGGTGGTGTCCAGCACGTTGTTGTTTTTCATGGGCGTGGCGTTTTGTTACACCTTTGTGTTTGGGCAAGTGTTCAAGTTCATTCAGAGCTTTGCGCCCAAAAGCATCACGGCGGCCCCTGACATTGAGGCGTACCTGAGCTTTGTGCTGACCATGTTCATTGCGTTTGGTATGGCGTTTGAAGTGCCGATTGTGGTGATCGTGTTGGCACGCTTGAATGTGGTGTCGATTCAAAAGCTCAAAGACTTTCGCTCTTACTTCATCGTCTTGGCTTTCATCATTGCGGCCATCGTGACGCCGCCTGATGTGGTGTCGCAACTTGCGCTGGCGTTGCCCATGTGTGTGTTGTATGAAGTCGGTATTTGGGCGGCCCAGCTGTTCATCAAACACACCCAAGCGCCTGACGCTGACGACGCTTCTCGCGCGTCTTAATCCCTCGGAGGACACCCAATGAAACGTCACTGGTTGTTGTTCTCGCAAGTCGTCACCGTCTTGCTGGCGATCTGGTTTGTGGTGGCGACGCTCAAGCCAGACTGGTTAAACCGCCGTGCGGGCGTGGCAGGTGTCACGCTCTTAGAGGCGGCACCCAGTTCGCCCGGCGTCTTGATGCCGGGCAGTTTGAGTCCAGCTGCGAAGCGGGCATCGCCAGCGGTGGTCAGCATTGCCACGACGCAGGCTAAATCAGCCAATGCACAGTCCAACGACCCTTGGTTTCGATATTTTTATGGTGATCGTGAAGACGACACCCCGCAGCAAGGTTTGGGCAGTGGCGTGATTGTGAGCCCCGAGGGCTATATCTTGACCAACAACCATGTGGTGGATGGCGCTGATGAAATTGAAGTCACGCTCAGCGACAGTCGTCGTGCGACAGCCAAAGTGATTGGCACAGATCCCGAAACTGATTTGGCTGTTTTGCGCATTACCTTGGACCGCTTGCCGGTGATTGCCTTGGGAAATTCGGACACCTTGCTGGTGGGCGACAAAGTGCTGGCTATTGGCAACCCCTTTGGCGTGGGGCAAACGGTGACCAGTGGCATCGTTTCGGCGTTGGGGCGTAATCAGTTGGGGATCAATACCTTCGAAAACTTCATCCAAACCGATGCAGCCATCAACCCCGGCAATTCTGGCGGTGCGTTGGTGGATGTGAACGGTAGCTTGTTGGGGATCAATACCGCGATTTACTCTCGCTCTGGGGGCAATATGGGCATTGGCTTTGCCATCCCGGTGTCAACGGCGCGGCAAGTGTTGGAAGGCATCGTGCGCGATGGCCAGGTCACACGCGGCTGGGTGGGGGTCGAGCCTGCTGAGTTAACGCCTGAACTGGCGGAGACGTTTGGTTTGAAGCAAACCGAAGGTGTGATCATCATTGGGGTGTTGCAAAACGCCCCTGCAGCAAAAGCGGGTTTGAAACCTGGTGATGTGTTGGTGAGTGTGGCGGGCCAAGAGGTACACAGTGTGGGTGAGTTGTTGACCGCGATTGCGGCACTCAAGCCCGGTGAGCCTGTCAAGTTGGCGGTGATGCGTCGCAACCAATCGCTGATCTTGGATGTCACCCCGTCGCAGCGTCCTAAAACAAAACCACCGGCCCCATGAGCACCACTTTCGTCACTCGCCAAAACTTGTTGAGCGCGTGTAACACCCTGCTGCAACCTGAACGCTTCAAAGATTACGGTCCCAACGGCTTGCAGGTGGAGGGGCGTGCAGAAGTTCGGCATGTCGTCTCGGGTGTGACGGCCAGTTTGGCATTCATTGAAGCCGCGATCGCTGCGAAGGCGGATGCAATCTTTGTGCATCACGGTTTGTTTTGGCGCGGCCAAGACGGCAGCGTGACAGGCTGGATGAAGCAACGTTTGAAGTTGTTGCTGGCACATGACATCAATGTGCTGGCCTACCATTTGCCGCTCGATGCCCATGCGACTTTGGGTAACAACGCGCAATTGGGTATGCGTTTGGGGCTGGTGGGTGCGCCTCTATTTGGAGAACAAAATTTGGGTTGGTTGGCGACCTGTGCGCAGGGCCAAACCTTTGAGAGCTCGGTGGCTTTGGCGCATCAAGTAGGCCAAGCCCTAGGTCGCACACCCGTGTTGCTTGCAGGGGATGGGCGGACGATTCGGCATGTCGCTTGGTGCACAGGCGGTGCGCAAGGTTATTTTGAGGCGGCCATTGCCGCAGGTGCGGATGCCTTCATCACGGGTGAAATTTCAGAGCCACAAGCACACATTGCCCGCGAGACAGGCGTTGCTTTCTTGGCATGTGGCCATCATGCGACCGAGCGTTATGGTGCGCCGGCTGTGGCTGCGCAAGTGGCTGAGCAGCTTGGACTGACGCATCAGTTCATCGACATTGATAACCCAGCGTGACCATGTCTGCTGCTTTCAAACCGATCGCCTTGACCATGGGCGACGTGGCGGGCATTGGCCCTGAAATCATTGCCAAATCTTTTCTTGAGGCCGCAGATCAAACGGCCGGTTGTGTGGTCGTGGGGAATGTGTTGGCCATGCAGCGCGCCATTCAGGTTGTGCATGATGCGTATCCAAGCGAACCACAACTGACCTTGTTGCCTTTGACGCAACTGCAAGATCTACCGCGAGAGGTTCCAGCTTTGACGGTGCCCGTTTTGCAAGTGTCGCCAGACGGTTCGGCGGCGGCTTTGCCCGCATGGGGGCGCGTCAGTGGTTTGGCAGGTCAATGGGCCGCAGATGCGGTGACGTGGTCTGCTCATGCAGCTTTGCGTGGCGATGTGTCAGCCATTGTCACGGCCCCTTTGCACAAAGAAGCCTTGTCGGCTGCGGGTGTGCCATTTCCTGGGCATACCGAGTTGTTGCAAGCTTGTGCAGCGATGCATGCAAGGGTCGCGGTTGCGGACATGCCTGTGCGCATGATGCTGGCCAATGACGAATTGAGAACCGTGTTGGTGAGCATCCATGTGTCGTTGCGAGCTGCCATTGAAGCTGTGACGGTCGAGAATATTTTGCAGACACTGCGGATTACCCACCAAGCGCAATTGCGCGCGACCGGTCAAGTGCCGCACATGGGCGTGGCCGGATTGAACCCGCATGCAGGCGAGGGTGGATTACTCGGGCGTGAAGAACTCGACATCATCATTCCTGCGCTGCAACAAGCACGCGCAGAGGGGATGTGGGTCAGTGGCCCCTTTGCCCCTGACACGGTCTTTATGCGGGCCCGAAGCACGCCAGACCAGCGGGGTGAATTTGATGTGGTGATTGCGATGTACCACGATCAAGGCCTGATCCCCGTGAAGTATTTGGGCGTGGACGAGGGGGTCAATGTGACCCTGGGCTTGCCCTTGGTGCGAACCAGCCCAGACCACGGCACGGCGTTCGATCTGGCTGGCACTGGCAAAGCCAGCCCCGCCAGTTTCTTGGCCGCGCTGGCCCTTGCGCGGAAGCTGGCGGGATAAGGTTTACTTTTTGAGGCTGTCGCGAATGTCGCGCAGTAACAAAACTTCTTCGCTTGTCACAGGTGCTGGTGCAGGGGCCGCTTCTGCTTCACCTTTGATGCGGTTGATTTGCTTGATCATCAAGAAAATGATGAATGCCAAGATCAAAAAGTTCACTGCGACGGTGATGAAGTTGCCATAGGCAAAGACGGGCACACCAGCTTTTTTCATGGCGTCCAGTGTTGTGGCTGTTCCCTCGGGGACAGCCGCTAAGGCGATGAAGAAATTAGAGAAGTCAATCTTGCCAATCACGGCGGAGATCAGCGGCATGATCAGGTCATTGACCGCCGATTCGACGATTTTTCCGAAAGCCGCGCCGATGATGACGCCGACTGCCAAGTCCATCACATTGCCTTTGACGGCAAACTCTTTGAATTCACGCAACATACATTTTCCTTTTTGTTAAATATAAAGTATCTAAAATCTTAACAAGAAATCGATGAGGGAAGCAACGAATAAACTGAAAGCATTGGGCAAGAATCGGTCAGCTACAATGCGCGGCTAACCCAACCAGTGACAATTGCTTGAGGAATTCCATGAGTGACACCCCAGTAGACACCAGCAAACGCACGTGGCTTATCGCCTCGACTTGCGCGGGTGCAATGGGCGGCGCAGCGGTTGCTGTCCCGTTCGTAAGTACGTTTCAACCCTCAGAGCGAGCCAAAGCGGCTGGCGCTGCTGTAGAGGTCGATATTTCAGCGATGAAGCCCGGTGAAAAAATCACTGTTGAATGGCGCGGCAAGCCTGTTTGGGTGGTCAAGCGCACACCTGAGCAGCTTGAGTCATTGAACAAAACTGAATCTCAGTTGGCTGATCCCAAGTCGGAGCGCAAGCCCGATGAGTTCACGCCTGTGTACGCACGTAATCAAGCCCGTTCAATCAAACCTGAAGTCTTTGTGGCTGTGGGTATTTGCACGCACTTGGGTTGCTCGCCTTCCGACAAGTTCCAAACCGGTGCCCAGCCATCATTGCCAGATGACTGGAATGGCGGCTTTTTGTGCCCTTGCCACGGTTCTACCTTCGATATTGCAGGTCGCGTGTTTAAGAACAAGCCCGCACCTGACAACCTCGAAATTCCGCCTCACATGTACCTCTCCGACACTAAGTTGTTGATCGGTGAAGACAAGAAAGCCTGATAGGACGAACCATGGCTGAATTCAAAGAAATCTCTGCAGACGCCAGCGCTGGCGCCAAACTGCTCAATTGGGTGGACAACCGCTTTCCAGCTTCCAAGCTGTACAAAGAGCATTTGTCTGAGTACTACGCACCTAAAAACTTCAACTTCTGGTATTTCTTTGGCTCGTTGGCGCTGTTGGTGCTCGTGATCCAAATCGTGACCGGTATCTTCTTGGTCATGCACTACAAGCCTGACGCTGCCTTGGCGTTTGGTTCTGTGGAATACATCATGCGTGATGTGCCATGGGGTTGGCTGATTCGCTACATGCACTCCACAGGCGCATCGGCGTTTTTCATTGTGGTTTACATGCACATGTACCGCGGCTTGATTTACGGTTCATACCGCAAGCCACGTGAATTGGTGTGGGTGTTCGGTTGCGCGATCTTCTTGTGCTTGATGGCCGAAGCGTTCATGGGTTACTTGTTGCCTTGGGGCCAGATGTCCTATTGGGGCGCTCAAGTGATCGTGAACTTGTTTGCTGCTGTGCCTTTTGTGGGTCCCGACTTGGCTTTGCTGATTCGTGGTGACTACGTGGTGGGCGACGCTACCTTGAACCGTTTCTTCAGCTTCCACGTGATTGCGGTGCCATTGGTCCTGTTGGGCTTGGTGGTTGCGCACATCATTGCGTTGCACGAAGTGGGTTCCAACAACCCTGACGGCGTGGAAATCAAAGGCCCTAACGCACCGAAAGATGCGAATGGTCATCCTTTGGATGGCATTCCTTTCCACCCCTACTACACCGTGCACGACATCTTGGGCGTGAGTGGTTTCTTGTTGGTGTTCACCGCGATCATTTTCTTCGCGCCTGAATTCGGTGGCTACTTCCTCGAATACAACAACTTCATCCCTGCGGATCCATTGAAGACACCGTTGCACATTGCACCTGTGTGGTACTTCACGCCCTTCTATTCGATGTTGCGTGCAATCACTAGCGAGATGATGTATGCCTTGATCGCTTGCGTCTTGGGCGGTGCGTTCTTGGGTGCAACACGCGCCAAGTTGGCGCCTGTGTTCAAGGCTGGCATCGTCGGTGCGGCTGTGGCCGTGACTTTGATGATGCTCTCCATTGATGCGAAGTTCTGGGGCGTGGTTGTCATGGGTGGCGCTGTGGTCATCTTGTTCTTCTTGCCTTGGTTGGACAACTGCGCGGTCAAATCAATCCGCTACCGTCCTGACTGGCACAAGTACATGTACGGCGTGTTTGTCATCAACTTTGTGGTGTTGGCTTACTTGGGTGTTCAACCCCCATCAGCCATCGGCGAGCGCGTGTCGCAAGTGGGTACCTTGTTCTACTTTGGCTTCTTCTTGCTGATGCCTTGGTGGAGCCGCTTGGGTCAAACCAAGCCCGTGCCTGACCGCGTGACATTCGCTGCTCACTGAGATTCACGGAGAACATAAACCATGAAAAAAATTATTCTCAGCTTGGCATTGGTTCTCGGTATGGTGTCGGGTGCGCACGCATCAGGTGACACCATCGCTTGGGACAAAGCACCCAACAAAACCAACGATCTGGCCGCCTTGCAAAACGGTGCCAAGATCTTTGTGAACCATTGCTTGAACTGCCACTCGGCCGCTTTCATGCGTTACAACCGATTGAAAGACATCGGTTTGACGGAGCAGCAGATCAAAGACAACTTGTTGTTCACGACTGAAAAAGTCGGTGACACCATGAAGGCCAACATTGATCCCAAGCAAGCCAAAGAATGGTTCGGTGCTAACCCACCTGACCTGACCGTGATTGCGCGCTCACGCGCTGGTCACGGCGGCACAGGTGCGGATTACCTCTACACCTACATGCGCACGTTCTACCGTGACGAAACCAAAGCCACCGGTTGGAACAACTTGGTCTTCCCGAACGTGGGCATGCCCCATGTGTTGTGGGAATTGCAAGGCGTGCGTCGTCCTATTTACGACACCGTGGAAGAGCATGGTCACGAAGTGCATGTTTTCAAAGGCTGGGAACAAGTGACCCCAGGCACGATGACACCCCTTCAGTACGATCAAGCCATTGGCGATCTCGTGGGCTATCTGCAATGGATGGCTGAGCCAGCTCAAAACACCCGTGTTCGCATTGGTGTGTGGGTGTTGATGTTCTTGTTGTGCTTCACGTTCATCGCGTGGCGCTTGAATGCTTCCTTCTGGAAAGACATCAAGTAATTCAAGCCAATTCGACAGTGGGTGCGTCGCGCCTGCTGTCACCTCACGGAGTGACAGGTCAGCCTGTCACTCTTTTTGATTTTTAGGAGTCGCCCATCATGATGGTGCTTTATTCGGGAACCACGTGTCCCTATTCTCATCGTTGCCGTTTTGTCCTGTTTGAAAAAGGCATGGACTTTGAGATTCGCGACGTCGACCTCTACAACAAACCCGAAGACATCAATGTGATGAATCCCTACGGTCAGGTGCCTATCCTGGTCGAACGCGATTTGATCTTGTATGAGTCGAACATCATCAATGAATACATCGATGAGCGTTTCCCGCATCCACAACTCATGCCTGGCGATCCTGTGGATCGTGCGCGCGTGCGTTTGTTCTTGTTGAACTTCGAAAAAGAATTGTTCACCAATGTGACCTTGTTGGAAGCTCGCGGTGCGAAGCCAAATGACAAAGCGCTTGAAAAAGCACGCGCTCACATCCGTGATCGTTTGACACAGTTGGCTCCCGTGTTCTTGAAAAACAAATACATGTTGGGTGACAACTTTTCGATGCTTGACGTGGCCATTGCCCCTTTGTTGTGGCGCTTGGATCACTACGGCATTGACTTGTCGAAGAACGCAGCACCCTTGCTCAAGTACGCAGAACGCATTTTTTCGCGTCCCGCCTACATTGAGGCATTGACGCCCTCTGAAAAGGTCATGCGTAAGTAATTCATATGTTGAACGCTCCTGACGCTACATCGACCCGTCCGTACCTCTTGCGTGCTCTGCACGAGTGGTGCACTGACAACGGCTACACACCTTATGTGACTGTGTTGGTCGATGAAACCGTTCAGGTGCCGATGGAGTATGTGAAGAACGGTGAAATTGTGTTGAACGTGAGTTATGACGCCACAAGCGGCATGACGCTCGGCAATGAATTCATTGAATTCAAGGCACGTTTCGCAGGCAAGCCGCGTGAAATCATGGTTCCTATTCACCGTGTGCAAGCAATTTACGCCAGAGAAAATGGACAGGGTATGGCGTTTCCAACGTCGCATCTCCGTGCTTCTGACGTTACGGCTACTTCACCAGCAGCTGCCCCTCGCCCTGCATTGAGTTCTGTCGATTCTTCACGCACGAGTGATGCACAAGACAGCACCGATGACTCGCCAACGCCTCCCACAAATCCAACGCGTCCAACACTGACTCGTGTGAAATAAGCACTCGAAATCGGTTAGAATATTGTCCATGCCGCTTTAGCTCAGTTGGTAGAGCACCCGCCTTGTAAGCGGTAGGTCGTCAGTTCGATTCCGACAAGCGGCACCAAAATAAAAGCCCTGTTGTACGCAAGTGCAACGGGGCTTTTTCTTTTTAGCTGTGTGATTTCACTTTGATGCGGATGGTGTTCACATCCCACCCCTTCGTTCGAAGATGGGCACACAAGGCGGGCACAGTCTGGCGCAGCTTGGCCGCGACGGCACTGTTGGGCACCAATAAACACCAAGCGTCGCCTTCTACCCCTCCCGATTGAACCAATGCGCGCAATGAAGCAGGCAGCAAGGGGGCGATCGCTCGTAGTCTGGCCTGCGTGTCTTGCGTCATCGCAGTCAGTTGTGACAGTCCAGGGGCGTTGCTCAGTACCTGATCTAGGGTACGGGATCTCCCTCGAATCAATACCTTCGCTTTGGGGGCGCTGTTGTAGCCCAAGGCGCGATATGCCGCCAGAGTGTCAGGGTGCGGTGTAGAACGGGTAGCCATGTCGAATTATGGATGCGAGTGACGGTTAAAATTCGCAGCTTCTATAAAGCCTTTTACAAAGGATTTTGCGGCGCCCTTGCTCAGCTGGGAGGGGTTCACCGCAGTGCTCGCATGCCTCTTAATTTTTTGACACATATTTTTGGCAGCCGCAATGAGCGTCTGCTGAAGCAATTTCGCAAAACTGTCGCGCAAATCAATGCATTGGAGCCTTCCTTAGAGAAGCTCAGTGAAGAAGCTTTGCGAGCGAAAACAGACGAATTTAAAAAGCGTGTTCAGCAAGGCGAAACCTTAGACGCGCTGTTGCCTGAGGCCTATGCCGTGGTGCGCGAGGCGTCTAAACGCGTGATGAAAATGCGTCATTTCGATGTGCAGTTGGTCGGCGGTATTGCGCTGCACCAAGGCAAGATCGCAGAGATGCGCACTGGTGAGGGAAAAACACTCACTGCCACGTTGCCCGTGTACTTGAACGCCTTGTCTGATCAAGGCGTGCATGTGGTGACCGTGAATGATTACTTGGCCAGTCGCGATGCCAAGTGGATGTCACGCCTCTACAACTACTTGGGGTTGTCGGTCGGTATCAACCTGCCTCAAATGCCACGGGAAGAAAAGCAAGCCGCGTACCGTGCGGACATCACTTACGGCACCAACAATGAATACGGCTTTGACTATTTGCGCGACAACATGGTCTATGAGCCGCACGACCGTGTGCAGCGCAAGTTGAACTTTGCCATCGTCGACGAAGTCGATTCGATCTTGATTGACGAGGCACGCACGCCGCTGATCATCAGTGGCCAAGCCGAAGATCACACTGAGTTGTACATCGCGATCAACAAAGTCGTGCCGTTCTTGACGCGTCAAGTGGGTGAGGAAGATCCTCGCACTGGCGAGGGCATCATCACGCCTGGCGATTTCACGGTGGACGAAAAATCTCACCAAGTCTTCATGACAGAACAAGGTCATGAAAATGCAGAGCGCATTTTGGTTGCTCAGGGCTTGCTCGCTGAAGGCGCGTCGTTGTACGACCCCGCCAACATCAGCTTGATGCACCATTTGTATGCCGCGTTGCGTGCCAACCATCTCTACCACCGTGACCAACATTACGTCTGTCAAGATGGCGAAATCACCATCGTTGACGAATTCACCGGCCGCTTGATGTCAGGTCGCCGTTGGAGCGATGGCTTGCACCAAGCCGTAGAGGCCAAAGAGGGGGTTCAGATTCAAGCTGAAAACCAAACGCTGGCTTCTATTACTTTCCAAAACTACTTCCGTCTCTATCAAAAATTGGGCGGTATGACGGGCACGGCTGACACCGAGGCCTATGAGTTTCAAGAAATTTACGGCCTTGAAACGGTGGTGATTCCGCCCAACCGAATCAGCCGCCGCGAAGACCAATTGGATCGTGTTTACAAAACCACAGCTGAAAAATACAAAGCTGCGATTGATGACATACGTGAGTGCTACGAACGCGGTCAGCCTGTGTTGGTCGGTACCACCTCGATTGAAAATTCCGAACTGATTGCTGACATGCTTGAGAAGGCCAAGTTGCCACATCAAGTATTGAACGCCAAACAGCACGCTCGCGAAGCGGACATCGTGGCCCAAGCCGGTCGTGCCAAGATGATCACCATCGCCACCAACATGGCGGGGCGCGGTACAGACATCGTCTTGGGTGGCAACGTCGAAAAAGCCATTGCCGATGTCGAGGCCAATGACGCACTGGACGCTGCGACTAAGCAGCAACAAATTGACGCCTTGCGTGTGCAATGGACCAAAGATCACGAGGCTGTGAAGTCCTTGGGTGGTCTGCGCATCATCGCGACAGAGCGTCATGAGTCACGCCGTATTGACAACCAATTGCGTGGTCGCTCTGGCCGCCAAGGTGATCCTGGCTCATCACGTTTTTATTTGAGCCTCGATGACTCGCTGATGCGCATCTTTGCCGGTGACCGTGTCAAAGCCATCATGGACCGTTTGAAGATGCCTGAGGGCGAAGCTATTGAGGCGGGCATCGTCACACGCAGCATCGAGAGCGCACAGCGCAAAGTTGAGGCGCGTAACTTCGATGTGCGCAAACAGCTGTTGGAGTACGACGATGTGTCGAACGACCAACGTCGCGTTATTTACCAGCAACGCAACGACATTCTGGATGCGTCAGATTTGACCGCGCAAATTGCCGGTTTGCGCGAGGGGACGTTCAGCGACTTGGTGCGCCAGTATGTTCCCGAAGAGTCGGTGGAAGAGCAGTGGGACATCGCGGGCTTACAGCGCGCTTTGATGCAAGAGTGGTTACTCGACGTACCTTTGCAAAGCACCATTGAAAAAGCTTCCGCCATCACGGATGAAGAAGTTCTCACGCAAGTGGTGGATGCCGCGCATGCCGCATTCCAAGCCAAACTCGATCATGTCGGGCTTGAGCAATTCACGCCTTTCATGCGTGTTGTCTTGTTGCAAAACATCGACAGCCATTGGCGCGAGCACTTGGCAGCGTTGGACTATCTGCGCCAAGGCATTCATCTGCGCGGCTACGCACAAAAGCAACCCAAGCAAGAATACAAACGCGAAGCGTTTGAGTTGTTTGGCCAGTTGTTAGACATGGTCAAGATGGAAGTCACCCGCGTGTTGATGACGGTCAAGATTGAGTCGAACGAACAAATCGAGCAAGCTGCCAGCGAGCTGGAAGACCGCGCTGAAACACTGCACAACGTGACCTACGCAGCCCCCAATGAGTTGGGCGACGCAGAAGTGACGCCCGATGTCGCCACTTTTGCCACCGGCCTGCCGACTGTGGGCCGTAACGAGCCTTGCCCATGTGGCAGCGGCAAGAAGTACAAACATTGCCACGGCCAATTGGCTTGATTACTCATGTCCGTTCATCTTCTTCCTCCCAACGTCGCTGACTTACACGCCATCCCAGGTGTTCGCATCGGCGTGACCCAAGCGGGTATTCGCAAAGCAGATCGCAAAGATTTGACGGTGGTCTTGATTGACGAAGGCGCCTCCGTCAGCGGTGTGTTCACGCAAAACCGTTTTTGTGCCGCGCCCGTGCAAATTTGTCGCGAGCATTTAGACGCGGGCCAGGGCATTCGTGCGATGGTGGTCAACACCGGCAATGCCAACGCAGGCACGGGGGAAGACGGGTTAAAACGTGCCCGTGAAACCTGTGAAGCCTTGGCCAAAACTTTGCACATCTCTCCGAATCAAGTGCTGCCTTTTTCCACGGGCGTCATCATGGAGCCCTTGCCCCATGACCGCATCATCGCGGGCTTGCCCTCGGCCATTGCGGCCGCGGGACAAGCGGCAACCGCGCAGCAATGGGCGGATGCAGCCGAAGGCATCATGACGACGGACACCGTGCCGAAAGCGGCCAGCACGCAAGTCCAAATTGCAGGGGCAACCGTCAGCATCACCGGCATCAGCAAAGGTGCGGGCATGATTCGCCCCAACATGGCCACCATGTTGGGCTATGTGGCCACCGATGCTTGCGTGGCCCCCGCGTTGATGAAAGAACTCTCGTTGGCTTTGGCCGAGGGCTCCTTCAACCGCGTGACCGTGGATGGCGACACATCGACCAACGATTCCTTCGTGGTCATCGCAACACACAAAGCCACGCACCCGACCATCACCAGCTTGAACAGCGCCGAAGGCCAAGCTTTGCTGCAAGCCATGTTGCAAGTGGCACGCCAATTGGCGCAAGCCATCGTGCGCGATGGCGAAGGTGCGACCAAATTCATCACCATCCAAGTCGAAGGCGGCCGCGATGGCGCCGAATGTCGTCAAGTGGCGTATGCCATTGCGCATTCGCCTTTGGTCAAAACAGCCTTCTTTGCCAGCGACCCCAACTTGGGTCGCATCTTGGCTGCGGTTGGTTATGCCGGCATTGCCGACTTAGACCAAACGGGCATCGACCTGTATTTGGACGATGTGCATGTCGCCGTGCAAGGTGGACGCCACCCGGATTACCGCGAAGAAGACGGCCAACGCGTGATGAAGCAAGCTGAAATTACCGTGCGTGTCGTCTTAGGCCGCGGCACAGCCAGCGACACCGTTTGGACATGTGACCTGAGCCACGACTACGTGAGCATCAACGCCGATTACAGAAGCTGATGACCGATTCCATTCAAAACCCCTTAGAGCGTTTGGTGCAACGTGCCGAAGCGCTGATGGCGCGCATTGAGTCCGTGCTGCCGCAACCTATGTCAGCACCCGACTGGTCGGCGAGCGTTGCTTTTCGCTATCGCAAACGCAGCAGCGGTCATGGCGGTTTGGAGCCTGTGCGTCATGTCGCCCAACTGGGTCTGGCGGACTTGCAAGAGATCGACGGACAAAAAGAAAAAATCCAGCGCAACACCGAGCAATTCGTCAAAGGCTTGCCTGCGAACAACGTGTTGCTGACGGGGGCACGCGGGACGGGTAAATCGTCGTTGATCAAAGCGTGCTTGAATGAATATGCACCGCAAGGTTTGCGTCTGATCGAAGTCGACAAAGACGATCTGACCGACTTACCCGACATCATTGACGTGGTGTCCACGCGGCCTGAAAAATTCATGATCTTCTGTGACGATTTGAGTTTTGAAGATGGCGAGCCTGGCTACAAAGCGCTCAAGTCCATCTTGGATGGTTCGATTGCCGCTGCCACACCGAACGTGTTGATTTACGCCACCAGTAACCGCCGTCATTTACTCCCTGAGTACATGAAGGAAAACCTCACTTACACCCACACCGACGACGGTGAAGTGCACCCGGGCGAAGGCGTTGAGGAAAAAATTTCTCTGTCTGAGCGCTTTGGCTTGTGGGTCAGTTTTTACCCTTTCAGTCAAGATGAGTACCTCACCATTGCCGCCCAGTGGATGTCATCCCTCGGTGTGACGCGCGAGGCCATCGAGGCAGCCAGGCCCGAGGCTCTGATTTGGGCGTTGGAGCGTGGCTCTCGCAGTGGTCGTGTGGCTTTCCAGTTTGCACGCGACTACGCGGGCAAGCACGCTGCCTAAGCCGTGACAGACACCGTTGTACGCACGGTCGATGCCGACCAACCTCGTTCCGCTGATCGAACTTTGGTGCAGGTGGCTGTGGGCGTTCTGGTTCGTGCCGATCAAGCTTTTTTGCTCACCAGCCGCCCCGAAGGCAAGGCCTACGCGGGTTACTGGGAGTTTCCGGGGGGCAAGCTCGAAGCGGGCGAAACCGTCGAGCAAGCTTTGCGTCGTGAGTTGGAAGAAGAAATTGGCATCACGATTCAAAACTGCGAGCCTTGGAAGACCGAGCGCATTGACTATCCACACGCGTTGGTTCAACTGAACTTTTGCAAAGTCACGCAATGGTCGGGTGAGTTGCAAATGCGTGAAGCCCAGCAATTTGCTTGGCAACAGTTACCGGTTGACATGGCGCCTGTGTTGCCAGGGACGCTGCCGGTTTTGCAGTGGTTTGCACACGAACGTGGGTTTGAAGGCGCCACGCACGCGGCCTAGGCTAAGAAGGGCTTAGCCGCTAAGTTGGGTTTATTGCAGCGGTGTATTTTCGAAGTCGGCATCGTCTTGCGGCGTTTGATCGGGCAAGCGGTGCTCTTCGTTGGCCCAAGCGCCTAGGTCGATGTTGCGGCAGCGTTCACCGCAAAATGGGCGGAACAAGTTGGCAGGTTCGTAGCGACTAGGGCCGCCACATTGCGGGCATGTCACGATGCGAAGCGAAGCAGAAGCAGTCATGGCTTAAGCGCACAAAGCCATTTCAAAAGCCACGTCGTCTGTGCTGGCCTGCAAGCGGCCTTCGCCGTCTTGGCGCATCATGCGCACCCAGATCATCAAACGGTTACCGCTGATTTCCGGAATGAAGCCCAAGGCTGGGTCGATGGCGACACGCATCAATTGGAACTTGCCCTGTGCAAGGGACTGCTGGTATTGGCCACCCATTGCCATGATTTTTTGGGCGGCGCCTGTGTCGCGCATCAAAGACAGCAGCAAGTTGACCGAGGCTTGCATGGGCTGAAACGCTTGTGCCCAGCGCAAGATGTCACGCCTGCGCACGTCTGGGCTGAGCTGTTGCCAAGCGTGATAGGCCGGTAAATCAAAGCAGCAAGTGCCGCCAGGAATCGTGACGCGGTTGCGTAAAGCGGCCAGCCACTCGTTGTCGGTGATGGTTTGTCCAATTTTGCCGACAGCGCCATTGAGGCCTTCAAAGCATTGCTCCAATTGGCCGAGCAAAATTTCTAGGGCTGATTCAGACACCGACGGGTTGCCACGCAAGGCATTGAACTGTTGCTTATGGCGCTCGAGGTCTTTGAGAATGTCCGACTTCAAATCGGTTCGACCACCGGCATCGACCAACTCAAACAAGGTGGTGAGCGCAAAGTGGTTATCAACAGGGTGATCGCGTGACGTCAGTTCTTCAAATCGCTGAAACAGATGTTCCAGACGCAGGTAAGTGCGCACACGTTCATTGAAGGGATGTTCGTACAGAATCACGCAGAAAAACGAAAAATTTGATATTGATAGCTTTGGATGATGATCATAACCGCTGAGAGCTGTCAGTGCGTCAAACTTTGCATGACAAATCACGCATGATTTGATGCGCTTTCGCTTTTAGGGCATCCAATGACAGCCCCTCATTGAAGATGACCCAATCCGCGGCACTTAGGCGTTGTGCCCGTGTGGCTTGAGCATCGATGATGCGCTGTACCGTTTCTGCACTCAAACCGCTTCGAGTCATGACACGCTCAATTTGTGTAGCGACCTCGCAGTCGACGACCAAAACGCCGTCCAGCTGCGCGCGCCAGCGGCCAGATTCGACCAGCAAGGGCACATCAAATACCAACAGCTTGTGCCCTGCATTGGCGGCTGCTTGTGCTTGCGCTTGTGTGGACGATGAGACCAAAGGATGGATGATGGCTTCTAGCCTTTGTTTGGCTGAAGCGTCAGAAAAGACCAGCATGCGCATGCGATCGCGGTCCAGCGCGCCATCTTGGGTGATGTATTCGGGGCCAAAGGTCTGGGCAATGGCGGTGAGGGCGGCCCCGCCCGGCGCGGTGACGCTGCGGGCGATGGCATCTGCGTCGATCAAAGCGCCGCCTGCATCCACCAGCATTTGGCCGACAGTGCTTTTGCCGCTGCCAATGCCGCCAGTCAGGCCTAAGCGAAAAGGAGGGAGAGGAACATGCATGACGCTGAGTCTATTCAAAATGCCAGCCAGCCCATGCTTTGCATGAATTCCGCCGGGTTTTCCCAGGCTAAAAAAGCCCCTGCTGCGGCGAGAAATGGGCCAAACGGCACGTAGCCATTGGCGGGCAGCCGGCGTCGCCACTGCAAGCTCAGTCCCACAACGGCCCCCGTGAGGCTGGCAAGAATGACCAGCGGAATGAGGGCCAAGGGGCCCAACCAAGCGCCTAAAGCTGCGAGCAATTTGAAATCGCCGCCACCCATGCCTTGCTTTCCGGTGATGCGTTCGAACACCGTGGCAACGCTCCACAAGGCTGCATAGCCCCACACGGCGCCCCATACGGATTGCGTCAATGGCAACGTCACCCACTGCGCAGCGCTGGCCATGATGCCTAGCCAGAGCAAGGGCTGTGTCAAGGCGTCGGGCAGCAAGGTGGTTTGCCAGTCGATGAGTGAGAGTGCAAATAAGCCTGTCCCAAAAAGTGCCCAGCAAAGGGCGGTGAGGTTGATTCCCCAGTGCCATGCACAAACGGCCCACATTGTGGCCGTGAGCAACTCCACGATGGGGTATTGCCAGCCAATGGGATGCTTGCAAAATCCGCAGCGGCCTTTGAGCCAGAGAAAGCTCAGAACAGGCAACAGGTGTTGGAGGCGCAGGGGGGTGTGGCAGTGGGGACAGTGCGAGGCTGGCAGGCACAAGTCAAAACGAGGCGCGTCCTCGCTGGCTGGCTCGAAGCTCGCCATGACCATGCGCGGCAAGCGGTGAACCAGCACATTCACAAAGCTGCCCAACATCAGTCCGATGCCAAAGGCCGCCCACAGATTCAAACTCATACCACTTGTCCCAGTTGAAAAATTGGCAAATACAGGGCGACCACCAAACCGCCAATGAGCAAGCCTAGCACCACCATGATGAACGGCTCCATGAGTGTGGAGAGTTTGGCGACCGTGGCGGCCACCTCGCGTTCATAGTGCTCTGCTGTCTTTTCGAGCATACGGTCTAAGGCGCCCGATTCTTCGCCAATCGCACACATTTGAACCACCATCGGGGAAAACAAACCATTTGTATCTTCGAGTGCTTGTGCCAATGAGCGCCCACGCATGAGCTGCGTGTGCATGGACTCGGTCGCCCCTTGGTAATGCAGGTTACCCGTGACCCCCTTGACGGCGTCCAGTGCGTCGGTCAGGGTGATGCCCGCGGCAAATAAGGTGGCCAAGGTCCGCGTCCAACGTGCTGTGGCCGCTTGCCTCACGAGCGGCCCCGCGATGGGGAGGTGCAGCACCCAACCGTGCAAGCGCCATTGGAGGGATTTGCTGCGCCGGATCCATTGCTGCAGACACCAAATGACAGTTGAAAAAAAGAACAGCGCGGTCCAGCCATGACGTTGCCAGCCCGAACTCAGGCCAATCACAAACCGCGTGAGGGCGGGTAGTTCGGCGTTGAAGGATGTGAAGATATTTTCAAATGCGGGGACCACAAACGACAGCAGCAAGGTCATCACGATCACCGCAATCGTCAGCACGGCTGCTGGATAAATCAGGGCAGAGCGCAATGCGCTGCGTAGTGCTTCAGCTTTTTCTCGGTGATGGGCGATTCGGTCAAGCAAGGTGTCGAGCATGCCTGCCATTTCACCGGCGGCGACCAAGTTGCAAAACAAAGTGTCGAACACGGCATGGCGCTGTAGGGCCTGATGCAAGGCTTGACCGCCTTCAATGTGATTGCGAATGTCTTGCACCAAATTTTTTAAAACAGGGCTGCGCAGGCCGCGTCCCATGATGTCGAACGCTTGCAGCAAGGGCACACCTGATTGCAGCAGTGTGGCCAATTGCCGGGTCAGTCGTGTCACATCGGCTCCGCTGACCTTGGCATTGCGCTGTAACCAAACGGGGAGCGACAGTTTTCGGTTGATTCGTGTCACCCGAATACGTTGGCGTTGCAGTGTTTGTTTCACCGCTGCGGAGGTGAAGGCCTGCATCTCGCCGTGGACATGCTTGCCCTCGCGATCGACACCGTGCCATAGAAACATCGATTCAGCCATGGTGCGTCAATGTCATGACTTCTTGCACAGACGTGATGCCCTGCAGTGCTTTGAGCCAACCCGCCTGACGCAGCGTTCTCACACCATCTTGAGCGGCTTGAAGCGCTAGAGCCTGTGTATTGGCATTTTCCAAAATCAACGCTTGGAGGGGCTCATCGATGGGCATGACTTGGTAGATGCCAATACGCCCTTTGTAGCCTTGATCGCAGGCGTTGCACCCTACGGCGTGGTAAAGCGTTGGCGAGGGGCGTGACGCCAGTCCAATCGCCTCTCGATCTTGGGCACTGAGTTGGTGCATCCATGACTCTGTTTGCGTCGCTGTCGCGCTTTGCTTGCAGACGTTGCACAAGCGACGCACGAGCCGTTGTGCCACGATCAAAATAACACTGGCGGCGACATTGAACGCCTCAATGCCCATATGACGTAAGCGTGCCAACGTGCTTGGGGCATCGTTGGTGTGCAGGGTTGATAAAACCAAATGGCCGGTTTGTGCCGCCTGAATGGCGATAGACGCTGTTTCAAAATCGCGTATTTCACCCACCATGATGATGTCTGGGTCTTGGCGCAATAAAGCCCGCAGAGTACTGGCAAATGTGACTCCTGCACGTTCGTTGATATTGACTTGATTCGCACCAGGTAATTGAATTTCTGACGGATCTTCTACCGTGGAGATATTTACCTCAGGGCTATTCAGTAATTCAAGGCAACTGTAAAGCGATAAGGTTTTACCTGACCCCGTGGGGCCTGTCATCAGCACCATGCCGTGAGGGCGTGCAATGGCGGCCAAAACCCTAGCTTGGTCATCGGCTTCGTAACCCAGCACCTCAAGGCTGGGGCGTTCACGGCTGATATTGAGTAAACGGACCACAATTTTTTCACCATGCAGCGTGGGTAATGAACTGATCCGTAAATCAATGGTTCGACCAAGGTAGGGGTATTGAATCCGTCCGTCTTGTGGTATTCGCTTTTCGGCAATATCCATACGAGCTAAAACTTTGAGGCGAGAGACCATAGCATCGCGTAAATGGAGTGCTGGTGTGGCAGCAGTATGCAAGATGCCATCGATACGAAAGCGTGCACGAAATTCGGTTTCACCTGTTTCAAAATGAATATCCGAGGCACCTTGCGTCACGGCCTGCCTCAATATCTCGTCTAAAGGTTGGATGACCGAATGTTCGGTGGACTTGTTTGTTCCTTGAAATGACGGTTGCATCCTGCGCCCTTCGTGCCGTGGAGTTGCATTGTTTGAGCCTAAATGCAGATCTCGTGGGAGTTTTTATTACAAAATAAAGGGTCGTAACATGCACTTCTCGCATATTGGCGAACTACGTATATATGCGTATGTTTGGCGTAATGAAATAAATCGAATGCAGCATTCTAAAGAAATTGATATATCATCTCTATTGAAACTTTACTTATTGGGGATGAATATATGGCACGTACAACCGTCGCAAATCAACTTGCTACTATTCGTAAACAACGCGAGTTGTTGGCTAAAAAAGAACAGGCGTTGTTGAGCAAATCACACGACAAAGTTCTGTCGCAAATTGTTCAAATGGCCAAAGATGCTGGCTTGACAGCTGCAGACATCACCAAGGCACTGACAGAAGGCAAGCCCGCGAAGGCTGGCAAAGTTGCCAAGGCGCCTAAGGCTGTTAAAAAAGGCGCATTGGCTGGTAAGAAAGTGGCACCTAAATACCGTAATCCCGCTAATCCAGAGCAAACGTGGACAGGTCGTGGCGTTTCGCCAACTTGGGTTCAGGCTTTGAAAACCGCCGGTACTTTAGATACGGCACTGATTGCCGTAGAGCCCGCAGCGGTTTAACGTCGTTTTGATATGCATCAAAGCCCGCGTCATGCGGGCTTTTTGTTTTATATCTGAGGTTCTGTTTGAACTTGCTCAGTTCTAGAATGAGCTTTTAAACAAAATTAATCGAAAAATGAAAAAGACAATATCAGTTCTTGGTTTTATTGTTTTTGGAATGATGAGCGTTTACGCTGCGACCGCCGGTTATCCTACGGTCCCGTTGAATGAGCTGCCAGATCCTTTGCGCTCCGTGTGGAAAGAGCAAAAACCAGAAATGACGCCAATGAGTCATTGCGCGGCCGCATTTGACAGCCATACGGATGGCGAAAAAATGGTATTTCGCTGTTCGATCCATATCAAGATGTCAGCAGAGGGAGAGCGTCGTGCCATGCGCTATTGCGAGGAAAGACGTGCTGAAAAGAATATCAAAGCCCCTTGCAGACTGGTGCAGGAATAAAGGGAACTGACTTTTCGCGAGCGGCTTAACTTCTTCGATCTAAGAGTTGAGCCGCTAAGGCGTGCAACGCATCGCGGTAAGGGCTGGGCGCCAAGACGTGCAAAGCGGCAATGGCGCGCTCCGCTTCCAAGCTGGCGGAACTGCGCGTGGCCTCTAACGAGCCCGTGCTGCGCACGATGCGAACAATGTCGGGCAAGGCCTCCATATCACCGTTTTCAATGGCCCGCTGAATGATGAGGCGCTCTTGTTCAGGAGCGCGCTGCATGGCGATGATCAAAGGTAAGGTATTTTTCCCTTCGCGCAAGTCATCACCTAAATTTTTACCAAGTTCTTGGGCGTCGCCATCGTAATCAAGCACATCGTCAATCACTTGAAATGCAGTGCCTAAAGCCTGACCATAGTCGGCACATGCAGCTTCTACCTCGGGCGTGCTGCGTGCCATGATGGCTGCTAAACGGGTGCTTGCTTCAAATAACTTCGCTGTTTTTGAGCGAATCACGCGTAAATAACCCGCTTCATCCAGCGAAGCGTCGTGCATGTTCATCAGTTGCAAGACTTCGCCTTCTGCAATCACATTCGTGGCATCGGCCAAGACTTCCATCACGCGCATTTCGCCAGAGTCAACCATCATTTGAAAAGCGCGCGAATATAAAAAGTCACCGACCAGCACGCTGGCAGGGTTGCCAAACGATTCGTTGGCGGTGGCGCGGCCTCGGCGCAAGGTCGACTCGTCGACCACATCGTCGTGCAGCAGCGTGGCGGTGTGGATGAACTCCACAATGGCCGCTAAGTTATGGCGCTGGGTGTCTTGATAGCCAAGAGCCCCCGACATGAGTAAGACCAAGGCGGGGCGAATGCGCTTCCCGCCTGCTGAAATGATGTACTGCGACACCGTGCTCACCAAAGGCACACCTGAGTCCAAGCGTTGCGCGATGACGCGGTCAACCTCTGCCATATCGGCAGCAATCAAAGACAGGGCGGAGGAGGAGGCAGAGGTCAAAACAGGGAGGTACTCAACAGTTGAAAAGCCAGCAAATTATAGGGATGTGCGGGTTAGCCTTGGAACTGCTACAATTTCGGGCTCTGCGGAAATTCGTTCGCAGATATCCAAATAGATTCTTATCTAGAGGTCTCACATGTACGCGGTCATAAAAACCGGTGGCAAACAGTATCGTGTTGCTGCTGGTGAAAAAATTAAAGTAGAACAGATTGCTGCGGACGTTGGCCAAGAGATTGTGATCGATCAAGTTTTGGCAGTCGGTAACGGCGCTGAACTCAAGGTCGGCACACCCTTGGTGTCCGGTGCAACTGTCACAGTGACAGTTTTGTCTCATGGCAAGCACGACAAAGTGCGTATTTTCAAAATGCGCCGTCGTAAGCACTACCAAAAACGCCAAGGGCATCGTCAGCAGTTCACTGAACTGCAGATTGCTTCCATCAACGGCTAAGGAGCATTTGACATGGCACAGAAAAAAGGCGGCGGCTCTACGCGAAACGGGCGCGATTCCA